>Ga0172375_10001804_pt1 | contig 34098 bp, 30 predicted proteins | sample LakKiv1m_FD_114537 | JGI IMG/M metagenome (GOLD analysis project Ga0172375, IMG submission 114537) | Freshwater microbial communities from Kabuno Bay, South-Kivu, Congo - kab_092012_11.1m | ecosystem: Environmental > Aquatic > Freshwater > Lake | place: Democratic Republic of the Congo... | reverse complement strand
TGTGCATCCTGGTGCCAAGGCCGCCTGCGGCTATTATTGCGGTCGTTTTCATCTCATCGCGTGCGTCAGGACCTCGTGGCCGTCCTTTTTGACAAGGACCATGTCCTCGATCCTGACCCCTCCCCATTTTTTGAAATATAATCCCGGCTCAATAGTTATGACCATTCCCTCTTTAAGGACCTCATTGCTCTTGACAGAGATCCTTGGCGCCTCATGAACATTGCGCCCGATTCCGTGTCCTGTGCTGTGGCGGAAATATTTTTCAAGACCGGCTTTTTTGAACTCTTTTCTCACTATATTATCTATGGCCTTTACGGGAACGCCGCCTTTTACGGCGCGGACCGCTTTCATATGCGCGCTTGATACTAAATTATAGACCTTTTGCTGAAAGGGTGTAAACCTGCCCAGATGGACGGTCCTGGTAATGTCCGACTTCCAGCCTTTATATACTGCTCCAAAGTCGAGCATCACAAGCTCGTTCTTTCTTATTTTTTTCTTTGTGGCGTAACCATGCGGCATGGAGGACCTTTTGCCGGAAGCGATGATTATCCTGAAAGAATGGCCTTCGGCCCCCTTTTTCTTGAGAAGGCGGCGGACCATTCTCTCGACCTGCCTTTCGGTCAGCCCCGGCTCGAGCAGCAGAACGATCTCGTTCATCACATCCGAAACTATTGCGGCCGCTTTTCTCAAACAGCGGAGGCGGTGGGATTCCATCTTATTTTATCAGCGAGGCCGCGGCGCGCAGGCCGAGAAGATAGCTGTCTTTACCGAAACCGGCGATCTGTCCTGATGCTACCGGAGCGATCACCGACTTTTGGCGGAACTCCTCGCGGGCGTAAATATTGGAAATATGAACTTCCACGGTCGGGACCTTTACCGCCGCTATCGCGTCCCTGATGGCGACGCTGTAATGAGTGTAGCCGCCCGGATTTACCACGATCGCGCCGTATTTGCCTTTTGCGCCCTGTATGGCGTTCACTATCTCTCCCTCAACGTTGCTCTGAAAAGCTTCCGTTTCAATGCCGAGTTCTTTCCCGAGCGCGCTCAATTCCTTATTAATGTCCTCCATCGTGAAACTGCCGTACACCAAGGCCTCTCTTTCGCCCAGAAGGTTTAGGTTGGGGCCGTGGATGATGAGGATTTTATTCATGGTATTTGCTCCGTTTAGAATATATTATACATGATATTGTGTATATTGACACCGCCTCCTGCTCTCTGCTATCTTAGTAGCACAATGGACCTTATCGAGTACGACCGGAACAAGCTTAAAAGCGTTTGTGATAAATACGGCATAGACCTCGTCATCCTTCACGGCTCACGCGCAAAGGGTTTTGCAACGGATAAAAGCGATATCGATATCGGGATAATCGGAAATGCATCCAGCATCGGGTCCAATTATTTTAATATCATTTCCGGCTTTTCGGACATTTTCGGAGATAAAACGGATATCGCTTTTCTGAACGGAGCGGAACCGATGATCTGTTTTAATACCGCTATGGCAGGCATCCCGCTATTCGAAAGGACCAAAGGGCTTTTTACCTATTATAAAGTTAAGACGATAAACCGCTACAATGACGCCAAAAAATTCCGCGACCTAGAAAAACGATATATCAAAGCCGCAATAAAAGGAGGCATAGAACACCATGATCAACGGTGATTTGATAAGAAGAAAACTGTCCCGCTTGAACATGTATCTGGACAGGCTCTCCCCGATCTCCAAGATGAATATATGGAAGTTGACAACAAAAAGGTCTTTGAAATAATTCCCGTGGCCATCAAAGACTTTAAAGAATACATCAAACAGGTTGACGGATTTTTGGAAATTAACCGCTTATAGCTTGAGCACCAAACCCTACGAAAAAGCCAAAGAGGACGCCTCCGTGGCGCAGGAGGCCGCTGAAAAGGCCCAGCATATGGCCACCCTGGGCTTGATCGCCCTGCAGGCCGGGCTCGCGTAGCCAACTTCTTTTTTGGGTTGGACAATAACACAAAAAGCTGTCTGCGTCTAAAGAAACAATATTTATTACTTGAACATTTTGCCTAATAGTGGCAAAATTACTTCTAATGGTCGTATTAGACAACTGGTTCGTTGAAAAAACAGAAACGTTTTACTCTTTTTTAAATAATTTGCGGAATGAATGCCGATCGTTTGACGTCAGCAACTCCTCAATTAAAGCAAGACAGGAAAAAGCTCTTAACATGTTTGATTCTGTTTCTGCTGTCTTTGATACGCATTTTGCTGAAATATGGGAATTTATATCCAGAGAAAGACTTGCGGACAGCCTTGAAACATTTAATGGATATAAAAGTTATTATTACGGCAAACTAAGCACATTCCTGTTGAGCCCCGCAATCAACTACCAGATCAACAAAAAGCCGCTGGGATATCCCGGAGATTTCATTGTTATGAATTATATGTACGATTTTAACCCCGGAACAGGCAGTTTTCTTGGAGACAGCACCTTTGATATGCTTGTAAACAGATATACGTGCACGGTACCAATATCATTGTCAAATGTAAAAAGAAAAGATTTCCTCAGAGAAAAACTTCATGACGTAATTGAACGCGGAAGGCATAATATCGCAAGTATCGCGTGCGGATCAATCAGAGAATTATTCGAGCTGTCCAGGCAATATGATCTTCCGCAAGAAGCAACATTTACGTGCTTCGATTTTGAGCAGAAAGTATTTGATTATATAAATGACCAAATCAATAGGTGCGGTCTAAAAGGAATTAAGCTTGAAATGATCAGGGCCGATATCATGGGGCTATTAAAAGATAAAAACATGCAGAAGAAACTGGACGGACAGGATTTTGTATATTGCTCAGGCCTTTTTGATTATCTAAGTGAAAGGGTTAGCGAGCATCTGCTAAATATCCTTTTTTCATTTGTCAGGCCGGGAGGTGAGCTGATTGTCTGCAATGCCTCGGAAGAATTCAGCTCTCACAGAGCTTATTATGATTTTCTGGGTGACTGGATACTCATCTACAGAAAAAAGGAGCAGTTATTAAAGTGGACGAAGAATCTTCCCGATATTTCCGAAAAGTCTGTTTTTCAGACGCATGAGAACGGCAATTACTGGTTCCTAAGTTTAAAGAAATGAATCTTTACATCTATGGATATATAAATTTATTCACGTTTTTCACGTGCGTCTCACTTGCTATCCTTCTGCTGGCAGGCGGAGGAATCAGAAAAAAAGCAAACATCACTTTTTCAATTATGTCCATTATTACGGCGGTCTGGCAATTTGGCCTTTACAAGCACACCCTGTCCGCAACATATTCCGAGGCGATGTTTTGGTCATCATTTCTTCATAGTTTTGCGATATTTATCCCGCCACTCTATCTGCTCTTTGTTATGAGCATGCTGGGGATCTACCGCCGTCTGCTTGCCTGGTCGGTTTTCGCGCTCGCATCTACACTTGTATATCTGAACGTTTTCACCCGTTATTTTATTTTTGATGTAAGACCAATTTTAGGCTTCTCATTCTTCCCTGCAGCGGGCGTGCTATACATTTTCTATTTAGCGGAATATCTGGTTTGTTTTCTTCTGCCAATATATTGGCTACTTCTAAATATCGGTAAAGAAAAAGGGTATAAACGGCAACAGTTATTGCTACTCCTTCTAAGTACGGTTATCGGAGTTATCGGAAGCTCATCAACATTTTTGCCGGTCTATGGCATATCAATATTCCCTTACGCAAACTGCTTCACATGGTTATTTACTCTGGTATTGTATTACGCAATAACAAAGACTAGATTCCTGGATATTTCTGTGATCGTCAGCAAATCCATTGCCTATGGCTTTACGATGATCATTCTCGGGATTGGATATTTGTTATTTGTCATCCCTTATAAGTTGAATATTTCCTCGAGTATAAATATCGGTTTTATTTCATGCTCAATAACATACGGAATATTTGCCGGTTTCGCATTCGAGCGTCTCAGAATATTTATCCAGACATCCTCAGACAAGATGTTCCTGAAGGGAAAAATAGATATTTCGCAATCAGCGACATTTGTGGCCGAAAGACTTGCTTCGGTTGTCAGCTTCGAAGACCTGTTTGATCTGCTTGAAAAAATAAGGGTCGACGCTTTCGAGGCCGTTTCATTAAAACTCTACTCGGCGGAAGAGTTCTCGGGTCAGAAAAGCTTCTCCAACAAAATTTCATTCTCTAACGATGACCCTCTTCTGGCTTACCTCAATAAGCAAAAAAAGGTTCTGAATATTTCGGATATACCTAAAGAACTGCAAGTGAATATTGAGAACGAAAGATTCGACATGATAATCCCCTGCTATTCCCGCAATAAACTTATTGCCATAATTTTTCTCGGCAAAAAGCTTTCGGACGATCCCTACAAGGAAGAAGAAATCGACATTTTTAAGATACTCGCCCCTCAGATCGCAGTTGTCATTGAGAGAACCAAACCCTACGAAAAAGCCAAAGAGGACGCCTCCGTGGCGCAGGAGGCCGCCGAAAAGGCCCAGCATATGGCCACCCTGGGCTTGATCGCCCTGCAGGCCGGGCATGAGATAAAGAACCCGATCGCCGCGATAAATCTCCACAGCGGCCTGCTAAAGGACCATGTCGGGGACGGCGAGTATCTGAACAAATATATAGAGCTTGTCAACCGCAATTCAAAAAAGATCGAGGATATCGTGGATAAAATGAAGCAGTTCGGCGCCCCGGAAAAGACCGACAAGGTAGACGCTGACATAAACGACATCATCGAGAACAGGTGCCTTTTCCTGCTTGAGGGCTATATAAAGAAGAAGGACATCAGGGTCGAAAAAGAGTATGGCCCCGTCGGCCTGATAAAAGTTGACCCCTCCTCGCTTGAGCAGGCCTTTGTCAACATCATGCTGAACGCCGTCGAAGCCATGGACAGCGGAGGTATCTTGAAGATCAGGACCCGACGCGGCAGTTCAAGCGTCGAAGTGATCCTCTCCGACAACGGAAAAGGGATAGCCGAAGAGAACCTCGACAAGATATTCCTTCCTCTTTTCACCACGCGGCATGAGGGAACGGGGCTCGGCCTTTCAATATCCTATAAAAGCATCGTTGCCTTGCATGGCGGGACGATCGATGTAAAAAGCGGGGTCGGAAAAGGGACAGAATTCACCGTTAAGCTGCCGTTAAGTTGAATTAAGCCTGACCTTTATCAAGCTCGCGCCTTAATACTTCCAGCCTTTCCCTGCTGTTCTTCAGATCGAGCTGCCTTTGTATCGTCTCAAGCAGGTGCTTGTTCTCAAAAGGCTTGGTGATGAAATCGACGGCCCCCGCCTTCATGGCGTCCACCGTCAGGCTGATGTCCTTCATCGCGGTAACCATGATCACGTAGACGGAGGGGTCGGTCCTTTTTATCCTCTCCAGCAGCTCGATGCCGTTCATGTCCGGCAGTTTTATATCGAGAAGGACTACGTCGAACTCGCCTTTTTTGAACTTGCTTTCGGCTTCCGCGGCGGTCGCCGCGCAGTCGACAGGGTATTTGGACCTGACCAGCTCCGTCAGGCCGGACCTCATATCGTCCTCGTCCTCCACGATGAGGACTTTTGGCGTCCGCGCTTCGAACCGGACCTCTCTGTTCAGCCTTGATCTTATCTTCTGTTCAAGCCGGGTATAGGCCGAAAGGGCCGTGTCTTCGGACCCTTTATTGAACATGATCTCCTTGAAATCCTCCGGGGTGACAGGCAGTCCGGCATCCCGCATCTTTTCCATGAACTGCCTGGCGTCTGACTGCCTCAGGTCCATGTCGGCCCTCCATCTGTCCATTGACCTGTCGAACCACAGCAGCTGGCGCAGGGCCTCGCTGGCGTCCTCCATTCTCTTCATCTTTGACAGCAGCTCTTCCGGGTCGAAGGGTTTTGTTATGTAGTCCGAGGCGCCTTTGTCCATCGCTTCCACCGCCAGTTTTGTGTCCTTCATGGCGGTGACCATTATCACGCTTAGCGCCGGGTCGTGCTCTTTTATTTTTTTAAGGACCTCAAGGCCGCTCAGGTCAGGCAGTTTTATGTCCAGCAGCACTATGCCGGCGTCCAGGTAGGGAAAAAGGTCGACAGCTTTTTCAACGGCCTCTGCGCCGCTGGCGGCCTCATGGACGCTGTAGCTTTTCTTCAGCAGCTCCACCAGCCCCGACCTGATATCCTCCTCGTCTTCAACGACCAGCACCTTGCTTATTTCAGCCATTTTTCTCTTTCCTTTGAACCCATTCTACATACAGATGCCCTCTTCGTCAACCTTTTTTCTTCCGCCCCCCTCTCCCTCCCGTGCTATAATTTACAAAGATTTATAATGGCTAAAAACAAGAAAAGCAAAAAACGGCCCGGCAGCGGCCTTGTGATATTCCTGCTCCTGCTTGCCGCCTCCGCCGCCGGCTTTCTGGTGCAGGTGTCCGCCCAGGTGCCGGACCTTTCTACACTGAGCGAAGCCATCCCTTTTGAGTCCACGATCATCTATTCCGCCGACGGCACGGTGCTCGGGACCATACATGCCGGAGAAAAAAGAGTGTCGGTCCCCATGTCAAAGATCTCGCCTTATCTCAGCAAAGCTGTCATAACCTCCGAAGACAACGACTTTTACAATCATAAAGGCGTCTCGATCAAAGCTATCATGAGGGCGACCTTTGCCAACGTCATGAGCGGAAGGATAGCGCAGGGCGGCAGCACCATAACCCAGCAGCTGGCCAGGTCGCTATATCTGAACACAAAAAAAACGTTCTCGAGAAAACTGTCGGAAATGTACATAGCGATGGAGCTTGAAAGGAAATACACCAAGGACGAGATACTCGAGATGTACCTGAACCAGGTATACTGGGGCCATAATACCTACGGCGCCGAAGGCGCGTCGCAGATCTATTTCGGAAAGCACGCTGACAGCCTCACGCTTGCGGAGGCGGCGCTTCTGGCAGGCATTCTCGGGGCTCCCGAGGTCTATTCCCCTTACAAGAACTTCGATCTTTCCATAAAAAGAAGGAACAATATCCTTGACAAGATGTCGCAGGGCGGGATGATAACGGAGCAGCAGGCGGGAGCGGCAAAGAACGAGAAGGTCGCTCTCTCTATGGGACAGGTGAACAAGTACAAGTTCAATGCTCCGTATTTCACGACATATGTAATAAACCAGCTGGTCGAAAAATACGGGGCTGACATGGTGTACAAGGGCGGGCTAAGGATATACACGACGCTCCTTATGCCGGTACAGCACGCCGCCGAGGACACCGTCAGTCAGTTCATAAAAAAAGAAGGCGGAAAGTACAGGTTCTCGCAGGCAGCCCTCTTGACGATCGATCCGAACACCGGACATATCATCGCGCTGGTAGGCGGCAGCGATTTTGACAAGAGCGAATACAACCGCGTGACGCAGGCCAGAAGGTCCCCCGGCTCCTCGTTCAAGCCGTTCGTCTATACCGCTGCAATGGAAAAAGGGATGTCCCCGGGGGACGTCCTTTATGACTCCCCGACGACCTTTGACGTCTTTCCCGACAAAGAGCACCCCGACGGTAAATGGAAACCTCTGGACTTTGATAAGAAATTCCGCGGGCCCGTTACCCTCAGGTACGCCCTTGAGCATTCGCTAAATATACCGGCGATAAAGCTTCTCCAGAAAGTAGGGATAGACAGCGCGATCACGGTCGCGCACAGGATGGGCATCAAGTCCGAGATCAGCCCCAGCCTTTCACTTGTTCTTGGAACGTCCGTAATGACCGTTCTTGAGATGACCTCGGCTTACGGCGCCTTTGCCGCGGCCGGCATGCGGGCAGAGCCGATGTCGGTCGTCAAGATAACCGACAAGAACGGCAGGATAATCGAAGAGAACAAAGAGCAGCTGTCGCGCTCTCTTGAGCCGGATATCGCGGCCATCATGGTGGACATGATGAAAGGCGTCATCGGGACGGGAACAGGCTATCGGGCCAAGATAGGAAGGCCGGCAGCAGCTAAAACGGGAACGTCAGATAATTTCCGCGACGCGTGGTTCATAGGATTTGTGCCGCAGCTCGTCACCGGGGTCTGGGTGGGCAACGACAACAACGCTCCGATGCAGGGAGTGGCTGAAGTGTCGGTCTGCCCGAGGATATGGAAACAATATATGGAGACTATCCTTGCGGCGTACCCGGTGCTTGATTTCCCAAAGCCGGAGAATACCGTGAACGTCAGGATCTGCCTTGTTTCAGGGCATCTCGCGGGGCCAAACTGCCCGCCCGGCAAAATAAGGTGGGGAACTTTCTGGACGGGTAAACAGCCTAAGGCCGTTTGCGACAGCACCCACGGCAGAAAAACTGTTACTATAAACGAAGAAGGGACCACGGAAGAAGAGTCCGCTCCTCCGGGAACGGAACAAAAAGATTTTTACGAGGAGACATTCTAATGGCGATCAAATTCGGGACCGACGGCTGGAGGGCCCGCATCGCAGAGGATTTTACTTTTGAAAACGTAAGAGCAGTGGCGCAGGCCTTTGCGTCTTTTGTAGGGAAAGGCGATAAGCCTGTCGTGATCGGATACGACAACCGTTTTTTTTCGGAAAAGTTCGCCGCGACCGCCGCGGACGCGGTGGCCTCAGCCGGAATAGACGTGCTTATTGCCGGGGCCTCCTGCCCCACTCCCGCGGTCTCCTTCCATGTTAAAAGGGTGTCGGGGCCGGCCGGGATAATGATCACCGCAAGCCACAATCCTTATGACTGGAACGGGTTTAAGGTGAAAGGGAGCTACGGAGGCTCCGCCGACCCGGAGATCACAAAAAAGATAGAAAGCCTCATCGGCGCAAAAACGCAAAAGAGCCTTAAAAAAGGCAGGATCGAAGAGTTCGATCCAAAACAGTATTATCTGGACAGCGTTTCGAAGATGGTAGACCTTGACCTTATCGGCAGATCGGGACCAAAAGTAATCGTCGACTGCCTTTTCGGCAGCGGCATCGGGTACTTAAAAGAGGTCCTTTCGGAAAAGATCGATATACGCGAGATCAACGACCGTCGCGATGCCTTTTTCGGCGGGATAAATCCCGAGCCGATAGCCCCCAACATGAAAGACCTGATGCAAAAATGCAAAACAGAAAAGACAGTCGGCCTTGCCCTTGACGGCGATGCTGACAGAGTGGGAGCGGTCGGCTCTGACGGCGTTTTTATAAATACGCACCAGGTCTTTGCCCTGCTCCTTTATCATCTTGTCAAGAACAAGAAAATGAGCGGCGCTGTCGTCAAGACCTTCAATGTAACTAACCTGGTGGACGAGATGTGCGCAAAGTTCGATCTGAAGCTCCACACAAAACCGATCGGCTTCAAGCATGTAGCTGAGCTGATGCTGAAAGAGGACGTCCTTATGGGCGGGGAGGAAAGCGGAGGTTACGGGATAAAGGGCCACATCCCCGAAAGGGACGGCATCCTCTGCGACCTTCTACTGACAGAGCTGATGGCCTGCGAAAAGAAGCCTCTTGAAAAAATACTGGACGATATCAGCTCGCAGTTCCACAGGTATTTCTACAACAGGGTCGATGTGCATCTTGATGATAAAAAAAAGAACAGGCTCATCAGCGGCCTGAAAAAAGATCCGCCCAAAAAAATGGCAGGGCTGAAAGTAAAAGATGTTCAGGACATGGACGGGATAAAACTTTTATTTGAGGACGGTTCCTGGGTCCTTTTCAGGGCTTCCGGAACTGAGCCGCTGCTCCGCATCTACTGCGAGACCCTGTCCGAAGCAAAGCTTGAAAAACTACTTGCAGAAGCAGTGAAGATGAAGGAATAATCTGCTCTCAAGAAACCTGAGAATGAACTTCTCGGTTTCTTGAGATTTCTATTAAAAGCTTTTTCTGGAACCGAGACGTTTAGTCTCAGGTTCCAGAAGTATTATCTTCCCTCTTCCGTCCCCATCCCTGACTTTTTCCTTATCTCGTCCAGCATCTCTTTTCTTTCCTGAAGCTTTTTGATCTTTGAGTTCTCCTCGGAAAGAAGTTTTCTTAATTTCAGTTCCTTGAAAGACACGGCAAGGTCCTGCCTGATCTTGATATTGTCTCCCGCCAGTATGGACGCTTTTTCCAGCTCCGCGATCCCGCTGCTCTCCATCGCTTCCGCCGTTGAGCCCTTTTGAGTATCGGAAGCCTTAAGGTACGCTTTTCCCACATAGAGGTGAGCGTACGGGTCCGGCCCTGCAAGGCCCGAAGCTTTTTCATATTCCGAAACAGCGGCACTGCTGTCGCCTGTCTGTCCCAGCATATCGGCAAAGAACAGGTGCGGATAAGGGCTCCTGGGATCGGCCTCCGCGGCCTTTTTGAACTCAATAGCCGCACCGGAAAGGTCGTTGCTCATCCTTTTGTCAAAAGCGCTCAAAAGATGGTTCTTGATCTCTATTTTGGACTTTGATCTTCTTTCAGAAACGAACTGTTTGAAAAGGTTCTCCCTTTTTTCCGCAAGGAGCTTTTCCCTGTCGGCGTTTTTGATAAGCCTTGACTCGTTCATCTTTACCAGATGCCAGCCGTACTGCGTCTTCACCGGCATTGAAACTTCTCCCGGCTTAAGACTGAAGACCGCGTTCTCAAACTCCTTTACCATCCGGCCTTTTTTAAAGAACCCCAGATCGCCGCCGTTCTTTGCGCTGCCAGGGTCCTGAGAATATTCTTTTGCCAGCGCCGAAAAGTCCTTTCCCGACAGTATCTGCGCTCTTATATCCTCGATCTTTTTTCGCGCTTCGTCCCAGGCCCCGCCGGACAGGTCTTTAGGTTTTATCAGTATATGCTGCGCTCTCACTTCCCTCAGATCGTCGGGAGTGATGGAGATATCCTCGTTTATCTTTGACACAAAGCGCTGGACAATGATCTCGTCCTTTATCATCCTTTTCAGGTCGTCCAGGGAAAAACCCTGGGCTTTCAGTATTTTCTGGAACGTCTTAAGATCGGGTATCTTGTTTGCGGCCATGATGTCGGAAACAGCCTTGTCTATCTCGGCTTGGCCAACGCCCTTTCCTCCCTCGCCCGCCTGCTGGAGCAGGGTGAACTCTATCAGCTGCCCGAGCGCCAGGTTCTGCAGGTAGATCATTACCATGGGGTCCCTTGATTCCTTTGTTTGGGCCGCAAGCCGGCCTACCATCTGGTTGAACCGGAAGATGTCGACCTGCCTGCCGTTCACGGTGGCCAGGCCGTCGTTCTTTGCGCGCCCGCCCGCGCCGCCCCCCAGCCCCTGATATCCGAGACCGTAGAACATGGTCGCCGCGAATATCACGGCGATCGTGATCATGATGGCCTTCATTTTTTCCCTGAAAAATCTCATCATTGTTCCAGCTCCTTAAGAAGTGAATTTACGGAAATATACCCGCCGAGCGCGCCGAGCGCAACTCCTGTCAGGGCAACCCCCGCATAGATCATGAACAGCTCCGACCTTGAGGTGACCAGAGGGATGAAAGGCATGGACCGCAAAAGCTGCATCGTTATGAGATCGTACGAGGCCTTGAGTATCACAAAAGAAAGCGCGGACCCTATGATGCCGATCAGGATGCCCTCAAGCATAAAAGGCCATTTGATGAAATTGTTCGTGGCGCCCACCAGTTTCATGATGGCGATATCGGTCTGCCTTGCGATCACCGTGAGCCTGATCGTATTTATCACGATCAAAAGCGTCGCGAGTATCAGAAGAAAGACCAGTATAAGCCCGCCGAGCCGCACAGCGTCCATCAATATCTGGAACCTGTCCGCCAGCCTTCCGGAATATCTGACCTCGTCGATCTCCGGGATATTTGAGATCTTTTTTGCGACGGCGGTCACCAGCGTCGGGTTCTTCACCTTTATCACAAAGGCGTTCGGAAGCGGGTTCTCTTTCATTATCTCCTGCAGGTCAAGCCTCCCCTCAAAATCCCTTTTGAAATTTTCCCAGGCCTCCTCTTTGGATATATATTTCACGGAATCGACGCCCTCCATCTTTGTCAGCTCGAGCATATACGTGCTTGCGGTATATTCATCTATCGTCTTGTCCACGTAGGCCGCGATCTCCATCTTTGATCCGACGGAGTTCATCACCGCTCCCAGGTTGAAGACCGCAAGAAGAAATGTCCCCAGGACGACAAGAGAGACTGTCACGGTCACAAGGGAGACCACGCTCATGATCCCGCTCCTGCGAAACCCGTTCCAGGCCTCCCTTAAAAAGAACTCAAATGACATTGCTGTAGACCCCCAGCTGCTGGTCCCGTATCACCCTCCCGCTCTCAAGAGCGACCACCCTTTTGCGCATCCCGTCGACTATGGACTTATTATGAGTCGCCACAAGCACGGTGGTGTTGCGTTTATTGATCTTATCAAGAAGATGGATTATCTCCCATGAAGTGGCTGGATCGAGGTTTCCCGTGGGCTCGTCCGCCAGCAGGAGCGGAGGATTGTTCACGATCGCCCTTGCGATGCAGACCCTCTGCTGCTCCCCGCCCGAAAGCTCCCCGGGGAAGCATTTGGCTTTTTTCAGGAGTCCCACCAGCTCCAGCGCCTGGGTCACCTGCCTTCTTATATATGTACGCGATGCCCCGAGCACCTGGAGCGCGAAAGCAACGTTCTCATACACCGTCCTCATGGGGAGCAGCTTGTAGTCCTGGAACACCACGCCTATGTTCCTTCTCAAAAAAGGTATCTGGTTCTTTTTAAGCTCGGAAATGTTCAGCCTGTCCACGACTACCTGGCCGCTGGTCGGAAGCTCCTCGCGGTAGAGCATTTTGAGCAGGGTGGATTTGCCGGAGCCTGTCGGGCCGACAATGAAAACGAACTCTTCTTTCCCTATGCTGAGGTCCACACCCGAGAGCGCTTCAACTCCGTTGGGGTATATCTTTGTGACTCCGCGAAGTACTATCAAGCTTCAAAAGCTCCTTTTTCGTAAAGGGGGAATTTTTCGCACAGGAGCCTGACCGCCTCTTTCACCTCCGCTTTGACACGCTCGTTCTCGGTGTTGGAAAGGACCCGGGAGAACAAAGCAGCGATCTCTTCCATCTGCGCTTCTTTAAGGCCTCTTGTTGTGAGCGCCGGGACGCCGACCCTTATCCCGCTGGTCACGAACGGCGACTGGGTCTCGTAAGGGATCGTGTTCTTGTTCACCGTTATACCGACGTCGTCCAGCAGCTTCTCGGCCGCTTTTCCCGTGAGGCCCTTGCTTGTCAAATCCACCAGAATAAGGTGAGTATCCGTCCCTCCCGACACCAGCCTGAAGCCGTTCTTTATCATCGCTTTTTCAAGCGCCTTTGCGTTCCTTATGATCTGCTCCTGGTATTTTTTGAACTCCGGCTGGAGAGCTTCTTTGAAGGCGACCGCCTTTGCCGCGATCACATGCATCAAAGGTCCGCCCTGTATACCCGGAAAGATGGCCTTATCGATCTGTTTTGCGTACTCTTCCCTTGTCAGTATCAGGCCTCCCCTCGGTCCGCGCAGCGTTTTATGCGTCGTCGAAGTTACAACGTGGCTGTGCGGGACCGGCGACGGATGAAGGCCCGCGATCACAAGCCCGGCGATATGAGCGATATCGACCATAAGAAAGGCTCCTGACCTTTGAGCGATCTCCCCCAGCTTTTTGAAATCGATCGTCCTCGGGTACGCGGTCGCGCCCGCCACAATCATTTTAGGCTTATGCGCTTTTGCAAGGTCCTCTATCTGGTCATAATCAAGGAGCTCATTGTCCTTCCTGACGCCGTACGGGATGAAATTGAAAAGTATACCCGAAATGTTCACCGGGCTGCCGTGGGTCAGGTGCCCTCCGTGCGACAGATTCAGGCCGAGGACCGTATCGCCGGGTTTGATGAAGGCCATGTAGGCCGCGGTATTTGCCTGGGAGCCTGAATGGGCCTGGACATTGGCGTGCTCGGACCCGAAAAGCTTTTTTGCCCTTTCTATCGCCAGGTTCTCGGCAACATCGACACACTCGCAGCCGCCGTAATATCTTTTTCCGGGATAGCCTTCGGCGTATTTATTGGTCAGGCATGAGCCGGTCGCTTCCATAACCGCCCTGCTGGTAAAGTTCTCTGAGGCTATCATTTCGAGCTTGTTCCTCTGTCTTGAAAGCTCGCTGTCAAGGGCCGCGGCTATTTCGGGATCGCTTCCGCGCACGTTATCTATGTTGAAATGCATCGAAAAAAATACCTCCAGAAGATTATAACATTATTTTACTTGCGAGGGAGATATCGCGCTCGCGTCCACCGCAACGTCGTCGATGAACCAGCCGCGGAAGCCGTTATAATAGACGTCGTTCGCGCTGAAAGAGAACCTTATCTGGACGGTCTTGCCCGCATAAGAAGATATGTCGTATTTATGCTTCACCCAGACGCCTTCTTTGTTGAAGCCTCCCGAAGAATAAGGCAGATAATACTGCTGGCCCGGGGGGTCGACGGTCGGATTCAGTGTGGCGATTCTCGTCCAGTTCTTTCCCCCGTCGGATGTTATCTTTATTTCCATGACATCGAAGCCCGTCGCGCTGTGCATTGACTCGACCTCCCACCAAGTCCAGAAAGAAAGGGTGCCGGCGGCATATCCTTCCATTGTGATAGACGGCGACGTGAGGTCCCCCTGGTACCTCGCGGCCGAAGTCCCTCCCGACAGCGCAGTATCCGGCGGGACGGTCTGCTGCTCTCCTATATAACATCCTTTGTCCTCTTCGCCGAACCAGTAGGAGTAGCTTCCGCTGTGTGCCAGCGGGATGGCGCCACTGTTAGTCGAAAAATCCGGCAGGGTAACGTAAACGGGGGCAAAAGAATCCTTGATCGCGACGTTGTTGGCGATCCTGTTCCAGAGGGACTTTGGGGAATAGATATAGGAGATCGAGCTCACCCATCCCTTATCGGTCTCAAAATCGTCGCTGAAAGTTGTCACGGTCACGACTCTCAGGGAAAAATTGACGGCCGATCCCGCCCCCGCGGTCACCACGGTCCCTGTCGTCTTTGATTCATACCCGTATGCGTAAACCGACACATCGACCGAACCGGGAACGGCATTAGTAATAGAGTAGTTGCCGGATGAATCCGTATAGGCCGTCTTTCCGGAAGCGGTTACCCTTGCGCCGGAGACCGCGGCGCCCGAGACCGCGCTTGAGACCTGCCCCGATATCGTCCCGTAAACCGGGGCAGTCGAGGCAAGCACTATATCAGAAGCGTTCGTGATGACGCCGGCGGCCACTGTTACGGACACGGAGTTAGCGGTGTAACCGGTAGCGTACGCGTTAATGGTTGCGCTTCCTCCGGGCATGTTGGAAAGAGTGTAATTGCCGTTAGAGTCCGTAACGGAGGAATTTGAAGAAAAGATCACCTCTGCTCCCGCAATGGCCGGGCCCGTTGAAGATACAACGCGTCCGATAACGGTGCCGTACCCTGAACCGAGGGCTTTCGCAGCCGCTATCCATCCAAAATTGCTTATTTCAATTGAGATGGTGTTGGCCGCCGCGTTAACTGCCCCGCTTCCGATCGAGACCCAGTTTAGGGTGGTCGTGTCGAACCGGTAAAAAGGGACGCTTGATTCCGAAGAGACCTCCGCGGGAAGAGGGATGGTCAGCGTAACAGTCTTTTCAAGCGACACCGAGACCGGAGTTATATATACCAGAGATACGAACTTGTATCCCGTGGGCGCCGGGGCGGGAGCCGAGGACACATCGCATTTTGTAACAGTGATCGTTGTCGAAGACTTCAGCGCGTTCTCCGGTACTGTTACAATGACCGAGCCGTCGCTGTTCCTGACCTCCCCGCCGCCGGAGCCGACATCGGTGGACTTGCTGTCGGCCCTTTGGAGCACGAACACGGGAACATAGTTCGTTTCAAGGGCGTTCACGCTCACCTGTTTTGACTGTGAAACAAAGCCCGGGGCCGAGACCGATACCGTCTGCAGACCTATCGTTACTCCGGTCAGGCTGTAGCTGCCGTTGGACTGCGTCGTGCCGGAAACCCCTGACACATTTACCGTCGCCCCGGAGACAGCAGCCGTTGCGGTATCTATCACCAGGCCCGCGACCGTAGCGCTCGAAGGGGCATTCTCCCCGCAGCCGGAGCAGAGGGCCAGGCCCACGAACAGCAGAGCAAGCAACTTTTTCATTATTATCAGTTTAATATCGATAATAAACGTTGTCAAGAAAAAAAGACCCCCCGATCGTCTCGGGGAGGTCTTAATAAAAGACCGGTCTGACTGGTCCGCTTACTGTATCTTTACCGAAGCCGGTTTAAGGGCTTTTGAAGGATCAGCAAGTTCTCCTGAGGGAAGGTGCGATGTGGAAACGGACAAAGTGATCAGGCCGTCCGATTCAAACACGCCGTCCCCGTCCCTGTCGACCAGCACGTGGATATACAATGTCGTCCCCGTAAAGGTATACGAGAAGCTCAGAGTATAACCCTTTGTTACGGTCGTCGAGATCCCCAGAGAGGTAAGATCGACGTTCCCGCTTGCCGGCATTTCTATCCATTTTCCGCCCGTACCGCTGTAGATTGTGCCGGATTCGCTGGACCCCTTGGTCGTTCCGTAGGTCGTTGTTGTCACACCGGGGAACCAGCCGTATCCGTCAACCATCCATCTGACATCGGCGGTCTTGGTGTAGCCGTCCGGCGCCGAGCCGCTGGAAAGTTTAGGGCTTATGGCATAGATGGTCGCATTGCCTTCAAGAGTTGCCACAACTGTGGAGAGCGTTGTGGTGCAGTTGTTGTTGGTCCACGGGTCTCCCAGCTGGTGCGCGCCCGCGTCCGTCAGAACAATGAACACCTTTTGCGCCCCTGACCTCCAGGCATAGCCGTTATAAGCGTACAGGATCGAATCAAGCGGATTTTCCGGAATATCGGCGCCTCCGCTGGCGCTGACAGTTGCCAGGAAGGTCTGGACCTGCGCCGCAGTTGCCGGCAGTGCGATATCCATCTGTTCCGCAAGATTGTCGCCGTAAGCCACAACTCCGAATTTCACGTCAGCTCCCGCAGATTCAAGCGACGAAGCAAAAGCGTTTATGCTGTCTTTGCATCCGTCGATGGTCCCTCCCATGCTGCCCGTCCTGTCAAGGATGAACACCATGTCTATCTTTCCTCCGGAAGTGGACGTAACAGTGGTCGAAACCGGCACGAACGTCGAATAAGAGCCTGCCGTGGTCCCGACAAATATCTTGAAGTTCCTGTAGTCAAGGCCCGTTACCGCCGAACCGCTGACAATGATCGAGCTCAGGTTAACGGTGACCGTGCTCCCTGATTTTGTCGAAGAACCGGACAAGGTCGTCTCCGACGAGGTTACCCTTCCCGGATCGGAGCCTGTTGCTGTCGTGTAGTTGACCGTCACCGTGTTGTTTCATCCGGTAAATACCGCCGCGGAGATCATGCACATAGCTATCAATAAAAAGAGAATATTCTTTTTCATTAATAGTCACCCCCTTCCAGAATTTATTTTTTTCGAGCCTAACGAAAAGTTTACCTGTCCGGCCTTGTCCTTGTCAAGGGCACCTGAGGTAATGTATAATAATTCCCAAAGATAAATGAAACCCGACAACAAGGACGACGCCTTCAGCGAGCTCAATCCCGGTCAATGCAGCGCCTGCGGAGGTAAATTATACTTCGACAAGGTGAGCCTTGATCACTACGAGGATGAAAAGCTCTACGTTATCGAAGACGTGCCCGCTTTTATCTGCGAGGAATGCGGCGAGATCTGGATCCCAAAGCCGGTGGTGGACGAGCTTGAAAAGATGATCGCGATGTACATAGAAAAAGAGATGACCGGAAAACCGCCGAAAGAACAGATGAACGGCTGACCGCTTTATTTACAAAGGCCCGTTCAAAAAAATAAAGGAGAATAGGATATGAAAGCAAAAGGTCTCAACGCATATTTTATTTCGGCAGCGGCAGGGCTTCTGCTTTTGTGCTCCCCTATAGCAGCCGCGGTCCCCGGGATGAACGGGAACAATTCGATCGCTGACATCGTTGAAAAGGTAGGCAACGCCGTGGTGAACATCGATGTGGTAAAAATGGAGCATCAGAGGGTCTTTAATCCTTTCCAGGATTTCGAGAAGAACTTCGGCTTCGGATTTGAAGTGGACCCGAATTTCAAGGAAATGTTCAAGGACAGGATCGTCCCCGTAAAAGGCGCGGGTTCCGGCTTTATCATAGATGATGCCGGACACGTGCTGACGAACGCCCATGTGGTAAAAGACGCAGATAAAATAAGGATCACTTTGAAGGACGGAAGGGTTTTCGACGCGAAGGTCATCGGGATAGATTCCAATATCGATCTGGCTGTATTAAAAATGGAGGCGAACGGCCTGCCAAAAATGGCCCTGGGGGATTCAGGCAAAATAAGACCGGGCGAATGGGTAGTGGCGATCGGAAACCCGTACGGGTTCGGCAATACTGTAACAGCAGGCATAATCAGCGCGACCGGCAGGACGCTGAACGACATCGGCAAAAAAAATCTCATCCAGACTGACGCGCCGATCAATCCCGGGAACAGCGGCGGTCCGCTGATAAACATTAACGGTGAAGTGATAGGAGTGAACGTGGCTGTTGCTGCGGGAGCCCAGGGGATCGGCTTTGCCATTCCCGTCAATGCCGCAAAAGAGGTCCTGAACGAGCTCATTTCAAAGGGCAAGGTAGTGCGGCCGTGGCTCGGGATCTACATGAGGGACGTTGACCAGAAGCTCGCCGAATATATGGGCCTTCCTATCGCTGAAGGAGTGGTCATTGTTGAGGTCGCAAAAGACTCTCCCGCGGAAAAATCCGGGCTTAAACAGTACGACGTGATCAGAGAGATAAACGGGAAAAAGATAAAAACTTCTTCCGAGGTCTCAGATTTTGTCAAAAGCAAAAAGCCGGGCGAAGTTTTTGGCATGAATTATTTCCGCGAAGGCAAAATGTGGCGGATAAATGTTAGACTGGGGGAAATGCCTGCCCAATAAATGAAAGGAATCAATATGGAACTCAAACTGGGAAAAGGAAGAAAGACAAGGAGAGTATACGGGTTCGATGAGATCGCGCTGGTGCCGTCGCTGGTGACCGTTGAGACCGACGAGGTCGACACTTCAACGACCATTGCCGGCAGGAAGCTCGGCATCCCGATAATCGCCTCTGCGATGGATTCGGTGGTTGACCCGGACACCGCCGCGCTTATGAGCGGCTACGGCGGCCTGGGTGTTCTTAACATTCAGGGAGTCCAGACAAGATATGAAGACGCTGACGCGATTCTCGACAAGATAGCCCTTGCCTCAAGGGAGGAATATGTCCCGTTGATGCAGCAAATTTACCTTGAAGAGGTCAAGCCGGAGCTCATAACAAAAAGGATACAACAGATAAAGAACAAGAAAGGGATCGCCGCAGTTTCTGTTACCCCGCAAAAAGCCATGGAATACAGCAAGATCGCTGAAAAAGCAGGGGCTGACATTCTGGTGGTCCAAGCAACGGTCGTATCGACCCTTCACAAAACAACAATGTATAAACCGCTCGACCTAACTGAGCTCTGCTCATCCGTAAAGATCCCCGTGATCGTCGGGAACTGCGTGACGTATGAAGTCGCGTCAAAACTGATGGAAACAGGTGTTTCTGCGGTACTCGTCGGCATCGGGCCCGGAGCGGCCTGTACTTCAAGGGGCGTGCTCGGCATCGGCATCCCCATGGCAACAGCGATAGCCGACTGCGCAGGAGCAAGGGACGACCATTTCAAAAAGACAAAGAAGTATGTTTCGATAATCGCTGACGGCGGCATGGTGGTAGGAGGAGATATCTGCAAAGCCATCGCCTGCGGGGCGGACGCTGTCATGATCGGCTCCCCTCTTGCCAAATCAAAAGAAGCCCCGGGAAGAGGCTTTCACTGGGGAATGGCAACTCCGAACGCCGTTCTTCCCAGAGGCACAAGGATAAAGGTGGGGACTATCGGCACATTAAAAGAGATACTGCTCGGTCCGGCAAAGTTCGACGACGGCTCGGAAAATTTTATCGGGGCCTTAAAAACCTCGATGGGCACCCTCGGCGCGTCAAATATCAAAGAAATGCAGAAAGTCGATATCGTGATCGCCCCGTCCAACAACACCGAAGGCAAGGTCTTTCAGAAGGCACAGCAGCTGGGGATGTATAAGTAAATATTAAAGATCAAAATTGAAATGTCAAAATTTAGATCTGAAGCGCGCCGCTAATTAATTTTATTGAACTTTGGGTAAGGTTTTAAGTATTTCCGGTCTTAAATCAAGTATCGCGCCTGTGCCAAGTACGTCGTGAAGCAAACTTGTGCCCCGCAAGAAAAGCCCGGAGACAAGCTCCTCCTCCAAATCACATAGCGAAATAACGCTGAACGGCAGTTTCAGCTCGGGCAGCATTCTATCGCCGGCACCCACAAATGTCCTATAAGTAAAGTCAACTACTTTTCCGCGCTTTGCTTGTTCTGTAAGTTCATCCCTGACCACCGCCTTTATGCCCAGACTACAGCCTTCCTCCACATCACCTTCGTTTAGATCATGCGCTTTTACCGCCATCCAGGCCCCGCCGCAGGATATTGACAAAATATTTTGCAGCCGGTTTATCGAGTCTGCCGTAAAAAGGGCGCCCCCCATCCTGAATACATATTCGAACCGCAGCAGCGCGGTTTTTGTTGTGTCATCTATGTACAGGCTTGCCCAGTTATTTAATGCCGAAAGGAACGATGCCGGCCTGCCGGTAATTTCGGGGCCTGAAAAAAACCCTGCCCATTTCATGGAAAGGCCGGGAGAGACTCCCTCTTGTGTCAGGCCATTCAAGGCCTGCCTGACATTTTCCGGAAGGAGCTGCAACGGCACAACATGATCATTAGACATCATTTCGGCCTTCTGGCCGCAGATAAGGAATTCAGTACTGACATCCATAAGATGCATTGAATCTGTTGCATGAAGGCCCGGACGCAACATATTTCCGGATAAAGAAATGAACTCTATTTCGTGATTTATTCCCCCGCGGACAAAGCTCTTTTCAGCCAGAGGACCTCCCACATACCTGGTTGCGTGGCTCATTTGATATTCCTTCAGCTGAAAAGTCATCCTCGTAGGATTATAGACGGTAATACTTGCTGCTGTTGCCTGCATTTTCATTTCTCCTTTCTTTTGATAGAGAGATCTAACGATCATAATTATCTGTCGACCGTTTATTCAGGAAATTTCACCTGTTTTTCATTTTCCCCGCCTCATCCTCCATTACTTAATCAGCACCTGCTCGGGCATTACAACCACCTTGCTTTTCGGCATGGAGAACATCCCGCCGCCCATTCCGGAATCTTCTATGGTGATCTCGATCGAATATTGCACCAGCTTCAGGCTTTTCTTAACGCCATTCTCATCCCATTCAACGTGAAGTTCATCAAGCCATTTGCCAATTTTCGCTTTTATATCGGCTTCCTGCTGCGGAAGGATATAGCCGATGATCACCACTGAAGTGGTTTCCAAGGGTGGCTCGATCTTCTTCTTCAATTTTATGTCAAAATAGACCGTCTCGTGATAAAAAAACATCTCCTCTTTATCTGCACCGAGTACGTCCTTATATATATTCCTCAAAAGGCTGAACATCGCCTCTTTTTCGGATGGGCTTAAAGTATTGGGCGCGACCGGTTTCGGACCGGATTTTGAACACCCCGTGAGCATTAAAGGAAAAAGCAGCAGTCCCAGAACAACGTCCCCGACAGAAGTTGTCGATCTCTCGGCGGCAGTGACTTGAGGTGTCTGCCTTTCCTTTGCGGCCGGAGCGGCCTTTTCATTCGTATTTACCGGTGCAGCAGAAGCGGACACCATTTTATCGCTCATATTTTTCTCTCCTATTAGATGCCTTTCAGCCTTCTATAATATTATCGACCGGTTTTTTGGGAAATTTCAATTTTCTTTCGGCTTTTAAAAAACCTTTCTGGCCTCATTTTTTCTGAAACCGGCCTGACCGCCATTCCCGGCATGCAAATTGCTCATAAGATAGCTGTAAGCTGCTTGCCCCGAGCGGAGTCGAGGGGTAAGCTGCTTGCCCAGCAAAAGGAGGAAAAAACGGAAATGAGCATAATTACGCCAAATAAAGATAAAACAAATAGAAAACGTCAGGTTGCAAATCCGGAAGGGGGTGTTGAAAAATCCTACAGTAAGGCTTTGGTCCATCAGGAAATTATCGAGAACAGAATATTGGTGATAAGAGGCCAAAAAGTGATGTTAAGCTTTGATCTTGCCCGATTATACGGTGTACAAACAAAGGTCCTGAACCAATCGCTAAAGAGGAATATTAAACGGTTTCCTGAAGATTTTGTGTTCCAACTGAGCCAAATAGAAGCTGATCTAGTGGTGTCACAAAATGTGACACCACACAAAAAATACTTCGGAGGTTCACTTCCCTTTGCCTTCACTGAACAAGGCATAGCGATGCTGTCAGGCATCCTGAACAGCGACCGCGCAATCCTCGTTAATATCGCGATAATGCGTGCTTTTGTCAAACTTAGACGGATGATCTCAAACAATAAAGAACTTGCTCATAAATTGAAAGAACTTGAACATAAGATCGAAAGACATGACGAGGATATTATTGCTATTTTCAACGCTATAAGACAGTTAATGAAAGAAGAAACCCCGGAATTGAAGCCCAAAGGGAAGATCGGGTTTTTATAGCACAACGTCAAACGGAAAGAGCGGCTCGGAAGTTTGACTATCCCCGAGCCTGCCGAATTGTCTTTCGGCCCCGAATGCAGAAAGAGGCTGTCCGGGTCTTATCAGGCCGTCGGTTATGGCGTTCAGCATCTCGTCCTCGCTCCAGTTGACGCCCTGCTCCCTGATCAAAGTTGAGGGCATCACAAGATAATCATGAACGCTTTTTCTTTTTTGAACAATATATTTTAGCGACCCGGAATGACAGGCCAGGACTATCATCACTTTCTTTCCTTTGATATCGTCAAGCCTGTCAAGAAGCCTGTCATATTCAAACCCGCCCGCGCTTCCTATTGTCCCGTGCGCCCGCATAAAGAACAGGGTCAAGGTATCATCATCCGCGATCCTGCCAAAGGCAGTTCCTTTCTTATGTCCAAAGCTCCCCTTCTAAGCGCGGCTTCCATCTGAAAAACGCTCCTGTTACCCCTGCTTGGGATAAATCTGTGATACTTTTCTGCCCCTGTGTCGCCGACGGGACCGAACAGTTCGCGCCGGTCGTACATATTCACAAGAAGAGCCAGACGCCTGGCGGGCCGGAACATCGGAAGCGGCCTTGTTTGTCTTACGATCATTTTATTGTCTCAATATTATTATCGCGAGAATTCTTTTGAAATTTCACCCGATACCCTGATATCCCGATCCCCCGATTTCCCGAATTTGCCACTTTCTCCTTCATACTGTAAAATCAATATATGGAAAAGCATGACCTGATAGTCGTCCTTGATTTCGGCGCCCAGTACAGCATGCTGATCGCCCGCCGGGTCAGGGAATGCAATGTCTACTCCGAGCTCCTCCCCTACAATACTCCGCTTGAAGAACTTAAGAAAAAAGAGGTCAAAGGGATAATACTTTCCGGAGGCCCCGCCAGCGTGTACGAGGGTGACGCGCCAAAACTTGACCCGAGGATCTGGGACAGCGGGATACCGATACTCGGCATCTGCTACGGCATGCAGCTCATGGCCAAAGAGCTGGGTGGAGAGGTCAAAGGCGAAAAGAAAAGGGAGTACGGGAAAGCCCCTCTCAACATCGACGACCATACGAACCTTTTCGCGGGCATACCTCTGCAGATCAACTGCTGGATGAGCCACGGGGACAGTGTCACAAAGCTTCCCGACGGCTTTAGGGTCCAGGCCCATACCGAGAACGTCCCCATTGCCGCGATGGGCAATAAAAAAAGGAAGCTTTACGCCGTGCAGTTCCACCCCGAGGTCGTCCACACCGAATACGGGACCGAGATAATAAAGAACTTTGTTTACATCGTCTGCAACTGCCAGGCGACCTGGACCACAAAATCGTTCATCGAAAGGCAGACGGAAAAACTTAAATCTACCGTCGGAAAAGACAAGATCCTGTGCGCGCTTTCGGGAGGCGTCGATTCGACCACTGTCGCGGTACTTGTGAACAGGGCCCTCGGCGACCGGCTCACCTGCATGTTCATCGACCAGGGTTTTATGAGAAAGAACGAGGCAAGGAAGATAGTCGAGATGTTCGAAAAGCATTTCAAGATAAACCTGATCCACGTGGACGCGTCCGACAGGTTCTTTTCAAAGCTGAAGGGCGTTACCGACCCGGAAAAGAAAAGGCACATTATCGGGAACGAATTCATAGCGACCTTTGAAGAAGAAGCAAAAAAACTCGGCACGATCCCCTGGCTTGCGCAGGGGACCCTTTATCCGGACGTCATCGAGAGCGCGGTCCCGGGACAGACCAAAGGAAAAGCCGCCAGGATAAAGACCCACCACAACGTGGGAGGGCTTCCTGAAAAGATGAACTTCAAGCTTGTTGAACCTTTAAGAAAGCTCTTCAAGGACGAGGTAAGGGCGCTGGGAAGGGAACTGGGCATCGCCGAAGAGATCGTGTCCCGCCAGCCGTTCCCCGGGCCTGGTCTTGCCATCAGGATAATCGGAGAGCTGACCAGGGACAGAGTAAAGGTGCTTCAGGAAGTTGACGATATTGTTGTTACCGAGATAAAGAAAGCCGGGTTCTACACCAAAGTCTGGCAGTCCTTTGCCGTGCTCCTTCCCATAAGGACCGTGGGCGTGATGGGAGATAAAAGGACCTATTTGAACACCATTGCGATAAGAGCCGTTACATCCAACGATGCGATGACCGCCGACTGGGCCAAACTTCCCGATGAGCTACTTGAAAGGATATCGAGCCGGATAATAAACGAAACTCCCGAGGTCAACCGCGTGGTGTACGACATCTCCTCAAAACCGCCTTCGACTATTGAGTGGGAATGATATTAATTTAATCTGAAATTCAATGAAATTTTAGGGCTTTTTGTTACGATATATATATGAAGGCCGATTGACGCTTGACAGTGGATTTTTAGCTTGGCATAATACATATGAGCGGTAAGACCGTTGGGGATTGTTCGGGGTGCTCCCTTCCATCTGGTAGGCATGAGCCCCGGCGCAAAGAATCTCCAGGGCACGCTCATTTTTGTTATAAATATGTGCCGTTAAATCTGACTTTTTTCTCAAAAACTCTGTACCACTCAAGGTCTTTTTTTTCATAAGTCCTGAACACGCCCCACGAAAAGAGGTCGGCCGCCTGCAAACCATGATAATGGGTTGAATTGCCATGAATTATATTGAGCGGCACATTAGGGTTTATCCTTGCCTGCAATTCTCTGATAATATAATCGTTGAACTCTTTTATCTGCTCATTACCTTTGCACTTGTCAACGATCAGGTCTACCTGGACAGATGCATCTTCTAAACGGATCTTATCCAGGGCCATCCTTGCCACCCAGTTGTACACTCTTGGTTTATTCCTTGATAAGCTTTCATAAACTTTTCTTTTTCTCAACGTCACCGAAAACACCTCAAAAGGAATGTTCCTTGCAATATTAAAGAAGAACTTCTTGATCTTTACGGTTGAAGAAGAGCCTTTTAATTCATGCACATATCTTTGTTTATTCCTCTTCTTATTCAGCTTTCGTTTAAGCGTTTTCCTTACAGAGTTGATAAGGGCCCTGTTATTCTCATAACCTTTCACCAATATTATTGCTATCGTAAAATGTTCAGAGGGTTTCTTTTGGACAAAATCAAACCCCAGATCGCCGCTTTCATCAAGATATAAATGCCACACTTCAATCCATCCCCTCCACCACCTTTATCTCCTCTTCCGTCAGACCGTACAATTCATATACCAGAGCATCTATCTGTTTATCAAGCAGCTCCGCCTTCTGCTGATAATGTTCCTTATCTCTTTCGGTTTTGGCGGAATGAAGTTTTTTCTGTGTTTCGAGCATTTGGTCGACGAGTTCAACAAAAACACCTTGGTTTTTTTTATCAATAATTGGTATTGGTAATTTCCCTACTCCGTTTTCAAAATATTCATAGATGCCATTACCCGTTTGCTTCCCGATTGATTTATATCTGAAATTCAAAGCTCTTGAGTTTAATAGAGCCAGAACATATTTCAGGGATATATTTTTATTTGTATCAAATATAACGGTTGTATTTGTTAAGCCAATATATTCCTTTGTATTATCATAGACGAAAGCATTTTCCCTGCTTCTATAAGAACACCAGATCTTATTTAGACGATAATATTCTCTATGCATCGGAAAAGAATAATTCCACCATTTTGCTGATTTCCGCCTAATCTTGTCGGCTCTTCCGGATAAACGTTTTTCGTTTTTGCTAAGAACATTTTTTATTGGCTTAGGGAGCGACCTAAATTCTCCAACATCCTCTATATACAACAGGTATTCTCTTTCTTTGCCAATAAAGTATTTTGAAATTATTTCTCCGCTCATCCTCTTTCTTATAAATTCTTTTGGAAATCGGGACGGATACTCTTTAAAGCAGAATACTTCGTTTGCGGCTGTTTCCATGCCTTTTCCAATTAATACAACATCTCTCAAAATCGGATGTTTCCCGTCAATTTTCTTGTTCAGCCGGTTGATGCTTTGATTAATCAGAGAAAAGACTTTATCCTTCTCAAGATTAATTTTAAAGAAGTTGCTATCGTCAAACAGTATGTTTTGAAGATTGTCACATGTTTTATCCTTTAAAGACAATGCTCTCGTTATTCCGGTTTTGTTGTTTTTCTCAAAAATGACAACCGCAGTTGTTATAGAGGCATCTTTAAAAACTAAATATTTCTCAAAGTTTACTATTTTAGAAATGCCGATCTTATCAATGATAAAGTTTCTCAGTTTTTGAGCTTTATCTGCAAACAGGAAAGCATTTGAAATGATAAATCCGATATTGCCTTTTGATAATGTAATCGCTTTATGAACAAAATAGAACAAAATATCGCTTTTGTCCTGCCAAATGTCTTTGTAATTATTCATTATATAATTTGCCTCTTGTGAACCTACACCAAGGGTTTGAATATTAAAATACGGCGGATTCCCAATCACCGCGTCAAACCCGCCGCTTGCCATTATCTCGCCGAATCCTTTTTCTTTGTCAGTCCAGTCAAAAACGTTTATCTTTTTCATTTCTTCGCTGCCGAACAGGGAAAGGTTTTTGTTTTTGTAAAAATCGGGGCCGATGAGCGAATTGCCGCATTTGATATTGCTGCCGAGATCGGGTAGTGCCCTCTCGTTGAACAGCCTGAGATTTGAATTTATCGTCTGGTCCGTTTCGCCTTCCAAAACCTTGAGCAGGAGCGATAATTTCGTAACTTCGACCGCCTGGCTGTCTATATCGACGCCGTAAATATTGTTGAGAAGTATCCTTTTCTTTTCGGAAGTGGTAAGAGCCCATTCTCCCCGAAGGCCCTTGAAAAGCGCTGGATTCTTTTTCTTCGCGTGCTTTCCGGGATCATCATTAATATAATAATCCCTGTGCCAGTCAAGCAGGCACTGATACGCCTGTATCAGGAACGAACCGGACCCGCACGCAGGGTCAAGAACTCTCAACTTTGAGACTTTCTCCGGGTTTTTGCCTTCCAGCAGTTTCCCCACGGTATTCTTTACGATGTAATTCACAATATATGTCGGAGTGTAATAGATACCGCCGGCTTTTCTTGCTTCGGGTTTTTCCTCGATAACGGCCCTGTGTCCTGCGGTCAACCGGATGACCTTGCCGAGGAACTGCTCATAAACATGGCCGAGAATATCCGAAGGAAGGACGGAAAACTCATAAGGGCTGTCGGGATAATAAAGTCCTTTGATAATATCTTTCAGTGTTTTATCTTCGATCTTCAGCTTTAAGGAAATCCCGTCGTAATGCTCCGGCCTTCCTTTTTCTTCATTAAAATGGAACAGTCCTGAATTATATTTGTCGTCGGCCTGCCGGAACATCTGGCAGAGCCGTTCATAGACCTGCGTCCCGTTTTGAAGCGCCATAAGCCGGCCATAGTCCTCGATAAGGCGGTCTTCGCAGATACGCAAAAAAATTATCCTGTCTATCGTTTTCTGGACTGCAAAATTGAGCTCTTCCTGCGACAGTTTGGGATTGCTGGCTGCTATATTTTTCGCAAGAGATTCCCTCCATTTTTCAATTTCCTTTAAAAAAATGTCATCGACTTCGGTTGTACCCCGTTTTTTCTTCCCTGATTGGGCATATTTATCAAAAGAGCCTTTGTAAACGGCGTCCTTAGAAAAAACCGAAGCTATCTCGTCCCATTTTTCAATATAATCCTTATAGGTATAATAACCCACTCTCGCAACGGACGCGGAATCCCGTTTGTTCGGCTTGACCTGACAATCGAAAACAGAAAACTCCTCAAAGTCGGTCAGAATGGAAAGCGGCAGCTTTGCCGACCAGGCGTATCTTCTTATCTGATAAGCCGCGGCGGGTTCGTTTTTTATATTTAGGGAGGGTTTTTTTGCTTCAACAAAGAACTTTCTCTGTCCTCCTATCCGGAAGCAGTAATCGGGAGCCTTTGTTCCTCCCCCGATTTTGATACTGTCTTCATGCACAACATCCTTGTAGGCCTCGGCGTTCCCCTGTTCATTATCAATGTCCCATCCTAGAGCCTTGAATAAGGGGTCGACAAATTCTCTGCGCAGTGCCGTTTCATTATATTTGCCTGACTTATACGCGTCGATATTGCGCTCAAACCGCTCGATTAATTCAATTATTTCTTTTGGCGCCTGCATAATAGTTATTTCTCGTTCCTTATTCGCCTGTACCTCTCCACCGCCCTTGCATGCCCTTCCCAGTCCTTTGAAAAAGTGTGCGTGCCGTCGCCGTTGGAAACAAAATAGAGGAACTCGGTCCTTGACGGGAATATCGTAGCCAGTATGGCCTTTATCCCCGGATTGCATATCGGGCCCGGAGGCAGCCCTCTGTTGAGATATGTATTATAAGGCGATCTTACCTTGAGGTCGGCGTACGTAACTCTTTTCCCCGGCCTTGAGAGCGCATATTTCACCGTCGGGTCGGCCCGGAGCGGCATCCCGTTCTCAAGTCTGTTGTAAAAGACCGAAGCGATAATGGGCCTTTCACTGTCGGTCTGCGCCTCCTTTTCAACAATGGACGCAATAGTGATCACTTCATGAAGGGTGTACCTTTTTATGCCGGAAGTGTTCCAGGCCGGCAGGACCTTTTCCTCGAATCGCCTCAGCATCAGATCTGCCAGGGCATCCACAGACATCCTGTCAGGGACAAGATACGTGTCGGGAAAAAGATATCCCTCAAGCGACCTTGTCTTTGACTGCGCAAGGAAAGGGAACCGTGCCTTGAGCGCTTCGGTGATGCCGTCGATATAGAGCGAATCGACGCTCCCGTCCATCTTGATGCCTTTTGACTCTATCGTCCTTGCGATCCTGTAGATCGAGCTTCCTTCGGGGATGGTGAGCCTGACCGGGCCGAATACCGCCCTGCCCTCGTTCAGCTCGGTGAGGATGTTCACGATCGTCATTCCCGGGCTGAAATAATATGTCCCCGCCTTCAGCTTTGAATCAAGCCTGAGCATTTTTGCGGAAAAATCAAAGGCCGCGGTATTGTCTATTATACCGCTGAGATAAAGCAGGCTTCCTATCTCCCTGGTGGTAAAGGCGCGCGGGACCGTCACTTTAATAAGCCTGTTGTCCAAAGGGTCCTTTGAAAGAAAAAGCGTTCCCGAAAGGAACACCGCGACCGCCATGACAACGGTAAAAAGAAGACCCAGGATTATGAACCTGTTCTTTCTCAGATATCCGGCCGCGGGCCGGAACATTGCCCTGAAAAGCCTGAAATCAGGCATCATCTGCCCCCATTCCGGGAAATATAGGCCTGGAGCATATAAGCGGCGGCCAGTTTATCGACGGTCTTTTTCCTGTCGGCCCTTTTCATATCATGGTTTATCAGTGTCTTCTGCGCCTCAGAAGTGGAAAGCCGCTCATCATAGGTCTCAAGAGGGACATCAAATGTTCTTTTCAGTTTTTCAACGAATGAGAGGACATTTTCCGCCGAGAGGCCGATGGAACCGTCCATATTCTTTGGAAGGCCCACAATTATCTTCCCTATTGAATATTCCGCGATCAGGTCTTTCAGCTCATCAAAAGTTTTTGGGCCGTTCTCGATCACCTTTAACGGCTGTGCGCCAAGGCCCAGAGGATCGGTAACTGCGATACCTATTCTTTTTGTACCGTAATCTATTCCTAATATTCTCATGTCAAACTCTAAATCCTAAATAAACTCAAAACGATAAATCCAAAAGATCTGCCATTTTGAATTTTATATTTTGAAATTGGGATTTGTTTAGGATTTAGTATTTGGGGTTTAGAACTTGACATCATACTAAATTCACTAATATCCTCTTAATCTCATCATGTATCTTCCCCGTATTATGTACATCTTTGCCTCCCGCTTCCGCCATATCCGCCCTTCCTCCTCCGCGCCCTCCGACAACGGAAGCAAGTTCCTTCACGATATTTCCGGCATGAAAGCCCTTCGATTGCAGATCGGAGGATACTGCGGTCAGGATTAAGACCTTGTCGTCGAAGCGCGAAATGAACACGACCAGGCTGTTTTTCAGTTTTTTGATTATCCGATCGGCAGGCTCCTTCAGGACAGGCATCGGGAAAGCTTTGAACTCTTTATAAACAAAATTAATATTGCCTGCCTGCTCCGCATTCTTTATCAGCCCTTCGACCATCGAGAGTGCCTCTTTTTTCTGTTCCTCTTCCTCTTCTTTTGCCTTGACCTTAGCCTCCGCCTTTGCCCTTTCCTTTTCCCCCGCCTCCTCCTTTTGCCTCATATACTCCTGCGCCGCTTTCCCCGCAACTGCCTCGATGCGCCGCACTCCCTGCGCTATCGCTCCCTCCTTCATTATCTTGAACATCCCTATTTCGGACGTGTTCCTGACGTGGGTCCCTCCGCATAATTCCATGCTGATATCATCAATTTTTATTAACCTTAGTACGGGCGTATCGCTATACGCCCCTACAGTTGCATATTTCGAATCGAACAGGGCCATGGCCCCCATCTTTTTTGCCTCATCCAATGTTGTAGATATTGTCTCGACATGCATTTTCCCATCTATCCATCCATTAATCATTTCTTCTATCTGCCTCAGCTCTTCCGCCTTCAGCGCTTCTGCGCTGTTAAAATCGAACCTGAACCGATCAGATGTTACAAAGGATCCGCTCTGTTTGACATGTTCGCCGAGTACTTTTCTGAGCGCGGCGTGGAGCAGATGGGTAGATGTATGGTGCCCCGCGATGAGCCGCCTGACGTCCCTGTCCACCTCCGCCCTGACCTTTTCGCCTTTTTGAGGAAAAAGCCCTCCTTCGATCTGATGAAGAATGACCCCGTCCGCCGTCTTCACCAGCCTTTTTATTTCTATCCTGTTCTTTTCCACCTCGATCCAGCCTTTGTCGCTGTCCTGCCCGCCTGATTCTACATAAAACGGTGAACGGTCCAATATAATAAAAACGGGACCGTCTGGTACGGGCGTATTGCCATACGCCCCTACAGCACCTAATACAACCGCCTCCGTCTCCAGCATTTCATATCCGACGAACTCCGTCGCAGGATATCCCTTTACCTGCGGAACGGCCTCAAGGGCCTTTGTTTTGGAAGACTTTTCCCTGCTCCGCGTCTTCTGCTTTTCCATCTCGATGTCAAAACCCGTGGCGTCAAGGCCGAAGCCCCTCTCAAGGGCTATCTCTTTTGTAAGTTCGTACGGAAAGCCGAAGGTGTCGTACAGTCTGAAAATATCTTTTCCTTCCACTACGCCCGAAGATGACCTTGACAGGATCTCGTTGAGCACCTCGCTTCCCTGTTCTATCGTCCTGCCAAAACCCTCCTCTTCCAGTGAAATGATCTTTGCAATGTGATTTTTTTTGTCCTGAAGTTCCTTGTAAAAAACTTTTCCCAGTTCAACAACGATATCCGACAGCCTCCCCAGGAACGCTTCCCTTATCCCTATTTTCCTGCCGTGCATTACCGCCCTTCGGATTATCCTGCGAAGGACATAATTCCTGCCCTCGTTCCCGGGGACAAGCCCGTCTGCTATCAGATGCGCCGCAGCCCTGATGTGGTCCGATATTATCCTTAAAGAGACCTGCCCGGGATCGACCCCGTATTTTTTGATCGCGTCTATGATCGGGATAAAAAGGTCCGTTTCAAAATTCGAATCGACGCCCTGCAGGACCGAAGCTATTCTCTCAAGCCCCATCCCCGTGTCGATGTTCTTTTTGGGAAGAGGTGTCAGTTTTCCCGCTTCATCCCTGTTGAACTCCATGAAGACGAGGTTCCAAATCTCAAGAAACCTGTCGCATTCACATCCCGGAGCGCATGAAGTTTGCCCGCAGCCGAACTTTTCCCCGAGATCATAATAGATCTCGCTGCAGGGCCCGCACGGCCCTGTTGGCCCCGCGGCCCAGAAGTTATTGTCCTCGCCAAGCTTAACGACCCTTCTGCCGGCTTCCCCTGCAATTGCCTCCCACAGCTTAACGGACTCCTCATCGTCCTCAAAAACGGCTATATGCAGTCGCTTATGGTCAATGTTGAAATCTTTTGTAATAAGCTCCCAGGCAAAAGCAATGGCTTCTTTCTTGAAGTAGTCTCCGAAAGAAAAATTGCCCAGCATTTCGAAAAAAGTATGATGCCGCGCGGTGTGCCCGACATTCTCGATATCGTTCGTCCTCACGCATTTCTGCACGGTAGCCGCCCTCGAATGCAATGGCTTCTCAAGGCCCATGAAGACCGGTTTGAACTGAAGCATACCCGCCAGAGTTAAAAGGACCGTGGGGTCTTTTGGTATCAGAGAAGAGCCGGGAAGTACAGCATGCCCCCTGCTTTCGAAATATTTAAGGAATTTCAGGCGGATCTCGTCCGAATTCATAAACTCTATTGTAGCACAGGACAAAGCGCGCTCTGCGGCACTAGGAGCCTTCGTATCTTAGAAAATAGCGGTCCTTGTCCAAAAGCCTTCTGAAGATCTCGGACACCTTTGCCAGATCAAAGATCAGCGTACAGATAGCATTCCCAACTTGTATCTGTTTCATACATCCTCCGGACATGAGAGGCTCCCTCAGCCTTGAAAAATCTTTAACAAAATATCCGCTGGAATAGGCCCTAGCTCCTGCAAACACTCTTTTCAGCGTTGCCTTGAGCTCTGGCTCCTGAACCAAAGCCTCGATCATGTGTTCCTGGGAGAAGTCCGGCTCGATGTCATCCTCCGGCCAGGCACCAAACTGGTATTGAAACGGATTGAACAAGGTATATTCGGCCGCGGGACTAAGGCCGGGAAGTTTTTGCCGAAGTACGGCCCTGGGCAGGCGCCATTCATTCGCGTGCACTTTGAACTTTCTTATTCCGAGATCTTCCATATCTACCTCGGGCTCCTCCTTGCTCATATGGCCTGGCGCTCCGTGGACCTCTTCCAAATAATGGATGAACGTGCAGCTTCTGAGGTTTACGCCTATAAGCAATATTTTGCTGTTCTTCATCTTACCGAACTTTTCATACGGAGAACCGAACCCGCAGGGAGTTTTGGAGTCCACATGTCCACTGACAAGATCTTCTGCGCCGTTACCGTTTACAAAAACAGAATGCGTGGGATGAACGCTTCTTATTGTGAGATCATATTTGCCGAACACCTCGCTGAGCCGGCCGATTCTGGACGGAGTGTTCAGTCCCCACATAGCCGGCTGCTGGTCGATCCAGAGGTCGCAAAACAACCTGGTCGTGCCTGTCAGCGCTGGCATTATCACCAGCCCTTCCCAGCCAACCGCATCCAAAAGCGAGGGGATAACTATCCTTTGGGCAAAATCCATTCCCTTATTCGGAGGATCAAAGTAATGATAACCGGCTGATTCTCTCCCAAAACTTCTTAAGCTCGAGTGAACGAAAAGATTGTCGCTTTTGCGGATGCCCAATTTTTCCCAACAGGCGGTAAAGTTTATCTGCCGTAATCCCGAGGTGAACCATGAACGCATGTATATCCCCCCTTCTAAAACATATATCGCTATCGATTTTCATGAATTTCAGTCAAAAGTTCAATAAGCAATTGCACCACTAAGGGCTTCACTCGGCGTTGAATAATGTAAACATTTTCTCGGTCTGTTGTTCAGTGCGTCTTCCACCGTCATTACCTGAGCCGGGCTAATTGCCGCGAAATCA
>Ga0172375_10001803_pt1 | contig 34102 bp, 25 predicted proteins | sample LakKiv1m_FD_114537 | JGI IMG/M metagenome (GOLD analysis project Ga0172375, IMG submission 114537) | Freshwater microbial communities from Kabuno Bay, South-Kivu, Congo - kab_092012_11.1m | ecosystem: Environmental > Aquatic > Freshwater > Lake | place: Democratic Republic of the Congo... | reverse complement strand
CTGCCGCATATCGACCTGCGCGCCGGCGACGCGCTGAACCTGCCGCTGCCGGATGCCCGCGCGGACGTGGCGCTGGATTACGGCTGCCTGCATCACCAGCGCAAGGCGGATTGGCCGCGCTACCAGGCAAGCCTGTTGCGCGTCCTCAAGCCGCGGGGCTGCTACCTGCTGGCCGCCTTCAGCCCTAACTTCCGCCTCTTTCACGGCAGCAAACGCCACTGGCACCTGGCCTATGGCGCCTACCGCCGCTGCTTCACCTGCGAGGAGCTGACCGCCCTGTGGGAGAAGGATTTCACCTTCCTCGACATGGACGAGGAACAGACTGAAGGCATGTGGTACGTGTTGATGCAGCGGCGATGAGCTGTCGAGCACCACCTTCTGCAGGAATTTACTCCCGTCTCCGCGAAGATCTTTCATCACCCTGCTTCCCGGAGGTCTGCCATGCGCAGCGGCATCGTCTGTTCCGGCGTTTCCTGTCTCGACCTGTTCCTTTACGGCACTGCGCCGCTCCAGACGCGGGAGAGCCTGTCGATGGTGAAGGAGACGCAGTACCGGCCTGGCGGCGCCACCTCGAATACCGGGCGGGCGCTGGCGCGGCTGGGGGCGCCGGTGGAGTTCATGACGGTGATCGGCGCGGACGCCAACGGCGACATCCTGCTCGACCTGTGGAAGAAGGACGGCATCGGCGTCGATTGCGTGGTGCGCTCGACCGAGGCCGGCACGGCGCTGAGCACCATCCCCGTCTATGAGGACGGCAAGCGCGGGGTGTATTTCTGCCCGGGCACCAATGAGTTGATGGGCATCGACAACATGTTCGGGCCGGATCGCGAATACCTTGATGTGCTGCGCGGGCGGCTGGCCTTCCATATCGGTTACCCGCCCCTCATGGCCCGCCTGCGGGGGCAAGATTTGGCGAAGGTGCTGTCCGCCGCGCGGGAGACGGGCGTGCTGGTCTCGCTGGACACCACCCCGGTTTCCGACGACACGACGCTGCGCGAGATGCTGGCTCCGGCGCTGGCGGTGGCGCACATGTTCACCCCCAACGTGGAGGAGGCCTCGCAGGTGGTCGGGCAATTCACGCGGCTGGCCGGGCAGGCGCGGGAAGAATCCGCCCGCCGCGGCGAACCGGTGGAGATCGAAAACATCGTAACCCCGGACGACCTGAATTCGATCGGCGAGGAGCTGCTGGCCGCCGGCCTGCCCATGGCGGTGATCACCCTGGGCCCGCAGGGCGCCTTTCTCTGCACGGGAAGCGCGGCCACGCTGCGCGGCGTGCCGCTGGTAAATCCAGCGAGCTGGGCGAATCTGCGGCTTTACGTGCCCGCCTTCCAGGTGGACGGCCCCATCAATACCACCGGCGCGGGCGACACCTTCACCGCCGGCCTCCTCACCGGCATGAGCCGGGGTATTTCCTCGCCAGCGGAGATCGCCCGCCTCGCCCACGCCACCGGCGCGCTGCATGTGGACCTCTCGCGCGGCGCCTGCTCCTTCGCCGAGGTGCAGGCCGCCCTCCCCGCCATGCGCGTCCGCCCGCCGCAAAATCCACACCTGGCGGCGGAGGTTATGTCGTTTATTTGATAGTGGTTGGTGGCGAGTGTGCCCGGTAGTTAAAGGGTATGTCTGGGATACGCGAGATTATGGTCCGCATCATTAGGTCATGGTTCGGACTGATGGTGTCATAGTAGTGTTATAATTGTCCTGTCTTTACATATCGGAGGTGACTGATGGCAAGTTTTACCATACGCGATATTCCCGAAGAGCTGCTTGATCGTTTCAAGGATCTGGCGAGGAAGGATCAACGATCGATTAATTCCGAGGCTATCGATGTCATTGAGAAAGCCGTTGAAACTCGTGTTCAACCGTTGGCTGATATTGACGATCAGTTTACGGAATTAACCAGGGAATGGAAGCGTGAAACTTTAATTAGCTCTTCCGCGACGGAGATGGCCTTAAATCCTCACTACCAACGTATCATAGGTCTCGGAAATCGTGTTATACCGCTAATATTAAAAGAATTGGAAAGGGAACTGGATCATTGGTTTTGGGCACTTACAGCTATTACCGGCGAAAATCCAATTCCGGCGGAACATGCCGGCGATCTGGAGAGGATGAGAGATGACTGGTTGGAATATGGCCGGAAAAACCGTGCGAGAGCCCTGGTTTGGTGGCGCCGTTATATGGTCTGGCGCGACATGGCGAAGCGTCCGGCCGACTGGGAGACATATTTTGAAAATAGCGGTAACGCAACTTCACAACTTAACAGGTGTCAGTATCCTATGAATGCTTAAGGAATTGAAAGGTTGATCATGCAGAAGGCTGTCTCCAGAGGGTTCGTTTCTTTCCTGCTCGTGCTTGCGTTCGCATTATCCGCCTGCGCCGGCGTGCACATCGGCAAGGCGGAATACGGGTATTACGCGCCGCAGATTCACGAGATGTATCTCAAGCTGCCGGTGACGGTGGACCCGGGCGGCAAGGAGGCGTTTTATCCGAACGCGGTGCAAATCGACGGCAAGCGCGCGCCTTATATCTATTTCTACTTCAACGGGACGACGGTAGATTTCGCTCCGATACCCAACGCGAGCAAGGGGAAGATCGAGCTGTTCGTGCCCATCCACTGGCGCGCGAACGAGCAGTATGAAGTAATATTGCAGTATTCGCTCAACGGAGAGAATGGTCAGGAGAAAGCCACGCTGCCGACCCCGAAGACGGGGGGCGCGTGGGCGGAGGCGACCGACAACATCGCCTTTATGGTGCGCGAGGAGGCCGGGTTGGCGCGCGCGAACGAGCCGGTGGATTTCGACCTGACGGTGGAGCAGGACCGCTTCCCCGACCCGGAAAAGCGCATCCGCGCCACTATCATGACGGCGCCCGGCGCGTTCACGGAGATCCCCTGCCAGGTTTACGACGTGCAGCCGGTAACCCAGGAACGCGGCATGTATTCGAAGATTCCCCTCTTCCGTTTTCGCGCCGTCGTGCAGCTTGCCATGAAGCCGAAATCGCAGGCGCTGGTGCACCTGTGGAGCTGCCCGCCGCTCGAGACGCCGGCGATGGGTCCGGTCAACCTGGAAGGCGGCGCGCTGGGCGGCACGGTCAGCAACGACGCCTATGAAATCAAGCTGGACGATACCTGCGGGCAGTTTTACACCTGGTACGACAAGCGGCTGAAGGTGAAATTCGAATATAAGGATACGCGTCCGGGGGTGACGGGCCAGCAGGCAGTGATCCACCGCACGCCGGACCTGTATCGGGCGAACAAGTCGTGGACCCACGCGCTGGACTGGAAGACCCCGGAAAACCGCGTCGTCACCGGGCCGGTGATGGTGGAGACGATCCGCTGGGGTGAAATGCCATGGGTGCCGGAGGCCTTCAGCAAGGTGGATTACCGCTTCTTCGCGAACCGGCCGGAGATTCGCGCCATCTCCTCGATGCGCGTGACGAAGGACATCGAAGCGCTGGGCGTGCGCATGGGCGGGTTCATCCTGACCCCCGACCTGTTCACCGACATCGCATGGCCGGACCAGAGCGGCACTATCCATCGCTGCACCGTGCCGGACGCGCTGGGCAACGACATGGGCGCCCCGCCGCAGTCGCGCTTCCCCGTCAACACGCCATGGGTGGTGGTCTATCATAAAGAGAAAAAATACGGCTTCGCGCTGATCACCGCCAATTACGCTTATTTCTCCGACGGCCCCGGCCACGCCAACGAGAGCAGGCAGCAGGCCTATATTTCCAACTACCGCGGCTACGGCGTCTACGCGATCCGCTCCGCCACGCAGACCTACTGCGCGTGGTTCCGCTCCTATCACACGCCTATCGAGGCGGGCACCACCATGTATGAAGACGTGGCCTACCTCCCCTTCACCTTCACCCGCGAAGACGGTCACCAGTTCGACGCGGTATGGGCGCTGTGGAAGGAGATGAAGAATCCGCTGGTAATAGAACCGTAGGGGGGAAGTGGCTAGTGGCTAGTGGCGAGTGGCGAGTGGCCCTGTTACCGAAAGGCTTCCTTATACCAGGTAAGCTACTCAGGAAAACGGGTACTCGCCACTCAATTTGAACCTCATGATGTTGACCATATTACTTTGTGCTGTTATGCTTACAAGGTTTTTATTGCATAATATCATACAGCTATGACAGGTCTCTAAATGATGAAGTACCGAATTTATATCGACGAAGTCGGTAATTCTGACCTTGGTAGTTCAGATAATCCGAACCATCGATTTCTATCTCTTACCGGTATCATCTTCGAATTGGAATATATCGAAACAACCGTTGTGAGATATTATATGAACAGAACTTACTTGGGAGAGAGTTAGCTATATTTGCCAGGCGAATTATTACAATTATCGCAAATAAATACGATCACCATCAGGAGAAGGTATTTGGAAAGAAATTCATATAAAAAGGCCCCTTGCGGGGCCCGATGGTAAAACCATCCACCTCTGGAAAACCAGATTATGCTAAGTATAACCTGAAATGCATAATTGTGCAATAGGCACGAACCGGATATTTCTTTATCTTCCATGGCTTGTTGACCTTCCTCCTTTCCACAAGGTATCATTACGGCAGTCGATTTACCGGAAAAGGGGTGGTTTCATGGCTGAAAAGGTTGTGCTGGCGTATTCGGGGGGGCTGGATACCTCGGTTGCCGTGCGGTGGCTGCAGCGGGAAAAGGGGTTGGACGTTATCGCCGTCGCCATCGACGTGGGCGAGGAGCGCGATTACGCGGCAATCCGCGAGAAGGCGCTGCAGATCGGCGCGCTGAAGGCATTCGTGATCGACGCCAAAGACCGTTTCGCCGACGAGTATATCGCGCGGGCCATCAAGGCCAACGCCATGTATGAGAACCGCTACCCCGTTTCCACCTCGCTGGCGCGCCCGCTCATCGCGCAACTGGTGGGCGAGGTGGCCGCGCGGGAAGGCGCCGCGGTGCTCTCCCACGGCTCCACCGGCAAGGGCAACGACCAGGTGCGCTTCGAGGCCACCTGGCAGTGCCTTTTCCCGCAGATGCGCATATATGCCCCGGTGCGGGAGTGGGGCATGACGCGCGACCAGGAGATCGCCTATGCCGAGCAGCACGGCATCCCGGTGCCGGTGACGAAAAAAAGCCCGTATTCCCTCGACGTAAACCTGTGGGGCAAAAGCTGCGAGGCCGGCGTGCTGGAGGACCCGTGGAACGAGCCGCCCGACGATGTGTGGACGTGGACGAAGTCGCCCCAGGACGCCCCCGCCGATCCGGGATACGTCAACATCGGCTTCGAGCGGGGCGTGCCCGTCAGCCTGGACGGCCGGGGGATGTCGCTGAAGGACATCATCGTTAAATTGAACGAATTCGCCGGCCTGCACGGCGTGGGCCGCATCGATATGATCGAGAACCGGCTGGTGGGCATCAAGTCGCGCGAGACCTACGAGTGCCCGGCGGCCGTCACGCTCATCGCCGCCCACCGCGAGCTGGAGACATTATGCCTGGAGCGCTCGGTGATGCACTTCAAGCAGGGCGTCGAGCAGAAATACACCGAGCTGATCTACAACGGCCTGTGGTTCGCCCCGTTGCGCCTCGCGCTGGACGCCTTCATCGACCAGACACAGGAAGCGGTGACCGGCGACGTGCGCCTGAAGCTGCACAAGGGGACCTGCCTGGCCGCGGGCCGCCGCTCGCCTAACTCGCTATACCGCTTTGAGCTGGCCACCTACGACACTGGCGACGTCTTCGACCAGAGCCTGGCCAAAGGCTTCATCGACCTGTGGGCGCTGCCGGCGAAGGTGTGGAACGCGGCTAATCGGGAGCGGAAAACGAAGTAATACTTGTGAACTGTAGTGAGTAACCGGCAATGAGAAAAATATTCGATATATTCAAACAGACTTCCGAGGCAATATTCGGCGGGAATCTTATCCGCCGAGTCAGCAGGACCGACAAAGAATTTCACTTTCAAAACTGGTTCGAAGTCCTCCTCGCAGCCAGTAATGTGCATTTCGATAAAGGCGGCAGAAATTCATATCCTGATTTTACTCTTGTCGAGTTTACCGAAGGTTATGAAATTAAGGGCCTTGCATGGCCTGGTCGAGAATCAACTTTCGACTGCAATAGCCAGGCTCCGACTGGTTTCCATAACGGCAGGGATATTTTCTACGTGTTTGGGCGGTATCCTCCGACAGATGAGGCTGAAGAGGAGTATCCTGTTATTGATATCGTCATCTGCCACGGTGACTTTCTTAACGCTGACCACGAATACCGACACAGGAACAGAAGTGTGAAAGGTTTCGGCAGCTACGGCGATATAATGATTCGCGTCCGTAAGATGTATGTTGTTCCCACGCCTTATGCAATCGCCGAAGGTTTCACCGGCACGCGGACTCTTGTTGTACCTGCTGAATGGGAACCTTCGCGGAATATGCAAGTCGTTGGAAGACTTGACCGAAGAGAAGCCTCGAGTGTGGTAGTCGGGTATAACTTTGATCTTAAATCAAACGCCATCACCCCTTCGACTATTCCGAATCCTTCGGCAGGTCAAGTTCATTCTTTCACTGCATATCGTATTGACGGGGACTCTGCGAATCCTGTCAGCATTAGAACTGACAGACCGGGCATCGCCATCGATGACGAAGAATGATAACGGCTATTATGCGGAATAGATTGATAGAATCCGACTTTCCATTTGCTCGTTTATCAAGAATCGCCGAGCAAGAGTCCTGGCGGAAAGAAGTCTATCGACCTGTCTACTACATTCATAAATGGTGGGCACGCAGATTAGGAAGCGTTTTCCGTGGGATTTTACTCGGCGCGCTGTTAGAAGATACAGCAGATTTCTGGAAGAGATTCTACGGATCAAATGATTTCAGCGATATAACCGTCTTCGATCCCTTCATGGGAAGCGGCGTCACCGTCGGTGAGGCGATTAAACTCGGTTGCCAGGCAATTGGCCGAGATATTAATCCTGTCGCCGTAACAGCATGTCAAACGGCATTCGCTGAATACGATCGAATTGAAGTTCGGGAGACATTTCGCCGAATTGAACTAACCGTCGCACCTAAAATACTAAGCTTATTTCAGACAAAAACCACTAGTGGCGGTCTAGCTACCGTTTTATACTATTTCATGGTTAAAATCATTGATTGCCCATACTGCCATACCCAAATCGATTTATTCAAGCGAAGAATATTCTCAGCCAATGCGGTTCCAAAAAAGAATCCATCAGCAAGAGCGTTATGTCCAGCATGTGAGATGATCGTACATACAGAATATAATGCGGACACAGCTGTTTGTACGAATTGCAATCACCATTTCAACCCACAGAAAGGATCAGTTAATGGATCGATGGTGCATTGCCCAGAGTGTTATCATAATTTTAAGCTAGTCGATGTTATGAGAACACTGAAGAACTCTCTTGGTTATCGACGTTATGCTAAGATGATCTTGTTGCAGGATGGAACGAAAAAATATGAGGCGATGAGTGAGTATGATCGAGAGCTTGAGCAACGAATTTCACGAGAATATGCATGTGCTCTTGCTGAACTACCTCTCGTTAAAGTTGAGCCAGGTTATAATACGAACCAAATGATAAAGCATAATTATAATTATTGGCATGAGTTGTTTTCTGACCGCCAGGTAGTCTGTATACGTTATCTGACTGAAGCAATTAAAGCTATTGGCGATGCTGGAATCCGGCGACTATTCTCCTGTCTCTTTTCCGGAACACTTGAATTTAATAATATTTTCGCCTCATTCAAGGGAGAAGGTACGGGAGCTGTAAGGCACATGTTTGCCAACCATGTCCTCAAGCCCGAGCTCATGCCAATTGAGGCAAATATTTGGGGAACACCTAAGTCTTCCGGAGCTTTTTCATGTTTATATCAGTCTCGCATAGAACGAGCACTCGATTATAAAGCTCATCCTACTGAAGTCGTTATCGGTTCATACTCCGGGGCAAAATCCGGAGGATATAACAATCCTATATCAACTAAAGTAGTTGGAACATATACATCGCAAAAAGAAAATCATGGTAGCGTTTATATTAGCCAGGGGGATTCCTCTAGTACGGATATTCCTGACAGCGTTATCGATTTGATAGTATCCGATCCTCCTTTTTTCGATAATGTTCACTATTCCCAATTAGCAGATTTTTTTTATTATTGGTTGAATCAACTACTTAATATATCCCCAGTTTCAAGTACCAGGTCGAAAGCCGAAGTACAAGATACCGATGCATCACTCTTCACGAGTAAGCTTACCTCAGTTTTTGCAGAATGCCAGAGGATACTACGAGATGACGGTCTTTTTATCTTTACATATCACCATTCAAGGCATGAAGGATGGACGGCCGTTCATAAAGCAATTCGACATGCTGGATTTGTGTGCATACGTTCCTTTCCAATAAAGGCTGAAATGTCAGTTTCAATGCCTTTACAACAAGCAAATTCACCCATCAATCTTGATCTCATTTTAGTATGCCGAAAAGCCATTACAGAAGCGGAGTCTCATCTTGTTGTTGACCCCATAAGCCATGCTATCGAAGAAGCTGCACGACAAGCATCAGAACTCTCATCTAATGGAATTCAAGTTTCACTTGCCGATGTAAAAGTAATACTGATGGGACAACTCCTTTGCGAGACGCACAAACTACAGTGCCTTTATGAGGAAGAACAGTTTCTGGAGAAAAGAGAAAATGATGTGGATTATTATGTTGAAAAAGTAATAATTGAAAAGGGAGAGAATCTATATAAAGTATCAACTTCGCAACAATTAATGTTGTTTGAGAAAATGGCTGAATACTTAATAAGCAAGAAGGTAAAGCTTTCTGATGAATAACTCTGCGAGTAAGGGTAATAAAAGAAGGTTGGAAGAAGCAGTTCTTCCAACCTTCAACTATTCCACACTTCCAACTATTCGATATTGATCTTCACCGGCTGCTTCGCCTTTGCCTGCTCGGATTTCGGCAGGGTGATCTCAAGCACGCCGTCATGGTAGGCTGCCTTTACATCACTCGGCTTTACTTCCGCGGGCAGCGGAATCAGGCGTTGAAAATAGCCGAAGCGGCGTTCATGGCGGACGAAGCTCTCCTTCTTCTCCTCTTCCTCTTTCTTCATGTCCGCCCTGATCATCAATGCTTCCGGCGTCGCTTCCACCTTGATCTGGTTCTTGTCGATGCCGGGCATCTCCGAGCGTACCAGGATGTCGTTTTCGCGATCAATCACGTCAACCGACGGCACGCGCATCGCTTCGGCCGGCGCCCGTTCCTCTGCCGTCTCGCCGAAAAAGTCCTCCAGCAGGCGATTCATCTCCTGCCGGAGGCGCGATACACCGGTAAAGGGTTCCCAGCGAACGAGTGGTCCCATTTGATAACCTCCTTGTCTCGTATGCATAGCCGCGAAATTGCCGCGGCAATACTTCGGATTTGGTAAATCCACCTTTATTTTCGGCATCGACGGTAATGACGAATCACCTTTGAAATGACATCCACTGTCCGAGTCTACGACACCCGACGAGATGCCTATTGCGTCCGGGCAGCTTTTCCCGTATGCTTCAGGTAATATTGCACACTGAAGCGGAGGTAGATTCCATGGGATTCGGAGGCGGCAACCTGGGCAAGATGCTGATGAAGCAGATGGAGGAGATGCAGCGCAAGATGGAGCGTATCCAGGCCGAACTGGCCGAAGAGCGGATCGAGGCGGCGGCCGGCGGCGGCATGGTCAGCGCCGTTGCCAGCGGAATGGGCGAGTTGACCGACTTGAGCATCGAGCCGGAAGTCGTAGATCCCGACGACGTGGAGATGCTGCAGGATCTGATCCTCGCCGCGGTTAACGAAGCGCTGACGCGCGCCAACAAGCGCCGCGAAGAGCGCATGAGCGAAGTTACCGGCGGGATGAACGTGCCCGGGTTGGGCAAGCTGCCGGGGTTCTGAGGATTTGAAATTATAGATTGCACAAGGCGGCTACGCCGCAACTAAAGACAAAATCTGCGCCTGTTGGCGAAAAATTCAGCATTAGTAATACAGATTATACAGATTTATACAACCTAACACTACAGGCTTTCGATGAAGCTTACTTCGCGGTGGTTTCGATACGGCACAAAAGCGGCGAAAAGAAGCGATCAGCTTACCTGCCTTTCGACAGGCTCAAGGACCACCTACTCAACCACCGGACTAACCTTGCCTGATTTGGTGATATCATGATCTAATCTGTAAAACCTGTGTAATCGGTAGTTTCAAAATATCACCATGCAACTTCCACGCATGACATTTATCCGCCGACGCTTTCCGAGTGAGCGGCTGGACGATATAGACGGCGCGCTGGCCGCTGAACTGGCCGCGAGCGGGGTGAATATCCAACCCGGGGCGCGCATTGCGGTCGCGGTGGGCAGCCGCGGCATCGCGGAGCTGGCGCGGCTGGTGGCGGGCGTGGTCGCCTGGGTGAAGGCACAGGGTGGGGAGCCGTTCATCGTGCCGGCCATGGGCAGCCACGGGGGCGCCACCGCGAAGGGGCAGCAAGCCGTGCTGGCGGAATACGGGGTCACCGAGGCGGCGATCGGCGCGCCCATCCGCCCGTCGATGGCGGTGGTGGAGTTGCCGCGGGACGAAACGGAAATTCCGATATATTACGCGGAAGAAGCCTTCCATGCCGACGGAACCATCCTCATCAACCGGGTGAAACCGCACACCTCCTTTTCCGGACGTTATGAAAGCGGGCTGATGAAGATGGCGGCCATCGGACTGGGCAAGGCGCGTCAGGCGCGCGCCATCCACGCACTGGGCCTGCGCGGGCTGCGCGAAGTAATGCCGCAAGTTGCCGGCCAGGCGCTACGGCATGGCAACGTGCTGCTGGGCATCGCGGTGGTGGAGAACGCGCGCGACGAGCTGATGCTGCTGCGCGCCATCCCGGCGGCGGAGATACCGGAGCGCGAGCCGGAGCTGCTGGAAATCGCCCGGCGCTGCCAACCCGCGCTGCCGGTAGGCGCGCTGGACCTGTTGATCGTCGATGAAATTGGGAAGAATATCAGCGGACTGGGGATGGATACGCGGGTAATCGGGCGGCTGTCGATCCGCGGCGAAGCGGAACCAGCGCATCCCCGCATCCGCCTGATCCTCGTTCGCGGGCTGACGGCGGAGACACGCGGCAACGCCTGCGGCATGGGGTTGGCGGACATCATCACGCGACAGGCATTCGAGCGGATCGACCTGCGCGCGACTTATGCCAACGTGCTGACCACCGGTTTCCTGGAGCGGGGGAAGATTCCGCTCATTGCCGAAACGGAGGATGAGGCGCTGGCGATGGCCGCCGCCGCGCTGGGCCGAGTAAATCTCGAGGGGGCGCGCATCATCCGCATCGTCAATACACTGCGGCTCGAAATGATGCTCGTTTCCCCGCCGGTGCTGACGGAGCTGGCGAGACATGACGATATCGAGGCGATCGGTGAAGCGGAGAGCATCTTCGCGCCGTAGCCGAAACCATAACAGGATTTTACTTGCTTTACCGACTCGGCAAAATTTTCTTATATGTCCTTTTTCGATGGGTCGGACGCTTGAAGGTGATCGGCGCGGAGCAGATTCCAGCGACCGGCGGCGTGCTGCTGGCGCCCAATCACTCCAGTTACGCGGATCCGCCGCTGACGGGCGTCGCTTCGCCGCGGCCCGTCTGGTTCATGGCAAAGTCGGAGTTGTTCAGGGTTCCGGTATTGAGCTGGCTCATTCCCAGGCTGAACGCCTTCCCGGTGAAGCGCGCCGCCGTCGATCGCCAGGCGCTGAAAATCGCCCACGAGCTGCTTATCTCCGGCAAAGCGGTGACCATCTTCATCGAAGGCCATACCAGTCCGGATGGCATGTTGCAGCCGCCATCGTTGGGGCCGGCGATGATCACGTTGCGCGCCGGGGCGCCCATCGTGCCGGTGGCGATCATCAACGCCGACCGCTTGCTGCCGCCGCGCGGCAAATTTTTTCGGTTCGCGCGCGTCACCGTGGCCTTCGGACCGCCGTTGACCTTCCCGCATCTGGCGGGCCGGCACGCGGACCGCGCCGCCCTGCGCGAAGTATCCGAAACGGTAATGCGCCACATCGCCGGGTTGATGCGGGCACACGGCGCCGCCGACCGCGTGCCGGCGGGTTATCTCGAACAGGAGGAGGTATTGCGAGATGTCTGACCACTCGTCGCTTCCGACCGCTTCGTCCACCATCGAGGGAACCGCGGTGACGGAGGAATTGCTTACACCCGAATTCATGGGCAAACTCGAGCATCTCTCGCTGGTCGTCACGCGCGCCTTCGCGGGGCGCATGCACGGCGAGCGCCGCAGCATCCGGCGCGGAACCTCGGTCGAGTTCGCCGATTATCGCAATTACGTGCTGGGGGACGATCTGCGCTACGTGGATTGGAACGTCTACGCGCGACTGGAGAAGCTCTTCCTCAAGCTCTATATCGACGAGGAGGACCTGAACGTCCACCTGATGATCGATACCAGCCGCTCGATGGGCTTCGGCGCGCCGGGCAAGCTGCTTGCCGCCTGCCGGGTGGCCGCCGCCCTCGGCTATATCGCGCTGGCCGGCTTCGACCGCCTCTCCGTCACCGGGTTTACCGACCGGTTAGGCGCGCGCATGCGCGCGCTGCGCGGAAAGGGCAACGCCTCCACGCTGTTCGCCTGGCTCAAGGACCTGCATGCGGAGGGGGTGAGCGACTTCACCCGCGTATTCTCCGATTATGCCCTGCTGGCGCGTCGTCCCGGACCGGTCATCATCATCTCCGATTTCTTCGCTCCCGGTCTCGAGGAAGGTCTGCGCTCCATCGTGGGCCGCAAATTCGCCCCCACGCTGCTGCGCGTGCTCGCGCCCGAAGAAGTCGAACCGCCCTACACCGGCGACCTGCGCCTGGTCGATTCCGAAACGGGCGACACGCGGGAAATTACCATTACCGGCGGCGTGCTGGCCCGCTACAAGCAGCGGCTGAAGGCGCATCGCGAGTGGCTGGAAGGGGTCGCGGGCCGTTTCGGCATAAATTACATCGAAACCGCCACCGACGAGCCGTTCGAAAACCTGGTGCTGCGTTACTTGAAGGCGCGGCGGATTGTGCAGTAGTAGTTTTGAGTTTTAAGTTTTGAGTTTTGAGTTACTGGTATTCCGTCCAGTCTACCGATCAAGTGGTAGGCTTAATGAAATAACTGAAACTCAAAACTTAAAACTTAAAATTCAAAACTAAAGCTTCTCATTCCATATGAAAGCTTTGCCGAAAAACGACTTGGCGTTTATTATCGAAAGGAAACATATGCCGGACGATCGGCAACCGATCCTGGAGCTGAAGGGGCTGTGTTACAGCGTGGATAAGGCCGTCATCCTCGACGGGATAGATCTGGCCATCTACCCGCACGAGGTATTCGTGGTGCTGGGCATGTCCGGGAGCGGGAAAACTACCATGCTGCGGTTGCTTACCGGCCTGATTCGCCCCATCGCCGGCGCGGTATATATTTTCGGGCAGGATATCACCGCGATGAGCGAAGATGAGCTGAACCGGCTGCGCGCGCGCATGGGCCTGGTATTCCAGTTTGGCGCGCTGTTCGACTCGCTCGACGTGGACGGGAACGTGGGCTTTCGCATGTACGAACACACCAATGTGAAAGATGAGGATATACGACCGGTAATCGCGGATAAACTGCGGCAGGTCGGAATGGCCGGATACGAGAAGAAATACCCCACCGAGCTGTCCGGCGGCATGCAGAAGCGCATCGGCATCGCCCGCGCGCTGGTCGGCGATCCGGAGATTCTGTTCTACGACGAGCCGACCAGCGGCCTGGACCCGGTGATCGCCGCTACCATTGACGAATTGATAGTGAAGCTGCGCAACGAGCTCGGTGTCACCGAGATCATTGTCTCCCACGATATCCACAGCGTGTTGCGCATGGCCGATCGCATGGCGCTGCTCTACGAAGGCCGCCTGCGTCTGGTAGGCACGCCCGCGGAATTTCAGGCCAGCACGGACCCGGTCGTCCGCCAATTTTTAGAAGGGAAGACTGACGGACCGATTCAGGTGGTATGATGTAGTATCTATTCAAAGAAAAGCTCTACAAATAGTTGAGAACTATACCCGGTTACCGTATAGTTGAAGTGGCGAGTGTTTTCGGTAAATAATGGTTTACCTGAGATGCGAATACTTTTCCAGCGAGATTACACTCGCCACACGCCCTCGCCACTGCAATCATTTTTAAACCGGTTCTGCCGGCGGAGAATAATGACATGACACTTTCAAACGAGCTTCGCGTCGGAATCATGTTCCTGACCGGCCTCATCTTGCTGGTGCTGGTGGTAATAACATTATCGCGTTGGGGTCAGGCTACCAGTACATACGGCTTCACCATCCGCTTCCAACAGGCGCAGGGACTGAAGGAAGGCGCCGTCGTGCAAGTCGCCGGCGTAGAGGCGGGGCGCGTCAGCGGGATCCGCCTGGATCCGAGAACGAATGAGGCGCTGGTTACCGTGCGTGTTGACCGTGACGTTCAATTGTATGATGACTATACCTTTGCCATCGGCATCGGGGGAATTGTCGGCGAGCACTATGTGGATATAATTCCCCGCGACGGCAAGCCGTCCGGCGGGGAAGTGACCGCCAATACAGAGGTAGCCGGCACAGAGCGTCCGGATATGAACGTGCTGGTGGAGAATGCCAACGAGCTGGTGACGAAGCTCACCACCGTCACCGACTCGCTCAATGAAGTGGTCGGCAGCGAGCAGAACAAGAGGAATCTGGCTGGCGCCATCGCCAATTTGAGCATGGCCTCCGCCTCCGCCGCCAGTTTCGCCAGGCAGTTGAACAGTTCGCTGGCGCGAAACAGAGAGACCATCGATACCGCCGTCGTCGATTTCCAGCGCACCACGCGGTCCGCCGCGGCATTCACCGATTCGCTGAATGCCATCATGGCGCGCAATCAGCAGGCGGTGGACGAAACCATCGCCAACATTCGCCAGGGCTCCGCCAACGCAGCGGAATTCAGCGCGGCGATCAACGATACCGTGCAACGAAATCAACAGGTTCTCGATCTGATCATCGCCAATCTGGGCAAAACATCCAGCTCCGCGATCGAACTCACCGCCGCGCTGAACGCAACCTTGCGGAACAACCAGCAGGCGGTGGACCTGATCGTCGCCAATATGCAGGCGACGACAGCGGACCTGAAGGAACTCAGCAGTACCTTGAATACCAGGCTGGCGAAGTCGGATATGTTCGACAACCTGGAAGCAGCCACCCGCCGGGCGCTGGATATCGCCGACCGCCTGGAGAGCATAGCCACCGCGGTGAATAACACGCTCAATGATAAGGAGCTGACTGAAAACGTGCGCGAGGCTATCAGCAACCTTCGCAATATCAGCGAAGATATGCAGACGCTGATGTCAGACGCTCGCGATGCCGTCGCCCCCTTGCCGGAGATGACTGCCTCGCTGCGCGACGCAACAGACGATGTGCGCAAGATAACCGGCTCGATCCGCGATATCACCCCGGAAACGGCGCAGAATGTGCTGCAGATTTCCCGGAACCTGCGCACCACCACCGACAGCCTGAGCGGCGCCACTTCTCAGCTCGTTCGTGTCGGCAGCATCCTGCGCGATATGAAGATACAGACGGATGCACAGCTTATGGCGCTGGTTTCCGGCGAGCCGCAAACCCGCGCCGATCTCAACATGGATATCTACGGGTCGAAATCCATGCTGCGCCTGGGGATTGCCGACGTGGGCTATAAAGACCGTCTCAATCTACAGTTCGGCAACCGGATCAGAGATGACAACTGGTTCCGGTATGGACTGTTGCAATCCAGCTTCGGTATCGGGGTGGATTTCCACCCGGCACGGGACTGGCGCATCTCCGGCGAGCTTTTCACGCCCGGCGATATTCGCGGCAACGCCCTCATCAACTATCAGCCCCGTTTCCTCGGCGATGAATGGTGGTTGACCGCCGCCGGCTACGACCTGTTTCACCCCGACAGCACTACCTTTGGCCTGGGGATGACCTACCGGCCCAAATAGGGGTTAGGGATTAGGGGTTAGGGACTTATCTCCTATCCCTCATTCCTTATGCCCTGGCCCCTAACCCCTAATCCCTAACGTGTGACTTTTGCCCACAACCCAATAATTCAGGCTTACCATCAGGCTTTCCACGCGGTGGTTTCGATACGGCAACAGAACTGTGGAAAGAATAGTTCAGCTTACCTGCCTACTCAACCACCGAATTCAGCTTACCCGGTTCAGCGTAATTGTGATTCAAAGCTTGTTATTCTTTGCGGTTTTCAACCCTTTAGGTACTATAGGCGTTAAGATAAGGAGTCATTTAATGAAAAAAATTGCAAAATGAAAAATTCTGCCCGAAAGTCAGGGCAGATATTGTTCTACATGCACTATATACTCGGACAGGAAACCATTTTTCATTTTTGCAATTTTCATTTTTCATTTTTCATTCTCTTATCTTAACGCCTATGCCCCTAATCCCTAACCCCTCTGCGTAATCGGTAGTTTCAATCGCGTGCGCAGGGCTTCGCGCAGGGGGGCGAGGAGGAAAGAAAGTCCCATGACGGCGATGAGCGCTGCACAAACCAGCATGATGATGCGGTGCACGGCGGGATCGACCGCTTTCCCACCCAGCGCCACCAGCACGGACACGGCGACGTACCAGAGATAATCGGCGAGGATGTGCCCGGTAAAGAAGGTCGGCCAGGCGCGTCCTCCGTGCCTGGCGCTTTGCGTGGCGACCAATCCGACGCCGACCGTTGCCCACCATAAATGCCAGTAGGGATTGAGCACCGATACCGCCGCGCCTTGCAAGATCAGCACTCCCGCCGACATCGCCGCCATATTCGCATCGCCGGCTGCCTGCAGCGACCCGCCGCGGGCCAGCGCCGCCATACTCCAGGCAAAGTAGAGCAGCACCGCGCCGCCCAGCAGGCCGATGACGCGCATCACCATCTTCCGCCGCAGAAAACCGCCCAATCCCACGCGCAGCGCGAGGACCAGCACCAGCTCCGCCAGCGCATGGCCGGTGATGATCCATACCCCCGCCATCCATCCGGTCAGCAGCGCCTGGTTGATCACCAGCGCGAAAAGCGTGCCCGGCACGATGGCACCGGAGAAAGCGGTGAGCAGCGACATGAGAAAGACGCCGATCATCGGCTCCTCCCGGTAGCGCGAACCTGGCGGATCAGCTCGCGCGTCGCTGTTTTCATATTGGCCGCCCGCGTTACCGCGCTGACCACCGCCACGCCGTCGGCGCCGGCCGCGAGCACCTCCCGGATGCGCTCGCGAGTGACGCCGCCGATAGCCACGATGGGCAAGGCAACCGCCGCGCGAATCTCCGCGATGCGTTCCGGTCCGACCGGATCACCGGCATCGGGCTTGCTCGCCGTGCCGTAAATGCAGCCGACGCCCAGGTAGCTGGCGCCTTCCGCCTCGGCCTCGATCGCTTCCTCGACGGTTCCCACGGAAGCGCCGATGATGACCGTCGGTCCGAGAATGCGCCGCGCCGCGCTCACCGGCAGATCGTCCGGCCCCAGGTGCACGCCATCCGCGCGCACGGCAAGGGCGATATCAACCCGGTCGTTGACAATCAGCGCCCGTTCCTGCTCCCGCGCCAGCGCGGCCAACCGGCCCGCGTGAAAAAACAGCTCCCGCGTGGATGCCCCTTTGTGCCGGTACTGCACGACGCCCGCCCCGCCGGTAAAGGCCGCCGTCGCGATATCAAGCGGGGACCGATCAGGAAGCGGTTCGGTGATGACATATACCGAAAAGTCGAGAGAGTTATCCTGGAGCTGAAACGCGCGCTGCATAATGCCTTATTTCACCGCGCGGAGGCCTTTTGTGTCAATCCCGTATCACATCAACCGGTCGTAAATTAGCTCAGGGACTCTATCCCCCCATGTTTTATAGGATGGCCTTTCGTGCGAGGGGGGACAGTACCGTGGTCATCTTACCGTGCGTGAAGATTAAAAACGGGCTTAGGTCATACAGGCGCGGGACAGTCCCTGAGCATTACACAAACTCAAAACTGAAACTCCGCCATCCAAGCCTCCACCCGTGCCGCGGTGGGGAGGTCGCGGGGGTCGGCGGAGGTGGAGACGCGGATGGCGGCGGCGGCGGCGGCAAAGCGCAGGGCGCGCGCCCAATCTTCCGGCGTCATGATCAGCGGGTCGCCGCGCAGCGCAGCGGCGGCCAGGCCGGCGTGAAAGGTATCGCCCGCGCCGACGTCGTAAATAACCGGCACACGGTAGGGCGGCACAGATACCTCGGCATTGCCGACGCGGGCGGTGATTTCTCCTTCACCACCGCGGGTCATCACCACGGCGTCCGGGCCCCAATCCTGTATCCGGCACAGGGCATCGACGCCGGCATCACCGGTGAGGAAGGCGGCTTCTTCGGCGTTCAACACGGCGATATCCGCCAATGCCAGCGCCTGCCGCTCGACCGCCAGAATCTCCGCAGCGGATGTTCCCCAGGATTCGCGGCGCAGGTTGACGGCATACAGCACCGGCACGCCCGCCGTCCGCGCCGATTTCGCGGCGGCGAAAACCAGCGGGCGCAGCAGCGGATCGCGGATGCTGCCTTCGCTGAAATCGAACAGCCGGCAATCCGCCGCCGTGCGGAAATCCTCCGCGGTCAGCGCCTGCATCGGCGCGCAATAGCCGGAAAACCGGTAGAAGCGAAAAGCCTTGCCTCCCTGCCGGTCCACCGAGCAGAAAGACACGGTGGTGAGCTGTCCGGCCACCCGGCGCACACAAGAGGTATCCACCCCAAACTCCGCCAGATCGCCTGCCAGCAGCTCGCTGAACTCGTCATCGCCCACCGCGGTGATGAAGCGCACCGTTACCCCCAGCCGCGCCAGCGCGAAGACCATATTCGCCGCCGCCCCGCCCGCTACCAGCGTGTATTGATGCGCCTCCGCCAGCGTCTCGCCCGCCCGAATCGGCGTCACCTCCGCGAACAGGCTCCCCACCGTGACCAGATCGACCTGGGTCACATCATCTCCTCGTCCGCGGTCGGCCCGTAGATCGCCGGCAGCGCCACCTCGTTCAGGCGCAGATATACGGTGAGCTGGCCACGGTGATGGATGAGGTGATTCAATACCATTCCGCGCAGCACGGCGGCGCGGGGCATGGTGAAGTAGGGCTTCCCGTTACCGAGCAGCGTCCACGGTAGCGCGAACTGCTCGTCGCTGGTTGCGGCCAGGGTGGCGCGCGCCTGGACAACATTGTTGTCGAACGCCTCCAGCATGTCCCGCGCCGTCGTGAATTCCGGCATGCGCATCGGCTCGCCGTCGGGCATGACATCCAGCGAATCGGTGGTGAGGGTGTAGATCATCCAGCCGGCCATGTTGACCAGGTGGCCGGCCATCTCCCCCATGGTGAAGGATTTCGGATGCGGCCGCCAGTCGAGTTTGTCTCCCGGCACGCGCTCGAGCACCTTGCGCGTATTGGCCATCTCCATGTCGAACTCCGGCATTAGCATATCAACAATTGCCATGTGCTTGTCTCCTTGCTGAATATCCGCCCGCGGCATGGGCGGTCGGTTCACATTATACGCTATACTTTTACATGTAGTGTCAAGGCGCCGGTCAACAAACGGCAGGGACACATTTCATATAACACGGCCCCGCAGATCACCGCAGATACCCGGTTTTTCGGGCATTTTTAAGTGATCGCAAAGACACTGAAGGCTGAGGGCTGAAGGATTCAGATTCCCTCTTCAGCCTTCAGCCCTCAGCCAAAAAGTTAAAGCTTATAGAGATTACCGGAGAAGCAGTTTCCCGCGTCACCCACGTCACTGCATAGCCAGCAAGGCCTTAAAGTCTTCCGGATTCGACGATTTTAAGATAGCTTCGTCGATACTCACCTTTTTCTCCAGCACCAGCGTGCGAAGGCACTGGTCCAAGGTCTGCATACCGTATTTACCGCTCGCCTGCATGACGCTCGGCATCTGATGCACTTTATTGTCGCGAATAAGGGTGCGGATAGCCGAGGTGGCGATCAGGATTTCCTGCGCGCAGACGCGGCCTTTGCCATCGAGGCTCTGCAGCAGCGTCTGCGTGGCGATGCCTTCCAGCACATTGGCGAGCTGAATGCGCACCTGGTCCTGCTGATGGGACGGGAAGACATCGACGATGCGGTCGATGGACTGCGCCGCGCTGGTGGTGTGCAGGGTGGCGAATACCAGGTGGCCGGTTTCCGCCGCCGTCAACGCCGCTGCGATCGTCTCCAGGTCGCGCATCTCGCCGATGAGAATGACGTCCGGATCCTGCCGCAGCACGTGACGCAGCGCCGTTGCGAAGCTTTCGGTATCGGAACCGACCTCGCGCTGGGTAATGACGCTCATTTTATTGTTATGCAGGAACTCGATCGGGTCTTCGACGGTAACGATATGCGTGCGTATCGTGCGGTTGATTTCATCGATCATTGCCGCCAGTGTGGTTGATTTGCCCGATCCCGTGGGACCGGTTACCAGCACCAACCCGCGCGGGCGCATGGTAAGCTCGCGGATAACGGGCGGCATGCGCAGCTTTTCCAGCGTCGGCATATCCGAAGGGATCATGCGGAACACCGCTCCCACCGCCCCGCGCTGTTTATGCACATTCACGCGGAATCGCGATACACCCGGCAAGGTGTAAGAGAAATCGAGCTCCCAATGCCGCTCGAATGCATTTATCTGGATATCGGTCAGGATGGAATAGACCAGCGGCTGCAGAGTGACAAGTTTCAACGTCGGATATGGCATGGGTGTCAGTTCGCCGTGGATGCGCATCAGCGGCGGCGATCCGACTGCCAGGTGCAGGTCCGATGATTTATTTTCCACCATCATCCGCAATAGATCTTCGAGGGCAAGGTCTTCGCTCGGCGATGTAACGACGGATTCGACGGGCGGCGACTCGCGCATACTCGGTGCAGGCGTTTTTTGCCCCCCGTTCCCGCCGGTCGCCGGCAAGGGGCCCGGCGTCAGGCGCTGGTACCAACTGGTGATCGCGGCGTGCAGCTCGTCCATAGGCGTGACGTGCACCACTAACTCGCCGCCGTAATTGTGCGCCGCCTGTCTTGCCTCTTCATCAAATGGATTGCCCATCACCAGCGTCAGGGCGCCTGCTTCCATAAGCAACGGCAAAATGTTGAAACGGCGGCACAGGTCTTCCGGCATTTTAGAAAGGGTTATCAAATTGGGGGAGACATTGCGGAGATTGGCCAGCGGAATTTTCGCGTCTTGCGAGATGGCGCGTGCAATATCTTCATAACTGAGCACGCCGCTTTCCGCCGCCACCTCGCCCAGCCACTGCTGCTGCTGCTCGGCGGCATCCAGCAAGCCGCGCACCATCTCCGCCGGCAATACCCGTAGACGTTCGAGTGCCTTCGCCAGCGCCTCGTTGGACGCCGTCGTCATCATAGTCATCTCCTGAATCCCTCCCCATCTCTGCTGCCGGGTCCGCGCGTTATAGCGGCTCCCGGTTATTATGTTGGGCATGCCCCCAACATACAGCTATTCCATCTATGTAATTTAATTTCACATGGATTGAGGATTGGGTGTTGGGTGTCGGTTGACTTACTCTCAATCCCAATTCCCAACCACCCAATCTCCATCTCCTTGCCAACTGCCAATGCCTTTACTATAATGATTCGTGTAAATCCGGCGAGCTCCCCGCCCGCCGGTTTCCCTTGTCGGAGGATGCAGATGCCCATTTACGAATATGCCTGTACCGAATGCGACCATCACTTCGATATACGCCACGGCGCCGACGAAAAACCGGCATTGAGCTGCCCGCGGTGCGAAGGCAGCGTGCGCAAAGTCTTCCACGCCGCCGGCATCATTTTCAAAGGAAGCGGTTGGTATATCACCGATTCCGCGCCGAAAAAAGGCAGCGGCGAAGATAAAAAAGAAGATGCACCCGAAGTCAAATCGGAAAAGAAAATACCCGCCGCGGCGGAAAGCAAAAAGTAAGCGCCTGTTTCGCAATAGCGCAGGGCGGCTGCGCCGCAACCAAAGACAAAAACTGCGCCTGTTGGCGAGAAATTCAGCATTAGTAATACATAAGAGACGAAAGTACAAGGGCACGAAGAAGCAATGCTTTTTCGTGCCCTTGTATCGAAAGGGGAACGGTTGGGTTTATCCGGTTTCATGACCGAGCCACGGGCTACCTGATCTCCCCGCTGAAGCTGGCGCGGCCCGAGTGCGAGCAACTACTCTACTTCCACGAGCGTGGATTGCGGATGGAGATCGGGCACATGCCCATGCAGGGGGCGACGGCGGCCTGCTGGACGTAGACTATGCCCGGGAAATCGCGCTGGCACAGCCGCCGCCCGCCTTGCGCTCCCTTATCAAACTGATTCCGGAGAAGAGGAAGGATAGATGAGTTACAGACCGGCCTTTACTGATGCACACGGATGTGACCTAATCGAGGCAGCAGTCCTCTAAAATAAGCAGCATTCGATATTTTTCATTCATTAAATTTCTTCGCGCTGCATACCCTGTCCGTCACCGCCAGCAGGAGTCGCACGGTTTCGCCGCGCGCCGGCAGGTGGGGGATGATGAGGGGGCAAAGCTCGTTTTCTACCAGCCGTTCCCAGTCTGCTGGGTCGTCGCATGAGGAGCCGCGGGCGGCCAGCCAGTCGAAGAGCGAGGGATCGAAGCACAGGCTGACGCCCCGCGAACGGAAGCTCGACTCCAGGTCAGCCAGCAGCGACTCGCGCAACCAGCGCCGGGTGGCGTCGGGCGCGTCGCACAGCTCGGCGCAGAAGATGTCCACCTCCTCCACCAGTTCCTCGCCCAGGTAACGGGCGGCGCGCTCGCGCAAGTCGCCGGCGTTCCTCCGCTCGTGCGGGCCGAAGCCGATAGGAGCGTCGGCGCCTGGCGGGCCGTCGGCGCACAGCACCACTACCATGTCACTCAGAAATGCGCGTTTGCCGTCGGCCAGCATAATGTGGCCGCGGCGTATGCCTTGCGCCAGCACGTCGCGGGCGGTCGGGTGGCAGGCGTCCACATCATCAACGCGCAGCGCGCACCACGGCGTCTGCATCGCCTCGTGCAGCGGCACGCGCCCGCCGTAGCCGATATAGCCGGGCGGCGAACCGAGCAGCATGGAAAGGTCGGTTGCGTTGACGATGCGGCCCATTTCCAACGCCACCACGCGCTCCGCGGCGCCGAACAACGACTCGGCGATCAACTCGCACAGCAGCGGGCCCTGCGTCGCCGCCGGACCCAGCAGCAGCAGCACCGCGTTGGGCCGCTCGACGTGGAAATCCAGCCCGCGCAGGGTGATGCGCAGCCGGGAGATCAACTCCGCGACCGTCGCGGGCGGCAGCAGGCTGCGCCGGCGGAGCGCCTCCTCCAGCGCGGACAGCCGCTCGTCCACCCGCAGCGGCATGCCGACCATGCGCCGGGCCACCGTCTCGGCGTCAGCCTGGGTCAGCGCGTTCCGCCCCTCCGTCAGCGCGTAGGCGACGCATTGCTCGAGGATGTCCACCGCCTTGTCCGGGAAGTGGCGGTTGCGCATGTGCTGCGCGGCGAAGTCGATCATCCACTCCAGCAACGGCGCGGGCGCCGCAACGCCGCGCCGTTCCGCCAGCCGCGCGCTCAATGCCTTCAGCACGTCCAGCGATTGCGCCGCCGTCATTTCCTGCACGCGGATGGGCTGGAAGCGGCGCTCCAGCGCGGGGTCACTCTCGATTTCCCGGCGATATTCCTCGTCAGTGGTAGCGGCGATGCAGGCGATCTCGCCGCGCGCCATTGCCTGCTTAAGCATATTCGCCAGGTCGTTGCCGTTGCGGCCCGCCGCGCCGGCGCCGAGTATGGTATGCGCTTCGTCGATGAAGAGTACGATGCCCGGTTCCCGTGCTTCCTTGAGCAGCGCGGTAATTCGTTCCTCGAACTCGCCCACCAGCGTGCAGCCGGCGACCAGCGAGGTGACGGAGAGCATGACGACGCGCGCCCCGGCGAGCAGGCGGGGCACGGCGCCGCTGACCATGCGCCGGGCCAATCCCTCCACGATGGCGGTCTTCCCCACCCCCGCCGGGCCGATCAGCGCCGGGTTGCGCTTGGCGCCGCGGCAGAGAGTTTCCATAACCAGGCGGATCTCCTCGTCGCGGTCTACCACCGGAGCGAGGGTTCCTTCGCGGGCGGCGCGGGTAAGGTCGATGCCGAAGCTGTTGAGCAGCGGCGTGGCAGGTTCCTCATCGAGGGCGGGCACGTCATCGAGGCTGACGAACACGGTATCGCAGTCGGCGCAACTCGCGGTCTCTGCGTCGGCGCCGTTCAGCGCGCAGCCGGCAAGCGTGAGGATGATGCAGGCGAGATCGCGCAGGCTCACGGGCCGGCCGCCCGCGCCGTCGCCGGTCATGGCGATCAGCTTCTCGGGGGACAACGCCTCGCCGGTAACGCCACGCTGCACCAGCGCGCGCAGCCGCTCCGGGGTAATGGCGTTGTCCAACCGCGGCACGATTTCACTCACCAGCTCCTCGTGCCGCTCAACCAGCGTAAGCAACCACTGCAGCACCCCCGGCGCCGCGGGCGAATCTCCCCATTGCTCGGTTATTTCATCAATATACGCCCGGGCATCGTCATCCAATGTAATAACCGTAAATTCGCGCTTCGACATGGTCCATCCTGTAAAAAGTTAAGTAACCGATTATTGATTTACTATTCGCCAGGAAGTAAGTGAGTCCTGCCTGCTCATGAAAGGGTTCGATTGATAGAGTTCGAATGCCAGACTGTTACTCGGCGACTCGATAAAAGTCAAGGTGATCGTCATGGGAATAACAGTTTCCTCGACTTGCTGCCAATCCGTTTCCATCAGTTGCTCAAGAATGCCAAAGGGACTGTCTCTAATTTCCTTCCGCGTTTCCGTTTTGCCCCTAATATGCTGAATTACGGACTCATGCTCGTTCACGCAGCGCTAAGCGCTTTGGAACTTTATAGACTCCCATGCGTATATCAATATGATAAGATGACTTTCCGGCAAACCAATCCATTGCCGCGCCACCTTTTTTCTTCGCCGGGGTCAAAGCAGGTGGAACAATCTTCAGGTATGGGGTATACTAATGCTGAGGGGGTCTCGATCCCTTCCCCGGGAAGGGAGTGGAGGTGAGACATGATACGATGGCTTTACATCGGGCTGGGCATGCTCTTGCTGGCAATGACGGCGCAGGCTGCCGAGCTGGGAAAAACGCTCGTGCCGCTGGATGCCGGCAAGGTAGCTTCCGAAGAGACGGCGTTCGGCAACTTCGTAGCCGATGCCGTGCGCCATGCCGCCAAGACCGACGTGGCAATTATCCACGCCATGGCCTTCCGCGCCAATGCACTGATCCCCGCCGGCGTGGTCGAGGAACAGGCGATAAGAAACAGCCTGGCGTCGCCTTCCCGCCATATCTATATCCTGAAGTTGACGCCCGCGCAATTACGCAACGTTATGCAGCGCTCGCTCGGTAAATACCCGGCGGCCAATCCGGCATTCCTGCATTTTTCCGGCATGAAAGTGTCCTTCGACGGCACGGCGCCCGCCGCTAACCGCGTGGCCGGCATTACCATCGGCGAAAAAACACTCGACCTGACCGACAACAAGACCACCTTCAAGGTGGCCATGCCGCAGGAGTTGGCGCTGGGAGCGGTGGGTTATGTGCTGGACTTCACCGATGAAGTGACCAAGACCATGGAAAAAACCGAAGTTACGCTGCTCGATTCCATCGCGGCGGAGTTCAAGCTCTTCAAGGATGGGATCGAACCCAAGATCGAAGGGCGCCTGAAAAACCTGAATCCGCCAAAGAAGTAATGAGAAACTGATAAGTAACCTTGCCGCGGGCCGCATTATGCAATGCGGCTCGCGGCGTAATAATAGGATATACTGTCGGACTGTTCGGACTGTCAAACAATTCATTATGCCGATACTCCATATCTTGCATACCAATGACCTGCATAACCGCCTGACCCCGCGACAGGCGCATTTCATCGGCGATCTGCGGCGCCATTTCACGCCGGATGTGCTGCTGCTCGACGCCGGCGACGCGGTGGGGGCAGGCAATCTGGGCGCGCGCGGCAGGGAGCCGGTGCTGGCCCTGATGGAGCAAGCCGGTTATGACGCCATGACGATGGGCAACCGCGAAAGCCATCCCACCCGCGTCGCGTTGCGGAAGAAGCTGAAGGACGCCAAATTCCCCATACTGGCCGCCAACCTGCGCGCTAAACGGGACAAGCTGCCGCCGAAGATCGTGCGGGAATATGTGGAGTTCGCCTTCGGCGATGAAGAGGAGCCGGTGGTGGTGACGGTGATGGGCCTGTCGCCCGTCGTCACCTCGCCGGATTCCTTCTGGGCGCGGATGACTGATTTCGTCTTCGACGATCCGCTGAAGACGGGACCCGGGCTGGCGAAGAAGCTGCGCCCGGAGGCCGACCTGCTCATCGCCCTCACCCATATCGGCTACGAGAATGACGCGCGGCTCGCCGCCTCCCCAGATATCGATCTGATCATAGGCGGCCATTCTCATCGCGCCGTCATGCCGCCCGAGCACCCCGCGCACGCCTGGATCGCCGCTACCGATGCTCACGCGGCGCATATAGGCCGCTTGACCGTAACCTTCGCTGCCGAAGGCATCACCGCCATCGACGGCGAATTGATTCTTTTACCATAATTGGAGCGCGGACTGCCGGTCCGTTCATCAGCCTATTACGAAGGAACAAGTCGTAAGTAATGAATGGGAGATATGGGAAGTATGGGAGTTATGTGACCATTTTTTTCATTACTCCCATATCACCCATTCCTCCCATTACTCCGATTAAGCAGGAAACTTATCACCCCCGTGGCGAATAACCGGAAGGATTCAATATTTTCGGAGAAAGCGACATGAAAATTATTAGCGGTTTGTTCGACAGCGGTGTGCTGCAGCGAACAGGCGAAGACGCGAGCGACGCCTCGATTACCGGCAAGTGCAAAGCGAACGGTCCGGTGCTGGCGCGGGTGACGCGCGATGGAGCAGAACTGCCCGGCTTCGATGGGGTCGCGATCGGCCAGGCGGAGAAAGGAAGGTTCAGCGCGCGGCTGGCCGGTCTGCCGGTGGGCGGGCCGTATGCGGTGGAGTTGCAGGTAGGCGGCGAGCATATGACGGTGAAGGATGTGCTGGTCGGCGACGTGTGGATCCTGGGCGGGCAGTCGAATATGCAGGGCTGCGGCGTCACCGCCGACGGCGAAAAGCCCCACCCGCTGGTGCGCGCCTGGTATATGGACGATCGCTGGGCGGTGGCACGGGATCCCATCCACAACATGTGGGCGACGGTCGACCAGGTGCATATCGACCTCTGCGGCGGCGTGCGGCCTGAGAAAAACATGGCGCGCTCGGCCGGGCCGGGGGTGGCGTTCGGCGTGGAGATGCAGCGGCTGACCGGCGTGCCGCAGGGTGTGATCGCCTGCGGGCACGGCGGCACCTCGATGGCGCAGTGGGACCCGAAGCTGAAGGGCCTGGGTTCGCGCAGCCTGTATGGCGCCGCGCTGCGCCGGGTGAAGAAGCTGGGCGGGCAGGCTGCCGGCCTGGTCTGGTACCAGGGCTGCAGCGATGCCAACCCGGAGGCGGCGCCGGTCTACACGAAGGCCATGCAGGCGCTGGTCCGCGCGTTCCGCCGCGATCTGAACGCGCCCGCGCTGCCGGTGGTCATGGTGCAGATCGCCACCGTTTACGGCATGGAAGGCTTTTCCTGTTGGAACGATGTTCAGGAGCAGCAGCGCCGGCTGCCGAAGGTCATTCCCCATCTGGCCACGGTGCCCGCCATCGATCTGACGCTAGACGACCTCATTCACATCAGCGGCACGGATCAGACCCGCCTGGGCCGGCGGCTGGCGGCGGCGATGCTCTGGCTGCGCACCGGCGCCGGTCTGCCGGCCATCGAGCCGAAAAAGACGAAGGTGATCTACAATAAAGCCCGCGCGACGGCAGACGTCGTCGTCACCTTCGACAACGTGGTGGGCGGACTGCGTGCCGCCGGCCGGCCGTGGGGGTTCTCGCTGGCCGGCGATGGACCGGAAAACGTGATATTTCGCGTGGACCTGGACGGCAACAATGCCATCCTGCGTACGACGTTGCCGGTGACTGACATCGGCGAGCGCATATTGTATTACGGCGAAGGCTGCGCGCCTTATTGCAATATAACTGACGGCGCCGACCGCGCAGTGCCCGTGTTCGGGGCTATGCCCCTGAGCGAGCCGCGCGCCTTAACGCCATATCTGCGTGTGCCGCTCGTCAGCGAACCGCTGCCATTGCAAGATAGCATCACGGAACTTGCATTGCCCACAAATCTCGATATGCAGGCGCGCGAATTCCCGACCACCCTCATCGATATTCACCTCGACGCCGGGCGGGCAAAGAAGCCGCGGGTGCAGTATTTCGCCTGCCGCCTGCGCTGCGCGGAGGCGATGAAACTGGCGCTGCTGCTGGGATATGACGGCCCGGTGAAGGTCTGGGTGGACAGCAAGGAAGTGTTCTGCAACCCGAAGGGCGTCAATCCGGCCATTCCCGACGAAAGCAGCACCCCGCTCGATCTTACAGCCGGAGAGCACGAGGTGCTGATCGCCCTCGATCTGAACGGCGACCGCGCCTGGGGTATTTACCTGCGCTTTGAGCGGAAGGATGTGACGAAAGGGCAGTTGAAGAAGGGCGAGTTCGTTCTGCCGGAGATGCTGTAAATCCTGGGCTCGCAGGCGTCCCGCGCCTGCCCTGGTAGGAAAACTTACCGATCAATAGGCAGGCGCGGGACGCCTGGATCCCCAGGAGATTTTATGAGCACAATTCAACCGCCATATTACGGCGCCGCCTATTACCCCGAAGACTGGCCGCTGGAGCAGATCGACGACGACATCGCCCTGATGAAGGACGCGGGGATGAACGTCATGCGCGTGGGCGAATTCGCCTGGAGCCGCATGGAGCCGCGGGAGGGGGAATACGATTTCGCCTGGCTCCGCCTGGCGGTTGACAAGCTGACTGCCGCCGGCCTTGGGGTGGTCATGGGCACGCCCACCTGCACGCCCCCCGCCTGGCTGTCCGAGCGCTACCCGGAGATCCTGGTGGTCGATCACCGGGGCGTGCGCTGCCAGCATGGCGCCCGCGTGCATGCCTGTCCGAACAGCCCCGTCTACCGCGACCACTGCGCCCGTATTGTCACCCGCATGGCGGAAGAGTTCGGCCGGCACGAAGGCATCGTCGGCTGGCAGATCGATAACGAATTGTTCCCCTACCGCGAGCGCGGTTGCTGCTGTCCGGTTTGCCACCGCAAATTTCAGGACTATTTGCGCGTGAAATTTGAAACGGTAGTGGCGCTCAATGCCGCCTGGGGCACCGACCTGTGGAGCCAGACCTACCAGTCCTTCGCGCAGGTGCCCGTGCCGCGAACCGATACCTGGCACCATCCCAGCCTGATCGCCGCGTGGATGGACTTCCAGTCCGATTCCATCGTGGAGTTCGCGGCGGCGCAGGCGGAGATCATCCACCGCCTCACCGAGCACCCGGTGGGCACCGACATGATGCCCTTCGCCGGCCTCAATTACCACGACATGCACAAGACCCTCGACATGGCGCAGTTCAACCACTACCGCACCGAGGACAACATGTGGGAGATCGCCTTCTGGATGGACATGCTGCGCACGCTGAAGGACAGGCCGTTCTGGAACACCGAGACCGCCGCCACCTGGAACGGCAGCACGGCGGCCAACGGCCTGAAGGCGCCGGGATTCTGCCGCGCCAACTCCTGGCTTTCCTTCGCGCTGGGTGGCGAGGCGACGCTGTACTGGCTGTGGCGCGCGCACTGGAGCGGGCAGGAGCTGATGCACGGGTCGGTAGTATCGAGCTGCGGCCGCCCGCTGCACGTGCATGGCGAGGTGCGGGAGATCGCCGCCGGCCTGCGGGCAGCGGGCGAATTCCTGCGCGGAAGCAGGCCGGTTAACAGCGGGCTGGCGATGCACTTCTCGGGCCGCGCGAGCAACATTTTCCTCGGCCAGGCGATCGTGCACGGCTTCGATTACCAGCGGCAAATATACGCGGCGTATCATCCGCTCATCCAGGCGCAGCTCCGGCCCGATGTCATTGACCCGGCGCAGCCACTGGACAATTACCGCGTGGTCTTCTCGCCCTACCTGCCCGCGCTTGACGAAGCCGGCCTGCGCGAGCGCCTGCAAGCGTGGATCGAAGCGGGCGGTACCTGGGTTGCCGGGCCGTTCACCGACATCCGCACCGTGGACGGGGCAAAATATACCCATACCCCTTACGGCTCGCTGGAGGAATGGGCCGGCATCTTCGGCAAATACCAGGTTCCCGGCACCCCGTATGAATTCAGCCTGCAATGGGCGGATGGCCGTGCGGGCAAAGGCGCGGTCTGGTATGACGGCTTCGAGCTCCGCGGCGCGGAAGCACTGGCCACCTATACCGACGGCCCCTGCGGCGGCCTGGCGGCGGTGACGCGCACGAAGATGGGCAAGGGGCAGATCATCGTTCTCGGCACCGCGCTGTCTCCGGAGGAGCTGTCGCAGCTTCTCATCACCGCCGGCGCGCAGCCGGTCGCCCAGGCTTCTTCCAACCTTCTCGTCGTCCCGCGGGAAGGTGAAGCAGGTAAAGGCGCGGTGATTGTGGAGATCGAGAACAAGTCGGCGACGCTGACATTGGATCGTCCGGTCACTGATCTGATCGACGGCCAACACCTGGAAGGAACGCTTGAGCTGGCGCCGTATACGGTAATGGTGCTTCAATACGTGTAACCTGCAGCCTGCGACAGGCTCAGGGGTCTGCCGCAAGTTGTGACCATGCAGGATAAGGGTATCTCCCATAGGGAGGATGGATCTATGGATTACATCACCCGCGTCGTCTTGCTAATGTGCTGTCTTTGCTTCCTGATGCCGCCGCTGTGGGCCATGACGCAGGCTGAATTCATCGGCCTTCCACTCAAACAGCGCCGTGCCGTCCTGCTCGACATCGCCAGGCAACACGCCGCCGGCCGGGATGAAACCGTCTGGGCGCTGCATGATACCGACCTCGTCGTGCGCACGCTCGCTCTCGAAATCCTCGGCGAGCATCCAGATCTACGCACAGCAGCGCAGCTTGCCGGATTGCTGACCGATCCGAAGAGCTGGATCCCTGCCTGGCGCGTGCGAAAGGCGCTGCTCACCCTCGGCGCTCCGGCGGTGCCGCCCCTCGTCGAGCAGATGAAAACCGTTACGAGGGAGCGGGGCAACCTGCAGACGATCGCCGAGGTGCTGGTGCAACTGCATGATCCTTCGGCCGTGCCGCCTCTTTTCGAGCTGGTGGCGGAGGAAGGCCGGCGGACACGCGATCCCAACAACTCGACAGCCCGCTGTCCGGACGCGTTGATCGCGTTGAATCCCGATCCGGTGCTGGCCGTGCTCGAGCATCCGGAAGATCCGTTCTGGCATCATGCCGCCAGGCTGCTGCCGGAGCGGCTCACCGCGGGGCAGCAAACACGCCTGATCGCCGCGCTGCGGAACGCGCTGAAGGCGCCGGAACGCGGGGTGCGGTATAACGCCTGCGCAATGCTCGGGCGGTACGATCCGGCGGCCACCGGTCTGCTGCTCGAGGCGCTGAAGGACCCGGAGCTGCGCACCGCCGCTCTGCGCGGCCTGCATGGGCGGAAGACGCCGGAGGTCATCGCCGCCATTCTGCCCCTGTTGCAAACCAGGGACACGAGCACGCTGTTTGCCGCGTTGTCCGCGCTGGAGGGAGTGCGGCAGCCGGAGCTAGTCGATGCCTTGCTGCCGCTGCTCGCCATGCAGTCCCGCGTCAGCGACGAAGCCCTCGAGCTGTTGATTAACCAGGATGACCCGCGCGTGCTGCCGGCGGTGCTGCGCAGTTATGACCAGATGCGTAACTCCTCGGTGAAGGTCATGCGCTATCTGGGAGAGCAGAGAGCGGAGGCGGCGATTCCCGCGCTGATCCCGCTGCTGGGCGAGGAAGAGGTGTACTGGTTCTCCACGGAGCGCGCGAAAGCGGCGGTGGATGCGCTGGCGCGGATGGGCGCGCCGGCTTACCAGCCGCTGGTGCGGGCACTGCACTCCCCGGATCGCGAGCAGCGCATGATGGCCGCGCGAGCACTGGGGCAACTGGGCGATCCCGCGGTCATCCCCGAACTGCGCAAGCTGTGGGACGATCGCTATTGGCAGGTGTACGAGGACGCCGCCCGTGCCATCGGCAGGCTCGGCGATCCCGGCGTGTATTACCTGCTGGCCGCGCTTCAGGACCCCGATCCGCGGGTGCGTGGGCTGGCGGCGTGCGGGCTGGGCGCCTCCCAAGCGTCGCGCGTGGTCGACCCGCTGTTGCGCTGCCTGGCCGATCCCTCCGAAGACGTGGCGGCGTATGCGAGCTGGGCGCTGGTGCACCGGAACGATCCCCGCGTCATGGAGCCGCTCATCCTGCGCGCCAATTATTTCACCAATGCGCTGGCGGAGAATGACGAGATCGGGCACGCGGGAGTTCCGCACGGGCAGAATATGCTGGAGGCGTTCGCGAAGGCGTATGCCCATTTCGGCGTGGCGGCCGTCCCCGTGCTGCAGCAAGCCGCGCGCCGTCCCGACACGGACCGGGAGATCATCGCCTGCGTGCTGGGAAGGATTGGTGATGACGCGGCCATCACGGTCATGATTGAGATGCTGGCCGACCCGCCGGCGAGCCTGAGTTTCCTGTTCGTCGAGCTTGGCGCTCCGGCGGTGCCCCCGCTCATCCGCGCCCTGCATGATCCGCGGCCGCGCGCCCGCAAGGAGGCGGCGGCAGCCCTGGCCTGCATGCGCAGAGATTACTTCAGCTCGAAAACCGAGGACGAACGCGACAGCATGTACCGTGAATCGGAAAAGGCGTTTTCCGAGCTGCTGACAATGGTGGCGAAGGACCCTGACCCGGGGTGCCGTATGCAGGCGGCGCTGGCGCTGGGCGGCTTTCAGCGTCCGCTGTTGGAACTCGCCCCGCTGCGCGCTGCCCTCGACGATCCGTCGCCGATGGTGCGCATGGCGGCGGCCGTCAGCGCCGGACAGCTCGGCGACGTTCTCGCCATCGACCGGTTGAAAATCCTGCTCGCCGATGAGACCGAGCTCGACTGGATCGCGTTATCGGAGGCCTACGGCGAGATCATCGGCGCAGACCAACCTCCAACGGTCAACAGTGCGGCGAGTCAGGCGCTGTACCGGATTGAAGGCCCACAGCCGGACGGCGATAATCAATAACTGGCGGTTATCTGAGAATCACTTGGCCTGTTTGAAGGAACACTTAAGTTGGCGCCGTATACGGTAATAGTAGTGAAAGACGAATAATTTCTTTCTCTGACTCTTACTCTTTCTCCCCTGCGTAAAGAAGCAAGCGGTGGAGAAGAACAGATAAAGTGACGGTAACTCTATCCGTTCTTTTCCGCTGCCTGCCTGGTAACGGTGGGGAGTAAGAGAAGGAGAAGGAGAAAGAGAAAGAAGTTGTAATGACCATTCGTGAACGTTTGCAAGCCGGCGAGATCATCCTCGGCGTCTCGAACTCCTATCCCGCCGCCGGCATAATCGAGGTGATGTGCCCGGGGTGGGACATGGTGTGGATCGACGGGCAGCACGGGCAATTCGATTACAATTCCCTGCTGGCGGCGGTGCGGGCGGCGGACCTGCTGGGGGTATCCACGCTGGTGCGCGTGCCCACCCACGATCCGCTGCTGCTCGGTACCTATGCCGACATGGACGCCGATGCGCTGATGGTGCCGATGGTGGAGACGCGCGCGCAGGCGGAATCCATCGCCCGCGCCTTGCGCTTCGCGCCGCGTGGCAACCGTTCCTACGGAGGCCGCCGGGTGATCGACATGCACGGGCGCAATTATTACCAGGACTACAAGCCGCTCATCTTCGCGCAGATCGAGACGCTGGAGTCGGTGGATAATGCGGCGGAAATTGCCGCGGTAGACGGCATCGACCTGCTCTTCTTCGGCCCGGATGACATGAAGACGCGCATGGGCATTCCCATCGACACCCCGCCGCTGGAGCACCCGCAACTGCGCGAGGCCATGCAGCGCACCGCGGAGATCGCCCGCGCCGCCGGCAAATTCGCCGGCACCGTCGCCGCCACTCCGCCGGCCATCAAGGCCTGCCGCGAGATGGGCTATCAGGTCATGATGTG
>Ga0172375_10001801_pt1 | contig 34117 bp, 26 predicted proteins | sample LakKiv1m_FD_114537 | JGI IMG/M metagenome (GOLD analysis project Ga0172375, IMG submission 114537) | Freshwater microbial communities from Kabuno Bay, South-Kivu, Congo - kab_092012_11.1m | ecosystem: Environmental > Aquatic > Freshwater > Lake | place: Democratic Republic of the Congo... | reverse complement strand
GTTGTAGGGGCGCACCTGCGTGTGCGCCCTCTGGTGGGCGGACACCTAAATCCGCCTCTACAAAAGCACAAGGGTCGAGCTACCCTTATGATCAAAACTTGGTATGACATATTGCCCTCTCAATACAGCCGGCTCACCAATTTGCCGTGGCGGTAAAGAGAGATATAGCTGTCCTGGGAGACGCAGACGCCCAGGACGTTCGGGTTATAGGCGCTGAACTCCCGAGTCACCTGGTGGCGCATGCCGCTGCCCAGATCGTCCTGGTCCGGTAGGAGGCAGATGGTGGTGGGCTTCAACCGGGCCCGGAACTGGACCGCCTCTAATCTGTCGTTGAAGATCACCGCGCCGTCGGATTTGGCCAGCCCCGCCAGATGTTGGAGCCAGGGTTCGGCGAGGGGGACCGGATGCGCCAGGCGCACCTGGTTTTCTATGGGGGTATGGGGGTCATGGAGCATCTCCGGGCTCAACCCCAGGAGGAAGATGGCGCCGTGGCCGCTGCGCCGCACCAGCTCCAGCAATGACTTCAGGCGGGGCAGGGTCCCGGTCCCCCCCTGGGGGCAGCCGGGGCAAACCTCCTGCAACTGGCGCTCCAGTTCCTGCCAGAAGATGTCCTGGAACAGAGGTATATGGAGGTGGCCCTGGCGGTATTCCAGGAGGGAGAGGCGGATGCGGGGGTTTCGGCGGCCCTTCAAGGCGATCCAGAAGCTGACCCGGCCCCGGTGAGAGATGGTGGCCAGGGGGAGCGCGGCGCGCCAGGCCGCAACGGTGGTGAGCTGCCGCTGGGTGCCCTGGACGAGCCTGAGCAGCCCGACAATCCGGCCTTCATGCAGGGCCAGGAAGGTGGCGCGGCCGTCGGCGTTGAGGAGAAACTGCCGCAGGGCCTGGAGCCCCAGGTCCAGGGGGAGATGATTGGCTTTGTCAAACCAAATGAGCGAGGGCCAGCGGGACCGGTAGTACTCCAGGGGCCGGTGGAGTCCCAAAAAGGCAAAGCCGGTGAAGAGCCGGGCCCCTTCCACCGAATAGTAGAGGAGACTCTTGAACAGGCGCCAGGCCTGGATGACGGCCTCCTCCCGGCCCTGATGGGAAATGGCGCAGCGGCGCAGCCCCGCACCGGTGTAAAGCATGGAGCCGATATAGGGATTGTCCTGGGCGTCCAGCTTGATGGTGGCGCAGGGGGCCAGGGTGAGGGTCTGGAGATAGTCGGCCACCACCTGTTCTTCCAGAGAGTAGGGGGTGAAGGGGTACAGGCCCTCCTGTTCCTGGGCTGACTGGGACAGGTGCATGATCACCAGGCGTCCGAAGAGCATGCTGAGAAAACGGCAATGGAAGGGGGAGAGGACGAAGGCGGTCTGGGTGGTGCGCAACCGGAAAAAAAACCGGAAATCCGCCAGGTCCAGCCGGATGACGTGATAGATGACCTGTTCATTTTCCGTCAGGTTGGGATAAATGACGCCCCGGACCTCCATGAGGCGCCGCCGCAGAAAGGTGGTGAAGCAAGGGAAAAGCTCCCGACCCCCGGCGTGTTCCAGGGCCTCCAGGTCCGGCCGGTCCAGCCACTCCACCGAGCAGGTGGTGATGTCGTGCACCAGCCGCAAGACCTCCGGAGAGGTGATCAGGACGTGGAGTCGGGAGGCGAGTAATTCCCGAGTCTGGGCGGGGGCTCTGGCCATGCGCCGGTTTCCTTGAGGGGAACTGGAGAACGGGTCTGTTTATCCCTAACCCGGTTAAATAATATAAAATTTTTTCCCGACGCGCCAGGGGGCGGGTCAGGGGCGGCGGGGGAGTCGGCGAGAGAACTCGGCCAGATCCCGGGCATAGTCCCGCACTTTCGACGCCAGGGCGGGCCAGTTGAGGGTGGTGAACCGCCGGTCAACAAGGAGCCAGCGGCCGTCCACCATGACACTGCGCACGTCCCCGGCCCCGGCCGCATAGACCAGGTGGGAGTAAGGGTCGTAGAGGGGGGTGAGGTGGGGCTGGTCCACGGCCACCACGATGAGGTCCGCGGCTTGGCCGATGGCCAGGACGCCGGCGAGGTGGCCCAACCCCAGGACCCGGGCGCCTTCCCGGGTGGCCAGGGCCAGCACCTGGGGCGCGGGCAGCAGGGTGGGGTCCCGGCCCCAGACCTTGTGCAGCCGGGCGGCCAGGCTCATCTCCCCCCACATATCCAGGTCGTTGTTGGACCCGGCCCCGTCGGTCCCCAAGCCCACCGTCACCCCGAGCTTCAGAAGGGCCGGGATGGGGGCGACGCCCGCGGCCAGCTTCAGATTGCTTTCGGGACAGTGACTCACCTTGACGCCCCGCCGGGCCAGGAGCTCCTGATCGGAGGGAGGGAGCCACACGGCATGGACCGCCACGGTCAACTCATCCAGGAGGCCCAGGCGGTCCAAATAAGCCCCCGGTGATAAGCCGGTGCGGCGCTCCAGGTCGGCGACTTCCTGCCGGGTTTCCGCCAGGTGCAGGAAGAAGGGCGCCCCCCGGGCCCGGGTCAGATCCTTGGCCCTTTTCAGGGTCTCCGGCCCGCAGGTGTAAGGGGAATGGCAGAAGACTCCGGACGTCAGCCGATCCGGGCAAATCGCCCCCGAGTCCAGAAACGCGGCGGCCGCCTCCAGATTCCGGGCCGGGTCCGGGACGCCGGGGGCCGGAAAATCCACCACCCCCTGGGCCACCACCGCCCGGAGGCCGGCGTCGGCCATGGCCTGGCGCACGGCTTCGGCATAAAAATAGCCGTCGGCCACGGTGGTGACGCCCCCCCGGATCAGTTCGGCCGCGGCCAGGAGCGCCCCCCAGTAAACCTTGTCGGCATCCAGCCAGCCGGCCCCCGCGGGGCAGATAAACCCGTTGAGCCATTCCTGCAAGGACAAATCGTCGGCCAGGCCCCGGAACCAGACCATGGGCGCGTGGCAATGGGTGTTGACCAGGCCGGGGAGCACCAGGCCCCCCTGGGCGTCCAGGCGCTCCCGGGCCGGGGGCAGGTCCTGGGGCGCGCCGGTTTGCCCCAGGACGGCGATTTTGCCCCCCTGCACCGCCACGTAGCCCTGGGGCCGCGGCCCCTCGCCGGGGGCCATGGTCAGGACCAGGGCATTATAGATCAGGCAGTCCCACATGATGAGGTTTCTTAATCATTGCAAAAAATACTGCTGGCACAGGTTGTTAACCTGTGCCTGGACAGCCGAGGGCGGCTGCCCCACATTTACCTAAGGAACTTTTCATAACAGTTCCTCATGGGCCTTAGGCCCACCCGCAAAGCATGAAAAGCCCGGTGGGGCGGGCCTCCGTGCCCGCCAGGTTCTGGGCGCTATGGTGCGTAGAACGCACCCTACGAGGAACTTTTCCTAAGCAGTCGCTCCTGGGTCTTTGCCCACCCGTAAAATATGAACAGACCCGTAGGGCGCGTCTTACGCGCCATAAACCGCGGCCACCGGACGCCCTATAAGGAATTTTCAAGTTGGCAGCGGGCCTCCCGCCCGCCATGGATGGCGCCCAGTGCGCCCCCTACCACTCCATTAACTGTGAACTTTCCGGACCAGCTCCTCACTAAAAAACCCGTCATGCCGTCGTCCCTTCTCTCACCGGACCTCAAGGCTGGAGGCGGGCCAGGGCCGGTCCGGGGGAGCCGGTTCCCGGCGCTGGAACAGAACGGAGCCGGAATCGGCATACACCTGGCGCCATTGGGGCTCGCGGCCCAGGGGGGCATACGCCCCGGCGCCCGGTGCAACCAGGATCAGGTCCGGCGGATAATGTTCCAAAAAATTCCGCCAGCCCTCTCGGCCCATGAGAAAATCGAAATATTCCGTATGCACCCTTTCGGGATACACGGTCTCGTAGCGTCCGTCAATGGCGATGCGGCATCGGGGGTATAACTTCCAGAGGCAGTATTCCCCCCAATTGAAACTGACCAGGAGCTTCCCCGAGAGGTGGTGCCGCTCCAGGTAATCAATGGCGCCCACCGGATAATAAATATCAAGCACCTTTCCTGAAGTCGGTGTAGACGGGATTTCCAGGGAAAGGGGGTTGCGGTTCACCAGGCGGTAGGCAAAAAAGAGCATGAAGCCGAGAAGAATCACCGCGGGAATTTTCCGGCCCGCTCGGTGTACCCAGGCCATGACTCGGGGCCGGGTGCTTAATTCCCGGAAATAAGCCGTGAGCAACAGGGGCATGTAAGCCCCGAAGCTTAAGGCGAAAAAGACCCGGTGGCGATTGTGTTTCGCCGCCAGGTAAAAGGTGAACAGGAGCGCCAGGGCCGGGGTGATTTCCCGCCAGCGGGCTCGCCAGGCCAACAAGACCGCCACCGCAGTTAAGGCCAGGAACCGGGAAAATTCCAGGCCGCCCAGGATGCCTTGCTGATACCCCGCCAATACCGAGGCCCATTCCGTAATTTCCGGACGCGGCATGGCCACCGCCTGGGCCAGGTAAGTCCAGTATTTCAGCCCGTACGGGTTGATCAGACTGGCCAGTCCGGCCAGGATAAACCAACCCAGGTAGGGCCAGAAAGTCCGCCGGGACAAAAACTCCCCCACCCCATACAAAAAGACCAGCCCCAGGCCGGCCAGAAAACCGCCGTGCAGGTTGCACCAGATTACCTGGACGGGCGCCAGGAGCCACAGCCAACGCCGGTTTTGCGTCAATCTGGCCGTCTCCAGCAGATAGAGGAAGAGGGTAAAGAAGAAATAGGTGAAAACCTGGGCCCGGACCGCGCTGTAGCCCACGGACATGGACACCAGGGCGACAAATAACATCAGGAGGGTGGGCCACAGGTCGGCGCCGCGCCGGCGGGCGGTTAGATAAGTGATCCCCATCGCGGCCAGACCCAGGGCAAACTTGAGCACCTGGAGGCCCGGGGCTCCCAGGGTCCGGTAGATGGGGTAAAAGACCACCCCGGTGAGCCATTCATGATAGACCCAGGGTTTGAGCGTCGGGACATAAGCAAAAACATCGACATATGGGAAGCGCCCCTGACTCCAGAACAGCCGCCCAAAGGCCAGATACCCCCAAAGATCCGGGTCCGCAATGGTGGTGCTCAAGCAATAAAGAATAATGATTATCAGTAAAAGGACGGTGGCAGTTTTGAGGTTCAGGAGGCGGTGCTTCAGGCTGTTGGCGGTCCCTGCGACTATCATGGTCGAGCTTCAGTGCTTATCCTGCCATGGCGCCCGGCGGGCTCGGGATTTTTCTTACCCACCCGGAATCCCCCTGAACGCCTGTTTTCCCCAGGGGTTTTTTTGCGGTTTAAGAAGAGCCGTTCTTGTCCTGGTATTTTTCCCGAATGGCCAGGATGATGTCGTAAATAGCCAGAAAGACGTCCACCACTTCGGGATCGAAGTGCCGGCCTGACTGACTTTTGATATAATCCAGGGCCTTTGCTTCGGACCACGGCTCTTTATAGGCCCGTTGGGATACCAGGGCGTCGTAGACGTCCGCCAGGGCCACGATGCGGCCGGAAATGGGGATTTCCTCCCCCCGTTTGCCTTCCCCTAAAGGGATGTGGTCCTGGTAAATATCGTCAATCTTCCCAGGATATCCCGTTCCATCCCATTTCTCATGATGGTTCAGGGCGATTTCCGCGGACAGGGCATCCAGGTCGGATTCCTGGTTCTCGAACAATCGGGCCCCGTAAATCGTGTGATACTGCATAGCCCGAAATTCTTCCGGGTCCAACTTGGCAGGTTTTTTCAGGATAATGTCCGAGATGGCCACTTTGCCCAAATCGTGGAGCATGGCGGCGATTCTCAGCAGGTCTTTGGTGTGCTTGACCTCGTCCTCGGCAATGCCTTTCCTGCGAGACCACTGATGGTAAATCTCCGCGGCATAGGCCGCCACCCGGTTGGCATGGACGCCCGTTTCCTTGGGATCCCGCAATTCGCACATCTTGATCATGCGCAGGATAATCTCCCGGGTCATCATGGCCCGTTCAATGGCGGAGGCGGCATTATGGGCAAAGTAACTGAGCACGAGCTGGTCCTGGTTATTAAAGGTCGAAGGTGCCCGATCGTTGTTCAGGGGATTGATAATCTGCATCACCCCCACGGTTTTTTTAGTGCTGGTCATGAGCGGCACGGCCAGGACCGATTTAGTCCGGTAATTCGCTAACTTATCAAAGGAATCATTGAACCTGAAGGGCATCCCCCCCGGAATATGATACACGTCGTCAATGATCAGGGGCTTGCCGGTGAAGGCCACGTATCCAGCCAGGGAATATTGATCAATCGGCAGGGTGTGACTCGTATAAAGATATTTGTTGCTGGCGGAGGTCCCAAACAGGGTGTCGTTGTGAATGTAACTGAACTTGAGGACCTCATCCTCAATGAGATAAATGGAGCCGGCGTCGGCCCTGGTCAACTGCCGGGCCTGAAAAAGGACCGCATCCAATAAGGTGTTCACGTCTTTGGCGTTATAGAGCGTCTCCATGCTCTGCAGGATGCGGTTGCAGATATCCGCCCCGCCGGCGGCATCCATTGCCTCCGCCTCACTGGGCCGAACTTCCGGCTCCGTCGTCATCATCCACTCCTGGAACTCTTCCCCGGCTCAGCCTGTTATTAATGGGAGCAGGAGATTAATTGCCTCAGCGAGCCTTGATGTAGCGGGTTTTAAACCCGCCCCTACGGGAACGTAATTGCTTTTTCGCTCCGGGTAAGATCTCCTTGCGCCTGACAGGCCTAACCCCCAACGGCATGAACCCCTAGGAGTTTTATCGGGTAATATCCACCGGGGCTCCAGTTTGTTCGTCCACGGCCTGCAGGAAGCGGGTCCAGTTGATCCGGCCGGCCAGGTTGCGGTCCTGGAGCCGCTTCATGGCGTACTGGAGCAGGTCGGGGATCTTGAAATAATTATCTTCGTGCACTTCCAGGTAGATACGCCCCTGAAGAAAGCCGAACTTCACCGGTTCATAAATCAGCTCCACCGAGGTGCCCACCGGGGTCATGTCGAAGAGCTTCTCGATGTCCTCGGGATAGTGGCGGATGCAGCCGTGGCTCACCAGGCGGCCCACCCCCATGGGGGCGTGGGTGCCGTGCAGGCCGTAACTGGACAGGCCCATCCAGCGGTTCCCTACCGGGCAGTCGTCCCCGGGGGGCATGTAAGACATGCCGTATTTGGCCTGGAGTCCCCTGGGGATCCGCCAGCCCGGGTTCACCGCCTTGCTCTGCACCCGGAAGCGCTTGCCGATGGGAGTCTTGTACTCAAAGACCCCGATGCCGATGGGAAAAGTCCAGACTTCGCGTTTATCCGGAAAAAACCGGTAACCCCGCAGCTCCGCCACATTGATCAGGTAACCCGGAGGGGTGGAGTTCCCCGGCAGGATCCACTGGGTGGGAACCACGATATCGGTGTCCCAGGGCAGATAAAAATGGTCCAGGGCGCGATGGAAGCGGGCCAACTCCCAAAACCCCAGGTCATAGCGCCGGGCGATAAAGTACAAATTCTCGTAGCGCACGATGTGGTGGGTTTGGGGTTGGCCCACCACGGTGACTGCGGCAGGGTCCACCCCCGGCCCCTGGGGATAGCGATAGGTGAAAGGTCCGGCGCTCCAGGCGGGGTTTCCGGCCAGGCTCAGCCACTCCAGCAGGAAGCAGGCGAGAATCCTGAAAATTTTTCCCATTAAAAACATTTTATCTGAAAAAAGGGGGCAAACAAAGGGAAAATGCCGGAATTACCGGCGCCGGAATTCGGCCGCCGGGGAAAAAACCAGGGTTTCGTTAGAGTTATATGCTGAAGAAAGAACTTGCGCCCCTAAACGGTTAAGGGCATAGTATGAATATGATTCTGGATGCCCACACCCATGTCTTTCCGGAGGAAGTCTGCCGCCGGCGGGAGGATTTCTTTGCCGGCGAGCCGGCCTTCCGCCTGCTGTACGATTCTCCCAAGGCCCGCCTGGTGCACCCGCCGGAGATGGTGGCGGCCATGGAGGAGGCCGGGGTGACGGCCGCGGTGGTCATGGGCTTTCCCTGGCGCCAGGAGCGGCACTGGCGCCGCCAGCACGAAGTGATCTTGGAGGCCATGCGCCGCTATCCCCGGGTCCTCATCGGGTTTTGCGCCGTCCACGTCCTGGCCCCCGGCGCCCTCCGGGAGGCGGAGCGCTGCCTGGCCGCAGGATTTAAGGGCGTGGGGGAACTGGCCTGGTATGAAGACGACCTGGGCGAGGACCTCCCCTCGGTCCTGGCCCCCTTCGCCGAACTCTGCCGGCACTACCGCGTCCCCCTGCTGCTCCACACCAACGACCCGGTGGGGGCGGCGTATCCCGGCAAGGCGGCGTTGTCGCTGCCGGCCATCTATAACGCCATCAAAGCCTTTCCGGAAGTGGACTGGATCCTGGCCCACTGGGGCGGGGGCCTGCCCTTCTACGGCTTAATGAAAAAGGAAGGCCCCGAGGTCCTGCGCCGGGTTTACTTCGACACCGCGGCCTCCCCTTACCTCTACCGGCCGGAGATTTACCGCCTGGGCGCCGAAATGGTGGGCCCGGAGAAAATCATCTTCGGCAGCGACTACCCCCTCCTGCCGGTGAAGCGCTATCTCACCGAAATGGCGGAAGCCAACCTCCCGGAAGACTGGCGGGAGATGATGTTGGGGAAGAATTTGGCGCGGTTGCTGGGACTTTAGCTATGTAAGGCGGGCATTGCCCGCCGATTATGCGGAATAATTGGTGCGTAGAACGCACCCTACGACAGACTTCTGCTCGTTCCCAAGTTGTACTTGGGAACGGGAGAAATAAACGAGGGCAAAATGCTCATGGAGGGGCATCATGCATAATGAGTTTACGGCAATTATTGAAAAAGACGAAGATTGGTATATTGCCTATTGTCCCGAGGCGCCGGGAGCCAATGGTCAGGGAAAGACTATTGAAGAATGTAAAGAGAGCTTATCTGCGGCTATTTTACTAATTCTGGAAGATCGGCGCCAGGACGCCATGAGAGGGTTGCCCAGGGATGCAATTCGCGAAGTCGTTTCAGTTTCATGAATAGAAATGCCTTCCTGCGGCATTTGCGCCGCTATGGTTGTTACCTCAAGAGAGAAGGAGGCGCCCACTCCCTTTGGATTAACCCAGGAAACGGCTCAATGGAGACCGTGCCGCGACATGAAGAGATCCCCGAAAAGCTTGCCAGAAAAATCTGTAAAGGGCTTGTATCCCGGATATCCAAAAGAAATTCGGAAAATAACCAGAGCCTTAGTAATGTAAGGGGGGCCGTTCTGATTTATGGTGCGCAGTGCCCACCCTTGTACATTTATCCAAAATAAAGGCTGAAAGCTGAATGCTTCACACAAAGGAACCAAATTGGAACACACTTCGGACATCCTGGTAATCGGCTCCGGGCTGGCAGGCCTGGGTTACGCCCTGAAGGTGGCGGATTTCGCCCGGGTCAACCTGATCACCAAGCGGGGCCTGACCGAGACCTCCACCAGCAAGGCCCAGGGGGGCATCGCCGCGGTCTTGGGACCCGATGACCGCTTTGAATATCACATCCAGGACACCCTCACGGTGGGGGAGGGCCTGTGCCACCCCGACATCGTGGAGCTGGTGGTGCGCCAGGGCCCGGAGCGCATCCGGGAGCTCATCGACCTGGGGGCCCATTTTGATCTGGGCAAAGACAATGGCTATGATCTGGGGCGGGAAGGGGGCCATTCCCACCGCCGGGTGATCCACGCCCAGGACATGACCGGGGCCGAAGTGGAGCGCATCCTGGCGGAAAAGGTCCTGGCCCATCCCAACATCCAGGTGTTCGAGAACCACATGGGGGTGGACCTCATCACCCGCCAGCGCCTGGTGCGCCGGGGCGCGGTGGTGGCCAACGCCGAGGAATCCTGTCTGGGGGCCTATGTTCTGAACACCCTGACCGGCGACGTTGACACCTTTACGGCCGCCGTCACCCTGTTGGCCACCGGCGGGGTGGGGAAGGTTTACCTTTACACCAGCAACCCGGACATCGCCACCGGGGACGGCATCGCCATGGCCTATCGGGCCGGGGCCTGGATCGGCAACATGGAATTCGTCCAGTTCCATCCCACCTGCCTCTACCACCCTGCGGCCAAGAATTTCCTCATTTCCGAGGCCCTCCGGGGGGAGGGGGCCATCCTCATCGACCGCGCCGGGCACGCCTTCATGGAAAAGTACCACCCCTTGAAGGACCTGGCCCCCCGGGACACGGTGGCCCGGGCCATCGACCTGGAGATGAAAAAGACCGGCGCGGATTGCGTCTATCTGGATATCAGCCACAAACCGGCGGATTTCGTCCAGAGCCGCTTTCCCAATATCTATCAGGAATGCCTGAAATTCGGCATCGATATCACGAAAGAGCCCATTCCGGTGGTGCCCGCGGCCCACTACATGTGCGGCGGGGTGGTGACGGACGCCTGGGGCCGCACCAACATCTCCAACCTCTTTGCGGTGGGGGAGGTGTCCATGACCGGCCTCCACGGGGCCAACCGCCTGGCCAGCAATTCCCTGCTGGAGGCCCTGGTCTTTTCCCACCAGGCGGCCCAGGTGGCCGGGCAGATCCTCCCCGATCTCCAGGCCAGGCCCCGGGCGCCGGTGCCGGAGTGGAATCCCTTCGGGGCCACCGACAGTGAAGAGGCGGTGGTGGTCTCCCACAACTGGGATGAAATCCGCCGCTTCATGTGGAACTACGTGGGCATCGTCCGCACCGACCGGCGCCTGCTCCGAGCCCAACACCGCATCGACCTGATCCAGCAGGAAATCCAGGAATACTACTGGAACTTCATCATCACCAACGACCTCTTGGAGTTGCGCAATATCGCCACGGTGGCCGACCTCATCATCCGCATGGCCCTGCGGCGCAAAGAAAGCCGGGGGCTGCACTATAACCTGGATTACCCTCAGGCGAACGACCAGGAGTTTCACCACGACACCCTGATTTCCTCGGAGGGCTGGCACTGATGGCGGGCGACCGAATCCTTCTGGCGGATGATGATCTCCAGTTGCTGCACACCCTGAAGGAGTTTCTGGCCGGCCAGGGGTGCGACGTGACCACGGTGGTGACCGGCCAGGGGGCCATGGATGCGTTTCAGAACCAGGAATTCGCCCTGGCCCTTGTGGACCTGATGCTCCCCGATTATTCCGGCCTGGATCTCCTCTCCCACATCAAGGCCCACGCCCCGGATACGGAAGTCATCATCTTCACCGGCCATGGCGGCCTGAAGAGCGCGGTCCAGGCCTTGCGCCTGGGGGCTTATGACTACCTCCTGAAATCGGACCTGCGCCTGGCCGAACTCAAGACCCTGGTGGCCCGCGCCCTGGAACGCCGCCGCCTGGCCCGGGAAAACCGGGAATTGACGGAAAATATCTCCAAGGCCCGGGAAGAGTTGACCCAGAGAAGGACCCGGGAACTGGGCCAGGTGAGGCAAATCGCCGAAACCCTGGCCGGCCCCCTTACCTGGGACCAACTCATCCGGGGCCTGGTCAACCTCATCTGGGACAGCCTCTCCCTGGAACTCCTGGGTCTGGAACTCCGGGGCAAAGAAAAAGAACTGCCCCTGGACGCCTATCGGCGTCACCCGGATATCCCCGACGCCGATTATCAAACCTTTCAAGAATTACTCAAAGACCAATTGCCGGATAAGGCCTCCGCCCCTCCCCGGGACACCCCGCTGCCGGCCATGCTCTGGGAAAAAGTCAGGGTGGGGAATGTCACCCTGGCGGCCGGCGCCGGCCGCCGGGGGCCTTTCACGCCGGAGGAGGCCGAACTCTTCGAGATCTTCATCCTCCAGGGAGAGGCGGGCATCAAAAATCTGGTGCTCTTTGACCGGGTGATGGGCATGGCCATTCGGGACGCCCTGACCGGCCTGTACAATTACGGGTATTTCAAGGAGGCGCTCTACTATGAGGTGCAGAAAAGCCGCCGCTACGACGCGCCTCTGTCGCTGCTCTTCCTGGACATCGATAATTTCAAGCTGATCAACGACACCCTGGGCCATCTGCAGGGCGATCATATCATGCGAAAAGTGGCGGCTATCCTGAAGAAAGGGGTGCGGCAGGCCGATTTGCTCTGCCGCTATGGCGGCGACGAGTTTGTGGTGCTCCTGAGCCAGACGCCCCCGGATCAGGCCCTGGTGTTGGCCGAGAGACTGCGCCGACTCATTGCCCAGTCCCCCTTGATTCCCCCGGAGCAAGGCCTCAAGGCGACCGTCAGTGTCGGGGTGTCGGGGCTGGAGCCGGGGATGAACCCGGAAGACCTGATAAAAGCGGCGGATGAGGCCCACTACCGGGCCAAACAGGCAGGGAAAAACCGGGTCTTGGGGACGCCCCCGGTCCAATTATCAGAAAAATCAGATACTAAAACCCGGGAACCTCAACCTCGTCTTCACTAACTCCCCCCTCCCCTGAGCTTTCCCGGTCCAGTCTCAGGGAATGACATCCAGGACTTCGTAGCCTTCCTGCTTCAGGGTATTGACGATGGGTTCCAGATCGACTTTGGCCAGGCGGAAGTAGTAAGGCCGCTTCTCTCCCTGAGTGGGCCCCAGGGCCACGTTGATAACCTTGCCCCCCGCCGTCTTGATGAGGCGGGCGGCCGCGTCCAGGGCTTCGGGCCGGTTCTCCAGGAGCAGGTCCAGGCGGGAGGAGCTCTTCAGCAGGCCCAACATGGTGATGAAGGCCGAGATCAGATCCAGCATGGTAATGACTCCCACCAGCCGGTCCCCTTCCATCACCGGCATGCCGCCGATTTTATGCTCGTGAATCAGGCGGGCCGCTTCTTCGATGTCGGTGTCGGGGGTGACGCTCAGGGGGGCCTGGACCATCACATCTCCCACTTTGATTTCTTCCAACATGGAGGCCAACAGCACCTCCCGCAGGTCCCGGGCGGTGATCCACCCCACCATGCGGTCGTCCTCCATGACCGGCAGGTGGCGGATCTGGTGCTTCTGCATCAATTTTAAAGCCTGGCCGACGCGCCGGTCGGATGAGATGGTGAGAATCTTCTTGCTCATGATCTGGCCGACCAACATGGCGAACCTCCTTGCGCTGTCCTCTGACCACCATAAAACAGCGAAGCGGGAATTTCAATGAAATTCCCGCCTCCTGCTTAATACCAGGTTCGTCCGGCAAGGGCGGGTTTTAAACCTGCCCCTGCAAGGAATATCAATAAGTTTTCTGATCGGCTTGTTTCATTTCCACGCGAACCCGAGATAAAACCCAAAACCCCGGCCCCTCCTCTCCCGTTAATTGGTGGCCAGTTGGGATTGCAGGGTGGAAATGACGTGCTCAGCTTCGCCGATGTAAGAGGACAGATTGGCCCGGTGATTGGCCAGAATGCCGTCTTTGGCGCCGTTGGTCACCACCCAGGGGGCTAGACGGGAGGCGGTATTGAGGGCCTGGATGGCGTCCTCCATCAGCTTGTGGGAGTTCTTTTTCTGGAGCTCCTGGTGGAAGTCCTTGGTGACCGCCTCCAGCATCTCCGCCATGGCCAGGGCGATCCCCTGGGAGTAATAGAAATAATCGTCCACCATGAACCAGGAGACGGTGGCGCCGTCGGCTTCCTTGTCCTTGATCAGGTTATGGTAGCTGCTCCCCAACAGGTCACGGTAGTTGCTCAACAGGGCGATGAGATAGTCCACCCGGCTGTAAAATCGGGCCCGGCCAACCTTGAGGCCCTCAATATAGGTTCTCAGGTCTTGCATGGCTTCCCGGTACTTGCCGGACGCGGACGGGAACCAATACTTGTCCGGGCTGACCATGAAAAAGTTCATGGCTTCGTTGACTTGGGGATTATAGGCCTCGGTGGTGGCGAACCGGGTGAGATATTCGTTCAGCACCACCACCGTGCGCCGGGCCACTTCCAGGACTCCCTCCTGGGTGTGGTTGACGTTGTCCGTCAGGCCCATCTTGCCGAACACGATGGTGTTGGGCCGCCAGCCGAACCAGGTCTGGTTCACCTGATCATCCATGATCCTGATCAAGGCCTCGGTGAAGACCTCACCCTTGACCGGCTCCCGGGCGGGGGCCGCCAGGACCGGGGCGACCGGCGGGACCTGCGTCATCCCTTCCTTGGATGGGGCCGGGGTCGGGGCCGGGGGTGTCTCCTGAAGGGGTTTGGGAGAAGGCTTGGGCGGGAGCCCCGCCTCCGGGCTGTCTTTGGGGGGCATGCCCGGAATCAGAGGCTGGAGCCCGGTTTCCTTAGAGGCCGGCGGGGCCGCTTCCCCTTGAGGGGCTGCGGCCGTGAGGGATTCCGCCGACCCCGGCGGGGCGGAGCCGCCGCGCCAGGCTTCCCAGGCAAACAGCGACCCTAAAAACAGTATCACCACCAGGCAGATGACCAGAAAGCGTTGACGTAAGATCAGGGCCACCAGTCCCCCGGGGGGCGGCGGCGCTGGCACGGGAAATTGTCCCGGCTCTTGCGTTTCCTTGGGCGTCATGGAAATTCAGGCTCCTACCGTAATCTTAAGAGGGTTAGGGGCGGGGATGATCCGCAAAAATCTCCGCGCTGAATGTATAGATCTGGGTGTTGGGATCCTTCCAGGCATCCGGAGGCAAACCCGCTTTGTAGCAGGTCTGCTCCAGGAAGGTCTGGCGGTCCCAATGGTACTGGGTGGCCACCTGAGGCAGGAGCAAGCCCCGGTTCATGCCCCTGACCAGATAGAGGCCGTGCTTGCCCACCTCAATCTCATCAACGTTCTTGATGAGCTGCATGGGGGTCAGCACCGAGATCTCGATCTCCAGGTCGGCCAGTTCATCGGCCGCCAGGGGGCGGAAGCGCGGGTCCTGAAAAGCCGCGGCCGGGGCCATATCCTTCACCGTCTCCAGGAGCGGCTTGACCGCTTCTATATAGCCGATGCAGCCCCGCAATTGTCCCTGCCGGTGCAGGGAAACAAAGGCGCCCCGAGGTTCCCGGAGCACCGGCGAAGAGGTTGGCGCCGAAGTGGCCGCCTTGCCGGTCAGCCGGGCGGCGATGCTGTCCCGGGCCACTTCCAGCAGGAGTTTTTTATCGGCAGGGCTCAGGTTCATGTCGGCTGGCTTCCCCCAACTCGGCGGCGCCCCCAGACCTGAGAAGGCCAGCGCCCCCAGGGTTAACCCGATGGCCAGTAAGCGAAGCATTTTCATAGTCAGAGCGCAAGCCCTGGAGCCACCCGGGGCTTGCCGTTTTCTCCTTTAGTATCTAACCAAGATTTCCGCGTCCTGTCAATGACAAAGGCCCGGACCGCGAATTTGCCCCCGCCGTACCGGCATTCCCCTTGCGTCCCGGCCCCGGTCCTGGTAAATTTAACAATTACAGTTAAATATCCGGGCTATGGCCGGAATCTCCTCCCGACACAAGGGCGAGCCTCTCTTGCCGTGAAAACTTATCCGATTTTTGCCGTGATTGAAGACAAGCCCTGCCTGGTGGTGGGGGGCGGAGACGTGGGGGAACGCAAGGTCCAGGACCTGCTGGCCGCGGGGGCCCGGGTGACCGTGGTCAGCCCCACCCTGACCCCGGCGTTGGCCGACCTGGCCGCCCGGGGGGAGATCCACTGCCTGTCGGAAGACTTTCACGAAGCCCAGGTGGAGGGCATGGCCCTGGTCATGGCCGCCACCGACGACCCGGAGGTCAACGCCCGGGTGAGCGCCGCGGCCCAGACCCGGGCCATCTGGGTCAACGTGGCGGACGAGCCGGAGCATTGCACCTTTATTGTCCCGGCCCAGGTGCGCCGGGGCGATCTGACCCTGGCCATCAGCACCGGCGGGGCCAGCCCGGCCCTGGCCCGACAATTGCGGGAGGAATTGCAGCAGCAATTCGGTCCGGAATACGGCCCCTACCTGAATCTGCTCCAACGGGTCCGCACCCGGCTCCTGGCGGTGCGCCGGGCCCATCCCGACAACGCTCCCCTCTTTCACCGCCTGGTCAAGAGCCCCCTCAAGGAGGCGGTGGCCCGGGGGGACCGCGCCTGGATGGTGAAAGTGCTCCATGAAGTCCTGGGTTCGGCCATCAGCGCCCCGGTCCTGGGAGAACTGGTCTCCCAGGCCTTTGAGGAGACCGAGGGCTGAGGGGCGGCGGGCGGCTCCCGGCCTCCGTTCCCAAAAGTTCTTGGCGGCGCCGGCATCCTGCCGGTGCGAGGCGCGGGTTGGAAGTTTTTGCAGGGTGCGTCCTCCGCCCCATTTTCCTGTGGCCGCCAGATTTGCCGCAAAGGAGGCGGGGGGCGCTTGGTGCACAGGCTGGAAGCCTGTGCCGCCAAAAAATGGCGGGCGCGGAGGCCCGCCCCACCGGACTAGTTATCATTCCCAGCTGGGCCGCCGGCCTATGATTGATCCTTCAGGGAGCCCATGCACAACTTTTTCCTCTATCTGACCCTGATGGCCTATTTCGGGGCCACCGGCCTCTGGCTCGCCTATTTTCTGGCCCAGCGGGAGAGATACCACCGCGTCGGCGTCTGGGTCATGGCCGGGGGCCTGGCGGTCCACACCCTGGCCCTTATCCAGCGGGTCTGGAGCATCGGCTCCCTGCCGGCGGCCACCTTCGGGCAGGCCCTGCTGTTGTTCGCCTGGACCCTGGTGGCGGCCTTCCTGCTCCTGATCTGGCGTTCTCCCATTAAGGTCCTGGGGGCCCTGGTGGCCCCGCTGGCGGCCCTGATGGTCTCCGGGACCCTGATCCTGCCCCAGCCCCACGGGCCCGTCTCCCCCCTGCTCCAGGGTTTCTGGCTCACGGTCCACATCTGCCTGACCATGTTGGGCTATGCCGCCCTGGCCCTGGCCTGTCTGGGGGGCGTCCTCTACCTGATTCAGGAGCGGCAGATCAAAGGCAAACAATTCGGGTTCTTCTACCGTCGGCTGCCGTCCCTCTCACAACTGGATACGCTCAATTACCGCTGCCTGACTATCGGCTTCCCCCTGCTCACCGGGGGGATCATCACCGGCTCCCTGTACGCCCAGCACACCCTGGGGCGGTTCTTTAGCTGGGACCCCAAGGAAATCCTGACCCTCATCGCCTGGCTCATCTATGCGGTCCTGCTGCACGAGCGCCTGGCGGTGGGCTGGCGGGGCCGCCGGGCGGCGCTCCTGGCCATCTGCGGTTTCCTGGTGCTGGTGTGCACCCTTGTGGGGGCTAACCTCTGGCTCACGGGCTATCACAGTTTCGGCAAGTTCATTCAAGGACCATGAACCTCCTCCTCTGCGGCGTCAACCACAAGACCGCCCCGGTGGCCCTCCGGGAAAAGCTGGCCTGCCTCATCCCCGACGTCAGGGGCGCCTATGACCACCTGAAGGGCTGGCCCGAGGTCTCCGAATGCCTGCTCTACAACACCTGCAACCGGGTGGAGGTGATGTGCGTCAGCGAGGCCCCGGAGGAGGCCGCCGCCCGGATCCGGGAATTTTTCGCCCGCCATCCGGAGATCACCCCGGGCGACCTGGAGGAGTCCTTTTACATCCACCGGGACCAGGCCGCGGTGCAACACTTCTTCCGGGTGGCGGCCAGCCTGGACTCCCTGGTGGTGGGGGAACCCCAGATCCTCGGACAGGTGAAGCAGGCCTACCGGGAGGCCACCGAGAACCGGGCCACCGGCCCCATCCTTAACCGGCTGGTGCACAAGGCCTTTTCCGTGGCCAAGCGGGTGCGGGGCGAAACCGGCATCGGCGACCACGCAGTCAGCGTCAGCTATGTGGCGGTCACCCTGGCCAAGAAAATCTTCGGGGAGCTCTCCGGCAAAAACGTCCTGTTAATGGGAGCCGGGGAGATGGCCGAACTGGCCCTGGAGCACCTCAAGGGCCAGGGCGCAGGCAAGATCACCGTGGCCAACCGCACCCTGGAGCGGGGCGTCAAACTGGCCCGGCGCTTCGGCGGCGAGGCGGTCTCTTTGGAAGAGCTCCCGGAGCAGCTCCTGTCCGCCGACATCCTCATCAGCTCCACCGGCGCCGGCGAGATCCTCCTCACCCGGGACCAGGTCAAGGGGGTGATGCGCCGCCGCAAGCAGCGGCCCCTGTTCCTCATCGACATCGCAGTGCCCCGGGACCTGGAACCCGCCATCAACGACCTGGACAACGTCTACCTCTACAACATCGACGACCTCCAGGAGGTGGTGGAGCAGGGCTGGCAGCGCCGCCGCCAGGAGGCCGGCAAGGCTGAGCGCCTGGTGGCCGCCGAGACCCTGAAATTCCTCCACTGGCTGGAAACCCTGGAGGTCTACCCCACCATCATCGCCCTGAAGGACAAGGCCGAGGCCATCTGCCGGGCGGAGTTGAAAAAGACCCTGGGCCAGTTGGGCCCCCTCACCCCGGAGCAGCGCCAGGCCCTGGAGGTCCTCACCGCCTCTGTCACCCAGAAACTCCTCCACGACCCCATCATCTTCCTGAAGCGCAACCGCCGCCCCCGACGCCCCCACCAGGAACTGGACCTGGTGCGCCGCCTCTTCAACCTCGACCCGGACCGGGGCGGGGATTATCATGAAAAGGAATAGGGCTTACACCTTTTCTTGACCGGTTCTTGCCATCCTGATATTCTAGTTTTGGGGAAATAGCCTAATCATAAGATTTTTATCAGGATTGAAGACGGCAGATAATATGCTGACGGTCAGATGACTTTGAAAAACAACATTGAAAAATTGATCCATGAGAGTTCGATAGTCATCTCCGATGAGATGGAAAATATCGCCGGTTGGGCCAAATCAGAAGAAGATATTCGCTATGAGTGCAATAAGTTAATAGATGGTTTTCTTAAGGAAGCCGAAATCAATATCAAGGGAAGACATGAGTATGGTTTAGCAGGCGGCCGGATTGATTCAAAATATGGCGGAGTGATCATTGAATATAAAGACCCCAAAGGAGCCGGTAAAATCACCTCTGACCCTAATTCCCCCGGTTCCAAAGCGGTTATCCAGCAAATTAAAAAGCGTTTTGATGATTTCCAAAAGACCGAAAGAATTGCCCCGGAAAGATTGTTCGGGACCGGTCTAGACGGGAATAATCTCATCTTTGTCCGCTATCGGAGCAACAAGTTTGAAGTAGAAACCCCCCAACCGGTTACACCGCACACCATTGAAAGGCTCCTTAGGGCCTTGGTGTCATTGGGGGCCAAAGGAAAATCCTTTACTCCTGACCATCTTCTGGGCGATTTTGGGGCGGAAAGTATTACAGCAGAAAATAGTATTAAGGCAATTTATCTTGTAATATCGCAAACTAAAAGCAAAAAAGCCTTAACTTTTTTTGACCAATGGAAAATACTTTTTGGGGAAGTTTGCGGGTATGATGTTGAAGGAAGTAATGAGAAAATTAACACCTTGGCTAGACATTACGGTATCTTACAAGCTAAGCCTGCTGAATTGCTATTCTCGGTTCATTCCTACTACGCCATATTTATAAAGTTTTTGGCGGCCGAAATCGCGGCTTCGTTTTCCCCACTAGGAGTTTCGATAATTAAAAAGTGCGCCGGGGCTCCTACCTCCCTTAAACTTAAAGATGAAATGGAATATATTGAGCAGGGGGGCATTTGGGCAAGACTGGGAATCGCCAACTTCCTGGAAGGCGATATCTTCTCTTGGTATCTGGACGCCTGGGATGACCAGTTAGCGGCAATGGTCTGGAGCATTGTGCGCACTTTAGATCAATATGACCCGACTACTCTGAGTGTCGAGCCGGCCGAAAGCCGGGATTTGCTCAAAAAACTTTATCAAGGCCTGTTTCCTAAAAAAGTCAGGCACGACTTGGGCGAATACTACACCCCCGACTGGCTGGCGGAACACGTCTTGAATGAAATCGGCTACGACGGAGATCCCCACAAGCGCTTGCTTGATCCCGGTTGCGGCTCAGGCACTTTTTTAGTAATGGCCATCAATCGAATTAAGGAATGGTTTGAGGAGCGCCGCCATACCTGCGGTTTCGGGGAAACCGAGCTTATCGGCAAAATCCAGAGGAATATAATCGGGTTTGATCTCAATCCCCTGGCGGTAATGGCGGCGCGCACCAATTATTTGCTGGCCATCCGCGACCTTCTTAAGTTCACCTCCGGGGTTGAAATACCCGTCTATCTGTGCGACTCCATCGCCACCCCCATGGCCTATGGCAATCTATTTATCGGACCCCAGGGGGAAGCCAGGAAAATCAAGACCTCCGAGGGAGACCTTAATATCCCCGTGGAGGTCACCACCTCCAGGGAACTACTCAATAAGTATGCCGATATCATAGAATTTTGCGTCCGTCGGCAATATGAGGGGGATGAGTTTATCCAGCGGTGCCAAGATGAGAACGTGCCCATCATCGGAAAAGTTTTGCACCTGGAATTGTACAATAAAATTTATTCTCTGAATCAGGACAAAAAAGACAGCATCTGGGCGCGGATCATTAAAAACGCCTTCGCCCCGGTATTTGTCGGGAAGGTCGATTATGTGGCGGGAAATCCGCCGTGGGTAGCCTATGAAAACCTCCCGGCTGCCTATCGGGAAGACACCGCCGACATTTGGAATAAGTATAACCTATTCCCCAAAGGCGGCTGGCGAGCCCGATTTGCCAAAGGCAACACCGAACTGGCCATGATCTTCACTTACGCCGCCATGGACAATTTTCTCCGAGAGGCCGGCAAGCTTGGCTTTGTTATTACGCAAAGCGTGTTTCAGTCAAAAGAAGCTGGAAAAGGTTTCAGAAGTTTTAGAATCTCATGGGTAAAAAGAATTGAAGTTCACCGGGTGGATGATTTTACTACAATTCAGCCGTTTGAAGGGGCGACCAACCGTACTGCGACCCTTATTGCCAGTCTGTCGAAAAGAGCGCCCCAATACCCGGTGCCGTATATGGTCTGGAAGAAGCTCTCCAGAACCACCCCGGCCGGCGACCAGTCGCTGGACCAGGTCAAGGCGGTTACCACTTGCGTGCAGCGGAACGCCTACCCGGTGGCCGGTCTTGAAGGACCCTGGATTGTCCTGCCGCCCCAAGTGGAAAAGGCGACGGTTGATAAGATCCAGAATGGCAATCAATCCTATCGGGCCTGGAAAGGGTGCGATACCAGGGGGGGGAACGGTATCTTTTGGCTGGAAGTCCTCAAATCCGAGGGTAAATTGATTGTCGCCAGAAATACCCCCGAGTTCTCCAAAGATAAGAGCATACCCGAAAAACATTGGGGGTTTGAGAGTGACCTGGTGTATCCTTTATTAAGAGGACGGGATACCCAGCGGTGGAAATGTTCCCCGCAATTCGCCCTGCTGTTCCCTCATAAAGGCGATGCGGCTCTTGAAGAAAAAACCTTAAAAAGAAAATATCCCAAGACCTATGCTTACTTCCATGATATGCGCCAATACCTGGCCCGGCGGCGAATGTTCGATCTATCCAGGAGGAAATTGGCCTTCTATGCCCTTTTTGAAACCGGGGATTTCCTGCTGTCGCCTTATAAAGTGGTATTCAGGGAAGTTGCCCAAGGATTGACCAGCGCAGTTGTGGGGTTATATTCACTTAATTGTCTAAAGAATGACATTGTTATTCCTGATCATAAATTAATGATGGTTGGTTTTGAGAAAAAAGAAGTGGCACACTATTTATGTGCCATATTAAATTCTTCCATTGCAAGATTTTTCGTCAAAAATTATACGGTAAGCACCCAAATTTCCACTCATATTCTGCAATACATTAAAATGCCCAAATTTGATCAAAACCATAAAGTCCATAATGAGCTATCAAATCTTTCAGAGCAATGCCATGAATATGCCCTTAAAAATGACACAAAAAAGATTGCCGAATTGGAACTGAGGATCGACCAAGCCACGGCGAACTTATGGGGCATAAGTGACAAGGAATTAAAGGCGATACAGGATTCTCTTTCCGAGATTTAATGAGGGAACATGCGGGGTTAATCCATAACCCTCAACCGAGGTCAATCATGTCCAAGGTCATCGATATTGAAGACCGGCTTAAGCTGGAGCAGAAGAAGCGGGCCAAGGTGGACCGGGCCAAGAAAATGGAGGCGGTGCGCAAGACCGTCCAGTGCACCCGCTGCCTGGCCCGCTGCGCCAAGTGCGGGATCCAGTTCGAGACCCACGAAATGTACAAGCGGCCAAAGGGTCCCTACCGCTTCTGCCCTTTCTGCCAGGAGGAGTATGAGGACTTTCTCCGCCTCAAAAAGGGGGAGGAGAGCCCCTTTTACTGGCACAACCGGGAGTGGGTCGCCCTCTGGGACGCCTGGATTGACTACCAGCAGGCCGTGAAATCCTATGGCGAATCCCAGGAGTTCATCGACCTGGTGCGGGAGGTGGAGTGGGACCGGTGACCTCCGTCACCGGCCCCAGGGGAAAAGGTATTAGCTTTGTCCTCCGGCGCGGTAGGCTTGCTGGAGAATCTCCATGGCGAAATTGAAGGCTTCCTGGCGGTCCAGGAGGGCCTCCGTGTGACAGGTCTTATCCGCGCCGCTGCAAGTGTAGAACAGGATTTTCACCGTCCCCTCCGGGCGCGGCGCCACCGCCAGCTCCCCTTCCGGTTCGATGGTCTTATACGTGCGATGCCTGGCTTTTTCAGGGTCTGAGCTATGTACGGGATGGACCATGATCTCCTCCTGAGTTTTGGTTTTGCTTGATTTTGGAACCTAATCATCCCGCGCCGGCAATTCAGGCCCGAAGTGTCTCTTTATGTCCTACTATCCGAAAGAATATGATTTGATCGTGGTGGGGGCCGGCCATGCCGGCTGCGAAGGGGCCCTGGCCGCGGCCCGCATGGGCCTCAAGGTGCTGCTCTTCAACCTTAACCTGGACACCATGGCCCAGATGGCCTGCAACCCCGCGGTCGGGGGCCTGGCCAAGGGCCACCTGGTCAAGGAAATCGACGCCCTGGGGGGCGTCATGGGGTTTCTGGCGGATCAGACGGGCATCCAGTTCCGCACCCTCAACCTCTCCAAGGGACCGGCGGTGCGGGGCACCCGCATCCAGTGCGATAAACAGGCCTACCGCCTGGCCATGAAAGCCTTTCTGGAAAAAGAGTCCACCCTCGATATCCGGGAAGCCATGGTGGAGCGGCTCCTGGTGGAGGACGGCCGGGTGGTGGGGGTGGTGGAAACCCTGGGGCTGACCTACCGGGCCCGGGCGGTGCTCATCACCACCGGCACCTTTCTGAACGGCCTCATCCACATCGGCGAGACCCGCATCCCCGCCGGCCGGGCCGGAGAGTTCGCGGCCACCGGCTTGGCCGCCTGCCTCAAGGACCTGGGTTTTCGGATGGGCCGCCTCAAGACCGGCACCCCGCCGCGCCTGGCGGCCGGCACCATTGATTTCGCCGGCATGGACGTCCTGGAAGGCGACCCCCACCCCCGCCCCTTTTCCTGGCGCACCGCCGCCCTGCCCCGGGAGCAGGTGACCTGCCACGTCACCCACACCACCGGCGCCACCCACAAGATCATCCGGGACCATATCCACCTGTCGCCCCTGTACAGCGGGGTGATCAAGGGGGTGAGCGCCCGGTACTGCCCTTCCCTGGAAGACAAGGTCATGCGGTTCCCGGAGAAACTCAGCCATCAGGTGACCCTGGAGCCGGAGGGGCGGGACACCGTGGAAATCTATGCCAAGGGCCTGGGGAACTGCCTGCCGGCGGAGATCCAGTTGGCCCTGTTCCGCAGCGTCCCCGGGTTGGAAGCCGCGGGGGTGATGCGCCCGGCCTACGCCATCGAGTATGACTACGTGGATCCCCTGGAACTTCAGCCCACCCTGGAGACCAAGCGGATTAAGGGGCTGTTTCTGGCCGGGCAGATCAACGGCACTTCGGGCTACGAAGAGGCCGCCGGCCAGGGTTTGTGGGCCGGCATCAACGCCGCCTGCCGCCTCCTGGGCCGCCCCCCCTTCCTCCCCCACCGCTCCCAGGCCTATATGGCGGTGCTGGTGGACGACCTGGTGACCAAGGGCACCCGGGAGCCTTACCGGCTGTTCACCTCCCGGGCGGAATACCGCCTGCTCCTCCGGGAAGACAACGCCGACGCCCGCCTCCTGGAACGGGGCTTTGAATTGGGGCTGGTGGATCAGGAGGCCGCAGACCGCTTCCGGGAAAAGCAGCGCCGCATAGCCGAGGAAGAGGCGCGCCTGGCGAGCCGCCGCCTCTTCCCCACCCCGACGGTCAACCGGGAGTTGGAGGCCCGGGGCACCTCGCCCTTAAAGGCCCCCACCCCCATCTTGCACCTGGTGAAGCGCCCCCAGTTGGATCTTGCCACCCTGTACCGCCTGAGCGGCGAAGAGCCCCCGGCCCCCCCGGAAGTGGTGGAGCAGGTGGAAATCAAACATAAGTACGAGGGCTATATCAAGCGCCAGGAAGAAATGGCCCGGAAATTCGCCCAGGGGGAGGGAAAATCCATCCCCCCGGACTTCGACTACGACGGGGTGCCGGGACTGTCGGGGGAAATCCGGGAAAAGTTGAAACAGGTGCGGCCCGCCTCCCTGGGACAGGCCGCCCGCATCTCCGGGGTCACCCCCGCCGCCCTGGCCGTCCTGATGGTCTATCTGAAACGCCGGAGTTCCTCCGGGAGGCCGGGCGCTTAACCGGGCCATCAGCCCTTCCTGGTTTCCCCTACATCACCACCACCGCGTCCAGCCCCTCCTGCCAGCCGTCCCACAAGTAGGCGTCCAGGCGGCCCAGGGCGATGATCCGGAAGGCGTATCTGGCCTGGGCGGCGTAAAAGCCGCACAGGGGCGCGGGGGCGTCCAGCCGCCCATTCATGGCATAGACCTCCGCCGGGCAGGGCGCGCCGCAGAAATGGCGCACCGCGCAGCGGTTGCAGGGGGAGAAGCCTTCGGTTACCCGGGTGCTGATTTTCCGGAAAGCCGGGGTGGTCAGCAAGTCAGTCACCGGGGCTTCCCAGAGATTGCCGCCGTGAAACTCTGAAAGACCCAGAAATTCACTGCACGGAGCCACTTCGCCTTTGGCCCCTACCACAAAGAAGCAACGCCCGCCGCCGCAGGGGGAGATGTCGCACATGAGGCGCCGGGCCCCCGGCGCCACCAGCCCCAACAGCAGGTTGGCGAAGTTGCCGATGACCATTTTCCGGCCGGTGGCCTGGGCCAGCTCATAGGTCCGGTCCAGGGCCTGGAAGAAAAAATGGGCCAGCTCCGCCTGGTCCGGCATCAGGTCCCGGCCCCCGGCCTGGGTGCCCCGGACCGGGTTGAGCAGGGCGTTGGTCACCCCCAGGGCGTGGAAAAACTCCACCAGCTCCGGCAGGTGCCGGACGTTGGCCTTGGTCACGGTGGCGATGAGGTTGAGGCCGGGGTAGTCCGCCAGCTTCTCCAGGACCTTCACCGTTTGGGCGAAGACGCCGGCCCCGCCCCAGGTGCGCCGGGTGCGGTCGGCCACCGCGGCGGTGGGGCCGTCCAGGGAGATGCCGATGCCCGCCCCCCGGGCCACCAGAAAATCCTGGGACTCCTGATCCAGCAGGGTGGCGTTGGTCTGCACCCCGAAACGGAAGCAGTCGTCATACGCTTCGATCCCCTGAAAGACCGCGTCTTTGACCAGCAGGGGCTCGCTGCCGTGGAAGATCAACTGGGGCCGGGCTCCCGCCGGTAGCGTGGCCTGGAAAAAATCCCGGAGCAGCCCCAGGGACTCCAGCAGGCGCCCCGGCGCCATGTGGGTCCCGGCCCGCCTGGCCTCTCGGGGCAGGTAACAGTAGCCGCAGTCCAGGTTGCAGCGCTCGGTGGGGTTGAAATAGACCGCCGAGGGCGGCAGCCCGAAACGCACCGTGTTCAGGTCCGCAGCCAGTCGGGCTTCTTTCTCCAGAAAAACCTGGGGCAGCTCCGGCCCCAGGAGATAGTCCAGGGCCTGCTCCCGGGGGGCCAGGACCCAGAAGGCGGTGTCCGGGTTAATCAGGGCCACGAAGTCGTCATGGCCCACCTCCACCACGTCGAAATGGGGCCCGGCCCCGGCGTTCACCGGGACTCCCGCCGGACCCCACAGAGGTGAAACCTCCGGCCCCATCGCTTACCTGGCCTTTTTGGCGTCGACCATGAGGTAATGAGACAGGCCCACCTGCTCGCCGTTGGGGGCGCAGACGTACCGGATGCTGATGGGTTTCACCTTCCTGCTCTGAGATTTTTTCATATTTGGTCCTCCTTCCTCGGGTGGTTTGCCGGGGTCCGCGGGATAACGCGACCGCCGGGGTGAAAGCTCTCTTTCTCACGCCAAGGCGCTAAGCTCGCCAAGCATTTATCCCTTTGCGCCTTGGCGTCTTTGCGTGAGCAAAATGTAAGGCGGGCCCGGCCCACCAACAAAAAAGGGAGTCCCATCGCTCGGATGGAACTCCCTTTACCATCAGGAGTAGCCTTGCTTAAAAAATTCCATGAAACCGCCAGGCAGGTCTTCTGGCTCTCGGATCAGCCGGAGCACGTCAGCCTTCCCACCGGGGTTTTTTCTCAGAAAAGTCCCCGGCAGTGGCCGGTTGGTCGCCTCAACGTCCTCCGTCCCCGATTACAGCGGCGGGACCGCCCCGGATTCGCACCGGGTTCCGGAATGCCTGGGGGCTTGATTGTGATTGGATGAATAACATGATCGCTCCGGTTTGTCAAGCCGGTGCGCCTGACGGAGAATGCTTATGGATAGAGAGATGGCGAAGCAAATCACCTTGACAGTTAAGCCCCTGAAAGGTTATTTTTATTTTTTGCAGTCCAGACAACTTCTGGGATAATCGGCCATGATCAAGGCGATTCGGGGGATGCGGGACATCCTGCCGCCGGAGTCTTCCCGGTGGCAGTGGGTGGAGTCCGTGGCCCGGGAGGTCTTCCACCTCTACGGCTACCAGGAGATCCGTCTGCCTTTGCTGGAGCGCACCGAGCTCTTCGCCCGGTCCATCGGCGCGGACACCGACATCGTGGCCAAGGAGATGTACACCTTCCCGGACCGCAAGGGCGAGTCCCTGACGCTCCGGCCCGAGGCCACCGCCTCGGTGCTCCGGGCCGTCCTGGAAAACCGCCTGGACAAGGGCGCGGGGGTTAAAAAATTTTATACCATGGGGCCCATGTTCCGTTACGAGCGGCCCCAGAAGGGGCGGTTCCGCCAGTTCTATCAGATCAACTGCGAGGCCTTCGGGGGAGAGGCGCCGGAACTGGACGTGGAGGTTATCCTGCTCCTGGTGCAGATCCTGAAGCGGCTCCTCCTGGGGGAGATGCGCCTGCTGATCAATTCCCTGGGCTGCCCCGAGTGCCAGGCCAAGTTCAAGGCGGCCCTGGGGCTGTTCCTGATCAACCGGGAGGGCCTGTGCGAGGACTGCCAACGGCGCCGGACCACCAACCCTTTGCGGGTCCTGGACTGTAAGAGCGTCCACTGCCAGAAGATTTTGCAGGGCGCCCCGGTGATCCGGGATTATCTCTGTTCCGATTGCGCTGCCCACTTCGCCCGGGTGCAGGAGTTCCTGGACCGGTTTCAGGTGGCTTACGAGGTTCAGCCCCGGCTGGTCCGGGGCCTGGATTACTATACCCGCACCGCCTTCGAAGTGGTGGCGACCGGGCTGGGAGCCCAGGACGCGGTGGCCGGGGGCGGGCGCTATAACGGCCTGGCCCGGGAACTGGGCGGCCCGGATTTGCCCGCGGTGGGTTTCGCCATCGGCGAGGACCGCCTCCTGGAGGTCCTGCCGGAGGATTTCGGCCAGGATTGCCGGCCCCGCATCTTTGTGGCGGCCCTGGGGGAGGCGGCCCGAAAGCGGGCTTTCGCCGTGGTCCAGGAGTTGCGCCGCCGGAACCTGGCCGGGGAGATGGATTTTGAGGGGCGGTCCCTCAAGGCCCAGATGACCCTGGCGGACCGCCTGAACGCCGCCTACGTGGTTATCCTGGGGGACCAGGAACTGGCCGCGGGCCTGGCCCAGGTCCGCCCCATGCGGAATGTGGCTCCCCAGGCCGGGGATGCGGCTGACCTGAAGGAAGCGCCGGGCGGGCGGCCGCCGCTGCAACAGGAGCAGGTGCGGTTTGAGGAACTGGCGGATTATCTGGCCGGAAGGATCGGGGCGGCCGAACGTTTGGAACGGTGATTGCCATTAAGGTCACGTAGGGCGGGCATTGCCCGCCGATTCCATGGGGTTATTGGTGCGTGGAACGCACCCTACGAAACCCTGGCCGGGGAAACAGAGCGGCCACCAGAGTATTAAGGTTCAGTTTTCCCAGGGAAAAAGGGACAAGGACAAAGCAGTGTTTGATACCTTGGAAGGATTGCCGCGCAGTCACTCCTGCGATGAGCTCCGGGCCGCGGACAACGGCGTCGAAGTGGTGCTCATGGGCTGGGTGCAGCGGCGGCGGGACCACGGCGGCCTCATCTTTGTGGACCTCCGGGACCGGGAGGGGTTGACCCAGGTGGTCTTCAACCCGGAGGTCAATCCCGACACCCACCTCAAGGCCGGGGTGCTCCGGGATGAGTACGTCCTGGCGGTGCGGGGCCTGGTGAACCTGAGGCCCCCGGACATGATCAACCCGAATCTGCCCACCGGCGAGATCGAGGTGTTGGTGGAAGAGCTGCGCATCCTGAACGCCGCCAAAACCCCGCCCTTTGAGCTGGAAGACTACCGGCTGGACATCTCCGAGGCCCTGCGGTTAAAGTACCGCTACCTGGATCTCCGGCGCCCCAGCGTCATGAAGAACCTCCTGTTCCGGCACCGGGCCGCCCAGGTGACCCGGGAGTTTCTCAACGGCCAGGGCTTCATCGAAGTGGAGACCCCTATCCTCACCAAGAGCACCCCGGAGGGGGCCCGGGATTATCTGGTGCCCAGCCGGGTGCAGCCGGGACAGTTCTTCGCCCTGCCGCAATCCCCCCAGCTCTTCAAACAGCTTCTGATGATCGCGGGCCTGGACCGTTATTATCAACTGTGCCGGTGCTTCCGGGATGAGGACCTGCGGGCCGACCGCCAGCCCGAGTTCACCCAGATCGACCTGGAGATGGCCTTCATCACCGAAGCGGACATCTTCCGGGTGGTGGAGGGGCTTATCGTGGCCCTGTTGCGGGAACTCAAGGGGATCGAGCCGCCCAGGCCCTTTCCCCGCCTGACCTACCAGGAATGCCTGGACCGTTTCGGGCTGGACCGCCCCGACACCCGCTTCGGACTGGAGCTCGCCGACGTCACCGATCTGGTGCGGGAGGCGGAGTTCCGCCAGTTCCGGGAGGTGGTGGACCAGGGGGGGATCGTCAAGGCCCTCAACGGCCCGGGCCTCTCCAGGCTCTCCCGGAAAGAACTGGACGAACTCATCGACCTGGCCGGAGTCTACGGGGCCCGGGGCCTGGCCTGGGTGAAGCTCCAGAGCCAGGGATGGCAGTCGCCCCTCGCCAAGTTCTTTCCCGATGGGGTCAAGACCGCCCTGAACGAGCGTCTCAAAGCCCGGGAAGGCGATTTGCTCCTGTTCGTCGCCGACACCCCTTTGGTGGCCTGCACCGCCATGGGGCAGGTGAGGCTCAACCTGGGGGAGCGGGAGGGGCTGATCCCGCCGGACGCCTACCACCTGGGGTGGGTCACCGACTTTCCCCTGCTGGAATACGACCCCCAAGAGGGGCGGTTTGTGTCCATGCACCACCCCTTTACGGCCCCCAAGGAGGAAGACCTCCCCCTTTTGGCCACCGATCCGGGGCGGGTCCGGGCCCGGGCCTACGACCTGGTGCTCAACGGGGTGGAGATCGGCGGCGGCAGCATCCGCATCAACCGCCGGGATATCCAGCAGCAGGTCTTCGAGGTGCTGAAAATTTCCCCGGAAGAAGCCGAGGAAAAATTCGGCTTTCTCCTGGAGGCCCTGGAATACGGGGCCCCGCCCCACGGGGGGGTGGCCTTCGGGTTCGACCGCCTGGTGGCCATCCTGTGCGGGGCCAAATCCATCCGGGAGGTGATCGCCTTCCCCAAGACCCAGAAGGCCGCCTGCCCGGTGACCCGGGCCCCGGCCCCGGTGGACCCGGAACAACTGCTGGAGTTGGGTTTGCGGGTGGAGAAGTAGCGGTTAGCAGTTAGGAAAAGAAGTAACAGGCTGCAATCCCGTAAAAATGAAAACTTAACTGCCTTAGACTGAAACCTGAAAGCTAAAAGCTAACGGCTGAAAATGGATGGCTGATTATGGCTCGCTGGAATGAAGAACGCCGGTTATTGGATCATGAACACACCTCCTTTTGGCGCCATCGGCTCCAGGAGGTGGCGGAACCGAATTTGATGCGGAATATCTTTCCGTACACCGAAGTGGCCCGCATCGACTTCGACTACAAATTCGTGATGCCCCAGCCCCCCGAGGAGATGGTGCTCACGGACACCACCTTCCGGGACGGCCAACAAGCCCGGCCGCCTTACACGGTGCGCCAGATCGTGGATATCTTCGACATGCTGCACCGCCTGTCGGGTCCCAAAGGGGTCGTGCGGCAGTGCGAGTTTTTCCTGTACAGCCCCAAGGACAAGGAGGCGGTGGAGCAGTGCCGGGCCCGGGGCTACCAATTTCCGGAAATCACCGGCTGGATCCGGGCCCACCCTGCCGACTTGGTCCTGGTGAAAGACATGGGCCTGAAAGAAACGGGCATCCTCACCTCGATCTCCGATTACCATATCTTTCTGAAGCTGAACTGGAACCGGCGGAAGGCCATGGACGACTACCTGGGCATCGTCAAGGCGGCCCTGGACCTGGGGATTGTCCCCCGGTGCCACTTCGAGGACGTCACCCGGGCCGACATTTACGGCTTCTGCGTCCCCTTCGGCATCGAGCTGATGAAGCTCAGGGAAGAAAGCGGCATCGACATCAAGGTAAGGCTGTGCGACACCATGGGCTACGGGGTGCCTTATCCCGGCGCCGCCCTGCCCCGGAGCGTCCCCCGGCTGGTGCGGGCCATGATCGAGGATGCCGGGGTGCCGGGCCATCTCCTGGAGTGGCACGGGCACAATGACTTCCACAAGGTCCTGGTCAACAGCGTCACCGCCTGGCTCTATGGCTGCGGCGCGGTGAATGGGGCCCTGTTGGGGTTCGGGGAGCGCACCGGCAACGCCCCCATCGAGGGAATGATCGTCGAATATATCTCCCTCCGGGGCGCCGCCGACGGCGTCGACACCACGGTGATCACCGAGATTGCCGAGTATTTCGAGCGGGAGCTGCGCTATCACATTCCCCCCAATTATCCCTTCGTGGGGAAAAACTTTAACAACACCAGCGCCGGCATCCACGCGGACGGGCTCCTGAAGAACGAAGAAATCTACAATGCCTTTGATACGGCCAAAATCCTGAACCGGCCCATCCGGATCACCATCACCGACAAGTCCGGCAAGGCCGGCATCGTCCACTGGCTCAATACCCGCCTGCAACTGGAAGGGGAGCGGGCGGTGGACAAGAACCACCCCGGGGTGGCCAAGATCTTCAACCGGATCATGGAAATGTACGAAGCCGGCCGGTGCACCACCATCTCCGACGAAGAGATGGAACAACTGGCCCGGAAATACCTCTCCGAGTTCTTTATCTCGGAGTTCGACCAGCTTAAGCAGAAGGCCTACAAGCTGGCGGCCCATCTGGCTGCGGACCTGGCCCTGTCGGACGAAATCCGCTCCCTGGATCCGGCCCGGATGGAACCGGTCCTCCAGAAGGCCCTGGACAACTTCCCCTTTACCCAGTTCATGTACGTGGTCAATATGGACGGGCGCAAGATGACCCGGAACATCACCCACATCGTGGACCGGGCCAAGTACGCCGAGATGAAGCTGGATGAAGACCTGTCTAACCGCACCTGGTTCATCGAACCCATCAAAACGGGCAAGGTGTTTGTCTCGGACTTTTACACCTCCCGGTTCACCGGAGCCCTGTGCATCACCGTCAGCGTGCCGGTGCGCAATGACGCCGACGAAATCCAGGGCATCCTGGGCATGGACATCCGCTTCGAGGCCCTGGCCAAGATGGAGCAGAACGGCGAGATTTAGAAAGGTGGGGCGGGCGTCGCCCGCCGATTCCACGGGTTTATCGGTGCGTGGAACGCACCCTACGAACAGCAAAGCGAGGTGGTCTTATGTGCGATGATCCCCAAAAACTGGCGGCGCTGAAGGATCGCAAGGCCAAGTATGATGAACAGGTGGCCAAGGTGCTGCAAAAGATCCCGGAGCGCAAGGCGGAATTCGTCAACACTTCCGGCATCCCCATCAACCGGGCTTATACCCCTCTGGATCTGGAGGGGTTCGACTATGTGAAACAGTTGGCTATGCCCGGGCAGTATCCTTACACCCGGGCGGTGCAGCCCACCGCCTATCGCGGCCGCTTCTGGACCATGCGGCAGTACGCCGGCTTCGGCACCGCCGAGGAAACCAACGAGCGCTACCATTTCCTGTTGAACTCCGGCCAGACCGGGCTCTCCGTGGCCTTCGACCTCCCCACCCAGATCGGCTACGATTCCGATCATCCCCTGGCCCAGGGGGAGGTGGGCAAGGTGGGGGTGGCCATTGACTCCCTGTGGGACATGGACAGGCTCTTTGCGGGCATTCCCCTGGACCAGGTGTCCACCTCCATGACCATCAATTCCCCCTGCGCGGTCATCATGGCCATGTACCTGGCGGTGGCGGAAAAGCAGGGAGTCCCCCTGGCGAAGCTCCGGGGCACGGTGCAAAATGACATCCTGAAGGAATATCCGGCCCGGGGCACCTATATCTTTGCGCCCCGGCCCTCCATGCGCCTGATTACCGATATCTTCGCCTACTGCACCCAGGAAGTGCCCCAGTGGAACACCATCAGCATCAGCGGCTACCATATCCGGGAGGCCGGGTCCACCGCGGTGCAGGAGATCGCCTTCACCCTGGCCAACGGCATCGCCTATGTGGAGGCGGCCATCCAGGCGGGCATGAAGGTGGATGAGTTCGGCCCGAGGCTGTCCTTCTTCTTCAACTCCCACTCCGACTTCCTGGAAGAAGTGGCCAAGTTCCGGGCCGCCCGGCGTCTGTGGGCCAGGATCATGAAAGAGCGTTTCGGCGCCAAGGACCCCCGGTCCCTGATGCTGCGCTTCCATACCCAGACCGCGGGCTGCTCCCTCACGGCCCAGCAGCCTCTGAACAACATCATGCGGACGGCCTTCCAGGCCCTGAGCGCGGTGCTGGGGGGCACCCAGTCCCTGCACACCAACTCCTACGACGAGGCCCTGGCCCTGCCCTCGGAACTGGCGGTGCAGGTGGCCCTGCGCACCCAGCAGGTCATCGCCCACGAGACCAACGTCTGCGACACCATCGACCCCCTGGCGGGCTCCTACTACATCGAGAAGCTCACCGACGAAGTGGAGGCCCGGGCCCAGGATTACATCGACCAGATCGACCGGATGGGCGGCGCGGTGGCGGCCATCGAAAAGGGCTTCATCCAGCGGGAGATCGGCGCCAGCGCCTACAAATTCCAGCAGGAGATCGAAAAAGGCGAGCGCATCATCGTGGGCCTGAACCGCTTCCAGACCGCGGAAGAGAAGCTCAAGGACCTCCTCAAGGTTGACCCCGAGGTGGGGGAGAAACAACAGGCCCGCCTCCAGGAACTGAAGAGCGCCCGGGACCACGCCGCGGTCCAACAAACCCTGGCGGAGCTCAAGGCCGCAGCGGCAGGCGCCGACAATCTCATGCCGCCCATCCTGAAGGCGGTCAAGGCCCTGGCCACCCTGGGGGAGATCTGCGACACCCTCCGGGCCGTGTTCGGCGAATACGAAGCCCCGGCCCTGGTGTGAAGCAAGCTCGTGGCTCTTACCGTGAATAACCCTGGTCAAATCCCCCTAAATCCCCCTTTTGGGAAAGGGGGACTTTAATACCCCCCTTTGTAAAGGGGGGAAGGGGGGATTTTTCATCTTAGTAATGTAGGGGGGGCCCGGCCCACCCTATCCCTCTGTCATTCTGAGCGCAGTGAACCCTGGCAAGTTCCTGCGCTTCACACAAGGAGAGATACAATGCCGGAAAAGAGAAAAATCAGGGTCTTGGCCGCCAAGCCCGGGTTGGACGGGCATGATCGGGGCATCAAGGTCATCTGCGCGGCTTTGCGGGATGCCGGCATGGAAGTGATCTACACCGGCCTGAGGCAGACCCCGGAGCAGATCGTCGCGGCCGCGTTGCAGGAGGATGCGGACGTCATTGCCATGAGTGTGCTTTCCGGGGCGCACAACTACCTGTTTCCCCGAGTTATGGACCTGGTGAAGGAAAAAGGACTTACCGATGTCCTGGTGATGGGGGGCGGCATCATCCCCGATGAAGATATTCCCCCCTTGAAGGATGCCGGCATTGCCGCCATCTTCGGCCCCGGCACCGATACCAACGACATCATCGGTTTTATC
>Ga0172375_10001800_pt1 | contig 34130 bp, 21 predicted proteins | sample LakKiv1m_FD_114537 | JGI IMG/M metagenome (GOLD analysis project Ga0172375, IMG submission 114537) | Freshwater microbial communities from Kabuno Bay, South-Kivu, Congo - kab_092012_11.1m | ecosystem: Environmental > Aquatic > Freshwater > Lake | place: Democratic Republic of the Congo... | reverse complement strand
TTTCGAACTGGTTGACTGATCCGGCGTTCAATGCTTTCTGCAGATAATCCATCGATCGGCGATAATCGCTCATTTTCAGGCGCAGCACACGCGCCGCCGAACGGGCCTGCGATGCGATGAACGCTGTGTTCTTTGTTTCAACGGCGATATTGTAAGCTTCGATATAGTTCTTGAGTGCATTGCCTGAATCGGCTGCAAACTCATAAATATTGCCGCGCTGGGCATAATCAGCCACCGTAAGATTGCGGCGGTTGTACTTAAGCAACAGGTCAATGTTCATCTGGTTGTATTCGAGTGCTTTGGCGTAATTAGTATCCATTCTATAGTAATTGGCCAGATTGCGCCGCTCGGTCAAAACATCCTGAAGGCGTTTGGGATCGCTCTTGGCGGCATCTTCGATGCGGGCCAGGTAGCGCGACTGATAACGGATAGCCTTCTTATAGTCGAGCACTCTGGCGTCCATGCACAGACCGATCAGGAATTGCAGCGTTTTGTCCAGGAAGTTGAGATTGCCTGCAAGATCCATGTATACCACGGCTAACTCATACTGTTCGATAGCCGCCCCAACCGCCCCGGCTTTTTGCAGTGCCACACCCGCCTTGACGGCGTTCATCATCTGCGCTTTGGCGAACTCTACTGTAGCAGCTTCGTCCATGCCTTTGTAGCCGCGCAATTGTATCGTCTCGGACGAATATTGTTTGTCTTTAAGTATACTGGCTGAGGCTTTGGCTACGGCGTCGGAAGCACTGTCCTTTTGAACCGAACCGGCCAGTTCAGTCATAAAGTTCAGAACCTTGTCGCCTTTTATCTTTTCACGGTCGATTACTACGTATGAAGGCACACCATAAGCGACCATTAATGCATCCATTACCAGTCGTTCTTCTCTGCGGCGCTCGGTATGGCGCACATCTGCGAACAGTGTCAGGTTTGTATGCCACAAGGCCCCCAACTGGTCGCTGAACTTGTAATATCCCAGACCTTCGACTGGCGACTTGAAATGCAGCCACATGTTGGCCGCACTGATGCCTTCAAATACCAGCGGATTGTTAATATAGAGTATACCCGACTGCTCTATCTGCGGCAGCGCCAGCGATTGAGTATTGTCGGTTTCGGCAATGCTCTTCCAGAATTCGCCTTTGGGTAGTTTGCCGACGATCTTTTTCAAAGAGAGCTTGTTTATCTTATCCTTGGCAAGCGAACTGACAAGCGCAGTCTGTCTGTATGTGTTGCGATTGTCGAAGGCATTCTTCAGAGTTTGCAGCGATGAAAAATCGATGACCTTAATGTTTCGTCCGCCCTGTGCCGCAAGGCTGGCCAGCGGTATATAATCCAGTGCTCGTTCTCCATCGAAATACAGCAGGCTTGCATTTCCGATAGCTGCGAAAAGCTTCTCGCCTAAAACCAGATTAAGCTTGGATGCATTGAAGGGCGCTTTTTTATCATCCTTCAGTTTTTCCGGTTCGAGTGCATTTCTAAGCTGTGCAGGCGTCGCATTCAATTTTTCCGCACTGACTTTGCCATCAGAGCGCATTGTCAGCAGGTATAGAGCATTTTTCTGAATAATCAGTGACGCAATGGCGTCTCCTGATCCAAGAACAACGGCTGCGGTACTCGGATCGAAGGGCTTGATAGTAAGCAGTTGATGCAGTCTGCCAGCCACATTTTCTAAAGCGGCATAACCCTGAACGATTATGCCTTTAAGCTTCTTAATCTCTTCCAGTTTTTTCTGACGGGCTTCCGGGAGATCCCAGGGCGACTGCGAGCGAACAAGCGCCAGTACAGAAGCTTCGAAGCCGCGTACCTTCTCCAGCATGGGTTTTACTTCACCGGATTGCGCAGTGTAGCCGGATGTTTGCAGTTCGTCTATCAGCATGCGCCGGTTCTCGGCCTCGGCCCAACTCCAGGCTTTTTTGTAATCGCCGACTTTCATAGCCATGCCAATAGCTGTTTCGAAAATGCGACGGCGAACGGTTGAGGCGCGCTTAAGATATTCATCTCCAAGAATAGCAGGGGAGGTGGAGATATAATCATTAACAATTGTCTCGGCAGCACTTAAATCGTTGTTGCGTTCTGCCAGTAACATGCGGGCTGTCAGGCATATTTCACCTAATTCGAATTGTCCGCAGAGAACTATAGCCTTATTCAATAGATCCAGGCTGCGGTTCCGAACATCACCCGAAGCGCTTTCGGTTTCGAAATAGGCTGCAGTTTCCGAGAGGTTGATTAAAGCCTGTGTGTGAATTCTAAGACGTTCATATGGCGTTATTACGGTATCTGCCGGCGCTTCAGTGTTTTCGACATCGGGTGTCGTCAGCTTTAGAATTCTGCTAAGGTGCTTGACCGGGGCGGTTACTCGCTTGCTTTGCAGCATCAGGTCGTCGAATCCTGTTTCGACATCCGGCGCAGCAGTTTTTGCTGAAGAAGAACCGATGTAATACTGCGAGAGCAGCGCCAGCGCATTCCAGAAGCGCAATTCCACCGCCAGATTGATAATCGGCACCGTATCGTCTTCCTGATTCTTCTGCAAACGCCAGTCGATGATTTCAAGTCTGTTAAGCATTCCGGCAACACTGGTTGCATTAACAGGAGCGTTTTCGGCAATATTACGCAGCAGTACTTCTGCGGCGTTGGTGGCGTTTATAATCTGCTTCTCGAATTCCTCTGCCGATATCTCCCAGATGAATTCTCCCTTGGTGCCTTCAGCCTGTAGGAAAACATACTCTTTTTCCGGCGTAGTAAGGACTACTTCGCTTTCGTCGTCCCATTCACTCATCTGCAGACGTTCACCGAAAAGATAAGCCTGCGAGAAAAGCTCAAAAGCCTTGTCATCTCGACCAGACTGGTAGTTGAAAATTCCGCTGCGATTTGACAGCAGAGACATTTCACGCAGCAATTCCGGGTGAGTGCCATCGGCTTCTTCAAGGAAATTATCGGTGCGGTTGCTGATATCTTCAAGCTGAGTATAGGCGGCGCGGTATTGTCCGGCCTCGCTGTATAGATTGCCGCGCAAACCCTGTTGCAGTCTCTCTTCGGCAGGACCAGAGAAGCCCATCGGCGACATCGAATCTCCCGAACGCGGACCCACGCGGATGAAGTCTTCTATAGGTCTGGTGCCGTGCTTTTTAAGCAGTTTCTCGCTTTCTTCCAGTTTTATGAAAGCTGTCGCCAGGTCGCCGGCCAGATAGTAGTTGTAAGCTATCGAACGAGTCAGAACAGCCAGCACATTTTTCTGGCCGACCGAATCGAATATCTTTATGGATTTCTCAAAGTAGTCGGTCGATATCGCATACTCACTCTGTTCCTGATAATTCAGAGCAAGGCGTGCGATCAGTTCGGCCTCAAGACGGTTAAGTTTAAGGCTACGGGCCAGATCCAGAGATTTTTCGAGATTGCGCGAGGCTTCAAGGTAACGGTCAGTGTTGAAGGCTGCGCGTCCGAAATTCAGATGGTATAAGGCTTCCTGAGTTTTATCCAGGAAGTTGATCTTAAGATTCTCTCGATCGCGGTATTTCTGAAAAGAGTTTTCCCATTGGTTGCCGAGCTGCGAAAAAACATTGCCCTGATTAAGCAGTATATCGGCTTCGGTCTGGGGATCGGCAACACGGTCATTGAGATTGAATGCACGGTCGTATGCTTCAACCGCATTTTCAACCCAGCCGCTGGCGACATCTCCGAAATAGTTTTCCCGCATCTCGTAAATCCAGCCCAGCGAAATCTGCACATGCGGACTGGCCGAGTTGATTCCCTGCGCTAGAATGAATTCGTCTTCTGCGTCGTCGAGGTCACCTTCTTCTATTTCTTTTTTGTTAATGTAGAGATAACCAAGGCAATAATGTGCAACAAAATCGCCTGAATCATTATCGATGCGATCTTCGAACAGTCCTTCCAGTCTGTCGAAATCTTTTTCGTTTACAGCTTCGTAAGCGATTATCCTGCGCCAGGCCTGAACCACGCTCGGATCAAATTCGAGAATGCGAGAATAGCTCTTTTTGGCCTGAGTGATTTCACCTTCTTCCTCTTCCTGTCTGGCTTTGAGGAGAGAAAGTTTTATGTAATTCTGACGCGCCATTCTGCCGTACTGATGCTTGGCAGGATAAACTTTTGATAGGTTATCGTAATACAGAAGAGCCTGATTGTAGAAGTCGAGGGCATCGGCATAACGCCCCTGTTCTTTCAGACGGTCGGAGATGATGAGCGAGTACTCTCCCAGTTTCAGGATGGCCTGCGTTACCTCGCGCTTGTGTTCTGGAGCCTTATCGAGCAGGAACTGCATGGCTTCCAGCGCGCGTTCATACTGGCCAAGACCTTCATATATAAGTCCTATGCGATATTGCAGCAGCGCCACCAGCAGCGTTTTATCTGTATTTTTATCAACTATGTTGCGCAGTCCGTCTATTTCCCGGAGCGGATTCTTTTTGTTCTCGTACAGAGCCAGAATATTGGCTACCGTTCTGCGCATCCACTTTTCGTATCCACTGAATTCCGAGAAGAGATTAAGGTAGTACCCCGTCATCAGGTCACGGTCATTAATGAGGCTGAGCACTTCACCTAGCTTGATTTTAGCCTGCACGCCAACGTCGCGCTGTGAGGGATATTTTTCCAGCACTGACGAATAAATGCGGATGGCCTCGGTAGGCTTGTTACGCAGAGCCAGCATATCGCCGCGGGCCATAAGCAGATAGGCCGAAAGATTCTGGCCGCTCCAGCCCTGTCTTTCAATGTCGTCGAGAAGGCTTATGGCTTCATCAACTTCACTGGATTTAAGGCGCTCACCAGTAATGGGTTCCAGGGCTTTCTTCATTTTTTGGGCATGAACTGCGCGGTCAATCTGCGCCATGCCGCGCCAGTCGCCTTTTTCATCTTTCTGAGAAGACAGCAGTGCTAAAAGCCTTTCCTGCTGGGCATACTCGTCCAGTTCCTTATGAATCAGAGAGCCGCTGTATAGTGCTTCCTGGAATTCATCACTGTCGGCAAAACGCCATACGCTGCGCAAGGCCAGCAGTGAATCGAACTGGTCTTCAAGCGCCAATGCGAAATCGAGCTGTTTTTCTGCACTGTCGAAATTCGGAACAATTCCGTTATCGGGTATCATCCAGATGTCGTAGTTGTTCGACTGTCTGGTAGTATAAACGATTCCGCTCTTTGTTCCCTGTGGACGCAGATGCGTCTGTTTGCCGCTGGTAAGCTGCACTATTCTGAACTCAAGCTGCTCAGGCTTTAATTTGAAGGCGTCATCAACGTCGATCTTCCACAATGTCGCGTTGTCGTCGTCACTGATCGAAACATGCGGGCGACTGTTATAAAAACGCGAAAAAATCAGGTACTTGCCATCGGCGCTGAAAGTCGGGAAGCCACAATGGAAGTCGGCTTTAGTTATGAAGTGCGCTTCTTTGGAATCTTTGCGCTTGATGGCAATGCGCCCTACGCCGCGATCCATCTGAGTGTAAGCCAGCAACATTCCGTCGGGCGAGACTGCCGGATGTGTTCCGCCCCATGGAGTGACGTAGGCGAAGCGCTCCTCTTCGATGTCGTATCGGCTGACGCGCATTTTACCTTCCGGGCCGGAGGCAAAGTAAATGAATTTACCGCTGGGGTCATAAACAGGGAACGAATCCGCCGTGCTGCGGTCTGTTATCTTTTGGGGTTTGTTACTGCCGACTTTCATTACGAAAATGTCGCCTTTGGCGTCGTCGCGCATGGATACAAACGCGATGCGCTTGCCATCCGGGCTGAATGTCGGCTGAGTGTCTTCTGCTACGTGCTCGGTCTGTCTCTCGGTGATGCCGGTTGCCAGGTCTTTGATCCATATGTCCAGATCACCTTTCTGGTTGCTGGTGTATACCAGATAGGTGCCGTCAGGTGAGAGCTGTCCGAAAAGCTCGTCCGAGGTGAACTTTGTCAGCATGACCGGATCGGCCAATTCTTCCTGGACTGGAACGGGCTTGTATTCGTCCAGAACTTCCGGCTTTACAAACAGCGCTTTCAATCCGCGTCCACTACAGGCTGAAGACGCCATAACTGCGGTAAGCAGCATCAACAGCAGCAGCGCAATGTTTATTTTCATCCTGAGCTTATCAGGCATGGTCTTCCTCATTTCTTTTCATTCGCCACGGGAGCCGAACCGGCGGTCTTGACTGTCCACTTGCCGCTGTCGTCCTGAATTTTGTGGCCTTCCAGCGAGTTCTGCACGTTGAGCATGTACATCATCTTTTTCACCTGAGGGTATTCCTTCATGGTGAGCTTGTCGTTCATGGCTATAACGCGCTTCATAATGATTTCGCGATCACGGTTTTCCTCTCCGAAAATACGCTTCGACAACTCGCTGAATTCGGCGTCGTTGCGTGTTCTTTCGGTTTCATAATAAGCCAGCAGTCCGTCGTTCTTTTCTCCAACCACTCCGGCGTTCTTCATTTCGAGCAGATCATCTGCGTTGAACTGGCGATTCAACATGGCCATGAGGGCTTCTTTGTGTGCCTTCGATATCCTGTCGTTTTTATCACCTTCACCGCGCACGGAAGCCACCATAACCAGATCGCCTTCCATCTGCTGCAGCGAACCCAGAATCTGATTCTCCAGTTGTGTCTTCTGGTCAACTGAAACAATTTTGAGCGATATGCATCCGCAGAAAACTGATGCGGCGCAAAGAACCAAAGCGAATGCTAAAAGTTTTGATATAATCTGCATGGTTGGACCTTTTCTTGTCATAACCTTAGTCTCCCTTTTCTATAACGTATCGCTGCTGGAAGAAGAGGCGGTTTCCTCCTTGGGAAATTCCTTTTCTTCGGTGCTTAACTGCACTTCCTGACTGGCTTTTTCTCGCGGTGATATCTTGTCGAAGATCGGATTGGCGAATTTCATTACGTCCTGGCGCCTTATCTTCATCTTCTCGACTACATTCTGCAGAATGTCTCCGATGAAGAACCAGGCGTCCAGAGCGATATCCATATTCAGATTGCCATATTTGATCCATATGGCGACCAGATTAACCTTTGGGTCGACACCTTTAACGTACCAGGCGTTAATCAGGTTGCGGTTTCTCTGTATGTTTGTGTCTTTTGCGTCGGGATCTAAAAACACCAGCAGTTTGTCCAACTGCTTCAGCGATAGTTTGGTCAGATTGATTTCACCTTCGATATGGCGGTCGGCTACACCCACATCAAGATTCACCAGAGCCGAAATCTCGGTGTCCTCTTTGGCGTCGGTGGTTTTGGAATCGGCCAGATAGGCCAGGTTGACGCCGGTAATCTGGTTTTCGAAATGCACGCGCACATCCGGTGATGGCTGCAGTCGCGCTAATTGTGCCTGCAGTTTGCCGGTGATGTCTCCACCTAAAAGGGCTATATACAGGCGGTCAATGGCGAAGGTATTGTCGTTGTATATCATGTCCAGCGTGATCTGATCTACGCTCAGGTTCTTTTCCGTAAGATTCTTGCCTTTGGGGTCGCCTTCCAGAATCTTCACGTCGATTTTATCGATGGTGAAGTTGCTGCTGATATCCGAATACAGGCGCATGGTTTCATACAGCGCGCCACGTCCCTGCGATTCGAAAATATTTCCCTTGCTGCCGGAAATTGTTTTTTCCTTCAGGTCAATGTACTGAATCATCGGGACGTTCGAGTTCATATCCTGCAGATGCAGATGCGTTTCGGTCGGTTCCGTATGTCCATCGGAATAAAGTTTTTCGCCGTGTCCGACGTTCCACAGATTAAAATCTTTGGCTACTATACGGCCCTCGTAGACGGCTTTATAGTTTGGCAGTGAGCGGGCGCGGGATTTCAATCCCACCATGCCGGAAGCGAACATCTCACCTATGAGCTTCTGTTTCTGCGGCAAATCGATTCCGGCGAAAAGCTCAACGTCGAATTCGGGATACTTCTGGTCGAAATCTGCAATCCTGATGTTTTCGATTCCTTCGCTGTCGTCAAGGACGTTCCAGGCTTTGCCGCTCATTGTGTAGCGTATGCCCAGCGATGGTACCAGGAATTCAACCTTTTCCAGATCTGCGTCGCGCATGTTGTGCAGCACGGCTTTTGTGCGCAGAGTGGTATTGCGTAATGGCTCATCCGGGAAGATATCGTTCTTCCACAATTCAGCCAGATCCATCTCGATGGTAGCTTCAACCAGCTCCGGATGCTGATCCGGTTTGGGAACAATCGGAATATCTACGCCTTCAACATTTGCACCGATGCGGAATTCGAAGTCTTTCAGCAGAGCCTGCAATTCCTGATATTCGGCCTGTTTCATGCCGATCTTATAACCCATAGTACCTTTCTGGGCTTTCTGATCGTATGAGAAATCAACCTGCATGTACTGGCCTTCAAGCTTGGCGGTCATACCCTTCATATACTGGGCTTTACCCATGCCGAGCTTTACTGCGCCGCTGAGCATATCAAATCTTTGTTTGGGAATATTACCGCTGATTTTAACACCGGTCGAAAAGCTGATGTCTTCGGCCTTAAGCGCCTGATCCGTTTTGGCCAGCGCAGCGATGTTTGCGCCAAGTTCAAGCGTGGTCTCGGTGGGTTTGAAATGAATGTTAATCGGTATCTTCAAGCCATCGAGTGTCAGCGTCTGATCGGCTTTGACTGCTTTAGACGCGCTGATGTCACCGCTGATAACGATATCGGATGGTTTGCCCTTTATTGTCAGGAGACCCTTCAGATCTGTAAGTGTGAGCTTCTGATCCGGATAATCCAGATTGATGCCATTCAAACTGAGGCTGGTGTCTATGTTTATCGGTAACGTCAGTGGATCTCCGAAATTGGCCGGAACAGCTCCGTTCGCCTTGACGACCGCGCCTAAAGAGCCGCTGAGTTTCATTGGCGGAATGTTCTTTTTAATTCCTGCGGGAACCAGCCTGAGCGCTTTTTCGAAATTGATATTTTCAAGGTTCACTTCCGTTTTAAAGGAACGGACTTCGCTGGTAGCCTGATCTACAGAGGCTTCAGCCGAGACGTTAACCTTTATGGTATCGGCCACGTTGACTTTGATGTGATCCAGCTTGAACTCGCCATCGCGCAGATTGGCTGTGGCTGAAAGATCGGTGGCGAAGTTCAGCGCGATGCTACCCAGTGAAGGATTGCTGTAATTAATGACAGGGATGCTCAATGCCAGCGCGACTTTCGCGTCGGCAGGCTGCATACTGTCGGCTGAAGCCGAAAGGTCGAGATTCAGATTTTCAACTTTCGCACCCGGATAGGTGGCGCTGCCGAGCTTGATAAAGCCCTTGACCGCCATAGCCGGTTTTTCTGGAGTAGCGATTTCGATTGGGAGTGTCGCCAGTTCCAGATGGGCGTTAAGACCTTTGACATGCGCGTCCATCGGTCCGTAATCCGCCCACAGATCGCGGATGTTTATTTCACCCTGCAATTCGGGTAGTCCCTGTGCTATCAGTTTGGGGACTTCACCTTTAACTGCCAGCTTCTCAACCGCAATTTCTCCACCAATGGCGGTATCGGGCACGAAGGGCTTGATGTAAGGTGAGAAGGCGTCCAGCGGCAGACGGATACGCTCAATGAAGACATCAATGTTCTTCTGCTCGATCAAGCCTTTCAGTGCGGCGCGCAGATTAATCATTTCCTCTTTATTAAAAGAAAAACTGATTTTGCTGACATTGGCGCTGTCTTCTTTCATGTCTGCGACAGCTTCAACGTTAAGATCAAGTTGCAGAGGCTCAAGCTCCCATATGGTTTCCAGACTGTGAGATTTCAGCATGAAGTCCAGTTTTACATCGGCTTTGGGCTCAAGGACATGATCGGCGGCTACACTTACTTTCAGCGCCAGTTCCAGATCGGCCTTGACCGGCACCGGATTGGGAATGGCAGATGCTGCGGCTTGTCCGTCTGCGGCATTTTCCGCCGTTGCAGTTTCATCTACTGCTGCAGGATCGTTGGCTGACGCCTTTTCTTCTTCGGCTCCGCCGTCGGTCTTACCAGGAACTTCTCCTGCTCCTCGCTGTTCAAAGTGGATATTGGGTTTACCCGGCTCGCTTGCTATGTTAACTGCAACATCGAAGTGGCTTTCAATCTGCGAGAAGAAGCCCGAAATGTCGACGCCTAAACTATGAAAGTCAACTACATGCGTACCGATGTCGGCAAAAGCGCGAACGTCGCGTATGGTCAACTTTTTAAGAGTGATTTTAAAAGGTGAAGGTTCACCCGGTTCTTCAGGCTCTTCGGGCTCTTCTGGTTCTTCAACTTTCGGTTCGGAAGGCGGCAGATTCGCCAGCATGGCGTCTATGCTAGTCTTGCCGTTGATGGTCTCCAACGCCGCATGCGGTGAGTCTATGAGAATTTCTTCGACTACTACTTCATTCGAGAAGGCTGCGCCGATAACGGAATAGCGCAGTGCCAGTTCCTTCATTTCGAAAACAGGGCGCGTATATCCACCTTGCGGCGGGCCAACGTATATGTCTTTGAAGACTATATGAGTCAGCGTCGAAATATCGATATCGCCGATGCGGATTTCCACGCCCAGTGTCTCTGACGCTTTCTGCTCAATAGGGCCCTTGAAAAGCCCTATCGGGGGGAAAAGCGCAATCAGCACCACAAAGACGATCAGCAGAAAAACTATAAGGAGTGTAAATAGAATGAGGCGCTTAAGAACCCTTATAAGTCTTGATCCGCTTTTTTTCTTCTTTTTAGGTTCCGGCTTGAGTTCCGGTACACTATTTTCCATATCGCTCAAGGCTTCCTCCTGAACATGCCTGAAGTTCAGCATAGATAATTGTTGGCGGCCCCCGTCTTTTGCCGGTTCATATTGCTTATCTGATTATGGCCGTGTTTTTCGATCAGGAAAAGTATTTTGCTGACTGATCCCGTCGATTTCCATTATCAATTAATGGATATTAATTATATTCGATATTATTGCTATGGCAAGGACATGCGCCGTTTTTCGCTTAAGAATTGACTCACACAGAATTTGAATTTCGGACCAGTGAGGTGGTATATTACAAGACACTTGATGATTTTATCAGGGAGTTAACTTGTACGCGAAATTATACAGGCGTGTGTTGCCCATATTTATACTGTTGGTATCGGTTTTGGCACTTGCGGGCTGCAGCTCCGGGTCTGAAGGCAATAGCGACGGGGCAGGGGAACAGGATTTGTCTGCGCTGCCAGTGGCCGGAATCTTAAGCCAGTCTTCATGGAAACTCAAAGCAGAAGAGCTTCCTGCTGAAAACATCGGGTCGTGGATCGAAAAGATCGCATCGGCAATTTCCGGCTCGACCGAAAAATGCCGCTGGCAGACAGAAAAAATGCAAGCGGGAGAATTGTATTCCTGCGTTACTGGAAAAGATGCTTCAAGCCGCATTTTCCAGTTCCTTAAAGCTGGTGATCCACCCACGTGGACATATTTATCGGCACAACCGGACAAAGCTTTCATTGTCAATCGTCCTGGAATTGCGCCAACAAATGTTCTTTCACCGGCAGAGCGGCTGAGCTGGTTTGCGAATGATTCGAAGAAAGGTCTTTCATATTCGTGGGCTGGATGCTTCGAAAACTCCGGGCAAACAGAACTGGCAGACATTCGTATGCGCCTATGGCTGATGCTGCGCGACAGTCAGGGACAACACTCCGAACTTGCAGGTAAAGAACGCAAATACACCGCCAGATCGGGAATTCCAAGCAAACTCGCTGTCGGAGAGTTTTTCTGCACTACGCTTGAAGTCAAAGATGTCCCCGCTGATTGGGCTGCTCGTGCTGGTTTCGAAGTTGTAGCCGTTATTGACGCTCGATGGTCGGATGCACGCGGGTTCATGCATATCGGGCCGGTACAGCATTCCGAACTGGATTTTTCGAGCCTGTCAGGGAAGGATGTCACGAAAACAGCAGTGCTGATTGACGCCAATATTTATTCTTCCAAGCCGGGAAAAATACTTCGGAAAATCGGTTCTGATCCGCTGCTTTTCGATGTTGACCATCAGGAAGGACGCTGGTTGCGTGGTAAAAGCGCTGATGGCTTAGGTGGATGGATTAAGGCTGATACCGCATGGGCGGTGTTCGAAGATGTAACCCCTTCTGACGAAAATTCAAAGGCAGCGCTGGATATTCTAAAAACATTTCTGCAGAATCTTGCAAGTCTGAATTGCAGCGCCGCTTCACCTTATTATATCAACGCTACTGCATTAGACTGCTCATCCATCGCTGATTTCGAGAAAAAAAGACAATTCGCCGAACTGCTGTTTCATCCAGTTAGACTCAAGTTTGAAAATCCTGAATTATTAAGCCTGGAAGCTTATTTCGCCGTCAGTCTGAACGGAAAAACCGGTCGTTTATATCTGGAAAATTTCCGTCTGGCTCGAAGTACTTCTCTAGGCAAGTGGGTCATCCAGGCCGAAGCGCGCAATACTGCGCTTATGAATGAATTTATTCGCGATTGCTTGCCCGATGAGTCATGATATGGTATTCGCAGAGCTGGTATGAAATAAAATAAAGTTGTAAATGGTGGGGTTTTTTTCATGTCGTTTATATCGATAGCGCTGACGGGATTTTTGCTGGCCTTTATATTTTCGCTGTATTTTGTCCCGCTTATGCGCAAAGCCGCTCTCAAGTGGGGTGTAGTGGATGCTCCTGACGGCAGGCTGAAAGATCAAAAGGAGCCAGTGCCGTATCTTGGCGGTGTTGGCATATACCTGTCTTTTCTGCTGGCTCTTTCCATCGTCTTCGATTTCAGCCCTCAGGTACTTGGTCTGCTGCTGGCAGGAACCATCATGCTTCTCATTGGGCTGGTGGATGATTTCGGTGTCCTTTCACCTTTTCAAAAGCTGATGGGGCAGTTTCTGGCCTCGGTTGTTCTTGTTAAATCCGGCATTTATATTCAGATCGAATGGTTGCCGCTCTGGGTTACTATTCCCATTACTTTTTTCTGGCTGCTGGCGGTGATCAATGCCGTGAACATTATAGATATAATGGATGGTCTGTCTTCCAGTGTGGCCTTGAGTGCAGCACTGGTTCTTTTTGCTGTTGCCGCCATAAATGGTCATTCTACTATAGGTGTACTCACTCTAACGCTGGCTGGCAGTCTGGCGGGTTTCCTTATTTTCAATGCTAAACCGGCTAAAATTTATATGGGTGACACCGGTTCGCTTTTCATAGGTCTTATGCTGGGTGCTCTGGCAATGAGCGGTTCTTACACACAGGAAAACCAGTTGGGGTTTTTAACTCCACTGATAATTCTCGGAGTTCCTCTCTTTGATACTCTTTTTGTAATGATTGTCAGAAAAATCAAGGGCTTGCCGATGTTTCTGGGCAGCCCGGATCATTATGCTCTGAGACTGAAGAGAAAAGGACTCGGAGTAAACGCAGTGGTTTTGATTTCAAGTCTGTCTGGCCTGATGCTGGGCGGAATTGGAATCGCCAATATGTTCCTGCCCTTGAATATTTCTGCTATAATGATTGCATCCCTGTTCCTTCTGGCTTTTATATCAATGTTTCTGCTCTACAGGCTGAAGTGAAACGGAATGTCGAAGCCTCTGGTTATTTATGTAATCACTTATCTCGCGGTAGGCGGAGCACAGAAGGTTGTGCTTTCGCTGGCCGAGAACCTTGACCGCGAAAAATTCGATGTCTGGCTGGCTACCGGTCCAGGTGGCGACTGGCAGGAGCGTGGTCGAAATATTGAAGGTGTACCGTTTTTCGAAATTCCGCATATGCTGCGGACTGTTGCGCCTTTTAGCGACACTCTGGCCGTATACGAAGTCTGCTCCATAATTCGCAAGGCAAAACAGCTTGATCCTGAGCGACCGATTATCGTTCACAGTCACGCTCCGGTTGCTGGCGTTGTCTGTGCGCTGGCATGCCGTATCTGCAGAGTTCAGCATGTACATACTATTCACGGATGGCCGTTTTTTGATGGTCAGAGTCCAGTCCGCTATAGAGCCTATAAGCTTTTCGCCGGGCTGACTTTTATTGCTCCTGGAACAAAGATCATAAGTGTTTCGAAACACAACCTCGAAATCGGTCTCCAAGCGGGTTGGTTCGACGCTGCAGACGCAAGAGTAATTCCGCCTTGCACGGAACTGGATCGCTTCTGTCCGCGAAAAGGGGGGCGTAGTTTCCTTAATGATTATGGAATTACTGACGAAGACTCAGTAATCGGCATGGTGGCGGCTTTCAAGCCGCCTAAAGATCATCTTACTCTTGTTAAAGCAGTTTCTCTGCTGCGTGAAAGGGGCAGGCGTTTCAAACTGGTCTTTGCTGGAGAAGGTGAGATGGAAACCCTGGTAAAAGATGCTCTTCGTGCAGTGAACCTGCTTGATGACGCTGTTTTTCTAGGCCCATATGACCGAGCCGATAGACTAATTCCTGAATTTGACGTTCTGGTTCTACCTTCGCTGCAGGAAGGTCTGCCTATTGTCCTTATTGAAGCTCGAGCCAGCGGAGTGCCTGCCATCGCCTGCCCCGTGTCCGGAGTAAAAGAAGTGCTTATTGATGGAGTCAATGGCGTTTATACGCCGATCAGTGACCATGAGACATTGAGCAATGCAATATCCCGCGTTCTGGATGACCATGTTTTCAGGAATAGTTTAATAACAAATGGTTTGGAAAACCTTGATATTTATAGCATTCCATACATGGTCAGTGCACATGAGCGCTGCTATATCGAAGCTATTTCAGAATAGAGCCGGAAAATGCCGGATAATGACAAAAAACGTCAGTGGCTAATTGAATCTGAATTTATACTGCCAATTATTGTCACTCTGCGATTGGAGCGCTGTGGTGTTAGAAACCAATGATATCAGGATGATAAGTGGCTGTTGGCAAACTTGGCACGCAGCATGCAAATAAGCCTTCACGACTTTGGTAATGGGGGCTCTTTTATAAAGGGTTAATCAAGTTTCGATTTTGTTGTTTCTAAACACTAAGAAGGAGAAGAACATGAATAGAAAAGGTTTCACACTGATCGAGTTGATGATCGTCGTAGCCATCATCGGTATTCTTGCCGCTCTGGCTCTGCCGGCCTACCGCGACTATGTACGCAAGAGCCGTGAAGCTGAAGCCGTCAACGCTCTGGGCGACATCCGTCAGTTCCAGATTTCCTATCGCGATGACCCGGGCGCTGGCGCCGGTAACTTCGCTTCCAGCATCGCTGCCCTCGGATGGCACCTGGATGATGCTGACAACACCACCTCCACCAAAACCGTTGGTAATGCTCCGGCCAGCTACACCTACTCCACCGATGCAACCAAGTCCCAGGCCACCACGACCAACACCACTGAAATTATCCATGCTACAATCCAGCTCGAGCACAGCGGCGAGCTGACCTATCCATAACCATCGGATAGAAAAAGTATAAAAAAGGCCCACCTAAAGGTGGGCCTTTTTTTGTTTATATAAATAGTATTTATTCATTGCTGTTTCTTAAAAGATTTGCCTGTACACACGCCGCCTAGCAAAAACAAAAGTCTTTATCTTACGTAACCATACAATATTAATGTCAAATACTACTTTCTATATTTGTTTGTGCTTTTGAGAATTTAATAATCTTGACAAAAGAGTATGATTTCCGTACTAATGGGAACTATGGAAACCACAATGGTTCCCATTGTGACATGTAAACAGTTGTTTGATAACAACGACTGCAACCAGTCCATAACTTTGATCTTTTTATGGAGATGCTATGAAACCCCTTGATGGCAATAAAAAGGATCCTGTTCCGGAAGTTGTGCGGGAATTGCTGGAGCGACCTGTCACTACCAATGCAGGAGATAAATTTGAGGCCACTAAGAAACTTCTGCTTGAGACAGCTTTTAAAAAGTTTATGAAATTCGGCACCCGCAGAGTGACTATGGATGAGATAGCCCGCGATCTTCGTATAAGCAAGCGCCGCATCTATGAGTTTTTTCCGTCAAAGGAAGCTCTCGTTAAAGCCTGCATCGATCATTTTTCAATGATGATACTGCCGCGCATGATGAATGCCTTCAATTCGAGTGGAGGAGTTTCTGAGCGTTTTATTGCCATGCAGAAAGTGCTGGCTGATCTCTCTGCCGTCATAACCTCTGAGTTCGTTACTGATTTGAAACTTGAGTTTCCTAATCTATGGGAAATGGTCGATGAAAGAAGGACCTTTGTAATCGGCAATTTTGAGAAGGTTATTGAAGAGGGCATAAAGAGCGGTGAAATCTGGCCGAATGTACATCCCAAAGCCGTTATGAGCATCATTTTAAATACTGTACTTCATGTCGTGAGTCCCGAAGCTCTGTCTACCGGTGATTTTACTCCCCGTCAGGCTCTATATTCGATGCTTACAATGATAGGGCGCGGTCTTTTCGTCAAACCCATGTCTGTTGATGAGCTTTTCAATGATATTTCTGGAGCGCTTCCTGAAAGAGTGATCGAAAATAAGAACCAGGGAGAGATGCGATGAAAAAGATAGTTGTTCTGGCATTGCTGCTGAGTGCTATATCAATTTATGTTTATTTCACCCGTATTGTACCGGCTCGCCAGTATGATCCGACATTGCGAGGTTCCGGACAGATCGAGACTACTCAGGTTGTTGTCTCCGGAAAAATAGCCTCAAGGATTATGGAGATCGCAGTCAAAGAAGGCGATAAAGTCGAAGCCGGTCAGGTTCTGGTCCGTCTTGACTGTAAAGAGATTGAAGCTCGCTGTGCTCAGGCTGAGGCGCAAGTAGCTCAGGCTGAAGCAGCGCAGGCTCAGGCCGAAGCAGCAAAAAATCAGGCCCGCAGTTCTCTGGCCCCTCATACGGCCCAGCAGGCACAGGCAAAACGCGATCTCGACCGCGCCCAGGCGTTGCTGGAATCTCAAAGCATTCCTGAAAACCGCTACGAGCAGGCCAGGACTGCATACGACATCCTTACGGAGCAACTGTCGTCGGCCAGTCAAGCCGTTAAGGTGGCTGAGCGCGCAACAGGAGTGGCCAGAGCACAGATCGAAACGGCTAAGGCAGCCGTTAAGTTATCTGAAACCGGGCTTGAGGAGTGCGAGTTGAAGGCTCCTATGTCTGGACGGGTCAGCGCTCGCAACTATGAAGTTGGTGAACTCGCCATGCCTGGAGCCGCTCTTCTTAAACTGGATCGCACAGAAAATGTTTATACATATATATACATTCCAAACGAGGAAGTCGGCAGAGTCAGTGTCGGACAAAAAGTACGCGTCGTGGCTGATACATATCCTGACCGCACCTTCGAGGGCGCAGTAGAACGCATCAACGACGAAGCGGAGTTTACACCGAAATCGATTCAGACTAAAGAAGACCGTACCCGTCTGGTCTTTGGCGTGAAGGTTGTTCTTGCCAATACCGATGGGACATTGCGTCCTGGAATGCCGGTAGAAGCAGTTTTCGAAACGAAATAAAGAGGGCATTTTATGACCGATTCCGCGCTGCATGTTAAAAGCCTGAATAAATCCTTCGCTCAGGTTCATGCCGTTAATGACGTTTCACTGGAAGTCGCTCCTGGCGAAGTATACGGACTTATGGGCCCAGACGGAGCCGGAAAAACCACAACCATGCGTATGATCTGCGGCCTGGTACGACAGGACAGTGGAGAAATATCGGTACTTGGACACAATGTTCCGGAACATCGGCGCGAAGCCCGTGCTCATATGGGATACATGCCACAGCAGTACAGTCTGTATGGCGATCTTTCGGTTCAGGAAAATCTGCGCTTTTTTGCGCGAATGTTCGGTGTACCTAAAAAGATACTGCTCGAACGAGAGAAACGTCTGCTGGATATCGCTCGTTTGGAACGATTCCGTGATAGGCCCGCCCGTGCGCTTTCCGGAGGAATGTATAAAAAACTGGCGCTGGCCTGTGCACTGGTACATGAACCGCGTCTGCTTTTACTGGATGAACCAACTAATGGCGTTGATCCTATAAGCCGCCGGGAACTATGGGCATTTTTATACGAATTAGTCGGCGAGGGTGTCGCAGTGCTGGTCAGCACCCCATATATGGATGAGGCCGAGCGTTGCGCCAAAGTGGGCTTACTGCTGGATGGGCGCATTATTGCTGCCGACAGCCCTGCAAATCTGAAGGCAAATTTCAATCAAACACTTTTCGAAATAGAAACCTCGCCGACACTAACCGATGTTTCCGGGTTGCTGGCGCTTGAAGGCGTCAGTCAGGCCTATCTTGTCGGGCGTGCCATGCATGTGATTTCACAGCATGGTTCCGAATATGGACAGGTGTTAAGCCGGGAAATTATTTCGGGCGGGTTTAAAGTCACGCGCCTGGACATTGTGACGCCTTCATTCGAAGATATCTTTCTTCATCTGACGAATGAGAACTGCGCAAAGCGACAGGAGAAAGCATGAGCGTCAATCTTATGCAATCAACTGCGATTGCTGCGAATGACAGCGAACATGTCATCGACGTGCAGAACCTGACGCGCGTTTTTGGCAGTTTCCGTGCAGTTGACGGCATTTCATTTCATGTCATGCGCGGTGAAGTATTCGGTTTTCTGGGTGCAAACGGCGCGGGGAAATCCACTACCATACGCATTCTATGCGGTCTGCTGGCTCCAAGTTCGGGGCAAGGGCATGTGCTGGGTTACGACATTATGCGCGACCTCGAAAAGGTAAAGCCGCACGTCGGCTACATGTCCCAGAAATTTTCGCTTTACCCCGACCTTACGGTTGGCGAAAATCTCGATTTTTTTGGTGGCATTTACGGCGTTCCTGCCCGCAGACTGGCCGAGCGCAAACGCTGGGCCATTGAAATGTCCGGACTTGCAGGACAGGAAAAACGCCTGACATCCAATCTGTCGGGCGGCCTAAAGCAGCGTCTGGCGCTTGGCGCAGCCTTGCTGCATGAACCTGAAATGATTTTTCTGGACGAACCGACTGCCGGTGTTGCCCCGGCAGCGCGTCGCCTGTTCTGGGATTTGATCCGCACATTGTCCAGTCAGGGGATTACCGTTTTTGTGACTACGCACTATATGGACGAAGTAGAGCAGTGCGATCGCATCGCCCTAATGAGTCGCGGCAAAATAGTTGCGCTGGATACTCCTGCCAACCTTAAACGAGATGCCATGGGCGGTGTACTGGTGCATTTCAGTTGTTCCTCTTCTATCATGGATGTGCGCGCTGCGCTTGGTAACGAGTCCGGCATTCTGGATGTGCAGCCTTTCGGAGCCGCATTTCATGCTCTGCTTCCTCATCAGGAGAATCCAGACGCAGCTTTAGCGGAAATCTGTGAAAAAAGCGGATTGACGGTAACGGATATCCACAGAGCAGTAGTGACACTCGAAGATGTTTTTATAACGGTAATCGGAAGGGTTGAACGCTGATGTTAGGTCGAATCTTTCAGTTGGCCTGGAAGGAAACACGGCACATTGTAAGGGACTTCCGCACTCTATGGATGGCCATGGGTATTCCGCTGGTTCTGCTGTTATTGTTCGGCTACGCACTGACAATGGATGTTGAGGACATTACGCTTATGGTTGTAGATCGCGATCATTCGCCTTTATCCCGCGAATTGTCGGGCGCATTCGAGCGCAGTGGTTACTTCTCGATAGTGGATCGTCCGGAGAATGAAGATGTTGTTCTGGAACGCTTCCGTCGTTATGAAGCCAAAGCAGCGCTGATTATCCCGCATGGTTTTGAACGCGACACCGAGCGCGGTGATGTCGCACGCGCTCAACTGATTGTTGATGGTACAGATGCCAACGTCGCGGACATTACCATCGGATACGCACAAGCCATAGAGCAGATGCTGTCTTTCAGCATGGTCGTTAATACACTTGAGCGCAACGGATTGTCTGCCGGAAGTATGGGCAGAGCGCCTTTTACCGTAAAGGCGCGAAACTGGTTCAACCCTTCGCTTAACTCCCAGTGGTTTATGGTACCGGGCCTGATAGCGCTTATCATGTCCATGATGACTTCCATTCTCATGGCCCTGACCGTGGCGCGTGAATGGGAGAACGGCACCATGGAACAGCTTTTAGTCACGCCTGTAAACGGCATGGAAATCGCCATAGGAAAAATCATTCCATATTTTATAATCGGCCTGGGACAACTGGCGCTTATCGCTACCAGCGGAATTCTGCTTTTTAAAGTACCGCTTAGAGGCAATATCTGCGCACTGTTGCTTATTTCATTCATATTTCTTCTGGGTGGTCTTGCCTGGGGACTCTTAATTTCCATTGTCACCCGTCAGCAGCAACTGGCCATGCAGATGGCCATTCTGACTTCAATGCTCCCGTCCCTCATTCTGTCTGGTTTCATGACGCCTATTGCCTCAATGCCGCCGATTATCAAGGCTATCACCTATATATTTCCGGCTCGATACTATCTGGTCGCCCTGCGCGGACTTTTCCTGAAAGATATTCCGCTGTCGGCGCTATGGCCCGAAACCACGGCTCTGCTGATATATCTGGGAGTAATCCTGCTGTTGTGTTCGCTGCGCTTCCGCACGGAGGTGGCCTGATGTTGCGCGTTCTTGGTCGAGTAATGAAAAAGGAATTTATCCAGACATTCCGCGACAAGCGCATGCTGATGGTCATTCTGGTAGTTCCTTTGATTCAGACCGTGCTTTTCGGATTTGCCATCAATCTTGACTTGACTGCTCAGCCAACCGTAGTGGTTGATCTTGACCGTACGCAGCAGAGTAGAAATATATCAAGACTTATTGTCGAAAACGATGGTTTCAATGTCACACATTATGCTGACACGCAGGATGAGGCCGAAAACGATATCCTGTTAGGTAAAGCGGCATTGGCTTTTCTTATTCCGCGCGGATTTGAAAAAGATCTTGCTGCTGGCGGTGCAGAAATTCAGATTGTAATGGACGGATCCGATTCCAATACCGCCCTGCGTGCTGGACAGCAGATTTCGCAGATTCTGAACCACAACGCAACAGAGCGCATTCGCATAATGGCACGTGAGCGCATTCAGGCTGCCGGGCGCAGCGCCGACACGCTGTTGCCGCGCGTGGAGATTCAATCCCGCGCCTGGTTCAATCCGCGTATGCGCTCGGCAGTATTTTTTGTCCCGGCTGTGCTGGGCATGGTGCTTATAGTCATAACCATGCTGCTGACTTCAATGGGCTTGACACGGGAAAAAGAAATAGGCACGCTCGAACAGATTATGGTTACGCCACTGCGTCCCTGGCAATTGATAGTTGGTAAAACTCTGCCTTTTGCAATTATTGGTCTGGTGGATGTTTTGCTGATTGTAATGATGGCCGCCGTGGTTTTCGATATACCGATAATGGGTCCGATATGGGGCTTGATCGGCGTTTCTGCATTGTTTCTAACTGCCACGCTTGGACTGGGTCTTTTTATCTCGACGGTGAGCGCCACACAGCAGCAAGCCATGATGAACGCATTTTTCGTCATTCTGCCTGCAGTAATGCTGTCTGGTTTTGTCTATCCAATAGAAAACATGCCGGAATGGGTACAATGGCTGACGATGTTAAATCCACTGCGCTATTACATGACCCTGGTACGCGGAATAATGGTTAAAGGTGCGACTCCCTGGGAACTGTGGGAAACCTGCCTGCATCTGGCTGCACTGGGTCTGATAGTGATAACCGCCGCCAGCCTGCGCTTTAAAAAACGTCTTGGATGATTGTTTCCCAATACAATATTTGTATGTCTATCAATAATATCAGCTAGTTGCCATTCATAAAGCTCATTTATTTCAGATTGAGGCTTTTTCTTGAAACATTCTTTCACTTTCGATTGTTTAATGATCTATACTCTTAAACCCGGAAACCGGAACACAAAGGAAAATGAGTTCGGAAAATAAAAAATTCAGCCTGCGCTACCTTGAGAAAAAAGAGTTTCTCAAGTATTTCCTGCCGGAAATCGGAATCGGCGGTTTGCAGTGGGTGACCAGTAAAAATCCAGATAATGGCGATATTATTCCACTTTCCATTCGTTTCGCCGGTTATCCGCAGGTTTTTGAGCTACAGGCCAGAGTCGTCTGGCGCAAGTCTAAACCCCCCATGCGTCCTGATCTGCCTGAAGGTGTAGGACTTGAATTTGTTTCTAAATCGGCTGCGGTCTTAAGAGAGTTGCAGCATTTTGCCGATAGTGAAGAATCCGCCGCTCTGCAATCCATCGACGACCGCTCTGAAGCAAGAATCCGGGTCAACCTGGAGGTCGAATACCTGTATAACGAGGAAATGGTGCGTGAAAGGGTTCTTGACATTTCTGCCGGAGGCTTGTTTATAAGTACCGAAAAAATCCTGCCCGAGGATCAGAGATTTATTTTCTTCCTGCACGACGACAACTTCGTGCGTCCCTGGGTAATGGAGGGCAGGGTAGTCTGGGCTAACAGGGAAGGTAAGAAGAAAGGTTTTGCCGTAAAATGTCTATTCGATTCGCGCAAGCACAAGCGTGAAGTCAGACAGTATGTGGCGGCATTAGCTGAAGAAATTAAGGAGTTATGAATATTATGGAAGGTTTCATCTGGGATATTGATCCAACGCTGCTTAAATTCGGACCTCTGCAGATCCGCTATTACGGTCTTCTCATGGCGACGGTTCTGCTGCTCGGATACTATTTCTGGAACAGGCAGATGCGACTGTATAAATACAGCGATGCATATATTCTGTCGTTCCCATACTATGCAGTTTTTCTGGCTGTCATGGGCGCACGCGTCGGCCATTGTTTCTTCTATGAGCCTGGCCGTTATCTTGATCATCCGTTGAGTATTTTATACATTTGGCAGGGCGGACTTTCCAGTCACGGTGCCACTATCGGCTTGCTGCTGTCTGTAATTATATACAGTTGGCGCTACAAAATGAGTTGGATAGTGCTGGCGGATATCAATGCTTTCCTTTATGCCATCATTGCAACACTGGTGCGTCTTGGCAATTTCATGAACAGCGAAATTGTTGGTCGTGTGAGTGATGTTCCATGGTGTGTGCATTTCAAACGCTTCTGGGATGATGGAGAATACTGTCGCCATCCCAGCCAGCTATATGAAGCTGCATTTGGGTTTTCAATTTTTATAATGCTTTATATCGTTGATCGCGCTTTAGGCAAACGCCGTCCTACGGGCCTTATGGCGGGTCTTTTCGTGGTAGTTTATTTCATCGGGCGTTTCCTGATTGAGTTTGTAAAAGAACATCAGGTGTTCTCTTCGAAAGCTTCGCTTGATATGGGACAGTACCTCTCGGTCCCGTTTGTTTTCCTCGGCGTTTACCTGCTTTATCACGCCTGGCAGCACAGAGACGTTGTCATTCCGGAAGTTCGCGATGAATCTGACATGCCGGCGTTTCTGCGTGCACCCGTCAAGCAGGTCAACAAGTCATCAAATAAAAAGAAAAAACATCACAGATAAGCACTTATAAATCCTCAATTAAAAAGCCCCTTCTGTTCGAAGGGGCTTTTTAAAAATTAAATGCCGACTTATCAGGCGAAGAATGCATGCAGAGCGTCGGAAACGTACTGCATCTGAGCATCGGTAAGTTCGGGATAAATCGGCAGCGCCAGAGCTTCAAGAGCAGCCAGTTCCGAGTGCGGCATGTCGCCGTTCTGGTAGCCCAGATCCTTGAAGCACTCCTGAATGTGCATGGGAACCGGATAATACACTTCACAGCCGATGTTTTTAGTCTTGAAGAACTTCATCAAGTCGTCGCGCTTGCCGCCGTGTATTCTTAGGCTGAACTGGTTGTATATATGGCGCATGCCTTCGACTTCGAGCGGCAGGGTGATTTTTCCGGATTTCGCCAGATCGGCCAGCAGATTACGATATTTGTCTGCGTTGCGCTTGCGTCCGGCATGCCAGGCTTCGAGGTGATTGAGCTTAACGTCCAGAATAGCGGCCTGCAGAGCGTCCAGTCTGAAATTGCCGCCGATCATGGAGTGGTAATATTTCGGAGCTGAACCGTGTCCGCGCAGCTTGACCAGCTTATTGTAAAGCGCCTCGTCATTGGTCGTGACCATACCGCCATCGCCTGCGCCACCTAGGTTCTTCGATGGGAAGAAGCTGAAGCAGCCGATCAGACTCAGGCATCCGGCGCGCTTGCCTTTGTATTCCGAGCCGATAGCCTGTGCGCCATCTTCGATAACGGCGATTTTATGTTTATTGGCGATGGCATTAATGGCGTCCATTTCGGCGCACTGTCCGAACAGATGCACCGGAATTATGGCTTTGGTTTTCGATGTCACCAGCGCTTCGAGCTTTGCAGGATCGATATTGTAAGTAGCCGGGTCGATGTCGCAGAAAACAAGCTTTGCACCAAGGCGCGCTACGCTGCCGGCAGTGGCGAAGAAGGTGAAAGGCGTAGTGATGACTTCATCGCCAGGTCCGATATCCAGCGCCATGAGAGCGATCAGCAGTGCATCGGTGCCGGAGCTTACGCCGACGGCGTATTTTGTTCCGCAATAGGCGGCGCATCGCGCTTCGAAAGCTTTAACGCGCGGGCCGAGAATAAAATACTGCTCGTCCAGTACGGCTTTGACAGCGCCTTCGACCTGTTCTTTAATTGTGCGATGCTGCGCTTTAAGATCAAGCAGAGGTACGTTATCGATTACTTCGTTACCGACCATTTTAATGCGGTCCGGGCCGTCCATCTCATAGACTTCGCCGGTTACAGGACAGGTGGCTCGGTTGCCCTTGAAATGCAGACGCTGACCATTGCGGCTGACCCAGCCTACCCGTCGGGCCGGGTTACCGACCATAAGTGCGTAAGCTGGAACGTCACGAATGACTACCGCACCGGCGCCGATGAAGCAGTATTCGCCCAGTTCTACACCGCACACGATGGTTGAGTGAGCTCCCATCGAAGCGCCTTTGCGGACGACCGTCTTTAAATATTCATGCTTGCGCTCAACAAAGGCGCGTGGGTTGATTACGTTGGTGAATGTCATGGACGGGCCGCAGAATACGTCGTCTTCGAGGTAAACTTCGTCGTATACATTGACGTTGTTCTGCATTTTAACGCCGTTGCCGATAACAACTTTAGACGCTACAGATACATTCTGTCCCAGAACGCAGTTTTTTCCAATTTTAGCGCCCTTAAGGACATGGGCGTGATGCCATATTTTTGTGCCCTCGCCGATTTCGGCGGGTTCATCTACTGCTGCGGTCGGATGCACAAAATAATTCTTTTCCATTTTAAATCATCCTTGAATCGAGTTTATTTTTCCAATGGCAGGGGTACTTTGCAGCCTTCCCTTGCCGATTTGTTTATTGCAAGAATCAATTCCATCGCCTTGCGACCGGAACGACCGTCTGTTACCGGGTCTTTCGATTTTCCTTCCAGCACATCCAGCACGTTTTTATAGTATGCACCATGCTGGCTAATAGCGGAGGCCGACAGGTTGTAGTTGCTGTCGATTATTATCCTGTCGTCATCGTTGTAATCGGCAAATTCCCAGTGTTCGATGTTGTTCAGGCTCTTGCCGCCGATTTTAACGGTGCCTTTTTCGCCCAATATGGTTATGCTGCCTTCAAAATTCTTCTGATAGGTAAGCATGGTGACGTTGATTGAGCCTATCGCGCCATTGCGGAAGCGCAGTATGGCCGCGCCGGTGTCTTCGGTTTCGATCTTGCGCGCCAGTGTGCCGGTTATGGCTTCGACATGATCTACTTCACCCACCAGCCAGTACATAAGGTCGATATAATGGCTGGCCTGGTTCATGAAAGCGCCGCCGTCGAATTCCCAGGTGCCGCGCCATTTGGCTGCGTCGTAATAATCCTGAGGGCGCGTCCAGAAAACATTTACCTGCGAGAAATAAATCCGCCCGAAGCGGTTCAGTTCTATGGCATGTTTCAGCAACTGCATCGACTGGCAGAGGCGATTCTGCTTTATGACAAAAAGATGTTTGTTTTCTCTGTCACAGGTGCGGATAAGATCATCGACCGATTCCAGCGTCAGTCCCATTGGTTTTTCTGTAACGACATGACAGCCGGCTTTTGCAGCTTTAATGCCCTGTTCAGGATGCAGTCCGGAAGGTGTTGTTATTATGACGACATCGAAGCCGCCGTCTTCCAGCATTTTTTCATAGCTGGTGTATGGTCTGGCTCCAGTAGCTTCTGCGGCTTCTCTGGCTCGTTCCATATCACTGTCGCATACTGCTGTAATCTCGCAACGGTCGCCTAACTCGCTGATGGCCTTGAAATGTGCCGTGGCAATACGTCCGCAGCCAAGCATGCCAAAACGAATCTTATCCTTCATTATATTCGCCTTCCTTAAATATTTATTGATGCGAATAGAACATCAGCCGATAATGTTAAAGATCAATCAATCATGCGTCTTTTGAACTGGATTTCCCAATTCTCATCCGTCTTTTTTTCTTCGTTTTCTGTCCGTCTTCGCCGTAGTAATAACCGTAACGGTAGTAATATCGGTAATAGTAACCATACTCGCGATGTTCCGGGTCTAAATCGTTAAGAATTATACCCCAGAGCGGAGCATTAACTTCTTGCAGGCTCCGGTTTGCCTGGTTGAGAACGGCTTTGTGAGTATGCCCGGCTTTAGCCACCAGCACTATGCCGTCCATCAGCGGAGAAATGACTTTTGCATCGGTAACTGCAATAACCGGCGGCGAGTCGAAAATCAGCATGCTGTACTGTTCGGACAGTTTGTTGACCAGCAGCTCGAAAGCCTTCGAGCCTAAAAGTTCCGCCGGGTTTGGCGGAATCGGACCGCAGGGCAGAATATCGAGATTCTCATGTTCCGAATGAACGATAGCATCTTCGATTTTTGCCTGACCGACAATAAGACTCGACAGACCTACGTCTGGACGCGGAATATTGAATGCTGAAGACAGACGCGGGCGGCGCATATCCGAGTCGATTACCAGCACACGCTGACCTGCGGATGAAAGCGCAATGGCCATGTTTGCGGCTATGGTCGTCTTGCCTTCACGCGGTGACGGTGAAGTAATCAACAGACGGGCGCTCTCGCGACCCTTCAATCGCTCCTGGCCCTTTACCAGGAAGAGCAGGTTAGTTCGTATGCTTCGTATTGACTCGGCAAATGATGAACGAGGGTTGGCCAGCGCGTAGTTGTCGGCAGTGAAGCCTGGAGTTCCCTTGCTTTCTTCCGCCGAGACTGTGGGAATAATGCCGAGCAGCGTTATGCCGAGTTCTTTCTCGATCTCTTCAGGGTTCTTGATAGTCTTATCCATCAACTCCAGCACGATTACAGCACCCAGCGAGATAATGATTCCAAGCAGCAATGCTGCAAAGCCAATGACCATTTTGTTGGGTTTGACGGCGATTTTCGGTTCCACTGCCGCATCAAGCACGCGCACGTTGTTGTTTTTAAGCATGCTGGTCAGCGATGTTTCCTTGAGGCGCTTCAATACCAGATTAAAAATCTGCTTGTTTGTGTCGCGTTCGCGCATGAGCCGATTGTACTGCAACTCTTTATCGCCGATTTCAAAGGCCTCTCCTTTTACCCTTTCAAGTTCCACTGCGAGACCTTTTTCGATTCCGATTGCTGTCTGATAATCGGTGCGAATGGAGTTAACGACATTTTTAATTTCGTTTTTCAGCGCTGTTCTGGCTGTTGCAAGTCGTTCGTTGATGCGTTTCATTTCGGGGTGGTTGGGGCCATAACGCTCCTGGAGTTGCGAATACTCATCATTCAGTTCACTCAGGCGTATTTTCAGTTTGGTAATGACTTCACTGTTTTCAAGTTTGGTAAAGCTGAGGTCAGTGTTGTCGATGTTTTCAACATCGAAGTTTTTTATCTGTTCGTAAAGCGAGTTCAGCTTGATGGTGTCGCTTCTGGCTTCAGACAGCTTAGCAGAAAGCGTGCTGAGCTGTTCGGCTGTAATGCTGATTCTGTCGTCAAGACTGATGCTTAAGATATTGCTGTCTTTCTTATACTGGTACAGTTCACGCTCAGATGTTTCGAGCTTTTCTTTCAGGTCGCTGGTCTGATCTCCGAGCCAGTCGAGCGCCTGTCTTGTGCTTAGCAATTTGCGCTCGACGTTCTGTTCGACGTAAACTTCGGCGATCATGTTGGATATCTGCTGAGCGAGCAGAGGATTCTTATTTTCACAGGCAATTTTAACCAGATTGGTGTCTTTAAGTCTTTCCACCAAAGTAATGATCGAAAGAATCTCGGCTGGATCCGGTTTGGATTTGACTATATAAGCTTCCTGTTCTTCGGGTGTGAGCTTTTCGATTCCGAGGAACTCCATGTTGTTGGCCAGATTCAGCTTCTCAACTACACGCTGCAGCACATAGCGGCTGCGGATGATATTGAGCTGGGTATCCATGTACGTGAAAACATCCTGCCAGGAAGCCGTTCCAAGAGTATAAACTTCCTGCACATCGAGAATGTCCGTAGCTTTGGTGTCGATTTCGACAGTAGCCACAGCACGGTATATTTTGGTCTGTTTTATATAGAAGAAACCACCCGCCACCATGCACATGCAGAACAAAACTATTGCCAGCAGCCAGCGCTTCCTTACGGAGCGCAGCAGCAATTCCATATCAAGGCGCTCAATAAATCCGTCCTTGTACTGATTGCGGAGTGTTGTGTTTCGTCCTGAAGAAACACTATTCGACGTCATTTTTCACCTGTCATTCAAATGCCTGTTTACGAATTTCCAGATGCTTATTTCAGATCAAGCGAAACTGCGTCGTGGAAAGTAGCCAGGTGTTCTCCAATTTTCTGAGCCAGGAACTCTACGACATTGAGCTCCTCCTGAGTCCAGCGGTCGGTTCCGACCTTGTTGACAAGTTCTATTGCACCCAGAGTGCGCTCGTTAGAAACAATGGGAGTGCAGAGTATGGAGCGGGTTTCGAAACCCGTCTTTTGAGACACTACTTTGTAGAATTGCTCGTTTTTATTGACATCAGAAACGGCCAGGGAGCAGCCGTTCTGCACCGAGAATCCAACTATGCCTCTGCCGCGCGGGATGCGGATGTCGGCGAGTTTGTCGGCCACTTTTCCACGGGCTGCGGCAAAATACAGATCGGACATGGTCGAGTTGAAGTCAGATAGAATGATCGAACTGGCTTCTGCATGTATGTATTTCATCAGCAGGTCGAGAGTTAAATTGACGGCATCGTCGGCTTCCATGCCCATAAGATCCATGCTGGCCATGAAAAGGTCGGCCAGAACTTCGTTCACGTCGAAATCTGATTTCGGTTCTTCTACGCTGATTATTTCATCGCCGGCCTTGACTGCGCTCATTGTAATTGAAATAGTGCGCTCGCTGCCTTCGGCGGCATCCATTGCCGCTTTGCGGGCTTTATCTTCGATGACCTTTTTCTCTTTGAGTGCCTTGCGAGCTTCTTTTTCAGCTCTGGAGGCTTCAGCAGCTTTGCGGGCAGCCGTTTCGCGAAGCTTCTTTTCTTCTTCTTCGAGACGTCGCTTTTCCTCTGCTGCTCGTTTACTTTCTTCTTCTCTTGCACGGGCTGCTTCTGCGGCCTCGGCTTCTTTCCGGGCGGCCAGCTTTTTCTTTTCTTCCTCTTCGCAACGCAGCCGTTCTTCTTCTTCCTTGCGCCTGCGTTCGGCCTCTTCGGCTTTCTGGCGGCGCAGAGCTTCTTCGGCTTCTCGAGCGGCCTTTTCCTTCTCTTTCAACTGTCTTTCGGCCTCTTCGCGTTCGTGGGCTTTTCGTTCGGCTTCTTCGCGCAGTTTGTGGGCTTCTTCCTCTTCGCGCTTGCGGATTTCTTCGTCGTTCTTTACGGTTGCAGAGTCAGAAGTGCAGGGCACTATCTTAAAGACTCGTCTGGATGACGGATCTTTTACTATTACCGAACCGTCCGGGCGGTTCTCTACCATTATGGAACTGAGGGTTTCTCCCTGTTCGCCAATCTGTTTCATACCGGCGCGCAAGGCTAAAAGCCAGCTTGTAGCCTCTACTCTTACGGTAACATTCTGGCTGTCGGTACCCGGTTTAGCGGGAATGAATACATCAAAGGTTGCCATTGCGCAGTCCTCCTGAATAACTGAATCCGTGTGTGAAAAAACCTCTGTTTCTCAGTCACTTGTTAATAGATCTTTCTATATTAATATTCAATTTAAGTCAACGAATGGGGAAACATAAATGAAGAAAAAATAAGCGATTCGATTTTTGAAATTGATTTAAACGGGTTGTTTTCAATTTCTGGTAAATCAGCTCTTTCTCATCGAATACTGGGCGAATAAGAAAAGCCCGATGTTTATAAGCATCGGGCTTTAAAAATTAAGCAGTAATCTTAAGCTTACTTGAGATTGTCGAGATTAATTCCGCATTCAGTATTCAAATCTACACAGGCGGTGTCCTGATTGTTGATGCAGTCGGCTACGTCGCCTCTGATTTCATCGGCTTCGTCGCAAGTCGCTTTGCAGGAGCTGAGCCAGCTTATGTTAAGAGCAGAATCCTCTGCTACACCGTCCACTTTTTCAAGTTCGCAATCATAAAGTCTCTGGCAGGCTCTCTTGCAGTCATCTCTTTTCGCGTCGCCACAACCGGTGAAAAAGCTACCTATGATGGCCAACGCCAGAACAATGGCTATTCCGCCTAAATTCCACTTCTTCATCTTACTGAACCTTTCCGAGAAGCACTTTTTTCTCAGATAGTATAGATAGATTTAATTATGTCAAGAAAAGCTGCAGCTTTGTTTGCTGATTCTCTTATTCAAGCGGTGCGCCGCAATCGAAAACCTGGGAGCATTCAGCTTTCTTGATGCAGGAGATTACTTCATATGCAAAGAAGCCGGACTGATCGCATTTCTGCTTGCAGTTTTCTTCGAAAGCATCCTTGGCCAGAGCTTCTTCTCCCATGCAGGAGGCCAGCTTCGAGCAGGCTTCTCTACAGGCGCTTTCATCGGTAGCCGCATTGTTGATGTATTTTTCGGTCGGATCGTTCGTTTTTTCATCGCCGCAGGCGACCATGAAAGATACGGTAACAATAACCATCGCCAGCAGACTAAGCATATACCTCATTTCGCAGTTTCCTTTCTTCCGGCCCTGTTTCGGCCTTTATTCATATACGTTTGCGTGTGATATCACAGCTTTCCAATAAAAGTCAAGCCGCATTCGCACCCAGTGAACATATATCCGAAAACAGTGAACCCTTAGGCGTCCGTGACACCTTTTCAAGCAAAAAACACTTCTAAACGACTATCTTGAAGGAAATCATCTGCTTATCGAACTGGAACACAATTTACCGACAGCCCGTCAGGGGCGCATTCGTATATTCCTTCTGTTTCTTCACCGGGAATCGTACACGAACTGCCCTGATCAGGGAGTTCCGGCCCGCCGCAGACGTTGCAACTGTTCTTAGCCGGAGCGTTACATTCGGTACCGAGTCCGCCGTTAACGCATATCTGCACTCCCCAGCAACCATCCTTAAAACAGGACTTGTTGGCGCTGGGCAGGTTGGGTCCGCCGCATAGTCCACACTGGTTTTTATCTGGTGCGGTGCACTGAATCGAGTTGCCGTTGTCAATGCAGATCCAGTTGCCCTGGCAGTTGTCTGAACTGTAGCAATGAGTGTTGGCATCCGGGAGATCCGGTCCGGCGCAGAGCCCACACTGATTGGCTGTCGGGGCATTACAGAGCAGTCCGTCACCAAGCGCGTTGCAGTAATAATTTCCTGAACATTCGTCTGAATTTGTGCATGTTGTGCCCATCAACGGCAAATCCGCTCCGCCGCAGATTCCACACTGGTTTTTAGCTGGTGTTGCGGGACAGGTCAGACCGGAATTGCTTTCATTGCATACATAAACATTGGTGCATCCGGAATCGTTGGTGCAGCTCTGGCCCAGTTCCGGCAATTCCGGCCCGCCACAGACTCCACACTGATTTGCGTATGGTGCGCGACAGCTTAAGGAAAGTCCATCCGGTTTGCATACATATGTTCCCTGGCAACCGTCGGTGTTGGTGCAGCTTTTACCAAGATCGGGAAGGGGGTCGCCGCAGACTCCGCAGGCGTTGGCTCCGGGATCGTTGCATAGCGAAAACTGTCCGTTCGAAGCACAAACCCTTTTGCCGCAGGCTCCGCAATCTTCGTTCAGATCATCTACAGGCGGACCTTTGACACCACACTCGTTGACCGGCCAGTCGATTTCTTCTTCAAACTCTGCCTCAAGTTCAATTTCTTCTTCAGATTCGATGCTTTCTACAGCATCAGATTCCGATGGATTATCATAGAGTTCGATGTCAAAATCTCCATCTGCGACTTCACTGTCAAGCTCTTCCTGCTCGTAATCGCCGTCAGGCAGAATTTCCCCGTTTTCCGAAGAGCAGGCAGTTGGAAGCAGAAGTGCAATAATTGCGGTCAGTATGTATAAATGTCTTAACATTTCATCACCACAGAAAATCTTATCTTTTAGCTATATCATAATTATTAAGTACATACAAAAAACAACGCTCATAAGACTTGAAAACAGATAGTCCAGGCTGCAATAACCATGCCTTGACAAAATCAATTTCTGTCTTACTTTGTGCATAGAATAGAGACGGAGTGAGACAAAATGAGACTCGATAAACTTACATTGAAATCACAGGAAGCTTTAGCGGAAGCGGAACGACTTACCCGGCAGATGGGGCATCAGGAAATAACCGGCCTGCATTTTCTGCAGTCGCTTATTCAGCAGGACGGTGGTCTGGTTGCGCCAATACTGGAAAAGATGGGGATTACCCTGGGACTGTTGAACGATGCCGTAAAACGTCGACTTGAATCCCGCCCGAAAGTTTCAGGCGGACAGATATACATGGGAGAAGATCTTAACAACCTTCTCAGCGCAGCGATGGATCAGGCTGATCATCTGAAAGACGAGTATGTCTCAACCGAACATTTTCTGCTGGCTCTGGCAGACGGCAAGGGTGGAGATGCTGCCCGGCTGCTTAAAGAACAGGGTGTAACTATAGATGGTGTACGCTCTGCACTCGCGGAGGTCAGAGGAACGCAGCGCGTGACGGATCAGGAGCCGGAAGGGAAATATCAGGCTCTTAAAAAATACTGTTATGACATGACGGAAGCGGCCCGCAAAGGCAAACTCGATCCAGTCATCGGACGTGATGAAGAAATCCGGCGAGCCTTGCAGGTTCTGGCGCGGCGCACTAAAAACAACCCGGTTATGATAGGTGAAGCCGGTGTCGGCAAGACCGCCATTATAGAAGGTATTGCTCAGCGCATAGTCGCAGGTGACGTGCCTGAAAGTCTGGCGGGCAAACGCGTACTCAGTCTCGATCTTGCGGCGCTGGTTGCCGGAGCGAAATATAGAGGGGAATTCGAAGATCGTCTCAAGGCTGTTTTAAAAGAGATATCCTCGGCGGACGGCTCTATTATTCTATTTATTGATGAACTGCATACGCTGGTTGGTGCAGGTGCAGCCGAAGGTGCGCAGGACGCCGCCAACATGCTCAAACCTGCACTGGCGCGCGGCGAGTTGCGCTGCATCGGTGCTACAACACTTGACGAATACCGCAAGCACATCGAAAAAGACAAGGCGTTGGAACGGCGCTTTCAGCCTGTTTTTGTATCTGAACCTTCGGTTGAGGACACACTGGCAATATTGCGCGGTATTAAGGAAAAATATGAAGTCCATCACGGCATTCGCATCCGCGACGATGCCCTGGTGGCTGCTACACAATTATCGAACCGATATATTGCTGACCGTTTTCTGCCGGACAAAGCCATAGACCTGGTTGATGAAGCCGCCAGCCGTCTGAAGATGGAGGTTGAATCCGTACCGGTAGAAATCGACAAAGTGCAGCGTCTTATCACACGCCTCCAGATTGAGCGTCAGGCCATGAAGATGGAGAAGTCGGCGCATTCTAAGCAGCGTCTGGAGGAAGTGAATCACGAAATATCTGAACAGGAAGAAAAAGCTCAAGCCATGAAGGCCGTCTGGGAAAACCAGAAAGATCTTCTGAAACAATCGCGTCGCATTACCGGAGAAATCGATCAGGCTCGCAGCGAAATGGAGCGCCTGGCCCGTCTGGCCGATTATCAGAAACTGGCCGAGATCGAATATGGCAAGATACCCGCGCTTGTAAAAGAACAGAAGGAAATTCAGGAAAAACTTAAAGAATCGCAAAAGCAGGGCAGTTATATTCGTGAAGAAGTCACCGAGGAGGATATTGCTCTTATCGTTTCGTCATGGACCGGCATTCCGGTTCTGCGCATGATGGAAGGTGAATCGGAGCGCCTGCTTAAAATGGAAGAGCGCATTCACGAGCGCGTCATTGGCCAGGAAGAGGCGGTTTCCCGTGTGGCGAATGCAATACGCACATCGCGCGCCGGTCTTAAAGAC
>Ga0172375_10001798_pt1 | contig 34131 bp, 36 predicted proteins | sample LakKiv1m_FD_114537 | JGI IMG/M metagenome (GOLD analysis project Ga0172375, IMG submission 114537) | Freshwater microbial communities from Kabuno Bay, South-Kivu, Congo - kab_092012_11.1m | ecosystem: Environmental > Aquatic > Freshwater > Lake | place: Democratic Republic of the Congo... | reverse complement strand
TATTTTTCATTTAATTTTTTCTTTAGCGCAATTAAATCAACTTGTCTTTCTGCTTCTTTCTCAACAACTGTTCCAATTAGTTCTAGTTCTTGGCATCCTTTTATTTCGCACCTTGCTCCATCAGCGATTGAGACATTAACATCCTGTCTTATTGTTCCTTTTCCTCTTTTTGTTTTGCAGGTTAATCTCATTATTTCCCCAATCTTTTTTGCAACTTCAATTGCTTCTGCAGGGGTTCTAATATCAGGGTCTGTTGCGAGTTCAATTAGAGGTATTCCCAATCTGTCAAGATTATAATATATTTTTCCAGGTTCCTTTTTCAATGGGCGTGCGGCATCCTCTTCAAGTATGATTGTTTGTACTCCAATTTTCTTTCTGCCGCTTTTTTCCTCTGTTGAGCTTATTTCAAATTTTCCTCCAAGTGAAATGAGTACTGTTCGCTGAAATCCGCTTGTGTTGCTCCCATCAATAACGGTTTTTCTCATCGGAACTATTTTGCTTACTGGTGTTGCGTTGCATAAAAGCGCTACTTCAAGTGTTGCTTTTAGCGCTTCTTCATCTATTGGTTGTGGGGGCTCACAATCAAGCTCAATTAGAGAAATTGTGTCAGAGTATCCTTGGTAAATAAAAGTCTCGTTTCTTTTATAAGCATCAATTGCAGTTTTGTCATATTCCCCAAGCTCGCTTGCAACAGGGCGTAGTTTCCGCTCAACTGAGAAATTTGGTTCATCTAGTCTCAATTCAGAAGGGGTTCTTGAGAACAGCTTATTTGTGTCTAATTGTTGATGCACTTCTAACCCGCATTTAAGTCCCAACTTCGCATAATCAGCATTTTGCATATTCAATGAGGGTTAGAAAAGAATTAAAAAACAAGTTTTGCCTGCCGTGGCAAGGGTAATTAGTATCTCATGAAGTACTCTTCTTCGCTTGAGAGCATCATCAATAATGAGAATGGTATTTCTTGCATGTATTATGTGTATTCTTAGCGTTATTTAAGTAGTCCGACTAAATTAGTGTATCATTTTGTATAGTTTGGGGTTTTTTTACCAATTGATTTTTATTCACCTCAGGGGATAGTATTGAAATGGTTGTTGAACTTGGAGTAGGGCTAATCGGCTTAGGTAATATTGGTTCGGGGGTATTTGAAATTATCTCAAAGAACTCCGCGCTTATAGAGAAACGTACCGGAGTTAAACTTGTTTTGGCGAAGATTTGTGATAAAGATTTTTTGCGCGCAGAAAAAATGGGTGTTCCAAAAAACATTTTTACTTCTGATTACAAAGAATTAATTGCTGATAAAAAAGTAAGTGTTGTTGTGGAGCTGATTGGTGGATATGAACCCGCGCACACAATAATCGTGGACGCAATTAATGCAAAAAAACATGTTGTCACAGCGAATAAAGCAGTGATTGCAAAGTATGGGCATGAGCTTTTTGAGCTTGCACAAAAAAACGGGGTAAATATTTTATTTGAGGCAGCAGTGGGCGGATGCATTCCGATTATTAGAACAATTGAGGAGAGTTATTCTTCAGATAAAATTAAGTGCGTGCGCGGAATATTAAATGGGACAACAAATTTTATTCTAACAAAAATGTCTATGGGGATGGAGTACTCTGATGCGTTAAAGAAAGCTCAAGAGCTTGGCTTTGCCGAGGCAAATCCTTCTTTTGATGTTGAGGGGAAGGATGCTGCGCAAAAAGCATCCATACTTGCTTCGCTTGCGTTTGATGCAAAAATTGAGGGCGAGGCTTTTGTTTGTGGTATTACTGCGCTAAAGAAAGTTGATATGGATTTTGCTTCTGAGCTTGGTTTTGTGATTAAACTTCTTGCGGTCGCAAAAAAACATTCTGGTGGGGTTGAGCTTCGTGTTCACCCGGTAATGATTCCAAAATCTCATTCGTTTGCAAATGTTTCAAATGAAATTAATGCTGTTTCGCTTGTTGGTGAAAGTACTGGGGAGATTTTCTTATCTGGGCGGGGCGCGGGAAAATTACCCACAGCAACTGTTGTTGTTACTGATTTGATTGAAGTGGGTTCACGCTTTCGTGTTGCGCAAAGATATTTTGAAAAAACAAAGTTACTTGACTTTGGCGAATCGGAATTTAAATATTATTTGCGTCTTGGTGTGGCCGATAAGCCCGGGGTGCTTGCTGCGGTGGCAAAAGTATTGGGCAGTAGTGGTGTCTCAATTAATTCTTGTATTCAAAAAGGCGCGGGTGTTTTGGTTGTTCCTATTGTTATTGTAACTCATTTAGCGAAGGAGAATAAGATGGCATTTGCGCTTAGCGAACTAAAAAAACTTGATGTAGTTAAGGAAGCCGAATTAATTAGGATTGAAGAATTTAGTTAAGGTTGGGCGGGGCAACGAATAAATAATAAAAAGATAAAGATAAATAATAAAAAAATAAAAATAGTTCCGCGGACAATTTCTTCATTGTCCGCAGATTTTAATTCTAAATTATTTTTTCTTCTTGAACTTTGAGTTTATTGTTCTTGCCAAATCCAAGAGGTCAACTGGCAGCGCCATGATTACTGTGTTGCTTGGGCTTGGTCCTAGTCCGTCAAGTGTTTGGAGTGTTCGTAGTTGCATTGCGCCCTCGGTTCTGCCCATTATTTGTGCAGCCTTTGCTAAGTTCTCCGCAGCCATTCTATCTCCCTCTGATTTTATGATTGTAGCTCTTTTTTCTCTTTCTGAGCTTGCTTGTCTTGACATGAGTCTCTTTAAGTCCTCAGGCATATCAATGTCCTGGAGTTTTATTTCAGTTACTTCTATTCCCCAGTTCTCTGATGCTTTTTCCACGATTCTCTCAATATCTTTTCCAATGCTTTCTCTCTCAGTGAGTACTTGATCAAGCATCATGCTTCCCGCAACATCACGAAGCGCGGTTTGTGCGTATTGTGATACAGCGTATTGAAAGTCCTGAATTTTAATTATTGCAATATCGGGTTTTACAACTTTAAAGTAAACTACTCCGTTGATTGTTACAGGAACATTATCTTTTGTGATTACTTGTTGTTTTGGTATATCAATTGTAATAATTCTTGTGTCAATTTTTCTTACTGAATCAAGTATGGGTATTACTATTCTTAGCCCGGGTTGGAGCATGTCCTTATATTTTCCGAGTCTAAATCTTACTCCGATTTCCCATTGATTAACTATTCTTATTCCAATTATTGCAATAATAATTATAACTATTACAAGTATTGGAAGGAATCCAACAATTAGTTCTAGTATTGCCATTCTCCAACCACCCCTTTCTACTAGTTATTTTGATTAATTGAGTTTTTAACAATAACCGTAGTATCCGCAGACGCTTCCGCCCATTACTGAGAATCCGTATCCGCCGTAGCTGTCAGCGTAGAAGCCAACTCCAGAGTATCCACCATATCCGCCGTAGTAGTTAGAGTACCCGCCGTAATAGGATGGGTATGAATAATATGAATTATAGTATGAAGGGTAATAGTAGCTTGTTCCGTAGTATCCGCCATAACCTCCGTAGTATCCGCCGTAGGGGTATGTTGCTGCGGGATAATATACTGCAGGCACTGAGTATGCGCCCGCTACAGCTGGTGTTGCGTAGTAGGTTGTTGGATAATAGTTTGATGTGTAATAGTATTTGTTGAATCCGCCGTAAGCGAATGCGCCGCTTGCAACTAACATTAGCGCTAGTAAAATTACTCCCAAATAGGCAACCTTCATATGCTCACCTTACAAATATTGCTCAAAACCCCTATATAAACCTTACTATTAACGTGAATGAGTGAATAAGTTATACTTGGACTAATGTTATCATGGTTTGTGTCTTATCCACTCCATCAATGTTTCTTAGTTTCTCAGTCACAATATCATTTAAGTTCCCAATATCTTTTGCGAGAACTTTCATTATAATATCAAGTCCGCCCGTGAGGATTGTTACTTCCATGACTCCTTCAATTTCTTTAATCTTCTTTGCTACCTCCGCCTGCCTGATTTTTTTTCCTTCTATGTTATAATTAATGGTTATTCCAATATATGCCATTATGGGGCGCTCAAGTTTTTTGTAATCTAGTTCTACAGTGTATTTTAGAATTACTCCTTCATTGCGTAGTTTCCTTATTCTGTTATGAATTGTGGTTGGGGGGATTCTAAGTTTTTTTCCGAGTCTGCCGACTGTCTGGCTGCTGTCATGAATAAGCTCGTTAATTATCTCCCGATCCTTTTGATCAATTTTAATGTTACCACCAAATTATAGTATAATATTCCAATAATGCTTATAAAACCGACTGAAATGGAATATTGTGCAATATATTATGGAATAGTTTATTATAAAAGTTGTGCTGAATGGTATATAATTTCATCATTTCGGTGGCATTATGGCTGGGGCACTTTCACTTAAGGATTATACAATTGACTGTTTTTCAGAGCGCCCAAACGGGGGCAAAGTCCTAATAGTTGCTATTGGGGGTGCAGGGATAGCAAAGGATTCGCCAAACCTTAACACAAATTTGCGAAAATCACTTGATTTTGTGCCCTATCTTAGTACCGCGGCAGGAAAAATTGATTATGTTATGGTTGCGCAAAAAGATAGCGCGGATTTATTGCCTGAAGATGTTGCGCTAATCTCAAGAGTGATTTATGATAAGCAGAGTGATTATGATGGGTTTGTTGTTATCTCAGGTTCTGATGCAATTCCTTTTGTGGCATCCGCAACCGCGTTTGCATTAAGAGGATTAAATTTGCCCGTAATATTTATTGGTGCGCGTCAGGGGGCAAAAGAAATCGATTCGGATTTTCGCCTTAATCTTCCAAACGCAATAAAATCCGCAATGATGGGGCATAATGATGCTAATGCCCCAAGTATCGGTGAAACGGCAATTCTTTTTGATGATACACTTATCCGCGCGGCGGTTTCAATTAGCAGAGGAACAAAAGTAAATAATCCAATCGAAAGCCCAAGACTCCCGCGCCTTGCGGAAGTTGGGTGGACTGTAAAGATTGAGCAAATCACCCGCCCAAGAAAACCATCTCAGTTAAATTATTCCATGAACCTCAACAAAGATATTGCATATTTTGATTTGGTTTCACAGACAAACCTTGAGAGTTTTCGTCTTCTCGCAGAGGATCCAACAATTAATGGAATAATAATTGGGGCATTTGGGGCAGGAAACATTCCTTCAGTTCTAATTCCATCAATTTATGATGCGGTTTTTAATAAAGGAAAAGTTGTTGCGGCAATTACGAATTGCAAGAAAGGGAGTTCGGATATGGGGTTGTATGATTGCGGGGCGCTTGCGGTAAAAGCAGGGACAGTTTCACTTGGGCCGATGGTTCGTCCAGCGGCTATAGAAAAAATGAGATGGGCATTAAATAATGCAAAAGGGGAGACGCGAATAAAATTTCAGCGGGATGTTGCGCGCCTTCTTTTAACAGAAATTGCCGGGGAAATTCCAACCCCTTACTCAATTTATGCAACAAATAAAATCAGAGAGACATTTCTTGTGAATAGTGCCCCGCTCGAAAAATTCTTCAACAAATCAAACGAAAGAAAATATGATGAAGAAATAAAACAGTATTGTAAATCGCCATCACACCCAAAGCTTCTTGTGATTTGCACAGGCGGGACTTTTTTTCAGGAACCAAACCCAGAAGGTTCGCTTGTTCCGACAAAGCGCTCGCTTGAGGAACTTTTTGACAAAAAACTTTCTGGAATAGGGAAACTTGCGGGTATTGATTATTGTGAGCTATTTAATGTTGACAGCACAGAAATAGATCACGCTGATAGGGCGCATCTTGCGGGATTCATTTCACAAAACATGGAGAACTATGACGGGTTTATTGTTCTTCACGGAACTGATACGATGGCGTTTAGCGCAAGTGCTCTTTCGTTTATGCTCCAGGGGCTTGAAAAAGATGTTGTTCTTACAGGTGCGCAAAAACCCGGATTTGATTTCTCTGATTTTGATAGGAATTTTGTAAATGCGGTAAAAGTAATTGTTACGCGGCTCAAGCAGGACAAAACTTTACGCCACCGCGCAGGGGTAAAAGTCGCGTTTGGGGATAAGTTAATCTCCGGCACTACTGTTGTGAAAGAGGATGAGCATGGACTTAATGCATTTGCGCCTGTGCCAAAACACCCTCTTCTTGGGACACTATGCAATCCGATAGAAATTTATGATGTGATTAATACTCGCGCACGCCCGTTAACATTATTCACAAAATTTGACACACAGGTTGCTTATTATGAGTGCATTTGTGCAGGAGATTTAAAACAATTTGAAAGAATAATTGAGAATCCAAATATTTCCGCAGTTCTTATAGGCGGGTTTGATGAAGGAAATATTCCTCTTCAGTTAAAATATTACATCGCGACAGCAGTAAATTCGTATTGGAAGCCAGTTGCAATAATATCCAATACTGATTATGGAATTGCACACGCAGAAAATAGCGGGAGATTTGGAGAATTCACAAAAGCCGGCGCAATAATGCTTGGTGATATGACAAAGGGGGCGGCATTTCAAAAACTTCAATTCGCAGTCGGTCTTGCAAATTCTCAAGCAGATTTAAGCGGGCGCAGAAGACTTGAGTTTATACGAAAAGTATTGCACACAAATCTTGCGGATGAAATAACTGCGCTTGAGTGCAGGAAGGCAAATGAAGCCTATCTCGGGCTGTTTACCGAAGACAACACCGGCGAGCCCTTCAGCGAAGATGTTGTGTTCGCGAGAATCCTTGACAGCGCAGAAAACAATGCAGTGCCGCCAGCCGAAAACCCCCCGGATGACAGTGCGATGGAGATAAAACAAAAGGATTATTCCAAATCATGATTTGTTTGTATTTCAACGGAACTCGTTCGCATAATTGTGCAGCATTATTTTCCTAATTTTTTCCATGTCGTTTGTTTGTGCAAGCGTCCACATGAGCTTTACCGCAGAGCATTCAGCAGTCATGTCCTTTGCAGGGATAGCTCCGGCTTTCACCGCTTCGTAGCCAACCTCATAAGTCAGCATGTGGCTTGAGGTTCCTCCAGCGCACTGGGTGGTGACAACAACCGGGATGTTGTTTTGCTTCGCGTTTTTTATAAATGGGATGAAGGAGTTCCATTTATTTGGGACGTTGCCAGCCCCGAAAGATTCAAGCAGTATCCCCCTGCATTCCCCCGTACTGATTATTTTTTCCAGATACCCAGGGTCGGTTCCGGGGACCAGCGTAATTTGCAGGATTCTTTTTTCAAAGTTATTTACAAGCCTTAATTTTTCCTTTGAGGATTTTCGTTTTGGGGCGTCTTTTGACAGGTTCATCGTTGTAGCGACTTCTCCGATATCATTGGTTAGGTGTGAAACAAACGCATCAAGGGAAACCTCGCTCCACTTCTTTGATCTGTTTCCTTGTAGGATTTTTGTTCCAAAACAAATTGTGACTCCGCTTAAATTCATTCCCGCCAATCTGCATGAGTTAATCAAATTATTTACTGCGTCAGTGGCGGGTTCATCGGGGGGCAATTGGGACCCGGTCAATACAATTGGTTTTCCTAATCCTTGTAATGCAAAGGAAAGAGCCGAGGCTGTGTATGCCATGGTATCTGTGCCGTGTGTAACTACAAATCCATCGTATTGATGGTATCTTTTGTATATTTCTTCGCTTAATTTTGTCCAAAGGAAGGGCTGCATGTTTGTGCTGTCAATATTTGCAATAAAAACATAATCTAAATCTACAAAATCTTGTATTTGCGGGGCGATTGCCAGTAGTTCTTCAACTGATTTTGTTGGCACAAGTGTTTGGTTTCCATTTCTTTTCATTGCGATTGTTCCTCCGCAAAAAAGAAGGCATACTTTGGGTTTTTTTGACAGGGCTTTACCAGGTGTTAAATATTGCATTTGGTGATTCTTTTTAACCGCTGTTTCTTTTGCATTAAGTTGTTTGGTTTTCTCTTTAATTTCATTTTGGGTTGGCTTTGTGTCGCCCAAATACGCAGAGATTTTTTGCCATTTTCCATTTGGGGTTTTTACGTTTTTATCAAGGTAAAAATATTTCTTTCCCTTCACAGTTCTTGAGGCAAGATTTGGCTGTGTTTTCATACGAATTAATCAGTGCCGAGCCTTTATAAATCTTAGTGATAACTGGTTATCACTAAAACTCATAAGCATCGGTTCTTGTGAATGGAGTTATTTCTCCGCGCAGGTTCTTCCCGATTAGTTTCTTCGCTTCTTCTGGTTTATAATTTCCAAGCAGCCATGCGAGTTTAACAAATGCGGTTTCTGTTAGCATGTCTTCTCCGGGGATTACTCCTAAATTAACCAAATCAATTGCTTTATCATATACGTGCATGTGTACTCTGCCGTTTATGCACTGCGAGGTCATAACCGAAACTCCGCCCTTATCAATAAATTCTTTTATTGCGGGGAAGATTTCCTTATGCCCCTCTTTTTCTGTGATTTCATCAGGCAAATGCCCGGGGGTTTGCCCTAAGCCAGTGCCCTCAATAATGAGTCCCTTAAATTTTTCTTTTGTATAAAATTTGAATTGTTCAGGGAACATGTTTATTGTTATTTTCAAAACCGCAACGCGCGACTCAAACTCGGGTTTTATTATCATTTTCTCTTTCTTATTCTTTTTCTCATAATTCTTTTTCAAAAACTCAATTTTTCCATTCTTATAATCAACTAGTGCGATTGGAGTATCATTAATTGCTTTGAATGCGTCCCTTCGAGATGTATGCATTTTGCGTGTTTTGCACGGGGGGAGTATTGCGCATACATCATCGCTTGAGGAATTATGCATGCATATTGCTAGTCCTGCAAAATCAGTTCTTGTAATGAAATTTGCCGCGCTTAGTAGGTTCATTGCGGCGTCCGAGCTTCCTCTATCCGAGCTTCTTTGCGCTCCAACAATTATTATTGGTATGGGGCATTTCTCAAGTGTGAATGCGAGTGCAGCTGCGGCAACAGCCAAATTATCTGTTCCCATTCCAAGTATTATTCCATCAACGCCCTTTTTGTATTCTTTCTCAATTTCTTTTGCAATAAAAGTAAAGTGCGAGAATCGAAAGTCATCACTCCACATTTTTCGCAACAGGCGCGGTTCAAAGTTAGCGATTTTTTCTAGCTCTGGGAACATTGTGTGAAGGTCTTCTGGAGTAAATGAAGCAAATACCCCTCCTGTTCGATAATCAATTCTTGATGCGATTGTTCCGCCTGTGTGGAGCACAGCAATTGTGGGTAGTGAAGGATTTTTCTTAAGTTCAATTGTTTTTGCTTTTCCCACGCTCTTTGATTCGCCAAGATTTTTTAGGCTCTTTATTTTTAGGGTATCAAACCCCGCGTTGTATCCCGTGGAGAGTTTTAGCATTAGTAAATCCTCATTTGAGGGGATAATTGTTCCCTTTACTTTGTTTCCATCAAAATCAAATTCAATAAGATTTCCCTCGCTGATTTTGTTTTTCTTATAAAATTCTTTTAGTGCCATTCTTCTCACTTAATCAAAATATTCTGCTTAAACTAATGACTAATATTACCCAGCTTTTGTTTAAAAATCCTTTAGAATCGTCCAAAGCAATTTGGTTTATATACAACTTCCTTAATCTTATTCATATGGTGCTTAATTTTAAGTTAACAAGCGGGATAAAATATAGGGCGGCGATTAAACGGAAGAATAATCCTTTGAGAGTCACCTTATTGAGGGATATTGTGGATTATCGTGTGACGATTGAAGAGCATAAAAAGTTTATCAAAAACCACCCTAACGATAAGGATAATCCGATAAGGGCTAGACTAATTGAGGAGATTTACCCATTTCTCATTACAGAAGCACAAAATAATCTTAAGGCTCTTAAAGGAAAAAGATAACTGCTTTCTCAGCATGCTCCGTTCTCAGTTGCTTTCACACAGTATGCTTGTGTGTTTGATAAAATATTGAATTGTTTTCCAAGTTTTGCATTCCATGTAGCGGCGCATTCATATGCATAAGTGCATCCCGTACAGGAGTGTATTTCCCAGTATGTATTCTCCGCTCCGCCCGCAACAGTCTCAACCCCGTCAGTTGTTTTACAGAATTGTGTTTTATCAAGAGTAAATGTTATACTGTTTGTATCCATTCCCCCGTTTTGCGCCTCAAAAACAAATTCTGCCCTATATTCGCCTGAGTTTTGCGGGTTAATGCTCCAAAAGAATTCGTGTTTCTCAGCAGGCATTAGAATATCCAGTGATTTTGCTTCAGTTGTATAATCAGTGAGCATCCACCCTGCGCCATCCTTTTTGTATAATCTTACATAATTACTCGCATTTGCAATTGGAACAAAACCGGTGTCAGTGACAGTAACTTTTATTTCTCCAATTCCCTGGCTTACATCAATTATACTCATTTGAGATATTTTTGCTTGTGCGGGAAGCCCTGCCAAATATATTTTGCATGCGCTAATTCCCTCAATTCTGTTGCATCTAACGCTTGTGGTAATTTTTTTTCCTTGTTTTATTATTGCGTATGTTGAATCCCACTCAATTGCTTTTGAGCAGTTCTCATCACTTTTCATATCACTTCTTTTTGTACAGCAGTCCTTTGCATTCACGCACTCAAATGCCACGAGATTATTTTTTTCCTCAAGGTCCTTTGAATTAAACATTTCTCCATTACTGTATTGTACCGCCCCAAGTGAAACAGTTTTTCCTGTCATTGTTTGTATTTGTGCTTCGCTAAGGTATTGTTTTAGTAGTTGAGTATTGTTTTTCATCGGGTTGAGCTGTGAGAATACGGTGAAGAGCAGTACAATTAGCGCAACGGCAACTATTGCATAAACAATTATGTCAAATGGTTTCATTTCAATCATTCCTGTTGCATTCATTATTTAAGAAGTTTTATTTCTGTAACTAAAACCCACGAAAAGATTTTCTTTAATATAAGTGCTGCAATAAAGAGTCCCACCCACATTTCCCACCTGTCAAGATAAGCAAACAAGTTCTTCCAATCATGCGCCCATATTTCAAATGAGAAGAGTATCCAAACCACCGCAATGAAGGTAATTATTATCACTAGCCAACTGAATGGTTTAAAGCGCATCAAAATCAATTAGAGAAAGCTTTTTGTTTTACTTAAACCTTTCTTTTAGTTCTTTACTTTTTGTAAAACGAACAGGTCTCTTCCACTGTTGGCGTTTTTCCAGAAAATCTCATCGTAATTATTATAACTTATTTTTCCTTCTCTGCGTAAGAACTCAAGAACGCGCATAAGTCTTCTTGCTATTGGAACCTCCTTAAAGTATGCGTGCTCTTTTTCATACTTCTTTTTGCTTGAAATTGCTTTTATCATGTGGTGTGAACACAATGCGCGGTCGGCAATCAAATACCCCCCCGGTGCGAGTTTGTCAAAGTAATTTGTTACCAATGATAAGAGTGTTTCGGGTCCGCCGCTAACCTCGGGCATCATTATAAGCTGAAATTTCCCCTTTAATTCTGCGGGCGGGGCTGTGTGTACATTAACCTTGACCGCCTGCATTCGTTGCGCTTTGACTTCATTAAATATGCTTCTCTTTAATGTCCATTTTCCGCCTGTTCTTCCGCCCGTATTATATTTTATGTCGGTGATGCAATAATTTTCAGGCTTTATTCCTTCTTTTCTGATTAAGAGATCTGCAAGCCTCCCGCTGCCTGCCCCAAGTTCAAGCACCCTTGGATTTGCGACGCCGGTTGTGGTTCGGACCAAATCAATGATGTGGTATATTCCATTCCTTTGCCCGGCAGGGGCTTGGTGTGGGCCCATTACCCTCACGGCCCTTTTTGTGCTAGTTGCAAAGTGAGGTGCAGCATATTTTGTGTCATCAAACTTTCTAAATTTTTTTACTCTCATAAAATTCACACAGCACTTTGATAATTATTTACTCTACTGTAGTCTCAATCGCCACTCTTTTTTGTGCCGAGAACATTTTCTTTATCTCCTCAGTAGTGGTTGCTTCCTCGGGTTTTTTATCCATCCGGTATTTTATCATTCTTGGGAAGCGCAGAGCGTATCCTTTTCCTTTTTCTTTTCCGCATGAGTGCATTGGGCTTAGTGTTATTTCATCTGCGCGCACTTCAATTACATATTTTGGCACTACCCATACATCAGGCACTATTTCAGAAATTACGCGGGCTGGTTTTGTTTTTGCGCTGGTTTTTGAGAGCATTTCTTCTAGATTTGCGAGTATTTCTTCAGTCATTCCGGTTCCGATTTTTGCAACGCTCTCAAATACATCTTTTTTATCATTGTATGCGGCGGCAAGCAGCGCCCCAAGCCCGAATTTTGTTCGTTTTCCTTTTCCTTTATCATACCCAATAATTACAACATCCACTGTGTCCTGCAGACTTCCTTTGTATGAGCGTTTTAGTTTTATCCACGCGTATTTTCTTGCGCCCGCGATGTATGGTGCATCAAGGTCTTTAGCCATTACTCCTTCAAGCCCCTGCGAGATTTTTTCTTCAAAGAATTTTTCAAGTTCTTCCGGTGTATCAACTATTTTTTGTTCGCTTAGTTTGATTATGTCCCCCTCTTTTATGATGCTCGCTAGTTTTGCTCTTCTCTCGTACAGCGGTTTTTCCATATAATTCTCATTCTCGCATAGGACAATATCAAATAAGAATAAGTTGAGCGGGTATTCCTTTGATTTCTTTTCAATTTCATATTTTCTTTTTCTTTGGATTGTGATTTGGAATGGATAATATTCTTGTGTCTCTTCGTTGTATGCGAGTGCTTCTCCTTCAACAATGCATTTCTTTGGAGTCAAGTGAGTTTTTGCTGCCTCGATAATCTCTGGGAACATATCTGTGATATCCTCGCTTTGGCGTGAAAATATTTTTATTTTATCCCCGTTCTTGTGTATCGCAACCCTAAACCCGTCGTACTTTGCTTCTGCTGCGCATTTGCCTAACTTCTCAATTATTTCTTTTGCGCTTGGGAGTCTCTCCGCGGCGGTGGGGCGAACAGGGGTTCCCGGTGCAAGGCGTATTTCTCTTAAACCCAATAATCCTTTTTGTTTGAGGATTCCAGCGATTTCTCCAAGGTCAGAAAAAATATTGTATGCGTTCTCAATTTCTTCGCGTATTTTTACTTTGAGTTCTCTTTTCTTATCCTCAATTAATTTTTTTTCTTTTGCGGTTTTAACTTTTTTAAGTTCCTCTGAAAGTTTTTCCTGTTCTTTTTTTGAGAGCATTATTGCGAATGCATCCATTATGGTAGGGTCCCCTATTCCCAGCCTAATATTTCCAAGCGGGATTCTTGCAATATATCTTGCCTCTGTGGGGGATGCTGAATTAAAGAGTTCTGCGAGTAATTTTATTTTTAGTTCCTGGCTTCCGGTTCCTTGCGAGAGCGCCATTTTTTTCAGATTTAAAAAAACCTTTTCTATTGTGAGTTCCTGCGTGAATAATGAGCCCTGTTTTTTATTTTTAATTAATTCTTCCGCAGTGTTCCCAAGGTCCCCGTTTTTATTAAAGAGCGCATCAACCTCGTTTCTTGCAAAGCCGGTTGCTTTTGCTATTCCCTCGGCGATTAATTTTTCCCCGAACCCTATTTCTTTTCCTTCAAAGTTAGGGGCTATTCTTCCCTGGAGCAGATAAATTATTTTTTTTGCATCTTCTTTTGGCATACTCTCAAATAGTTTTGCAAGAATATCAGTCATTATGAGCCTTGAGGTTGCCTCCTCCGTTTTTGCAAAGTACTCCGCGGCTTGTTTAAACAACATTAGTACCACTTAATCTATTTTTATAATATTTAATCTATTTTTGGTTAGTTCTCATTAATCCCTTGCCTTAGTATTGGGCAGTAATTTAAGTGGGCTCATAATCCTTTTATATTGCTCTAAACAATTACTTTTTATGGATTGGAATGTTTTGGAACTTGTTTGGCATTATTTTACAGGATTTGACTCTTTTCATTTCGGGCTTCTCTCAGCGTTTGGATTATTGATGTTTTTATTTGCATTTAGTTTTGCGGCGTATAGGGGGAGAGAAGAGAATCCGCTCCAGCTTGCCGCCGAAGTAAGTATTTATTCATTGGTTTTTGCGCTCGCGCTTGATTTTATGGGTGTGCCTTCCCTTATTGTGGGATTTGCGATTATTATTGCCTATGAATTAATTAGTAAGCATTTGTGTAAGACTAGGTTTAGGGTTTGGGTTGAGGGTGTCATTTCTTTATGGATTATATTAATGATTTTTGCTCTTGTGGGGGATTATCTTCGCCCATTAATTGGGGTAATTGGGTTAGTAATTTTCTTTTTAATGAGCGAGGTGCGTGTAAGGGAGAAACAAAAAGAGGATGAGAAGGAGAAGAACTCGGCAAAGAAAGAGGAAAAGAAAAAGTGAGTTTGTTCTTGGTGCTTTTTTTAGGCTGGGTGCCTCCTATTTTTTCTGCCTTCCATACTTTTATAAACAATTTCCCCGACTTTTATTTTATGCTGGGGGTATAGTCTAGCCTGGTAGGACCGGTGCTTTGGGAGCATCAAACGTGAGTTCGAATCTTGCTACCCCCATTATCTTTTTTTAGGTCGGCACGGCACTCTAGAAAAGTTGTTAAATAAAAGATGTTGTTCTTTTTGATGCCAAAAGATTTACCTGCACAAATTAGTAAGGAAGAAGCAAACATTGTTGCACACATCTGTGGGGATGGGTATTTGTCTTCATATTTAATAAAGCGAACAAAAGCCGATTTGCTAGTCCACCCGCGGAAGAATATTTATCGAAGAATCTATTTGGTTGGGTATTGTAATACCTCAGAAGTATTATTGTCTGGGTTTAAAGAATCTGTTCTGAAAGTCTATGGATTAAAAACACAATTTCAGAAGGGGAATACATTGACCTTTGCGGCAAAATGGGTTTATGAGAGACTGCAAAGTTTTGGTACAGGGCGTTCACATGACTGGTTTATTAGCGATAAAATTTTGGGTTCAAATAAAGAGGTACTTGTTGAATGGCTTAAAGCATTCTTTGATGATGAATCCCATGTTGATTTATCAAGAAAGAGAATCTGCATAAATTCTGTTAACGAATGTGGCTTACAACAGGTTCAATACTTATTAACTAAATTAGGGATAACAAGTACAAAATTTTATGGCCCATATTATTACAAAGAGTGTAAATTTTACCGATTGACTATTTTTAAGAAATCTTTAGAGGAATATGCTAAGTTGGTTGGTTTTAATCATCCAGACAAAATAAAAGCATTGGAAATACTAGCCCCTCTTGCAAAATAATCAGGTTTTTATACCCTAATCGCGTAATATTTACTAGTTTTTTTGGGGTGTTTTAATGACAGATGGAATAGGGTTTAAGTTCAGCAGCATGGTTCCGGCATTCTTGGCGGTTCTTCTTGTTGCGGTACTAATAATAGTTGGAATTACTGCGGGGGCAACTCTTTCTGGCGGGAGCAATTCTGCTTCAGCTAATCTAAAAACAATTAATGTTATAGGTGATGCTACTCACAAAGTTGCACCTAACTTGGTTGAAATAGTTTTAAGTGTTGAGACTTTGGACGCTTCGGCTCAGATAAGCCAGAGTTCAAACGCAACTATATCTGATGGAGTGTATACTGCACTTAAGGGCGCAGGAATCACAGCGAATCACATATACACACTTTCATACTCTGTGAATGAAGATTTTGAGTACAATGATACATTAAAAAAATCAGTTTCTATTGGTTATAGAACAGTAAATCAAATCAAAGTAATTGGAACTGATATTAAGGCTACGGGTGCTGTTCTTGATGCTGCTGCTAATGCGGGCGCTACAAGATTCAATAGTGTTACATTCGTATTGAATCCAGTAAATGAGTTCAGAGAGAAGCGCTTAGTGCTTGAAGAGGCTTCAGGCCAAGCAAGGCTTAAAGCAAATAGTATAGCTAAGGGAATTGGAGTAAGTGTTGGTAATGTTCACTCAGTCAGCGAGAATATAAATTACTACACCCCAAGTTATACAAATTTGGATGCTGGGTTGATGGCAAAAGGAAGTGTTACAACTCCAATATCTCCATCAAATGTTGAAGTAACTGCAAGCGTTTCAGCAGAATTTGACATAAGATAAAGTAATTTAATAATTTTTTGCCGGTGTTTCGCCGGCAATTGTTTTTTTCTTCTCCCTTAAGTTCCCTGTCCAGGGGGTTTTCTTTTGGGTTTTCATCTAACATTCGTTTTTTAAACAATTTTTCGCTTTTTATTTGCATGAATATTAGTGGTTATTCTCTTGTTGTGGTAAAGATCGGCACAAACGCGATTATGCGCGAGGGTGTGCTTGACGAAAAGTTTTTGGATGCCGCAATTAAGGAAGTTGCTTTGCTCATTAATGCAGGGAAGAGAGTAATAATAATTTCAAGCGGTGCGGTGGGGCTGGGAAAAAAGAGGATTAATTTTTTGAGTGAAGATAAAATAACGATTAAGCAACAGCAGGGACTTGCGGCAATAGGGCAGATTGATTTAATGAATGAGTACTTGTCTCGTTTTAAGAGAGCGGGGATTGTTGGTGCGCAGGTATTGGTTTCCCAGCACGATTTTTCAAATAAGCAGTGTCTCGCAAACATAAAAAGCACTTTTGATTTTTTGCTTGAGAGGGGGGTTGTTCCTATTGTGAATGAGAATGATGTTGTTGCGACGGAGGAATTGCGTGTTAATGGGATTTTCTCTGATAATGATGCATTAGCATCTCTTCTTGCAAAACAAGTTAAGGCAAATCTATTGGTCTTTATTACTCAAAAGGGCGGTTTGATTGGGAAGAAAGGTGAGATAATTGATACACTTACTAATATGGAACAGGTTTGTGTGTTAAATGAAAAATCAATGGATGGCAGGGGAGGAATTAATTCAAAACTTTTAGCAATAAGTACTGCACAGGGAGCGGGGTGCGATGTATTTGTTTCGGGTCCAAAGAGTTTTAGCGGTTTTACTAAAGGAAAAGCAGTTGGGACTTTTGCTCCATCACCCCACAAACAAAATTTATAACCCCTTTTGTCCTTACTTTTTGTATTAATTGTGATAATAAATGGCTGAACAAAAACTTCCTGATATTGAGAAGAATCCGAGCGAGTGGTATACTGAGATAATTGCGCGCGCGGAGCTTGCTGACCTTCGTTATGGGGTTAAGGGCTGCATTGTTTTTGGGCACTGGGCCGTTGAAGCGATGGAATTAATGTATGATTATCTTGAGAGGGACCTAAAAAAGAGGGGGCATAAGAATTATTGGTTTCCAACACTTATTCCAGAGAATTATTTTCACAAGGAAGCCGCGCACATTGAAGGTTTTTCGCCAGAAGTATATTGGGTGGAGAAGGCGGGGAATGATGTGCTTGAGGAGAGGCTTGCATTAAGACCAACCTCAGAAACAGCTTTTTACTCAATGTTTGCGCTTTGGATTCGCTCATATAAGGACCTTCCTTTTAGGGCATATCAGAGAGCAAATATTTTTCGTTATGAATCAAAAGCAACACGCCCTTTTTTGCGGAGCAGGGAGTTTCATTGGATAGAAACGCATTGTGCTTTTGCTACTGAAGAAGAAGCTTTCCAAAACGTTCTTGATGATATGGAGACCACAAAGAGAATAGTTTTTGGGGTTTATGGTGTTCCAACAATTGTGTTTGAGAGGCCCGCGTGGGATATGTTCGCGGGTGCGGCGCGCACATTCGGTGCGGATGCATTCACTCCGCAGGGCAGGGTAGTTCAGCAGCCAAGCACTCACATGATTAATCATCATTTCACGGAACAGTTCGGCGTGAAGTTTATGGATAAGGATGAGAAAGAAAAAACCCCTTACACTACTTGTTATGGTCCCGCAGTTTCAAGGATTTTCGCATCCGTGATATTGACTCACGGGGATAATAAGGGCTTAAAGTTTCCGTTTGAGATTGCACCAAAACAAATTGTGATAATACCTGTGCTTGCGGAGAAGGAGCCAAAGGTTTTGGCAAAAGCAAAGGAACTTGCGCAAAAACTTGGGGATGCAAATTATAGGGTGGAGATTGATGAGAGCGACAAGAGACCCGGGGAGAAGTTTTATTTTTGGGAAATGAAGGGAGTTCCTCTGCGAATAGAGGTTGGTCCAAAGGATTTGGCGGAGAAGAAAGTAATGCTCTCGCGCAGGGACACTGAGAAGAAAGAAGCGGTTTTGGAGAAGGATTTAATTAAGGCGGTTGAGAATAGTGGGAAAGAGCTTAGCGAGAACTTGAAGAAAACTGCCCTCTCAGACTTTGAGGGATTAATTAAAGATGTTAAGAGTATTGAGGAGATTAAACAAATTGTCGGCAAGGGAATTGCGCGCGCAAACTTTTGTTCTGTCGGAAAGGATGCGGTGAATTGCGCCGAGATAGTTGAGAAGGAGACCGGCGGTAAGATTCGCGGAACAAGGATTGATGTTAAGGATAAGTTGATTGGCGACGGTAAGTGCGTTGTGTGCGGCAAAAAGGCCACAAAAGTAGTTTATATCGCGAAGGATTATTAACGCGCAACTAGTAGTTTCTTAATTTGTTTTTCTCGTTTGTATTTTTTGGCTTTAATTAACTCACGTATCTGCGTATGTGTGCCGGCTGTGGGGTTATCTTTATGCCCCAAACCTCTATTTTTTCCCCATCAATTATTTTGTCATGGATTTTTTCAAAAGAGAATCCGCTTTTTTTGTAGAGTTCTTTTGCGCCTTCATTACTTGTGCGTACTAAGAGAAATAATCTCTCAAGCCGCATTTTTTCGCATTCTTGTTCAATATGTTTCACAATTTTTGTGGCGATTTTTTGTCCTCTCCATGCATCATCAATATATATTGCGTTTAGTCTCGCTTCTTTTTTTTCCAAAAAGAACTCGACATCAGCAAATCCAGTGAGTATATTCTCCTGCCTTGCGATAAGCACAAGGTATTTTTGGTTATTCATGCGCTCAATAATCTTCTTTGGCGTAAAATCAGTGTAAGGGAACTCTATTTTTATTTTTTCATCAATCCAATCAGCATCTTCCTTTCGTGCTTTTTCTATTTCCACAATAATCCCATTTTTATTTAACAAATATTTCTAATTTTTTTTTATTTAATTTTTTGTTTAATAACTAGTTCTTGATTAATTCTCTCACTCGCTTTTGTGGCTCAAATAATCCTCAATCTCTTTTTCACTTACCGCGCACCCGGCAAATTTTCCGGCATATAATGCTGCTTCTAGTTCAAGCCTTCCGTGTGCAAGTTCGTGGTCAAAGAGATTTTGTTCATAAGCCATGGCGATTAAATCAACGCTTCTAAACATTTTTAGTTGTGGAAACATTGCCCTAAATGAGTTTAAATTCTGCTGGTTAATTGCAACTTCTTCTTCCTGTCTTCTCTCAAGCACTTGTTTTAATCTTGTGGGGTCTTCAATCAGTGAGCGTGTTGTTCTTTCATCAATAAAAAGCATTTTTACATTATTTATTTTTGCAAGCGCGAGCGCCTCTGCTTCCCCTGATTGTATTATGTTTAATGGTCCGTTTCGTGTTGAGAAAATATTATTTGCGAGCTGGAGTATTCTTTGCTGAGTGCGCGTGATTTCACTTGAAACTGGAATTGTTTTAATTATTTGCTGTGTCATCGCATATTTTATTCTTGCGGCGTTAAGCGCGAAGCGTTTGTTTGTTATGGGTTTCCAGACGCTTTCCTCTGCAACTGTTCCAGAAATTAGTAGCTCAAGGTGGTTTGTTTTAACAAATTCGCGGAACACATTCATAAGGCAGGTGCCTGCGAGTGTAATCATTGTTCCTGTGTCAATAACTGCTTTCATAATAATTCACTTCAAATTTTTTAATCCACTTCAAATTTCTGGTTCCTCTTAATGTCCTTTCTGCTTAATTTTCTCGCGCCTTCTCTAACTTCCTTCTAGTATTTCTTTTAATTCCTTCACTCTTTGAGTTATATTCTTTGACTCGGGTTCCTCATCATGCATTGTTGTAAATCCAATATAACTTTGGAGTTCTTTTTGGTCTGCTCCGGTGAGTGCAGATGCCTGTGCTATACTTAATCCATAACTGTATGCCAAAGATGCTTGTTTTACTTTTGCTTTTTCATAAACGTTTTGCGCATAATTGCCCAGTTCATTATCAATATTCACAATATTTTTTATAATCATTTTCAGCGCGTCCATAAATTTCTTTTCGTCTCCCGCATCTACAGCGACTTTTGCGATGTTAAAGTTAGTTGCAATTAATTGTTTTATTTTTACCCACTGCGGGCTGTTCATAAAATGGGGTTTTGTTTCTATTTTGTGCAGTGCGTATGCGATTACTCCGAGTTCCGCTTTTGCATAATCGTTTCCAAGCGCGGCTTCCCTAATTAATCTGCTCCCCATTCCCCTCAAATCAAATACTCTTTTTTCTTCAAATAATCTTAGCATTTCCGAGAGGTCAAACTCAAGTGTTTTCATAACTATTGCAGGGGCTTTGGGATATTTAATAATTAGTGTATGGCGCTTTATGTGTCAAATTTCGCTACTTGCAGGATTGGCTTTTTAACTTATTGAAGCAGATAATTGCTCGTGATTGGATGAAAGTATTAGTGCCGCTGCTTACAGGTAAAGAGAATAACCCTAGTTTCATTGAGGCTTTTACAAATAAGGTTGATGAGGTTGTTCTTCTTCAGATAGTTGATAGGGGTTTTATGAGCCGAACTAGCTCCGCTATCGGTGAAGTGAGGCAGTTTCGCGCAGTGCTGGATGAGATTAAGAAAATTGTTGGCACAAAGAAGAAAAAATGCAATGAGATAACCGAGTGGGGGACTACTGCGAAGAAGATTTTGGGGATTGCTGTTTTGCAGAAGATTGACAAAGTGTTTTTGGTTGAAGATAAAACACAGTTCTTTGAAGAAGTGACTAAAGAGTTAAAGAAAAATAAGGTAAAATTTGAGGCGGTTAGGGTTATTGAACAAAAAGAAGAGGAAGATGAAGAGTAGGTTCTAAGTAGGACTTATTTTTTTAAGTTCGTTTCAATAAGCGTTTCAATAAGTATTATTAATTCAGAGAAATATTGTTTGTTGGTGTTTATGGCTAAAATTAATGCGTGCAGTGAGTGCGGTCTTTTGATTGAGAGTAAGGTTCTTATTGAGGACTCTACAATTAAGGGGCAGTTAGTTGAGAAGGGGTTTGGGGAGAGCAGGGGCCGGAATTTGGTTTTGGATTTATTTGAAGCGCTCTTTTTAGTGCAGAAGGATAAGCTTTGTGTTTGTGATAAAAAAGAAAGAAAGGTTTCTGAGAAGAAACTGCTTGCGCTTGGGCTTGAGCATGATAAAAAGTTTTACTCAAAATTTGTTGTTTATTCTGATGTTCGCGAGCGCGGCTATTGCATAAAAACCGGATTAAAATTTGGTTTTGATTTTAGGGTTTATCCTAAGGGAAAGAAGATGGGTGAGGATCACTCGCGCTTTGTTATTCATGTTGCTGCGGAGAATGAGAAAATCACTATGCCCCAGCTCTCAAGGATGACTCGCCTTGCAGGAAATATTCACACAATTACTCTTGTTGCGGTGGTTGACCGCGAGGACTCGGTTAATTATTACCGCGCGGAGAGAGAACTTCTTTAGTGGTTTTGATGAAGAGAGTGTATGCGGACACTTTGCTTACTCATTCGCAGGTAAGGGTTGGTCCAAAACGAAATGGCAGCCATACTCCTTTTGTCATAACAAAACTTCGAACAATGCATAGGGGGGCACATAGCGGAGAAAACTCCCGCACATACATGTTTGGTGCATTTAATCAAACGCCTGATTCAAGAATCACAAGAACTGGAAAGTTTTTGCGTAGAACAAAACTTGATGAAATTCCTCAGGTTTGGAATTTATTAAAAGGTGAATTGAATTTTATTGGATGGAGACCAATTCCAAAACAGGAGTACAATAGGATGCCTCCTGAGGCAAAGCGACTTTATGATGAACAGGGGCCTGCGTTACTAAGTGTGATGTATGCTTTGCCAAAGAGCCGCCGAACATTTGCGAATGCTTTGGCTGAATTTAAGCGGTTTGATGAGACTAAGAAAAAGGGCAAAGCAAAAGCATATGCTAAATACCTTCCGAAGATATTGTTTAATGCATGGAGAGAATAATCTTTGGGCTAGATTATTTTGATTGATGCTTGAGTTGACGAGTTATGAAATTAGATAAAAAAGTTGAAGAAAAACTTCTTTCTTACATTAAGGGCGTTTTTGTTAATGATTCGTGGACGCTTAAACATACTCTCTCTGCAGTAAAGATAATTAAGCAAATTGCAAAGAGTGGGGGTGCAAATGAAAAAATACTCGCGAGCGCGATGTATTTGCACGATATTGGCTATAGCGGGCTTCTTGCTGATGGGTACTCTTTTTCTCAAAGAATTGCCGCAAAAAAAGAGCATATGCCTGTTGGCGCAAAAATGGCAAAAGAATTCTTAACACAAGTTGGGGGCTATACAAATAAAGAAATTTCTCAAATCACGCATTTAATTGAGGTGCATGATAGGGTTGATGAATTAAAGACACGCGATGAACTTTTCGTGCTTGAAGCAGATTCTCTCGCCTCAATTGACCCAAAAGTTCCTTTCTCTTTTAGCGAGGAGGATGTAGAAAAGTATGTTGGTTTTTTTCTCTCTCATCGCGCACCAAAATTTATTTCAAAGAAAGGAAAAGAACTCCTTGAAAAATTCTCAAATGAAAATAAAGTGTTTAAGAGACTGGTCCAGAAACTGAATGATAATAATAATTGAATAATAATTAGTTCTAATTCTAAAATAATATTTTTTTACAAAAAAAGTAGCTTGCTTTGAATGGCGTTTTTTTCGCCACTCAAAACAAAGAAGTTTGATTTGTTTCTTCATTACTTAAAAGTCGCATGATCTAACGGTTTTTCTTCCGTTTTCTTTTGCTCTTGATGCAGCTTTCTTTATCATTTTAGCTACTTCTGCGCTCAAAGCGTCAACAGCGTCGCCTGCAGTATTGCAGTCTTCAGCTTTGATTGCTTCCTTTACTTTTGATGCTACAACTAGTACTTCTGCCATATTCTCATCCCCAATTTTTTTAGTATAAGCCCCTATTTTGCCAGAAGTATTGCTTTCACATTACCCAGGCTAATATTGGCTTTCTAGAAGAGACAAAAAGTAAAGGGTATTTAAATCAATTGGGTCGAAAAGCGGGTTTTAAAGGGTTTTATTGGGATTTGAGGTGTTTTGCGGGCAGGTAAAAGCTTTTTCTTAAAAAGCCTTTTCGTGTATTAATTCTTTGCCTGTGATGATGTTTTCATTAATCTGACTAGTGATGATTGATGGGCGAGCTGAGGCTTTAGTAATTAGTTGTGGATGTTATGCACGAGCTTGACAGGATTTATGAGGCTTATAAGCTAAAACAAGTTAGCCGTTTCAATAATGTTCTTTTGCGAAAAGAATCAAGCGCAGAGCATGTTTTTTCTTCATTGTTTCTTGCGCAGTATTTTCTCAAGAAGGTTAAGGGGCTTAGTGAAGAGAAAGTGATGCGTATGATTCTCTATCATGACCTTGTTGAGGTTTATGCAGGGGATAAGTATACTTTTGATTTAAATGAGCTTGAGCAAAAAGAGATTGATGAGGATAATGCTGCAAAAAAACTAATCAAGACACTTCCGATGCCGCTGGTAAAGGATTTTGAGGAATGCTGGGCGGAGTGGCGTGAAGGTAAAACAATGGAGGCGAAGTTTTGCAAGGCAATTGATGTGCTTGACCCCGCGATTAATGAGCTTGAACGCCCGGATGAGTGGAAAAAATATGGATACACTGAGAAAAAATTTAGGGATACTAAAGAAAAGTATGTTAATGACTTTCCTGAATTAAAGGAATTTATGGAAGAAATGATTGTTGAGTTGAAAAAAAGAAGGATTATTGTTGTTGAATAATGGTTTTTTCATTAATCAAGTTTTTTCAAGAACTTTTCATAAAACGCTCTTCTGATTTCAATTGGAGTATTTGCTGTTGCGCGTATTATTTCAGCTGTTGCGAGCGGGTCTTTTTTGTTTCCCACTCTTTTTTTTAGGAGCGCAATTAGTTCTGGTGTTTCTCCCTCAACACTATTTAGCCATATTTCGCGTATTCTCGCGCGGGTTTTGTCAAGTTTTATTGATGGGCCGTCCATTAGCCCGAATGTGTATCTGAGTGTACCCGTCCCCTCCACCACTGCGTGTTCATATGAAAAATTATTTCTCTCTTCTTTGCTTCCATCTCTTGTGAGTGCCTCAAGTTTTGCTCTTAGAATAATATCAAGCATGTGTTCGGTTAGCGGAGTGGAAGCAAGTCCCTTGCTCTGTGTCCATTTAGTAATCACGTTCATTCTTTTTCTAAGGAATTCATTCGCAGTCATTCTTTTTTGATTTTCAATCTCTGGTTTTCTTCGCATGTCCGATAATTGTTTTTCCTTCAAGTTCGCCTTTAGGTGTATCTCGGCGCTTCTTTTTGCATTAGCATCAATTGCAGCGAGTCCTTTTTCAATTGCGTTTGGCGCGTTCGTTGCAAGTATGAGCGCTAAAGCGGTGGCAGTCGCATGTCTAACCCCTGTTCTGAATTTTGAATGAGGGGGATTATCTGGAAAAGTAATAAAACTTGGGGTCCCTGGCTTTACTTTTCTATCTAAAAAAGTTTTTTCCCTTGCGCGGGATTTTTGTTTCATAAAAAGAAGTTTTGCTAGTTTGTGATTTATTAGCGTCCTTGTATTCCTGGTCTTTTGTCCGGGCGGTAGTCCTTAGGGTTTTTCCAGTTCCTTTTAAATGATTCTCTTTTTGGTGCAGTGTTGATTTCTGGTGCCGGTGCTCCGACATAATCTAGTAGTGTGAGTTTATCAGCGCGCGGTAGGTGTGAGGTCTCAACAAGTATTGTTCTTATTCGTTCGCCTCGTTCTCCTTGGATGTGTAATATTGTTGGTATTGCGTGTCTCCCGTCTCCGATAAATTGCAAGTCAAGGCTCCCGTTTTGGGTATTTTTCATCCAAGAGTTCCTCACTTTTGCGTCTTCTTGAAGATTCAGTCTAAGAGTATTAATTGTCCGCTCAAGTTCATTTGTTCCAAATCCATGTCCGGTTTTTGTGAATGCCTTATGCCCCGCATCGTATATTCCAACCATCGCGTTTGTTGAGATGCCTGCGGCTCTTGGCCCGTATGTTGCTTTAAAAAAATTAATTACTTGTCCTCTCCTCTCTCCCTCGGTTAATTGTTTCTGTGCAGCTTCTTTTCTGCTCGCCGCCTCAACAATTTTTGCTCTTTGCATTGCAGCTATTCCTTCTACTCGTTGTGATTGGGTTCTTTCATAAAGTGCTTTTCCGCCAAGTGTTGCCGCCGCGCCTATTGCAACTGCAACTCCGCCGATTAAGCCTCTTTTTACCCACTGATTCATTTTTTTTGGTTGTGCTCTTGTGTTTGGCATTGGTTTCATACTAAAGTATTCTCTTTCGGGGTTTTATAATGTTTCGCCTCCCCGCAACGGGTTAATTCTGCAGGTTTAATGGTTTTTTTTGGGGCATTTAAGTAGTAGATTTAAATAGGAAGTTGCTTCTTATTCTCAAAGATAAGGTTATTTTTATGAGCACTGAGGCAGTTTTTTCTCCTGCAAAAGAATCCGTTTCATCTGAATCAGGTTTTGCGGTGAGTTCAAGTAATGGCAAACTAAGGATTAGCGAGGTTGTTGACCCAATAAGTAATGAGTCCGCCGCTTATGATGAAGAAGATAAGCATATTGATGTTCAGAGAGTAAATGAGGGTAATGATTCCTCAAGGGTGCGGACAGGGATTACTGGTTTTGATGAATTAATTGAGGGCGGGTTTGAGCGCGAATCAATTGTTCTTGTTGTGGGCGCAAGCGGAACAGGAAAGACTCTCTTAAGTCTACAGTTTTTGTATAAGGGTGCAACGGAGTATAATGAGCCGGGAGTATTTATTTCGTTTGAAGAGGAACGCGAACCATTGTTTAAGCACTCACTGCAATTTGGCTGGGATTTTAACGCGCTTGAGAAAAAAAATGTTTTTCGTCTTTTGACTTATAAGCCCCACCAGGTTACAAAAATTTTGGAAGAGGGGGGCGGGCAGATTAGAGATGCTTTGGCGGAAGTTGGAGCGAAGAGGGTTGTGGTTGATTCAATCACCGCTTATGGTTTATTGTATAAGGATGAGTATAAGCGCAGAGAAAAAATTCTTGAGTTTTATAGTTTATTGCGCCGCTGGGGTGTAACCTCAATTGTGATTTCAGAGGATAGGCCTAGGGATGTTGAAGAAGAGGAAGGGGGAATTGGATTTATTAGCGACGCTGTTGTATCGCTTTATTATGAGCATGACCAGGAGAAAGGGATTCGTATTCACTCGCTTGAGGTTTTGAAGATGCGCGGAACAAAGCATACGAATAAGATTTGCGCGATGAATTTTGAGAAAGAGGGAATCACAATTTATCCTGATGTTGAAGTATTCTGATTAGTGGATTTAATTGTCATAATTTTGGAAGCAAAAATTATCTTCTATTGCTCCTGTGCCATCGCGATTGCTGTGATATAGAGTTCTGAGTAATCAAATGTTTTGTCAGAGAATTCCTTCAAATAATCAATGAGTTCTGTATCAGTTGATTCTTTTACCGCAAAGATGATTAGTGTTTTGTCCTCAAGACGGATTTTGTTTTGGAACATGTGAAAGAATTTTGCAACAATTTCTTTTTTTTCATAAACCGTAAGAACATTTATTGAATCAAACAAAACTATTTTGTCTCCGAGCAGAGTCTTCTCCGCTTTTTCAATTGCGATTTGAACCCCTGTCATATCCCCCGGGTTTGAGAGCTTGATTATTTGCGGGTTATTGTTAGTAGAATCCCTTAAGAATGCGTCAATAATAATTATGCGGTTCTTGTCTTTATCATTTATTTTTGAGAGTATTTCTTCCCCAGGGGTAGAGTATGAAACAATAATTACGCTCTTAAATTCCTCCGCAAGAAAAGAATTCGCCGCAAATATTATTGAATCCTTCATTTGTTTTTGGTTAAGAAGAACAAAGGAAACATTCTTGTCCGCATAGGCAATGCTCTCTTTTAGGAAGAAAACGTTTTGCATTACCAACATGGGTTCTTTTTGAATAAAAAGCTTTGTTCTTTGAATACTTTAGTGCCTAATCTCCCCTTGGTTCGCTTTAAATACTATAAATGAGTATTTTTTTACATGAAGAAAATGCTTAAGCAAAGAAAGCATATGCGCGGGCAGTCCACGGTAGAGTTATTGGTTCTCCTTGGGATTTCGCTTTTAGCGCTTCTGATAATTTATTCTCTTTATGGGCAGCAGATGCAGTTCTCCGCCACCGCAAGGGAAGCTAGTACCGCAAAAGCAACTATTGAGAGGATGGTCACTGCGGCAAATTCTTTAAGTATATCGGGCGCGGGTTCAAAAACCACTGTGCTTGTTGAGCTTCCATTATCTCTTAGGATGGAGAACTCCGCAATAGTTGGGAATGAGCTTTTATTACAGTTAAGAAACAGGACTGATGTTGTCGGGAGCGCGGATGTTAATTTCTCCGGCGATTGGAAAAGAGAAGAAGGTGTTTTTGTAAAAGGTGGTTATTATGCGACGCTTGTTTTTGATGGGAATGCGGTGAATATTATTTATGATGATTTTGAGTTAAGCACCCAAAGTGTTTCTATTCAAGCAAAACAAAATACAGTATCCTTATCCTCCTTTACATTGAGAAATACTTCTTCAACTACGGCAACCTTTTCCATTAACCCTAATTTTTCAAATTCTCCTTTTGCTGTCCTTTTGCTTGGCGAAGGGGATGATAATTTTTCTCTTGGTGCGGACGAGATGCGCACCATAGATTACAATATCTCCACAAATAGTTCAGCATATGGGGATTACTCGGGTTCATTTGATATTATTGGGCAGTTGAATGACGGGTATAGGGATTATAATATTACAAAACAAGTAATTGTGTCTCTTGAGGTGTTTTTGGATCCCGCGGATGTAAGGTTTTATCCTCCCTCAAAGTCATACGAATTGTTTAGTGGCGCAACACAATCAGGAGCGTTTTCGCTTTGTAATTTCAGTGACTCAAACATCCCCTTGGCGTGGTCAAAGGATTCAAATGCTGATGCGAATATGGTGTCTTGGTTCTCGCTTCCCCCAAGCGATTCAATTGGCGTAATTAATGATGCGTATGGTGGCGTGTGCCGTGATTTTAATATTACTATTTCTCCTCCTGCCGGCTCAGTCTCAAATAATTATGACGCAAATTTTACTGTGACTTATAATTCAACTCTCACATCAACAGGGTATTTGTATGCAAAGTTGCATAATTGGAAGAGTTTGTTTTTCACAACCCAGAATGATTTTGATTCAAATGCGAATTTGTCCTCTTCAAGGTATTTTAAATCAACATCCGGATTGGGTGCGGCGATTGCCCCAAGCGGCGAACTTGACTTTAACTCTAGCGCAAATTATACTTATAATTCCGCGGATTATAACCGCGATATGAATTTGCTTGTGGCTTATTATAAGTTCAATGACAAGAACTCAAGTGGGTATATATTAAATTCGGCAACTAATTTGAGGCAAGGCCAGCTTGCCGGCGGGATGGATGTGAATGTGTTTGGTTTGTGGGATACAAACGCGGGGTATTTTGATGGCAGTGATGATTATGTGGATTTGGGGAATAGTTCTGATTTGAGCCTTACAGGGGATTTCTCTATTTTTGCGTGGGTGAATTACAAGAGTTTTGCAACGAGCAATTATTGGGAGCATGCAATTGTTGCGAGGGATGAGGGGCCCGGTGCAACAAATAAATGGATTTTTACTGTGACCTCCCAGACAGGCGGAACCCATTTAGAGTATTATAACACCTCAATTGGCAGCAATACTGAATTAAACGGAAATTTGTGGAATGTGACTTTGGGTGCATGGAATTATCTTGGCATAGTAAAGCAGGGAAATAATTTTACTTTTTATAGAAACGGTATGCCTGATGGTACAGCTGTGAGCGCTAATGCGCTCTCTTCAACCATCAACGCTAATGTTAAGGTAGGGTTTGCGGAGAGCAAGTATTTTAATGGATCAATTGATGAACTAAAGATTTACAAACGCGCTCTCTCCTCATCAGAAGTTGCGGCGGATTACAATAATTTCCTTTCAACAACATATGTTTCAGAAGTGAAGAGTGTTTCTGTGTATTCATTTAACTCGGCAGTATTAAACACTGACCAGAATTATTCTTTTGGGCATGAGCTTGATACTAATGATAAATTCTTTGATGCGAATCTTGTTGCATTGTGGCATTTTGATGATAAGAACTCTGGCGGATGGATGCTTAATTCCGCTACGGGTGTGAGGGATGCAAATTTTCTCAATGGCGCTGATACGAACGCAGTAGGTTTGTGGGATACGAACGCGGGATATTTTGATGGCGTTAATGATTATGTGTATACTCCATTTAATCCGGATTCAAGTATAGGGGACAATAAACCATTTACAGTATCTATTTGGGCTTATCCAAAAAATATAACAAGTAATCAAGTTTCTGTGGGGTGCGGTAACTGGGCGGTGTCTCCGGTTCAGAGGTGGTTCTTTGGGGTGTATCTTGGGGCTTGGGATTGGGGGCTTGGGAATACTTATGATATTGCCACCGGAGTAACCGCAATGAAGGATGCGTGGCAGCATGTTGTTTGGTCTTATGATGGGAGTAAGATGTATATGTACTTTAACGGGGTTCCTGTATATTCCAAGGCTTATACAGGCATCGGTAATTATCCTAGTTTGGCATTGCCTCTGGGCGCGTTAAACCAGAGTGGAAGTATTGTTCAGTATTATAATGGTTATCTTGATGAGGTTGCGATTTGGAACCGCAGCTTCTCCGCGGTAGAGGCTTCTAGTTTATTTAGAAAAGGCGCTTCCAGGTTGGATTTGAATATTTCTTCTTGTTCTGATGCAGCATGCGCTAGTGTTACTGGAACAAAGCAATTCACTAGTGTTAAGCATAACACCGCGCTTGACATCTCTTCGCTTGAACTTGGAAATTATCTAAAATACTCATTAGGATTTAAGTATTTGCCTGAATTCTCCGACAATAATTACACTCCATTTAAAGCATATTCGGGATTTGCGGCGCTGTCAGATTTGAATATTTCATATGCTGATTAGTGGTATTTCTGTTCGTATCGCAAAATTACCAGATTATTCCCTGCTTTTCTCTTACTCGAAATCTTTTAAACCACTAAACTCATTATATTTCGGTGTTATTTTGTTTTCAATCAGGGCGCAGACAACTACAGAGGCTTTGCTTGTCCTCTCAATTGCCATATTTTTACTGGTTTTTTTATTAATAACATCCTATAATCAGATTTACAATAATAATATCCTTGAACAGCAAAAAATAGGTTCCGCCGCAGTTAAGGCGCTTGCAAAGGAAGTGGATGACGCATATTTTTTGGGGGCGGGAACAGTAAAAAATTTGTATATTATGATGCCTCGTCTTGTTGATTATGATAATTCTTATATAAGCGGCAAATCAATTGTGCTTCGCGTTGAGAACACGGATTTTGTTTCCTCAACCAAAGTGGATGTTAGGGGGGAGTGGCCGAATCACTCGGGGGCATCAGTATTTTCAATACGCGCATTTGGGGATTATGTTACTCTTGAAGACCAGCCAGTTTTTCCTTCTCCCGCACAAGTAGCGCTTTCTGTTTTGCAGGGAGCAAGTTCTGATGTGAATATTTTAATTTCAAACACCTCTTCTTCGCAGAAGGATTATAACTTTTATGATGAGTTTCCTTCCTTAGGCAGTGAAGCATCCCTTCTAACTTCCTCAGTGAATCCAATAACAATTGATTCAAACACCACAACAGTAGTTCCTCTTGAGATTTCCTGCGCAAATGATGCTTTTGGCGGGTACTACGGAAAAGTTGTGTTTGTTCCAGCTATTTTAACAGACGCAAATATCTCTATTCCAATAAAGGTTGTCTGTAATTATGCGAGCCAAAAACTCGAGTTATCTCCTTTGCAAAAAACAATTTATGCTTCGGCCGGCGCGCATTCAACTGATTCAATTATTGTGTGTAATAATTCACCGCTTGTATTTAATGATGTGGAGGCAAAATTAAGCGGCGCGGCGGCATCATATATTTTTACAAATTTCTTTGAGGATGTTGCGGCAAATTTGTGCAGTACAATTAATCTCTCAATTAATGCTCCAAGTGCCCCAGGAACTTATGCGGGTCTTATTATTGCCTCTTCGAGTGGTTATTCTTCAACAGCAAATATTTCTCTTGTGGTGAGCTAAAAATGGTTTTCTTAAATTCAAAGGGACAGGTGTCAATGGAGTTTATGATTGCGATACTCATAGTAATAGTTTTTTTTGTTTATGGGGTGACGCTTTATAATGATAAAACCCAGTTTAATGTTGTTGCTTCAAATAAGTGGCTTTCACAGGACACGGCATTTAAAATCTCCCGCGGAATAAATAATGCTTATCTTCTTGATGAGAATTCTTTGATAACTGATAATATTGTTTGGGATAAGAACGCTCAAGGGGTGGCGTTTGGCGCAAGAACCGTGCAGGTCACTTACCGAAGGTCGTATGCTGATGCCACTCTTGCGACAAATAATTTTGTCTCAAATATTACTGATTGGAATGGCACAATTGTTTTTAGAAAAATAAATGGGGCAGTGGTGATTGGGTATTCCTAAACTGTGCAAAAGAATATTTATTGGGCAGAGGGGGCAGTTCTTTTCCCCGGATATAATGGTTGCTGTGGGGGTGTTTATTTTAGCCCTCGCTTTTTTTTGGAATGCCTCAAGTTCAATTTATTCCCAGACAGAGCTGCTTGATTTACGTAAGGCCGCTGATGAGGGCGTGCATATGGCGCTTAATAATTTAGTATTATCTGCCGGAGAACCAACTAATTGGGCGTCAAAGGATTTTGCGGATATTAATGCTTTTGGTCTTGCAAGTACCCCTAATGTGCTTGATAGGCAGAAAACCATTTGGATGATAAACAACCTTAACTCTGATTCAAATTATCTGCAGGTAAAAGAAAAACTTGGGGTTGGGGGATTTGATTTTAGTTTAGTGCTGCTTGACTCGAGCGGGAGTGTAATTAATGATTATGGGGTTGATTTGAATGCGGGGAATATTGCGCAGAACCCAAAGCTTCTCTTAATTTACAAGAGGGTTGTTTATTATAATAATGAAAGCGCTCTTCTTGAGGGAATTGTTTCGCTTGCGCCATGATGATTTGGGTTAAGATTAATTATTTGTTTATGCGTTTTAAATTAAGTTAAGAATTAATGAAAGGTTGTTTGTTTTTATTAAAGATTAAAATTGGTTGTGTGTTTATTTGTTTTAATTAAATTTTAAGATTATTATTTGTTTTGTGATTTTATGGGTAAAAAGTTTATTTCTAATAAAGAGTGGTCCAAGAAAGATTGTCATGTGAATAGAACCCTTCAGTTTAGTGAACGCGGGTTTGTGATTACTGTTGATGCATTTCTTAGTGTTGTTGTAACAACTCTGCTCGTTTTGCTGGCGTTCTTCTATCTCTCGTGGGTTTCCTCTGATTCATGGAATGTGGTTGATTTGAAGAATATTGTTTCTGATGAGGCATCTGTTCTTGAAAAGAATGCTACTTTTGAGGACTCTGTTTTAAGAAATTCTTCCGAACTCCTTGAGATTTCGCTTAATTCCTCCCCCGATCCTTATTGTTTTGAGGCCACAATATTTAATTCCTCACTTTCTCCAGTAATTCATGCGCTTAAGGCGGGGTGCAGTAAAACCGCTACCCAAATAATCTCAAGTGAACGCACAATTGTTGTGCGTGATGATGCCGGCTCTTCATTTTATTTTGCGAGAGTTGAGGGGTGGATAAGATGAGTTATAATTATAATAAGCCCGGCTTTTCTAGGGGATTTTTGTTTACGATAGCTGTGATTTTGTTTGCTTCCACGCTCGTTATTTTTGCGCAGAGTTATGCGAATGTTAATTTCTCTGAGGAGCGCTCAGTAATTCTAGCGGCAAAGCCCGCGAATGTGCTTTTGCTTGGGGATGATTTGGCTTTTGATGTTCTTTCTCTTCTTAGAATGAATATTGATGTGAATAAATCTTACCCGAATGAAGTGCAGTTCTCAGGGGATTTTCTTTCCTCAAGGGATATTTCAGCGGAATTCTCCAATTATTCTACATTTTTATCCACAATATTTTTTTCGCGCTCATTAGGGAGTGAGAGCCTTGATTTGTCCAACATGGAGGGCAGCAAAGGGGAGTTATTTTTTGGAAATTCAGTCCAGCTGGATTATAATTATTCAAACAATATTTTCTTATTCCCTTATTCAACTTCGCTTCAACTGCTCGATATTAACTTAACCCTCCCGGGTACAGTGTCCTCAATATCCTGGAGCCCAAGTGTTGGAGTGGTTCCAATTACAATAAATTATCAGGATGATTATAACCGTTATTCTGTTTCTTCTTCAATTTCCCGCAGTGCCCTCTCTTCTCTTCAAATTAATTATGCTGATGCAAATGTATTTGTTTATTTGGGGGGAGTAACCCTAAATGGGTATACTAAAAACTCGGCGATGGCGATTGTTCCTTGGCAGGGCGAAAAGATTAGGTATTCAGTTAAGGCCAAGTATTCCTCAGAAGAAGTTCTTCTTCCAGTTAAGGCAAATGCCCTGCTTAGTATAAACCGCGATAGTGTTGATTCAAATACTTTTATTATACTTCAAAGATAATCTTTGAAGTTTTGTTTAAAAAATAGTTTGAAAGAAGAGTTTTTCCTTTTTTTAAGGAGGTTTTTTTCTCTTCTTTCAAATTCTTAATTTTAGCATGTTCCTACTAAATCTGCTGCTCCGTATTGGGACTTATCCAAATTGTCAACAGTATTGTAATCAATCTTTATTGCAGCTTTTGGTAGAGAATATTTGCTTCCTGCTGTGCAGCTTGTGCTGTCGGCAGTAAGGGTGTAGACTACTTTTGCGCCTGGTGCTACATTAACAAAGCCTCCATATGTGTTTGCGTCTCCGCTAGCAACTTGGAAGGATTCTAGTGATAATGTTCCTGCAGTATTGTTTTGTAGTACTACTGTCATGGCATTTGCGCTTCTTGTCCAGTCTGTTATTCCCCAGGGTTCTGCGCTTTTCCATGCGGTTTTTGCGCTGGTTTCTGGTACTGCGTTTCCTTGTTGCATTACTTGTAGGAGTAGTCCTACTACTACTAGTG
>Ga0172375_10001797_pt1 | contig 34163 bp, 40 predicted proteins | sample LakKiv1m_FD_114537 | JGI IMG/M metagenome (GOLD analysis project Ga0172375, IMG submission 114537) | Freshwater microbial communities from Kabuno Bay, South-Kivu, Congo - kab_092012_11.1m | ecosystem: Environmental > Aquatic > Freshwater > Lake | place: Democratic Republic of the Congo... | reverse complement strand
TTATCGATCTCATCCAGCATAAACAGAGGATTATTTGTCCCTGCTGTTTTTATGCCCTGTATTATCCTTCCAGGAAGCGCACCAACATAAGTTCTTCTATGTCCCCTGATCTCTGCCTCATCCCTGACTCCTCCCAGGGACATACGGATAAATTCTCTTCCCAAGGCTCGTGCTATAGACTTGCCGAGAGAGGTCTTTCCAACGCCTGGAGGGCCAATAAAGCAGAGGATAGGACCCTTCATCTTTTCCTTTAATTTTCTGACACTGAGATATTCTAAAATGCGCTCTTTTACCTTTTCCAGATCATAGTGATCTTCATTCAGCACTTTTTCTCCAGCCTTTATATCAAGGTTATCTTTTGTTGACGTGGACCAGGGCAATTCAACCATCCAATCGAGATATGTTCTTACAGTAGCTGACTCAGCGCTGTCCGGGTGCATCTTTTCCAGGCGTTTGAGCTGTTTCTCAGCCTCTTTCATAACCTTTTCGGGCATTTTTGCATCTTCGATCTTTTTTCTGAACTCTTTTATCTCTTCTGCCCTTTCATCAATTTCACCGAGTTCCTTCTGTATTGCCTTAAGCTGCTCTCTCAGGAAATACTCACGTTGTGTTTTGTCTATTTCACCCCTGGCCTCAGATTGAATCTTATGCTGGACTGTCAAAAGCTCAATCTCCCTTCCTAATATTTCACTGACTCGCTTTAGCCTGTAGATAGGGTCTATTATCTCAAGCACCTCTTGCGCTTGTTCTGTTTTTAATCCAAGATTTGAGGCAATAAGGTCTGCAAGTCTTCCGGGGTCTTCAATGCCTTCAACAACCCCAATTATATCGGGAAGTATTGTCTTCCCAAGAGATACAATCTTTTCCAACTGTTCCCTTGCGGTTCGTATTTGTGCTTCATCTTCTATGGTAAGCGTTGGAGGTTTTTGGTCGGTTATCTTTTCTATATTTGCTTTAAAGAAAGGCTCAGTCTGAGAATAAGTTAAGGCCTTTGCCTTGCTCAGGCCCTGCACAAGTATTTTAACCCTGCCATCAGGAAGCTTGAGCATTCTCATTATAACAGCAACAGTACCTATAGAGTAAAGTTCCTTAATGTTTGGAGTTTCTATACTTAAATCCTTTTGAGTTAATAAAAGAACCATTCTATTTGCACTGAGGGAATATTCTATAGCCTTTATTGACATCTCCCTTCCAACAAAGAGAGGAAGTATCATATAAGGGAATACAACAATGTCTCTTACAGGAAGGACGGGTAAGTTATCGGGTATCTCAATCTCCTTGTCAACTGTCTGTTCAACATCTACTACATCTGCCATTTTAACTCCTAAAGTTTTTTTTATATATTATTTATTTTTAATCTCTCTGCAACTTCAATAAGATACTTTCGAAGCTGTTCGGAAACCTGCGGGTTCTTCAATGCCAGGTCAACTGTCGCCTTGAGGTAGCCAAACTTATCACCCGCATCATATCTTTTCCCGGCAAATAGATATCCATATATAGGGCGTTTTTTCATCAAGCCAAAAAGTGCATCTGTTAATTGTATTTCCCCATTTTTCCCCGGGGCAACACCTTCAAGTATCTCAAATATATCAGATGTAAGGATATACCTGCCAATTATTGCCATGTCAGAAGGCGCATCGGTTGATTTTGGTTTTTCTACGAGATTTTTAATCCTGTATACATTTTCTCTTTTTCTTATTCCATCAATTACCCCATATTTATTTATTTCTGCTGTAGGAACCTTTTGCAGAGCAAGGATAGGAGAGTTAAATTCTTTATAAAGGTTGATCATATCCTGAAGTAAGAAATCATCAGAGTCAATAATATCATCACTCAAAAGAACCGCAAAAGGTTCGTCTTTTACAAATGGTTTAGCGCAATATATTGCATGGCCAAGCCCGAGGGCTGCTTTCTGCCTTATATACGCAAAGTTTAGGTGATTAAGCCGATTAATTTCTTCAAGAAGATTCTTTTTCCCACTCTTCTTTAGGCTCTCTTCGAGTTCGAAGGCAGAATCAAAATGATCTTCTATGGCCCGTTTGTATTTCCCTGTGATAATTATAAACTCTTCTAATCCGCATGAACGCGCCTCTTCAATTGCATACTGGATCATGGGTTTGTCAACTATAGGCAGCATCTCTTTTGGAGATGCCTTAGTTGCAGGTAAGAACCTTGTCCCAAGTCCTCCAGCAGGTAATACAGCTTTTTTAATCTTCTTTTCCATATAAATCGCTCAATTTAGGAGATAATTCATTTAAAACTCTGTCCCTCGGTTGGGAACACACCTTTTTCTACTTCTTCTTTGTAGACCCTTATTGCGTTTAATGCTTCATCTCTTAAGTTTGCATATCGTTTAGCAAATTTTGGCAAAAACCTTTCGAACAATCCGATAACATCGTGGAGGACGAGCACCTGCCCGTCACAATAAGGACCTGCGCCTATGCCAATGGTTGGTATTGAAAGTTCCTCTGTAATCTTTTTTGCAAGCCCCATCGGAATTGCTTCAATCAGCAAAGAAAATGCGCCAGCATCTTCAACGATATGGGCTTCCTCTATTAATCTTTTTGCTGCTTCCTCTGTTTTTCCCTGGACTTTATATCCGCCCATTCTGTGGATAGATTGGGGTGTAAGGCCTATATGTGCCATAACCGGTATATCTGACTTTGTCATCGCCTTTATATGCAGGGCAACCTCAGCACCGCCCTCTATCTTGACAGCGGAAGCACCAGCATCTTTTAAAAATCTGCCAGCATTCCTTACCGCATCCTCGATGCTTACCTGATATGACATGAAGGGCAGGTCTCCGACAACCAATGCATTTTTGACCGCCCTGGAAACCATCTTTGTGTGGTAAATCATCTCATCCATTGTAACCGGGAGTGTATTTTCAAGACCCTGCACAACCATTCCGACGGAATCACCAACAATAATTGCATCAATACCTGCCTCATCAACTAGCTTTGCAAAAGGATAATCATAGGCAGTAAGCATCGTGATCTTTTTTTTCTCCGCCTTTTTCTTAAGAAAGTCCTGGACTGTCATCTTAGGTATAACCACTCTTAAATTTTGCTAGATTTTAACATAAAACTTGCTAAATATCCAAAGGAAACCTTATCCTGAATACCGTTCCGTTATCACTGCTATCAATAGAAATACTTCCCCCGTGTGAGACAACAATCTTATGAACTATTGCTAGGCCAAGTCCTGTGCCCCTGTCTTTTGTCGTGAAAAAGGGTATAAATATCTTATCCAATATGTTTTCTGAAATACCATGGCCTGTATCAGATATTGAAATCTCCAAAAAATCTTTTATTGAGGCTTTTATAGCCAGTTCCCCTCCTTGAGGCATTGCTTCGGCCGCATTCTGTATAAGATTTGTAAACGCCTGCCTCAAAAACACTTCATCGCCTTTAATAACAGGCAGTCCATCGATGTCAAGGCTAAGATTAATATTGCCTCTTTCATTTGTAATTGCCGCAGCGCAATTTTTTATAATAGTCTTAATGTCAACATCGGAGATATTGAGTTCAGCAGGTTTTGCAAAGGAAAGAAAGTCAGAGATAATCCTGTCCATAACAGCGATCTCTTTTGAGATTGCAGCCACAGTAGGTTTTAAAGAGTCATCTGCCTTTTTTAACAGGAGTTTTGTATAACCTGCAATTACCCCCATCGGATTTCTTAGCTCATGTGCAATTCCTGCTGATATCTCACCAAGGCTTGAAAGTCTTGCCCTGAGTTCTGTTTGTGACTCGAATGCCTTGAGACGTGTAATGTCTGTAAAAATAAGTATCTGACCTATTATCCTGCCTTCTTCATCTTTTAAAGGGGAAAGAGTAAGTCCCAGCCATATTTTCTTCCCTGATGGTGTTATATAACTTAACTCTCCTCTTTCAACGACCTTCCTGTCATTTATAAGATCTGTTATAGGTTTATTCAGTGCATCTATATGATATTTCCCGACAATCATATCCTCTTTAACTTCGAGTATTTTTTCAGCAGCCAGATTTATCTTCATAATCCTCATCTCTTCATTAAAACTCATTACCCCAGTCGGAACGCTCTGCAGTATATTTTCATTATAACCTTCAATCGCCAGAGCTCTGTTTTCTGCATCCTGCCGCAGAACCTCAAGCTCTCTTTCCTTATCTTTAAGCTTCGATATGAGTTCATGAAATGTGTTCACGACAAACCCTACTTTAGATACATCTTCCTGCTCTAATCTTTTCTTTTCACTATAAAACTTTGTAACTCTTCTGAGAAAATAAGGAAAAGTTAAGGTTGTAATAACGAATACGATTGAGTATAAAAATATTGTCTCTGCATTCATATTGCTAGCTACTTGCCGAGATACAAATAAAATATCTCTTGACCGTAAAGAAGAGAAATAAGGGTACCGAGAGCAAGGAATGGGCCAAACGGAATCTTTGTCTTTCTTCCCTTACCTTTAAAAAGCATTAGAAATATTCCAAAAAAAGCTCCTATCAGGCTGCCAAGAAATGTGATGAGAAGCACCGCCTTCCAGCCCATCAAGGAACCAACCATTGCCATCATCTTTATGTCTCCACCTCCCATTCCCCCGCGGCTTAGAACAGCTACAGCATAAAAAATCCCGCCCCCGGTTAAAAAGCCTATAATTGATGCCTTATATCCGAGGAGAGAATGTCTCATAAATGGATCGGGCAGAAGAAAAGATCCTGCGACAAGTCCTATAGGTATGCCTGAAAGTGTGATCCTATCAGGTATTATCTGAAAATCCAAATCTATGAAGGTTATGGCAATAAGGGCTGAACAAAAAATAAAATACACTAAGGTATGCCAGTATAAACCGAATCTCCACAGGACCAAAATATATAATGCTGCATTCAGGAATTCGACAAGGGGATATCTTAAAGATATCTTTGCCTTGCACGCCCTGCATCTGCCACCAAGAAATATATAACTTAATATCGGGATATTATCCAGAGGCTTAATAGGGATGTTGCATAAAGGACACCTCGAGGAAGGTGTGATAATTGATAAGTTTCCGGGAATCCTGTATATACAGACATTAAGGAATGAACCTATAACGGAACCGAGTAGAAATATAATGACATATAAAATTATATTATGCATTTATCCTGCTTATCTCTGATGCCTTCTTTTTTGTTATGGTTATCTCATTATTGATTTTCTCGATCTCGTTAAGAGCTTCTATTATGACTCTGTCTTTCAGTATGTGCCTGTCAGGATATTCTTTCATCTCGTAAACCCTTAAGCCGATTGTCTTTATCAATTCATCTCTTTTTTTCTCCATCTGCTCTGACTGATAAAGTAACTTCATCACTAAATACTCTATTTTAAGTCTCTCTGAAAGCAACGATGAAAGCCACTTTATTTTTTCGACCCCGCTGTCAAAATTATTTTTTAGTCTTCTCCACATATTTTCTCCCTCAATAATTCCCCCATCGCCCCCTTATTAAGGGAGGACTCAAGGGGATGTGTTGTCATGTGTATCATAATTAAATCTTGTCGCTTTGCGAGGGTTTTTCACCATATCTGCCTTCCTTTTTATGCAATGTTTGCTCCGAAAATACCACTAACTTATTGAATTTACTGTTTTTAGTAATCTCCCCAAACCCCTCTTTAAAAAAGAGGGGAATTTTTGAATTTCCCCCTTTTCTAAAGGGGGATGTAGGGGGATTACAAATTTTCCTTTTCCTTTGTGCCAACTTTGTTGGCATGATCGTTTAGGTTAATACAACTTTAATGCAACTACGGGGTTTACCCATCAACAGATGATGGATCTTTTTTGTCTGGTTCCTTCTTTATAGTGTCCTCGAATGCCTTGTCTGCTTCTTCCATTCGTATTTTAGAATATTCAGTGTCACTCAATATGTCTATATCCCAGCCTGTGAGCTTTATAGCAAGCCTGACATTCTGACCTTTTTTGCCTATAGCAAGCGAAAGTTGCTGGTCATTTACAACTACCATGGCTGTCTTGGTTTCCTCGTTTATCCCAATTCTGTCAACAGTTGCAGGGCTTAATGCTCTTGCGATAAGCTGCCTGGGGTCATCAGTCCACGGTATTATATCTATCCTTTCTCCCCTGAGTTCACGCACTATTGACTGTACCCGTGTGCCTTTCATACCTACGCATGCGCCTACAGGGTCGATAGAAGGGTTATTCGAATAAACTGCAAGTTTTGTTCTTTCCCCCGGCTCTCTTACAATGTTCTTAATAACGACAAGACCATCATTGATCTCTGGAACTTCCATCTTGAATAAGGCGGCAACAAATTGTGGGATGGCTCTCGAAACCATAATCGAAGGACCTTTAGGGGTAATCTTCACATCTTCTATATATGCCCTCACAGTATCGCCTCGTTTAAGGTTTTCATTAGGAATCGTTTCTCTAATAGGAAGTATAGCCTCTGTTTTTCCAAGGTTAAGAAAATATGCTCCTTTCTCCTTTCTCATGATTACGCCACTTGCAATCTGCCCAACCTTATCTTTAAATTCATTGTATATCACATCTCTTTCTGCTTCCCTTACTTTCTGAAAAATAACCTGTTTTGCTGTCTGGGCAGCGATCCTGCTGAAATCATGCAGATCTAAGGGAATACTGACTACATCGCCTTCCGCCTTGTCTGGAAAAATCTTCCTGGCCTCCTCAATAGAGATTTCTTCATTCTTATTTAAAACCTTCGAAACAATATTTTTAGTTTCAAAGGCAACTATATTGCATGTTTTTGGATCAATAACGAGATCTACGTTTGTCCTTCCTCCAAATTTTTTTCTTGTAGCAGAAAGAAGGGCAGACCGTAAGGCTTCAATTAATATCTCTCTCGATATACCTTTTTCTCTGCTCATCTGGTCTATTACATAGCAGAGTTCTTTTGACATTTAAGCTCAACCTCCAGTTTTGCCTTTGATATTTTCTCAAATGGAATATCCATTTCACGGCCATTTACCAAAAGCTTTATAAAATTTCTATTAATCTCTGTTATCCGGCCTATAAAAAAATTCTGGTTTTCTATTTTTTCTATCGTAATTATACGGGCAAGTCTTCCTACATTCTTCTCAAAATCCTTTATACCCTTAAGTGGCCTGTCGAGCCCCGGAGAAGAAATTTCCAGAGTATATGAGCCTGGAAATAGGTCTTCAACATCAAGAACAGTTCCAAGGCTTTTGCTTAACCGCTCACAGTCACCGAGTGTAACTCCCCCCTCTTTATCAATAATAACCCTGAGCAATAACTTGCCCTTTCCTAATAACTCAATGTCGAAAATCTCTACACCTTGTTCATCAGCAACCTGCTTTGCTAATCTTAAAACCTTCTGTTTTATATCATTATTCATAGCAAATATAGTAGACCCCTATAAAACAAAAGAGTGGGTAAACCACTCTTTCATAAAAATCAGATATAAATTTAGACTACCAGTTTTTAGTATAAAAAGCAAATTCAGGGGATAAGCAAAAATTACCTATCCCCTGAAAATTACTAATGTGCCTATTTCCCCGGTGCCGGCGCTGGCGCTGGCTGTTCTGGCGCTGGCGCTGGCTGTTCCGGTGCTGGCGCTGGGGCAGGCGCTGGCGCCTCAGCTGGCTTTGGCGCTTCAGGCGCTGGTGTTTCAGCCTTCTTGCAGCCTACTGCAAATGCTACAAGTAACATTAATGATAAGACTAATGCTATAAACTTCTTCATTAATTTTCACCTCCTTTCAAGATATTTAATAAATATCTCAGAAAATGTGATTAAAGTCAAGAATTTTTGTTACCCCCAAACCTAAGTTTAAGGACTAATGCAGAGCTCGGACAAATTCGATGTATTGTAAGGGCGGATCTAAAATTTCCATGCCTATACTGTCTGTCGGACCTTCCGAATATGCCCATCTTACTTTGCAATAGAGATTGAGGGTTTCTCCTGAAGAGAGACGGAATTTCAAATCAATGTCGGTCCCGGGAGCATATTCCTTATGCGTTTTTAAGTGTGTGGTTATAATATGGATACCATTTTCGGAAATATTCTCTATAAATACTCCATATTTTTCATCGCCTGAGATACGTTCGGCATTTAATTTAACCTTTATTCTTTTATAATGCCTTTTTTTCATGGCGATATTGTAAATTTTTTTATGGAAGAGCGCAATAGTCTTTTTTAGCGCTGGTTCGGCGGTATAAAAAAAATCTTCTCTGGATAGAATTGACAATACCTGATACAATAGAAGGAGGAATAATGATATGGTAAAAAGCAATGATAGACTAAAGGAGATATCTGACGAGCTTAACGAAAACATAATGGCTGTAAGAGGAACATTAGAACTTGTGGAATCGGCAGTCTCCCATGGTGAGTTAAACGACCTTCTTCTAAAAGCAATTGAGAGAATAGATGTTATACAGAAATTGTCTAATGAGATGCTTGTAACATTAAAACAAATCTTTGACAAGATGAATGAAATAAAAACCACAAAAACGGTTACATAGTTTAAGGGGGCAGGCAGAAAAATAGCTGCTTTTTACATCTTGCACATTTTCGATGTACATTTAAAATTAAATAAGAATCGCTTTCTTGGAGGGTTTGCCATGCCTATTTATGAATTCTACTGCGCTGATTGCAATACTATTTTTAACTTCTTCTCAAGCCGTGTAAACACGGAGAAACGGCCTCTATGCCCAAAGTGCGATAAAGGGCCTCTGGATCGGCTTATGTCCAGATTTGCTGTTCTCAGGGGTGCAGAGGAACAGGATGACATAGGGATGCCGAAATTGGATGAAGCGAAATTGGAAAAGGCCATGTCTTTGATGGAACGGGAGGCTAAAAATCTGAACGAAGACGATCCCAAGCAGGCTGCTCATCTTATGCGAAGACTGTGCGATACAACTGGGCTGGATCTTGGCTCTGGAATGGAAGAGGCATTAAGACGTATGGAGGCCGGGGAAGACCCTGAAAAGATAGAAGAGGATATGGGGAATATCTTAGATGAAGGAGACCTCTTTGCCGCGCCCTCAAAAAGCTCTATGAAAGTTCGAAAAAAGCCCCCGGAACGGGACGAAACACTTTACTATTTATAACGGGTTTTTATATATGGCATTGGATACATATCCCCCCCACTGGTGGGAGAGGGAGGGGTTAGGAGGAGAAAAGTTTTAAACTAAAACGATGAAGAGATATTATTTCATAGTCCTGTTAGTTTTAATATCGCTGTTCTTTTTTTCCTGTGCTCCGGTTCTCAGAAAGGAGCTTATGGATGTAGCTCTCAGGGATGTGCCCTTGTCTGAGATCAAGCGAAAACCTGAATTTTACAAAGGAAGGCTTTTTATCCTTGGAGGGGTCATTGTCGATACAAAGGTTGCTGCCGAAGGTTCTTTGATAGAGGCGCTTTATGTGGATGTTGATTCAAGAGGTTATCTGAAGGGATTCGGGTTTTCCAGCGGTAGATTCCTTGCACTATTTCCAAAGGAAAGCGGCCTTTTGGACCCCATGATTTTCCGCAGTGGAAGGGAAATAACAATTGCCGGCGAGTTTATTGAAGAAAAAAAAGGGGAAATAGACGAGATGGAGTATGTTTATCCCTTCTTTAAGATAAAAGAGATTTACCTCTGGGAAGAGAAAAAAGACTACTATGTTGTTCCATACTATTACTATCCTTATCCCTACTGGTGGGATTATCCTTATTGGTGGGATAGACCTTTTTTGAGACATCGCGTCCCACCATATTGGTAGTAGAGTTCGAAGAGGTAATACTTTAAAGGCTTTAAAGTGGCATATGCGCCTTTGGATTTAGATCAAGCCCTGCGAAGTTTCCTGACTCAAGATGGTGGTATCCGGCTGCTGCAATCATGGCTGCATTATCTGTACACAGCAGCACAGACGGTATAAAGATTTCCACCTCTTTCTCCGCTCCCATCTTTTTCATCCTATTCCTCAACTCACTGTTTGCAGCCACCCCGCCTGAGATTGCAACCCTTTTAATATATTCTTTTTTCATCGCCCATTCTGTCTTTCTCACAAGCACATCAACTACAGATGCCTGAAAGGACGCAGCGATATCGCTAATCAGTTTAGAGTTTTGAGTTTTGAGTTCGGAGTTGATGCCCCCCATTGGCCCCCTCTTAGCAAAGGGGGGATGGGGGGTAACCGCAGCTTTTAAAAAATTCAGCACTGCTGTCTTAAGCCCGCTGAAGCTAAAATCAGAGGATTCAGGCATGTATGCTCTCGGGAAATCTATAGCCTTTGGATTTCCATCCTGTGAAAGTTTATCGATTACCGGGCCCCCGGGATATCCAAAGCCGAGGAGCTTTGAGACCTTATCATATGCCTCACCTGCTGCATCATCCCTTGTCCTGCCGAGTTCTTTGTATTTACCAAAGCCATCCACCCTGTAAAGGCATGTATGACCCCCTGAGATAATAAGTGCAATGAATGGGAAGGATGGTTTTAGTTCCTCAAGGAATGATGAGAATATGTGGCCTTCAAGATGATTTACTGCAACAAGAGGGGCTTGTTTTGAATAGCATATAGCCTTTGCAAAAGAACACCCTACAAGCAAAGATCCTATAAGGCCCGGGCCATGGCATACAGCAATCCCGGATAAATCTTCAAGTTTAACACCGGCAACCCCCAATGCCTCATTAACAACAGGCCATATCATCTCGATGTGCCGGCGGGATGCGAGTTCAGGGACAATGCCGCCATATTTTTTATGTATCTCTGCCTGGTTCGAAATAATATTAGAGATTATTTTTGCGCCATCTTCTACTACAGAGGCTGATGTATCATCACACGACGTATCTATACCCAGGATAAGCATGCCTTAAGGATTATTGCTCGTATATAGTTATGTCTTTTGGTAATGAAGGTTCAAACAATCTGTCTTCTAACCCAGTATTAATTTTTACATCCTTTAGTTTTATCTTTACCCTGTTTGAATGAGAATCGTTTATGGTAAAAGATCTTATCGGGAATTCATCTTCAGAAAGATCTATTTCTATTGAGTGTATACCTTCCAGAGGTCTTCTCGGTTTTAAGATCAACCTGCTGCTTCTTTCCGATACATGGAACTCCTCCTGAATTTTTCCAAATCCGCTCAAGAGTGCAATTGGCGCCTGGCCGTATGTATCCTTGTCAAAATTCCCTATGAATGCCTGCTTTTCTTTTTTCTGATATATGATTATCTCATTATTATTAATAAAAACCTCCTGTCCTGCCTTTCCTTTATAATCCCATTTTATCTTCATGGGCATTCTTATGAAAAACTGGCCTTTATATATATCAGTACGCTTAAGATCCTTTATATGACTTTCCTGAACAAAACTACCACTTATGTCTTTGATGTTCTCATATGCCTTCTGGATTCTCGCAATTCCCTCCTCAACTGATGAGGAAGCAATAGAGACAGTTAAAAGTGAAAAGTTGAGAGTAAAAAGTGAAAAAAAACAAAATAAATATAGAAGTCCCTTGAGATGCTTTGTCTTAAGCATAACCATAACTTTTTATAATGTTACTATGTAAATATTCTGATACTACTTTATTCTTTTTTCTTGCGTGTTGTTTTCTTTGCTATTTTTCGGACTTCTTTTTTTGGAGCCCCCTTTTTTACTGGCCTGACCTTTTTCGCAAGTTTGATTTCTTCTGCCTCCTCGGTAATTCCAGCTTCTTCAGCAATAACTGGCCCTTTTACCTCAATTTCTTCAATAACAGTTGTCTCCTCTGGCTCTTCTATTTCCTGACTTGCATGCCTTGCCATCACTATCCTTTCCGCCTCAAGCCAATTGTCAAGGGCTCGGCCTTCAACGTACCCACTCTTTTCATAAAGTTCATAAGCTACCATTGCTATTTCGTCGTATAAATTCACTTTATCCCTCCTTAATGCATTTATTTTAATATTATCACATTTGTAATGCAATTCAATTCTTCAGCAATGGGGTAACGCCTTTTTTTTAAACGGTCAGGCGCCGTTTTAGAGTATCGTTGAGAAATATCATGACCTGTGTGACCGATACCCGTTCCCTTGTATGGTATTTTACTGAAGATGCTCGTTTGAGCAAGAATGTCCGGGAGGCAATTATTGAAGAATGGCGTGGGGCGAATAAAGAAACAATTGCTGAAGCTGTTAAGTGTTAAGTTGGCTATTATTGACAGCTTTGGCCGATTGTGATACCCTCAATAGTACGCAAAATGTCGGATAAATCATCCATAATAAAAGAAGTTCAGAAGTATATCGCCAGTGGTCAGATAGATAAAGCCATTGCTGAGTGGGAGAAATTGGCAAAGGAGTATCCTGACGGTGCCACCTATAATACTATCGGGGATTTGTATCTCAAAAAAGGCGATAAAACAAGCGCAGTAGATTCGTTTCATAAGGCTGCAAATTTTTTCAGGCACGAAGGATTTTCTCCCAAGGCCTTAGCGCTTTATAAAAAGATTTTAAATATAAATCCTACAGAATTTGAGGCCCTTTTTTCCATCGGCGAATTAAATGAGGAGAAGGGTCTTATCACGGATGCCATAAAATATTATCTTGCAACAGCTGATAGTCTTTCAAAGGGAGGCAAAAAGGAAAAACTTTTTGATATATACAACAAGATACTCGCTCTTTCTCCGGACGATATACATCTCAGGAATAAGGTTGCAGAAATATATTCTAAAGAAGGCCTCATGTCAGAGGCAGCAAAACAATACTTCCAGATAGCGATGCTTTACTTTGGTAAGGGAGATATGGAAAATTCTATGGGGTATTACCAGAAGGTCCTTGACGTTCAGCCTTTAAACAAGGAAGCAATACTCGGGATCAGCTACCTATACGAGAGAAGCGGCAATCTTGAGCGGGCCATTGAACAGGTGAAAGAGGCTGCTAAGTTATTCCCGGAAGACACAGATATCCATCTCAGGGGCGCAGAGATTTATATAATGGCTGGGAGATTTAATGAAGCAGGGGATAGTCTCAGGAAGGTCCTAGAGGTAGAACCAGCTAATATTAAAGCGAGAAGACTCCTTGGAGATATATATTTAAAGGAAGGTGACAGAAAGAAAGCCTGGACAGAGTACCTCCCTGTCCTCGATGAAATGATACTCGATGAAAAGTATGATGATGCCATTAAACTTCTCGAATCTTTTAAGGATATGGACCCGTTGGAGACTGGAAAGAGACTTGTATCGCTGTACAGGCAACTTGGGGAGCAGGTTCAGGCGATTACAGAATGCCTCATCCTGAATGATCTCTATGAGAAGGCTGGTGATATTGCAAAGAGTGAGCAGATCATTAAAGAGGCACATGAAATATATCCTGAGGACCCGAGGCTCGCTGGTTTGCTTAAGGAGGAGGAAGTTGCCGTTGCACCTCCTGAATGCCCTGCTACATACGTTAAGGAAAAGCAGAAAGAGCCTGTTGTTACCGAAAGTGAGATTCTTGAAGCTGAGGAAATAACCGAACCTGTTCTTGAGAGCGATGTCATGGATATATTTAACGAATTTAAAAAGGGACTTGAAGAAGAGCTTGGAAAAGAGGATTACGAAACACATTACAATCTTGGGATAGCATATAAGGAGATGGGACTTACGGATGACGCGATAAGAGAATTCCAGATATCGCGTGATAATCCAAAGCGTTTTATCCCTTCTTCTAGTATGCTTGGTATATGTTATATGGAAAAGGGCCTTTATCCTCTCGCTATAGATGTTCTAAAGAATGCTGTCGACAAGATGAAGGATACGGGCGAATCCTACTGGGCAATGAAATATGATCTTGCTGAGGCATACGAAAAGAACGGCAATTTAAAAGAAGCGCTTGATTTATATACAGAAGTTTATGAGTGGAATTCAAAATTTCGTTCTGTGGATGTTAAAATAAATTCCTTAAGGGTGATGGTTAATGAAGAGGATGTCGGACAAAAGAAACCCCGGAGCGGAAAAAACAGGGTATCTTACATATAAAGACAGGTGTCTTACCTATAAAGCTAGTTCTGCAAGCTGACAAACAATAATTTACAAGTTATAATAATTCGTGGATTATTTAAAATATTATGACCTGAAAGAGCATCCATTTTCTAATGTAGTTGACAGTAGATTTTATTATAACGGCCGCCAGCACAATGAAGCCCTTGTAAAATTGAGATATGCGATAGATACGAGAAAGGGTCTTGCGGTTGTAACTGGCGGGATAGGAACGGGTAAGACAACCCTCGCAAGAAGGCTACTTGAGGAATTGGATGAGAACAGTTATGAGGCAGCCCTCCTTGTGGTAGTGCACGCTACTGTCAGTTCTGAATGGCTCTTTAGAAAGTTTGCTATCCAACTTGGTGTTAAAGACTTGAAAGAAAACAAGGTGGAACTTCTCACTCAGATTTATATGAGACTTTCCGAGATAAGGGACGAAGGTAAAAATGCTGTAGTGATGATTGATGAGGTCCAAATGTTGAATTCAAAGGAAATTATGGAGGAATTCAGGGGTCTTTTGAATATGGAGACACACGAAGGAAAGATGCTTAATTTTATTTTTTTTGGCCTGCCCGATCTTGAAGACGTTCTCTCGCTTGATGAACCATTAAAACAGCGGGTGGCTATCAAGATCGGGCTAAAGGCATTTTCTGAAGAAGATACAAGGGATTACATAAATCATAGGCTAAATGTCGCAAGGTGTAATAAGGAGATATTTTCGAAAAATGCTATAAGACTTATCTATCAGTATACAAATGGCATACCAAGGCGTATAAATACTGTCTGCGACAATGCGCTTCTTGAAGGCTATCTGTTAAAGTTAACTAAATTAGATAGTGAAACAATAAAGACTGTAGCGGTTGACCTTGGTTTAGACCTCGTGGCTGAATGATATCTCTTTAAATTTTAAAGTCACAGAATATTTAGAGAATTCTATCCTGATCTTCATCGGATACCAGATATTACCTGCATTTTCTGGATTATCATAATAGAATTCAAATTCTTTACCATCTTTAAGGTAGACCGTCTGCTTTATCGGAAGCATTGTTTTTCTGTCTAGCCATATCTGTCTCGAAAGATTTTTTAGTAAATAATTGCCTTCTTTTTCATCAATTTCAAAGTCTTTTATATCCCACCAGAAAAGGCAGTCTCTCAAGCCATGCGTAAGTATTCCACTTTTGGTTCTGTCAAGAGTTGGAACGCTTTTTACAATGCCGTTTTCTGACGTGATCTCGAGCGCAAGAAATCCGAATGAGTATACACGGAGGCTTAGATTACCATTTCTGGATATATTTAGCACCCCGTCTCCTCTTATCTCAGTATCTTCCTTTTCATAGATTATGGAAAATACGGCTTTTATGTCCGAGATACTATTCTTCAAATAGAGTACATCCTTTACATCAATGCCTTCATATAAAGGCATCTCGAGCCGTGGCGCTGCACAGGAAAATAAAAACAGGATGATGTTAACTAAAAACAGCCTGTAGAGAGTCTTCAATATTTTTAACTCCTATTATCTCTAATCCAAAAGTGGTTTTTATTTTTTCGGCGTTTCCTGAAGGCATGACAGCCCGTTTAAACCCTATATTCGATGCCTCCCTTAACCGCGCCTCCGCCTGTGTAACTGCCCTTATCTCACCCGAAAGACCGGCTTCGCCAAATACAAATATTTCCGGATCTATGGGTAAGTCTCTCAGAGAAGAGGTTATTGTTGTAATAATGCCGAGGTCAACAGCAGGCTCAATTATCCTGAGGCCGCCAACAACATTTACAAATATATCCATCCCTCCGAGATGAAGACCTGCCCTTTTTTCAAGCACTGCTGCAAGCAGATTTACCCGATTAAAGTCAACACCTATCGTTGTTCTTCGGGGCATCCCAAAATTAGTTTGCGAGACAAGTGACTGTATCTCGACCATCAAGGGCCTGGTAGCTTCGAGGCTTGCAACAACAGTTGAACCTGAAACATTCAAGGGTCTTTCCAGAAGGAACAGTTCAGATGGATTTTCTACTTCTATAAGTCCCGAGTCTGACATTTGAAATATCCCTAGCTCGTTTGTTGAACCAAAACGGTTTTTTACAGTCCTCAAAATGCGGTATGAATGCCCTCTATCTCCTTCAAAATACAGGACTGTATCTACAATGTGTTCAAGAACACGCGGCCCGGCAATCGCGCCTTCTTTAGTTACATGACCTACAAGAAATACAGGGATATCAGATCTTTTTGCAAGGGACATCAATTTTGCAGCGCATTCCCGTACCTGGCTGACAGAACCGGGCGCTGAAACAAGCTCTTCAGTGTAAACGGTCTGTATGGAATCTATCACCATTGTTTTAGGAACAAGTTTTGATGCTGCAGTGGCAATAACTTCGAGTGAGGTCTCTGAAAGTAAGATTATCTCTTCAGAATTTATTGAGAGCCTTTCAGCCCTGATTTTAATCTGTTCGGGCGACTCTTCACCTGAGACATAAAGCACTTTACCGTGTTTTCTTGAAAGACCAGAAAGAGCTTGTAAGAGTAACGTAGATTTTCCTATGCCCGGGTCGCCGCCAATGAGTGTCACCGAGCCTGCAACAACTCCTCCTCCCAGAACTCTGTCAAGCTCCTTAATCCCTGTTGATGCCCTTTGCCTGTATCCGCCTGTAATTGAACTTAAAGGCTGGGGCGCTGACTTGCCAGAATGAGCTGCAAGTGACGAATGATGAGCAGATGTCTCTTTTCTTTCTTCAACAAGGCTGTTCCATGCTCCACAGTCCGGACACTTGCCGAGCCACTTTGGAGTTATGTAACCGCACGCCTGGCATTGATAAAATGTTTTAACCTTTGGCATGATGTAAAAATAATATATGCGTTTATATATTAGCTGGTAACCCTTCAGTGAAGGGTGGAGTTTAGCTGTCATGGATTCGACAAGCTCACCATGACAAACCCACAATATGTTGTGTACTGTCACCCTGAGCTTGTCGAAGGGTGCGCCGCTTTTGTGAGCCGCCACGCTTCACTGAAGGGTTACATTAGCTGCTGCTGTTAATTTTCTCTATAAAAGTTGTATCAAAGTTTCCATTTATAAAATCGGGGTTGCGCATGACCCTTTGATGGAAGGGGATCGTTGTGTTTATGCCCTCGATTATAAATTCATCAAGCGCACGCCTCATTTTTGCTATTGCCTCTGCTCTATCTTTTCCGTGTACAATTAGTTTGGCAATGAGGGAATCATAGTGAGGAGGTATGATATATCCACTGTATATTGCTGTATCTACTCTAACACCAGGCCCTCCAGGAAGTGAAAGAAATGTAATTTTTCCCGGAGAGGGGATAAATTTTTCGGGATCCTCAGCATTAATTCTGCATTCTATAGCATGCCCTGCTGGTTTTATCTGGCTCTGTTTGTACTCCAATGGTAAGCCTGCTGCCAGTTTTATCTGCTCTTTTATTATATCAATACCTGTAACTGCCTCTGTTACCGGATGCTCTACTTGTATCCGGGTATTAATCTCAATAAAATATATATTACCTTTAGGGTCAACTATAAACTCTACCGTGCCTGCATTCCTGTATTTGATAGCACGTGCAGCCTTTACCCCTAACTCTCCGATCCTCTTCTTGAATTTTTCTGTTGATAAGATAGGCGAGGGGGATTCTTCTATAAGCTTTTGGTGCCTTCTCTGTACTGAACAGTCTCTTTCACCAAGATGGATAACGTTCCCTTTGTTATCTGCTAAAATCTGCACTTCAATATGCCTCATCTCCGGTATATATTCTTCTATATAAAGTTCGCTATTACCAAATGCAGTTAAAGCCTCCCTCTGTGCCATGTAAAATGCCTGCTCAAGGTCTTTCTCCTCCCTCACAATCTTCATACCATGCCCTCCTCCGCCGGCAGATGCCTTGAGCACTATCGGAAACCCTATCTTTTTTGCAACCTTCAGGACCATCTCAGTTGTAGCTACAGGCCCGTCACTTCCAGATACAACGGGCACACCCCTGCGTTTCATTGTCTGCCTGGCTTTAGCCTTGTCACCACCGAGTCTTATATTTTCAGGGGGTGGGCCTATGAATGTGATACCCGAAGTAGTGCATGCTTCAGCAAAATGATGGTTTTCTGAAAGGAACCCGTAACCCGGGTGTATGGCGTCAGAATCGGTTATCTCTGCAGCGCTGAGTATCGCAGGGATATTCAGATAACTCTGAGGTAGACTTACAGGCCCGATACAAACAGATTCGTCAGCAAGCCTTGTATGGAGAGACTCCTTTTCTGCGTCTGAGTATACAGCAACAGTTTTTATCCCGAGTTCCCTGCATGCACGGATAATCCTTATGGCAATCTCACCACGGTTTGCTATTAAAATCTTCTTAAATAGTTTCATCTCAATCGCGTAACTCTATGCTCTATGCTCTATGCTCTATGCTCTATGCTCCTTGCTTTTTGTTCATACAGGCTCGATTAGAAATAACGGTTCACCGTATTCAACCGGCTGTCCATTTTCTACTAAAACCTTTACAACGACGCCGTCAACATCGCTTTCGATCTCGTTCATCAGCTTCATTGCCTCTACAATGCAGAGAACCTGGCCTTTGTTTACCTTTAAACCTACTTCTACGAAAGGCGCTGCTTCAGGCGAAATCGACCTGTAGAATGTGCCGACAATCGGTGAAGTTATTGTTACAAGCCTCTGTGTCTCTTCCTCTGTCTCAGCTACTAGCTTCTCATGTAAACTTGTAGATTTAAGCGCCGGCACTTCTAGCGATGACAAAAGTTTCTCTCTTTTGATCTTTACTTTTGTCCCGTCTTTTTCTAACTGCAGTTCAGTAATATCTGTTTCCTTGAGAAGTTCAATGAGATTTTTTAAATCCTCAAGTTCCATCATTTTACCCTTTCTATATATTCTGATGTCCGTGTGTCAACCTTAATAGTATCGCCCTCATTTATGTGGAAAGGGACCCTAACCACAGCCCCTGTTTCCAATGTTGCTGGTTTGTTTCCTCCTGATGCCGTGTCTCCCTTAAATCCTGCAGGGGCCGTTTTTGTAACAACGAGTTCAACAAATGTTGGAAGTTCTACACTCAGGGGAGCTCCTTTATAATACAGGATTACAGCTACCATATTTTCCTTTAGGAATTTTTTGGCATCACCAAGCTGGTCAGAAGTAAGAGGGATCTGTTCATAAGTATCTTCATCCATGAAATAATACATACCATCTTGCATATATAGATATTGCATCTTCTTTTCCTCAAGCTGAGGACTCTCTAATTTTTCGCCTGACCTGAAGGTTTGCTCAAGGATGCTTCCTGTTCGCAGACTTTTCATCTTTGTCCTGACAATAGCTCCGCCCCTTCCCATTTTTACATGTTGAAAATCTATTATCTCACAGGGTTCATTTTTAAATTCTAGCTTGAGACCTTTTCTGAAGTCACTCGTTGAAATCAAATCATTACCTCCCAATTAAGGCCATAATATTTTAGCATTTTCCACAATTTTTTCCATCGAGTCGAAATTTTGAGCTAAATTTTAAGTGTGAGAATCTAATTTATAATATCGAGTTTTTTAGAGATTCTGGTGAGGACTCCAGTGCCATCGGGTTTTACCACTACCATATCCTCTATCCTTACTCCTCCGAGTCCTGGCACATAAATGCCCGGCTCGATTGTGAAGACCATGTTCTCTTTAATAATTTCTCTCTTATTCCATGTTATGCGGGGTGACTCATGTATCTGAAGACCGACACCATGGCCGGTTCCATGTCCAAAGAACTTACCATAACCTGCATTTTTTATAATATCCCTGGCTGAACTATCAATCTTTTTAGATTCTATGCCCGGTGAAACAAGAGAGATGGCCCTGTTGTTTGCCTCTAATACCAGTTGGTAGATTTCCTTTTTTTTATTAAAATTATCTCCTTTTCTTATGAGCAAGGTCCTGGTCATATCCGAGAAATAACCATCAGCTTCTCCACCCCAATCTATAATTATAAGGTCTCCCATATTTAATTTTTTTTCAGTCGGCTTAGCATGGGGCATAGCTGAATTAAGACCTGATGCAACTATTATGTCAAATGGAATATGTCTGCAGCCGTTTTTTTTTAATTTTTCCTCAAGCCTCAGGGCTATCGCTCTCTCGCTTACCCCTTGTCTTATATATGGCTTCACTTCAAGGAAGGCAAGTTCCGCGCGCCTTACTGCTTTTCTGATTGAATTTATCTCTACCGCATCTTTTATTTCCCTTAGCCTTTCTATTACTCCTTCTAAGGCCTTCAAACTTAAACCTGTATTAGCTAGTCTCCTGAAAAATTCATAAGTTACAGAAGACTCAAAGGCAAGCCTCTTGATTCCCGTCTTTTTAGAGAGGCTTTTTATGGTCCTTATTAAGTCTCTTTTCACTAGGATAATATCCCACTCTTTTAACTCTCTTTCTGCCTGCTCCTTATATCTAAAATCAGTTATAAAAAATATTTCATTTCTTGTGATCAAGAGAAGAGCTGATGAGCCTGAAAAGCCAGTGAGATACCGAACATTATTTATGTCTGTGACAAGAAAGCCTTCAAATCTTTTTCTTTTAATGAATTCTATTATTTTAGTGAGGTTGGGGTCAGGTCTTGACATTTGACATAAGCTCATGGGAATAACTCTTATAACTCTAAAGAATCTCTTATGTCAAATGTCAAGACCTGACCCCACTTTATAGGATGTTTTTTACAGCCCTCAACGCAAGGAGATAGCTATCAGGGCCGAAGCCGCTTATCTGTCCAACTGCAACCCCTGTGATGAAAGATATTTTCCTGAATTCTTCGCGTTTGAAGATGTTTGACAGGTGTACCTCTATGCACGGTTTACCCACTGCTGCAATGGCATCCCTTATTGCTATACTCGTATGGGTATAGGCAGCAGGGTTTATAATTAGGGCCTCATAGTTACCTTTGTGGATAGCGTCTATTATCTCTCCCTCACTATTAAGTTGTATTACACTGACATCGATGCCGAGATCTGAGGCGAGGGAAAAGATATCCTTATTTATATCTTTGAGTGACTTAGTCCCGTATGTCTCTGTCTCCCTTTTGCCAAGGAGGTTCAAGTTAGGACCGTGAATAATTAATATCTTCATTATTTTTCCCCAAAAAAAAACTCTTAACGCCTCTTTTTAATGCCCTCGAGGAAACTATCCAGTCTCGCTATTAGTTCCTCCTTACCGAGAAGTTTTAAAAGGGCATTTAGCTCTTCAACGCGTTGCATTACATGCACATTATCGGGTTCTATCAAGAGAAGTTTTCTATATATGCTCATAGCCTCCATATACTTGCCTTGAGATATATATGGGTCTGCATCATAAACTTCTTCACCAAATGAAACCTCAGATGGTTTTTCTCCCTCAATATCTGAAAGACTTGTTACTGCCCATTTATCCATTGGGTTTAGTTTTAAAACTGTCTTAAATTCTTTTACTGCTCTATCTTTTTCACCGAGGTTTCTATAAATCTCGGCTAGCTTTTTATGGGCATATAAATTGTCGGGTATAGTCCTAATAACCTTTTCAAATTCAGCCCTTGCCTCTTCGAGCATGCTCCTCTCTAAATATATCTTGCCTAAGGAAACCCGTACACTCATATATTCAGGTTGGCGTTCAAGCCCTTTAGTTAGGACGCCAATAGCCTCATCAAACATCCCTGCCTTCTTGTATTCTTCAGCAAGTGGAATAAAGAGCTTTGAATTTGGGTCCTTATCTACCTTTTCTTTTAATCTTTCGATGTCTTCAAGCGCCATGGTATATCCAAAATTTTTAACAAAAAAGGAAAAAAAGTCAAGCCTTGATCTCTACTAATCTGTCTAATATTGCATCTGCAACAGAGTCTTTACTCATAAGAGGAAACTCTATTTCTTTTTCTTTATCAATAATTATAACTCTGTTAGTATCAACATCAAACCCTGAACCGGTTTCTGTAACATCATTAAATATAATCATATCCATGTTTTTTTCTTTTAATTTCGTTTTTGCCCGTTCAATTTTCATACCCGTTTCTGCTGCAAACCCAACAATAAATAGCTTTTCTCTTTTTTTCCCTACCTCTGAAATAATATCAGGAGTAGGGTTTAGCATCAAAGACAACTTTCCGGATTTTTCAATCTTGTTCTTGGACTTTTCTGCTGGCATAAAATCAGAAACAGCAGCAGACATTATCAGTACAGTTGATGAATATAACTCCTTATTTACGGCATTTAACATGTCCTCTGCAGTTTCTACAGAAATGAAATTAACACCTTTAGGTTGATTTAATAAAGAAGGTCCGCTTATTAGACTTACCCCGGCGCCTCTCCTGAAGGCAGCGCTTGCAATAGCATACCCCATCCTGCCCGATGATCTGTTAGATATAAACCTGACAGGATCAAGATATTCTCTCGTAGGGCCTGCGGTTACGATGATCTTCTCTTTTACAAGGTCTTTTTTTGTGATTGAGGATATTATTGCCTCAACAATCTCAGAAACGTCTGACATCCTTCCTATTCCTTCTTCTCCACAGGCCAGATTTCCCTTTACAGGCCCTACCTGGATAACTCCACAGGATAAAAGATATCTCAGATTCTCCTGGAAAATGGGATTCTCATACATCCTCCAATTCATTGCAGGTGCAATGATTATTTTACCCCTGAATGAAAGGAGGCTTGTGCTTAGAAGATTGTCAGCGATACCCCTTGCAAATTTACCTATTATATTTGCGGTTGCAGGGGCTATAACCATGACATCCGCATTGGCAGACAACGTTATGTGTGCCATGGGATCACTGAAAAGGTCTGAATAAACCTTGTTCTGAGAGGCGACTTCGAGAGCTAGCGCTGTTATAAAATTCTTAGCGCTTTCGGTCATTATAACGGTAACCGATGAGCCTTTTTCTCTGAGTCTTCGCGCTAAATCAACAGCTTTGTAAGCAGCAATTCCACCTGTTACTCCAAGGAGTACGGATTTATTCTTTAGCACCTTCCTCTTGTTTTTCAGTGAATAGACCCTCCAGAGCTTTCTTGTCCTTTGTCTCCTTTTCATGGAGATATATTTTTAGATCTTTTTCAAACTCTGTAAGCTCTTCACCCTTGATCTCTTTCTTTTTCTCCTCGAGTAGTTTTCTGTAGTCAAATTTTTTTGCATCTTCCTTTGCCTTCATTGCTTGTTCACCTGTCAGGAATTTAACGGTATTACTTATTGTCTCCACAAGGGCAATGGTACTAACTTTCTTTGCCTTTGTCTTAATCCTGGGTTTAGCGCCTACAGCGAGTTCCTTTGCCCTCTGAGCTGCTATTGCTATGATCCTGAATTTCCCATCGATTTTATCATGGTCGTATTCAATCGGCAGAGAAATAATATCCATATTTACCTCCTAATTTTTGTAATAGTTCACCCCCCATCAGAGGGGGGTAATTATCAGAGCGACTGGTACATATTCCCCTCCACTGGTGGGGGTTGCAACTATTACCTATTTTTTAAAAAACCGCTCTTCAATCCAGAGGGGGTTGATTGCTTTAGCGCTGACCCTGTGTGAGGTTATTATAGCCTTAAGTTCGTTGAGCGCCTCCTCAAGCTTATCGTTAATTATAACATAATCATACTTACTGTAGCTTTTTATTTCAAAAACTGCTCTCTTGAGCCTTTTTTTTATCTCTTCTTTTGAATTAGTCATTCGCTTTTTGAGTCTTTTTTCCAGTATATCCACGGAGGGTGGTAATACAAAGATATACGCAGCGCCTTTTGGGTATTTCTTCTTTAGTTTCATTGCGCCCTGTGTGTCAATATCCAGAATGATATCAATGCCTGATTCTAAAAGTTTTTCAAGTCTTTTCCTTGATGTGCCGTAAAGCTCTCCATGTATCTCTGCCCACTCAATAAACTCTTCTTTTTCGAGCAGCGATTTGAACTTGTCCCTGCTAATAAATGAATAGTCCTTGTTGTTAACTTCTCCTGGCCGTGGTTGTCGTGTTGTATATGATACCGAAAATTTCAGATTAGGCAGCGCTAAAACAAGTTTTTTGCATAACGTTGTTTTGCCAGCCCCTGAAGGTGCAGATATTATGAATAGATTGCCCCTATTTTTCTTCTCCTGCAAGGGTTTCCTTCCCTTCGAAGAATCTCTGTGTAATTGTCTCTGCCTGAATAGCTGATAATATAATATGGTTGCTGTCAGTAACTATTATCGAGCGGGTGCGCCTCCCCTCAGTTGCATCAATTAATCTGCCTTCCTTTTTTGCCTCCTCGCGAAGTCTCTTCATAGGTGCAGAACCCGGTGTTACAATTGCAACAACCTTAGAAACAGCTACGACATTACCAAAACCTATATTAACGAGTACCGGACTGAGGTCGCCTTTTTTCATATTTTAGTCCTTTCACCTGAAAATACCTTTATAACACACCCCCAACCCCTCTTAATAGAGGGGAGTTCTCCGGTTTCCCCTCTAATAAGAGGGGATTAAGGGGTGTGTATTTTTATTCCCCTTTGTGCCGATTTGTCGGCATAATTGTTTCATTGTATGTTCTGTACCTGTTCTCTCATCTTTTCAACCTCGATTTTCATCTCTATCGCAAGATTAGATATAGTGTAATTGCTTGACTTATATGCTAAAGTATTTACCTCTCTGTTTATTTCCTGAAGGAGGAAATCAAGTTTTCTCCCTGTAATATTACCATTATTTAGAGTTTCTATAAACTGTTTTATATGGTTTTCGATTCTGCTTACTTCTTCTGTTATATCAATTTTATCCGCCATTATCGCAGCCTCTTGAGTTATTCTGCTGGACTCTATCTCTTCGGTACCAAGTATTAACTTCAGCCGTTCAGAAAATTTTTCCATACACCTTTCGACTTCATGAGGTATGAGTAATTTTATTTTATTGTTCATCATACCAAATGATTCAATTCTTTTATGCAATTCCTCTGACAGAAGGTTGCCCTCTCTTATTCTCATCGCTTCGAGATTAGAGACAGCCTCATTAAGGGAAGCATAAAGCGCATCTATATTGTATTTCTGTTCTTCTTCGACAAGAAGTTCCCTGTATACAGTAAGTGTATCCATGTTTATCTTGCCCGGGATAGAAAGTTCTTTTTGTAAATCCTGCAAAGCAGTATATATATTCCTTGCAAACTCCTTATTTATTTTTAACTGTAATGCCTTATGGTTTTTTGCCGAGACAGAAACATCTAACCTCCCTCTATGAAATTTTTCTTTAATGATATTTCTTAAAGGTATTTCATGTTGGCCCATATAAGGCGGCATTTTTATTGATATGTCGATAAATCTGTGATTTAAAGAGCGGATTTCAACCCTGAAATCATCATTTTCTGCACTACCAAAGCCTGTCATACTCTGTATCATATTTTAAAACTATAAATCAGTCAGGCAATTTAGTCAAATACAGGCAGATAATTTATTGGATTTTGCCATATTTCATATCTAAAAGCTTGAAAAATGAAACAGTAATTGGCTAAAATCAATCGTTAAATTCTTCTGGAGGTATAAAAAATGGCCGAGACATTGGAGATAAGATGGCATGGAAGGGGAGGGCAGGGGACAGTTACTGCTGCCAAGGTGCTTGCAGATGCTTGTTTGAGTGGCGGGAGATACGTACAGGCATTTCCTGAATACGGGCCTGAAAGGTCTGGAGCGCCGTTAAGGGCATACAACCGCATAAGTTCAAAGGAGCTCAGGATGCACTGCCCTGTACTTCAGCCGCAGGTTGTCGGTGTTGTTGATGCCACGCTGCTTGATAGCATCAATGTTGCTGAGGGAGCCAAAGAAGATGCAATATTTGTTGTTAATTCATCAAAAGATCCGAAGGAGATAAGGGCAAAGCTCAATGCAAAACCAGGACAAAAAGTTTTTACAATTGATGCTACAAAGGTAGCCATGGAGTGTATTGGAAGGGCCTTGCCGAATTCTCCTATGCTTGGTGCAGTATGTAAAGTGACCAGCCTTGTAACCCTTGAGCATCTCCTCGAGGATATCAGAAAAAGCTTTGGTAAAAAATTTTCTCAGAAGATAATAAACGGCAATCTTGAGGCAACGAGGCGCGGATATGAGGAGGTAAAGGAAGGATGAACCCCGTAAGACTCACAGTTTTTTACAAGATGGGGTTTAAAATTAGGAATGTGAAATAATTTGTTTGAGAATCCCTTGAAAGGAGGTCTAACGGGGTGAAACTAAAAGGATGGAGAGAGGTTACGCCTGGGGCCGTAATACTTGAGGCTGGAAACGCGGTCGAATTTAAGACGGGTTCATGGAGGTCGTTCAGGCCGGTATGGAAGGAAGAAAATTGTATACAGTGTCTCTTTTGCTGGCTGTATTGCCCTGATATGGCGATTAAGGTAAAGGATGGCAAGAGGGGGGAGTTTGATTATGATTACTGCAAGGGCTGTGGAATATGTGCCCTTGAATGCCCCGGCAAAAAAGGAAACAAGGCAATTGTTATGGTAGAGGAGGGAAAATAATGGCAAAAATTGTTGCTGCAACAGGAAACGAAGCAGTTGCCAATGCCTTTATGCAGGTAAATCCTGATGTCAGTGCAGCATACCCTATAACTCCTGCAACAGATATTATGCAAAGGTTTACAAGCTTCGTATCTAACGGTAAAGTTAAAACAGAAATGATCCTTGTTGAAAGCGAGCACAGTGCGATGAGTGCCTGCATCGGAGCGTCAGCAGCCGGCGGACGGGTCATGACTGCGACGTCTTCGCAGGGACTTGCTCTTATGTGGGAGATGTTGTTTATAGCTTCGGGTTTGAGGCTTCCAATAATTATGTGTGTTGTAAACAGGGCTCTTTCAGCCCCATTGAATATTCATGGCGATCATTCGGATGCTATGGGTGCAAGAGACTCCGGATGGATACAACTGTGGTCTGAAAATGCCCAGGAGGCATATGACAATATAATACAGGCATTTCGTATCGGAGAGCACCTGGATATAAGACTTCCTGTGATGGTCTGTCTGGACGGTTTTATAATAAGCCATTCTATAGAGAGGATAGAATATCTGGAGGATGGCGAGGTCGCAAATTTCATTGGTAATTTTAAAGAGTTAAACCCGCTTCTTGATATGGAACATCCGGTTAGCTACGGACCTTTGATACTTCCTGACTATTATATGGAGTTTAGAAAAGCACAAGATGAGGTTGAGTCAAAGGTTTCCATGGTAGTTTTGGAGGCAGCTAAAGATTTTGAGAAAATCTCTGGTAGGAAATATGGACTGTTTGAAACATACAGGCTTGATGATGCAGAAATAGGAATAGTTATTCTTAACTCAGCTGCGGGTACATCAAAAGATACGATTGATGAATTCAGAAACAGGGGAATAAAAGCAGGCCTGTTAAAACCCAGATTGTATAGACCATTTCCTTATGAAAAAATAGGCGAGGTGCTGAAACACCTTAAAGCTGTTTGTGTGCTTGACAGGGCTGATGCTTTTGGCGGTTCTTATGGACCCGTGTTTATAGATATTGCAACGAGCCTTTACCCTTACAAGGAAAAACCGATACTCATCAATAAGATATACGGACTCGGTGGAAGGGATTATCTGCCAGAACATGCGGAGCATGTGCTCAACGAGCTTGCTGAGATAGCAAAGACAGGAAAAGCAGATACCGTTAAAGAATATATCGGGGTAAGGGGGTAATATGGCAAAACCACTTAGCTTAAAAGAACTTTCAAAGAAAGAAGTGCTGATATCTTCGGGTCACAGGATGTGTGCCGGGTGCGGTGCGCCCACAATTGTAAAGATGGTCCTTCTTGCATCCGACTACCCTGTCATAGCATCAAATGCAACAGGGTGTCTTGAGGTTTCTACCTGTATATCTGATTATACCGCATGGAGGATTCCATGGATTCATAGCGCTTTTGAGAATGCTGCTGCTACAATCTCTGGTGTAGAGGCAATGTATAGGTCTTTGAAAAAGCAGGGGAAGATAAACAAGGAAATAAAGTTCGTTGCATTCGGCGGTGATGGCGGCACTTACGATATAGGTTTACAAAGCCTTTCCGGTGCAATGGAGCGTGGACATGATATGCTTTATGTCTGCTATGACAACGGGGCGTACATGAATACAGGGATTCAACGTTCAAGCGCTACACCTCGTGGTGCGGATACTACGACAAGACCTGCAGGGAGCGTTATCCCTGGAAAGACTGAGCAGAAAAAAGACCTGACAAAAATTATGGCAGGACACAATATACCATATGCAGCACAGGCATCTCCAAGCCACTGGATGGATCTCATGAAAAAGGCACGAAAGGCGTTTGAAATACAGGGCCCGAAATTTATGAATATAATCTCGCCATGTAACCGCGGATGGAGATCCCGGACTGATGATTCAATAGCACTGAGCAGGCTTGCAGTTGAGACATGTTATTGGCCGCTTTATGAGGTTGAGAACGGAATTGTAAAGATAACCTTCAAGCCGAAGAAGAAAAAGCCTGTTGTAGATTTTCTCAAGCCTCAGGGGAGATTCAAACATCTCTTCAAGCCTGAAAATGAATGGGTACTAAATAAACTTCAGGAAGACATAGACAGCGAATGGGATAGGCTTCAAAAGGAAGAGTCTCTATTTGCCTCTTAATTATATAGTATCTGTTATGTAGAAGTGTTTTTGGAAATTGGGGTGGTAATCAGTCTGGCGATATCATCATGAAGGGGGTCAATTTTCAAATAACCGATGAAAAACAGAATGCTTATATCTGCTGAAAGTCAATCTTTCTTGATGAATATGGGGATTCTCTTGAACAGGATGGGCTTTAAGGTTATACCTGCTGGAAATGGGTCTGAGGTATTAAAGATTATAAAGCTATGCGTACCGGATGTTGTAATGCTTGATACACAAACGGCAATAATGGATGGCATTTCAGTGTTAAAGCATATTAAAGAAGATAAACAAACATCTAACATTCCAGTAATTATGGTATCAAATGACTCGGGTAGCAAGACGATCGAGAAATGTAAGAACTTGGGGTGCTTAGCCTATCTCTTAAAACCAATAAACATAGCTAAGCTGCATGAGATTATACAAAAGTCCATTTACTCGCATATTGGCACAAGCAGGAGATATTTAAGGGCTTCATTTATCAGAAAGGTAGTTGTCACTTACAATAGAATACAGCATGAGCACTATGCAGAAACACTCTCTGAAGGAGGCATCTACATAAGAGGACTAAACCCTTTCCCTATAGGCTCAGAAGTTGAAGTGACGCTGCCTTTGAAAGGTAAAAGTTCAATTCGTTTGAAGGGTGTAGTTATTTATTCCAAAGGACTTTTTGGTGATGTATTCAAAATTCCACCTGGTATGGCGATAGAATTTAAAGGACTTACGACTGATGAGTCTAAGAAATTAAAGGACTATGTAGAAAATCTAATGGCCGAGGACATTTTATTATATAGTCAGGAAGAAACTGTAATCGAAAAATGAAACACACATGCCGACAAGTCGGCACAAAGGGGAATGAAAATACACACCCCTTAATCCCCTCTTTTTAGAGGGGAAACCGCAGAACTTCCCTCTATTAAGAGGGAGAACTTTAAACTTCCCCTCTATTAAGAGGGGTTGGGGGTGTGTTATAAATGTATTTTTAGGTGGAAAATAATACCTATGGGGTATCCCCTTCCTTTGCTTTCTTGCCTTTTAAAGCAGTAAGCGCTGATAATCCTCAAAGCCCCAGAGCATCAATTATTCTTTTCTTTTGTTTTTCAATTACCTTCTGTCCATGTTCGAGGTTTTTTATAATCTCCTTTTTTGCATTGTCTGACAGTTCTTTGCCACGGTCTATTACATCTGACACTCTGTCTTTCACATCACTGGCAAAATCATTAATGTCATTAATGGTATCTTCAACCAAATCGACTGTTTCCCTTTTAACACGGCGTGCTGCCCTTGAGATATCCTTTCTTGTCTCCCTGCCTGCCTTGGGCGCGTATAGAATTGCTAAAATAGCGCCAAGCGTTCCGCCTAATAAAAAGGCCCCCACAATCTTTTTAGAGTCGTCCTCCATACCTTCCTCCTTTTGAATGTATTATTTAAAATTTAGCAGGTATGAGCAACAGAGTCAACTTAATTACTTGAAAAATTACTTAAAAATTAAAATTCCAATGACTTTTATTTGCGACGCTAGCTAAGGGTTGCATTTTTAAGCGATTTAGATAAAAATTAGTCATGGATGACAATAAAACAAAAATGGCTGATAAGTTTAAAAGCCCTCAGTGGAGAGCCGGCATCGCTATCTTACTTATTTTTCTCTTTCTATATATATGGAGTCAATTAAATGTAAGAAACCCTGAACAATATAATAATATTAGTTACAGCCAGTTTATTGAACAACTTAACGCCAATAACATTAAATCCATTACAATCAAAAATTTGCAGGTAAATGGCGAGTTTATTAAAGAAATAGATATCCAGTTACCAGGTGAGAAAAAAACTACAAGAGTAAAATATTTCCAAACTTTTCTGCCTTCTTTTCAGGGTGAGGGACTCATTGCAAAACTTGAGGAGAAGAACGTAGTCATCAATGTGGAATCTACTGAAAAGGGTTCTACCCTATGGCAAATTTTAATAGGTGTCTTACCCTGGGCGCTTATTATCGGAATATGGATATTTATTATGAGACGCGCTCAGCAACAGATTCGAGGCGGACCCGGCGGACTTTTTTCTTTTGGCGAAAGCAAAGCTAAACTCTATGACACCAAAAAGCCCAGCGTAACATTCAAGGATGTTGCAGGGATGGAGAATACTAAACAGCAGCTTAAAGAGACAATAGAGTTCCTCAAAGACCCTTCCAAATTCAGAAGACTCGGCGCAAAAATTCCCAAGGGGGTGCTTTTAGTAGGTCCTCCAGGAACAGGAAAAACTCTGCTTGCGCGGGCAGTAGCAGGTGAAGCTGGAGTCCCCTTTTATAGTCTCAGCGCGTCTGAATTCGTAGAGATGTTTGTAGGGGTGGGAGCCTCTCGTGTAAGGGATATGTTTAAGAAGGCAAAGGCTTCTCAGCCGAGTATCATTTTTATTGATGAAATTGATTCTGTTGGTCGTACACGGGGAACAGGCCTTGGAGGGGGGCATGATGAAAGGGAGCAGACGCTCAATCAGCTTTTAAGTGAAATGGATGGATTTGAATCTCATGAAGAAGTAATCGTAATGGCGGCAACCAACAGGCCGGATATCCTTGACCCTGCGCTTCTCAGACCTGGCCGGTTTGACAGGCATATTGTAATTGACAGGCCGGGATGGAAGGAACGCAAAGCAATTCTTGAAGTTCATGTAAGGGATAAGGTAGTCGCAGATGATGTTGATTTTGAGATCCTAGCAAGAGGCACACCTGGTATGACCGGCGCAGACCTTGAAAACCTTGCGAATGAGGCCGCTCTTACTGCGATAAGAAAAAACAAAGAGAAAATAGATATAAGAGATTTTGAGGAGGCGAGGGATGTTGTTCTGATGGGTTCTGTAAGAGAAGAAACCATTAGTGATATTGAAAAGCGTATAACAGCATACCATGAGGCAGGACATGCTCTTGTTGCGTGGGAATTGCCGGGGGCAGATCCTATTCATAAGGTTAGCATTATCCCCCGGGGAATGGCAATGGGTGCGACACAGCTCCTGCCTGAAGAAGACAGACATTATTATCCTAAGACTTATCTTATGAACAGATTAAGCGTGGCTCTTGCTGGAAGAGTTGCAGAGAAGATTGTCTTTAATGATATGAGCAGCGGTGCACAGAATGACCTGAAAGAAGCAACATCCCTTGCCGAGAAGATGGTAGCACAATGGGGTATGAGTGATAAAGTTGGTCCTTTAAACCTCGGTAGGGGTGAAGAACATCCTTTTTTAGGTAGAGAACTTGCTCAGCCAAAGCGTTACAGCGAAGAGATGGCATGGCTTATGGATCAGGAGATAAGAAGGTTACTGACTGATGCCGAATTAAAAGCAGAAGAGATATTGATTAATAACAAACACATCCTGGATAACTTAGCAGAAGCCCTGATAAAAGAAGAGGTTCTGGAGAGAGATGATGTAGAACGGATAATAAAAGAGTCAAAGAATTTGTAAGAACTTCACGTTAACCAATCAGACAGTGTATGGAACGTATTTTTCCTTTCGTAGACAAGGAAACGAGGAAAGAGTTAAGGCTCTGGATGGTCTGATTGTCATTATTTACAAAACTCTCTATACTGAATATTACCTGCTTGCATGATGAGGTATAAAAATGGGGCGCCAATACGCTGAGGTGACACACATGGCAATTGAAGCGAAAATCGAAGGGAATAAGCTTATTATCACTTGCGACTTGGAAAAGCCTACGCCAAGCGCATCGGGGAAAACGCTTGTAGTAGCCAGCACAAGAGGCAATATAAAAACATCCTGTATGGTAGATGGGAAACCATTAACAATCGGCCTGAACGCCTATATACCTAAATAGTGAGAACTTTTAAATGGGTGTGTCACTAATAATTGTTGATGGCAAGAAAGAGGGGGATTCAAAAAGAAAGACCCAACTCCATTTGGCGCCAGAAATGTAGAGGAGAAAGTTGGCCAAAACAATATTAGAATCTTTCCAAACATTAAAGTCCAATCTTGAAATTACAGGTCTGCAATCTTCAATTGTCTCAACCAGACAACAAAATGTAAGAGATGCATTCAAAAATGAATTTGAAATCTTAGACTCATTTTTAACGGGCTCTTACTCGAGGAATACTATGATTGCTCCGTTAAAAGAAGCGGATATAGATATTTTTGTTATTTTGGAGTCAAAATATTTTTATCATTATAATGGTCAAAATGGCGGGCAAGCAGGTTTGCTTGACTTAATTAAAAGAATTCTCAGAAAAACATATCCTAAAACTCCTGATATCAGCAGAAGCGGTCAAGCTGTCACTATTCAATTTACCGATTTTATGGTTGACGTTGTCCCGGCTTTTAATAGGGAAGGCGGCGGATATTTGATACCAAGTTCAATAAGTCAAAGCTGGATTTCAACCGATCCTAAGAAACATATAGAGGTCATATCGAATTCAAACAAGATCCATAATGGCGATTTAATTCCTCTAATTAAAATGATTAAAAGATGGAACAGGACAATAAGTGATTTTTTCAGATCATTTCATCTTGAAGTTATGGCTTTACAGATGTTAGATAACGTTACAATTACTGATTACCCCTCTGGAGTCAGATTTTTTTTTGATAAAGGAAGGAGTTATGTGAAACAACAAAACCCTGATCCAGCCGGATATGGCGGCGATGTCGGAAGTTATTTAAATACGCAGGCTAAAATCGCCGATGCTGTAAGCAGATTTGAAACTGCTTACACTAGGGCCATAAAGGCGGAGGATTATGCAAGACGAGGCTATATAGCAGATGCTGTTAATAGGTGGAGAAATATTTTTGGAAATTATTTCCCTGCGTACGGGTAAGAGGATAAGATGTCCGAACTGATAACTACCCAAGAGAAAGAAGTTTCCCTTACCAAGGAAGCAGTACTTCAGGAGGCAAAAAGGATTGAGGAAAACTGCCTTCATTCAGCGAAAGGGCATTTTGTCGTAGCCCACTTTTGGAATAATTTCCATTTGTGGATAGGAATCCCTTCGGTTGTTTTAGCCGCACTTGCAGGAGCCGCTGCCTTTGCAAAATTGGATTCGGATAATATTATTGCAGGCATTTTATCAATCATTGTCGTTGTGCTTACGTCAATCACGACTTTTTTAAATCCAAAAGAAAGATCTAGTGTGCATTTAACTTCCGGTAATAATTATGACTCTTTGCTAACCAGAGCGCGCATTTTTTGGACAGTAGAATGCAGCAGAGAGAATTCAGAAGAAATTCTTACCAGCAGGTTAAGAGATTTATCAGACCATAGAGATAGGCTGAATCGAGAAAGTCCTCAAATTCCAAGATGGGCCTATTTAAAAGCTAAGCAAGGCATAGAAGCTGGCGAGGCAAATTATAAAGTTGACGCCGAAAAAAATAGGGACAAGTGATATTTGGGATGCCATGAAGTTACACAGCCGAAGATTCTTGAGCCCGAAATGCGATGAGTGAAGCTGATAATCAAAGTACAACCCTATTCTTCATCAAGGAAGTCGCCATGTATTTTATGGACTTTCTTGAAACAGACTTCTACAAGAGGCGGCTGCCTAAAAGAAACATCCAATTACACAGCAAGGACAACCTTCTCATCGGTCTTAACCTGAACAAGTACCCCTCGTTCAATCGCCTGATCTGGGATTTGATAATTAAGAATTTAGACA
>Ga0172375_10001796_pt1 | contig 34175 bp, 34 predicted proteins | sample LakKiv1m_FD_114537 | JGI IMG/M metagenome (GOLD analysis project Ga0172375, IMG submission 114537) | Freshwater microbial communities from Kabuno Bay, South-Kivu, Congo - kab_092012_11.1m | ecosystem: Environmental > Aquatic > Freshwater > Lake | place: Democratic Republic of the Congo... | reverse complement strand
TGATCACCGCCGGGAAGATCAAGATCGTCCGCCAGTCGCGGGACGGGGACGAGATGATCTTGGCGGTTCTCTCCACCGGCGATTTCTGCGGGGAAATGGCCCTGTTAGACGGCCTGTCCCGGTCCGCGGATGCCGTCGCCGTCGAGGAGACCCATCTCTACGGCCTGAACCGGGAGGATTTTCTCGCTTACGTCATGAACAACGAAACGGCGGTTAAGGCCATTCTCTCCGCCCTCTCCAAACGTCTGCGCAAGGCCGATGATTTTCTGGAGGACATCTTTTTTCTGAAAGTCGCCGCGCGGCTCGCCAAGAAGCTGATCGAACTGGCCGGGAGCAACAGCTTCCGGAAAGGGGAGAACGGGCCCGTCAAACTCAGAGTTACCCAGAGGGACCTCGCCGCAATGATCGGCACAACGCGGGAGAGCGTCAACAAAGAGCTCCGCGCCCTGCGCGAAAAGAATTTGGTCAGCCTCTCGGGAAGCGCCATCCTGATCCACAACCTGGAGGCGCTGAGGCAGCGGATTAAATAGGGGGACGGAGCCCCTGTTTTCCGCAGAACCAGCGGGCGGTCTGCTTTCCGGCGTGAGCAGTGAGGGGCGAGGAGGAAGGATTATGATCGAATTCTATAAGATGAGCGGAAGCGGGAACGACTTCATCCTGATCGACAACCGGGACGGATCGCTCGCGGTGGGAGACATCGTCGCCTTTGTGAAAAGCGTCTGTGAGCGGAAGGTGTCGGTCGGGGCGGACGGCCTCATCGTGATCGAATCGTCCGACAAGGTCGATTTCCGGTGGCGGTTCTTCAACGCCGACGGCTCCGAGGTGGAGATGTGCGGGAACGGCGGCCGTTGCGCCGCCCGTTTCGCCCTCCTCCGGGGGATCGCCGGGGAGAAGATGTCCCTCGAGACCGTCGCGGGGATCATCGACGCCGAGGTCCGGGGCGACGTGGTCAAGCTCCGCCTGACCGATCCCCGGGACCTCGTCATGGACGACCGGATCCAGATCGGAAAGCAGACCCTTTTCGTCCACAGCGTCAACACAGGCGTTCCCCATGTCGTCCATTTTGCCCGCGATCTCGAAGGGTTTGATGTTTTCAACACCGGCCGGGCGATCCGCCGTCATGAACATTACCAGCCCGCCGGGACGAACGCCAATTTCGCGGCCGTCGTGGACGACCATACGCTCCGCGTCCGGACCTACGAACGCGGCGTGGAGGATGAGACCCTCGCCTGCGGGACTGGCTCCGTCGCCTCCACCCTGATCGCCGCCCGGAAAGGGTTCGTCGAATCCCCGGTGGATGTCCGCGTGCAGAGCGGCGAAACCCTCCGGATCCACTTCGAGCAGACGGAAGGCGGCTTCACGAAAGTTTATCTTGAAGGAAAGACCAAAGTGGTTTATCAGGGAAAACTCTGGGATGAAGCGTGGAAGAGGAAAGGAGAATAACGTTGCAGATCGCCGCCCGTTTGACGAAAATACCGCCCTACCTGTTCATGGAACTGAGGAAGAAGATCGCCAGGGCCAAGGCCGACGGCGTGGATGTGATCAGCCTCGCGATCGGCGACCCGGTGGAGCCGACGCCCGATTCGATCATCGACGAACTCTGCCGGACGGCGCGCGATCCGGAGAACCACCGCTATCCGACGGATGAGGAGAAGGGGATGTTCGCCTTCCGGAAGGAGGTCGCCCGCTGGTACCAGACCCGCTACGGCGTGACGCTGGATCCGGCGACGGAGATCCTGGGCCTTATCGGCTCGAAGGAGGGGTGCCACCACTTCGTCCTGGCCCGGATCAATCCCGGCGACGTCGTCCTGATGACCGATCCCGGCTATCCCGCATACCGGGCGAGCATCCTCATGGGGGGCGGAATCCCTTACAACGTCCCGATCCGTCCGGAAAACGATTATCTTCCCGTCTTTGATGAGATTCCGGCGGAGATCGTGAAAAAGGCGCGGGGGATGTTCCTCAACTACCCGAACAACCCAACCGGCGCCTGCGCAACCCGGGAGTTCTTCGGCCGGCTGGTCGCCTTTGCAAAGGCGAACGACATCGCCGTCTGCTACGACAACCCCTACAGCGAGGTGGTTTTCGAGGGGCAGGAGAGGCTCAGCTTTCTATCCGCCGACGGGGCGAAGGAGGTGGGCGTCGAGCTCAACTCCCTCTCCAAGCCATACAATATGACGGGCTGGCGGATCGGCATGGCCGTCGGGAACCCGGAGCTCATCGCCGCGATCAGCAAGGTGAAGGAAAACACCGACTCCGGGATCTTCAACGCCGTCCAGTTCGCCGGAATCCAGGCTCTCCGCCACGAGACCTCCAACATCGATCGGATGCTCGCGATCTATGCGCGGAGGCGGGAAAAGGTTCTTGCGACGTTGGCCAGAATCGGCATTGACTTCAACCCTCCGAAGGGAACTTTCTACCTTTGGGTCCCGACCCCCAAGGGGATGGGCTCGATCGAGTTCACGAACCTCCTGTTCGAGAAGGCGGCCGTCGTCGTGGCGTCCGGCACCTCCTATGGCCAGTACGGCGAGGGGTTCATCCGGATCTCGCTGACCGTTCCCGACGCCCGTCTGGAGAAGGCGCTGGCGCGAATTGAAAAGGCCTTTGCGGGCAACTGAACCCCGAGGGTTCAACCCTTCATCCGGGAAAGGCTTAATTCATGGTTCGACCCTTCGATAAACTCAGGATAGGCTGAGTTCACCATGACACCGGCCATCCCATGTCACCCTGAGCTTGTCGAAGGTGCGACTGCGGTGTTTTGCCAAGTCGAGAGGTTAAAAGACGATGGAAATCGGTATTCTGGGACTTCCCCAGAGCGGCAAGAGCACCCTCTTCGAGATCATGACCGGCGTCCGGAGTCGGGAGATGCACGGAGAGACCTGCGTCCGGGGATTGGCTTCGGTCCCCGACGCCCGGTTCGACCGCCTGGTGGAGATCTTCAAACCGGTCAAGGTCTCTCCTGCGAAGGTCCCCTTCAGCGACGTGAACGCCGTCGGGGAGAAGGCCTGGGATGCCGTCCGGCAGAGCCTCTCCGGGGCCGAGGGGCTCGTTCACGTCGTCGATGCCTTCACCGCGGCGGACCTCCCCGAGATCCTGAGCCGTTACCGAAAATTGGAAGATGAACTGATCCTCGCCGACCTGATGATCGTCGAAAACCGTCTGGATCGGCTCGCGAAGATGGCGAAAAAGCCGATGACGCCCCAGGACGCGCTTCATGCCCGCGTCCTGCCGCGGCTCCGGGAGCAGCTTGAGGCGGGGAAGCCGCTCCGGGAGTTGTCCCTTGCCGAAGAGGAGCGACACGGCCTCCGGAGTTTCTCGTTCTGGACGATCCGGCCGGAGCTCGTCGTGGTAAATACCTCCGAAGAAAACCCCGGCGTCTCCGACGCCTTTGGCCGCGAGGCGGGGCCTGCAGTCCCGGCGATCGGGATCTGCTGCGCGATCGAGGCGGAGCTTACGGCTCTCCCGCCGGAGGAGCGAAAGGAGTTCCTGGAATCGCTCGGCGCCGCGGAGGCCGCCTTCGGGCGGGTGATCCGTGCGGCTTTTTCGCTGCTCGGCCGGATCTCCTACTTCACCGTCGGCGAGGACGAGGTCAAGGCCTGGGTCATCCCCGCGGGCACCAAGGCCCCCCGGGCGGCCGGCGTGATCCACAACGACTTCGAGCGGGGGTTCATCAAGGCCGAGGTGATCGGTTTTGACGAGTTCATCGCCTGCGGCGGAACCAATGCCGCCGCCAAGGCGGCGGGGAAGCTCCGCCTCGAGGGCAAGGAGTATGTCGTCCGGGACGGCGAGATCATCAACTTCCGCTTCAACGTTTAGAGAGAGCGGGATGGCCGTGCCGCCGCCCCGCTCTCTTTTTGAAACGATGCGGTTCGATTATTTGGTCGCGTTGATTTTATCGACCCACTCCTTGTAGCTGGCATATTCCGGCATCGCGTAGATCGGCGCCACCGCCTTCTGGAATTCGGCAACATTGGCTTCACTGACGATGCAACCTTTTTGCTTCGCCTGGGCCAGATAATCCTCCTCCGCCTTGTTCCAGGCTTTGATCTGGAATACGGTCGCCTCTTTGGCGGCATCTTTCAAGGCCTTCTTATCCGCGGCTTTCAGGGTGTCCCAGAATTTCTTGCTGACCATCAGCAGTTCCGGCAGCCGGGCATGGGCGTCTTTGATGAAGTTCTTGGCCACTTCATAGTGGTTCTGCGACACCCAGCTCGGGACGTTATTCTCGGCGCCGTCCACCACGCCGGTCTGCAGCGCGCTGTAGACCTCGGCGTAGTTAATCGGGGTCGGGGTGGCGCCCAGCATTTTCACCAGGTTGACCATGATGGGGTTCGGTTGGACCCGGATTTTCAAACCCTTCAGGTCCGCCGCGCTCTTCAAGGGCTTGGTGGTATAGAAGTTCCGGGAACCGGGGTCGAAGTAACCGAGACCGACCAGGCCGATCGGCTCCATGGCCGCCGAGAAGTGCTGGCCGACCGGACCGTTCAGGACATTCCACATATGGTCCTGGGAACGGAAGAGATACGGCATCGAGAAGACGCCGATCTGCGGGAAGACCGAGATTGCCGGGGATGTCGAGACCCGCACGAACTCGATCACGCCCAGTTTGGCCTGTTCGACCACGTCGTTCTCCGAGCCGAGCTGGCTGTTGCCGTAGACCTGGATCTTGAGCCGGCCGTTCGTCTTTTTCTCGACGAGTTCAGCGAACTTCTGATCCCCCATCTCGGTCGGATACCCCTTCGGATGGACCTCGGCCAGCTTGAGCACCTTTGCCGCCGCGAAAACCTGGGCGGCGCCGAAGGTCACACCGACAAAAACAGCGATTAAAAACAGAATCCCAATACTTTTTTTCATTTCGATCTCCTCCTTTTTAAATGTTTAAGTTGCTGGACAAAAAAACTGCGTTTTTGGACGGCATCACCCCCATTTCGATTTATTTCATAATCAGATTCGGCAGCACCATTGCAATATCCGGAAAGAAGGTAATGATGAAAAGGATCACGACCATCGGGATGTAGCAGATGATCAGGGAGGGCATCACCTCTTCGATTTTGGCCTTTCCGACGGCGCAGCCGACGAAGAGGGCGTTCCCGACCGGCGGGGTGCAGAGGCCGATCCCCAGGTTGAACATGAGGATCACGCCGAAGTGCACCGGATCGACGCCGATGCTTTTCATGATCGGGAGCAGGATCGGGGTGCAGATCACGATCGCCGGGGCCATGTCCATCACCATCCCGACGAAGAGCAGGAAGATATTGACCAGGGTCAGAATCACATATTTGTTTTCGGAGAGCGACAGCAGCCAGCCGGCGACGGCCTGCGGCACCTGCATCGAGGTCATCATCCACGCGAAGGCGGTCGAGGTGGAGATCAGCAGAAAGACCATGGCCACGGTGTTGACCGAGTTCTTGAGGATCTTCATGAACCGGGAGACCGGGATATCCCGGTAGACGATGAAGGTCAGGATGAATGCATAGACCACCGCGACCGCGGCCGATTCGGAGGCGGTGAAGATCCCGGAGATGATCCCGCCCATGATCAGGACGGCTACTCCCACCGACAGGATGCCCTCGATAAAGATGGTGACGGCTTTTTTCCAGCCGGGCCAGTCTTCGCGCGGGAAGTTATACTTGACGGCCAGGACGTAACTGGTGACCATCAGCGACAGCCCGAGCAGGACTCCCGGCAGGGCGCCGGCGAGAAAGAGCCTGCCGATCGAGGTTCCGCCCGAGGCCATCGAATAGATGATCATGTTGTGGCTCGGCGGGATGAGAACGGCCTGGACCGCGGTGGTGACGGTGAGCGCGATCGCAAAACTCTTTGAATACCCTTTTTTTCCCATGGCCGGGATCATGACCGAGCCCAGGGAGGAGACATCGGCGACCGCCGAACCGGAGATGCCGCCGAAGAACAGGCTGTCCACGCAGTTGATCATCGCCAGCCCCCCCCGGATCCGCCCGACGAAGAGGCTGGCCAGATTGACCAGCCTCTCGGCAATCCGGCCTTCGCTCATGATCTGGCCGGCCAGGATGAAGAACGGGATCGCGATCAGCGGGATAGACTCCATCCCGTTGACCATCCGCTGGGCGATGATCATCAGATCCAGACCGCTGTAAAGGGCGGTTAGAATGGAGGAAACCCCGAGGGCGAATGCGATGGGCGTCCGTATCAGGATCAGCAAAGCGAAAGAGCCGAGCAGGATGGCGATGGCAATCGGGTCCTGGATCATTCTCCTTTCCCCCTCAACACGGCAATCTGTTTGACGATCAGCTCCAAGGAATAGAGGAGCATCAGGAAGGCGGCCACCGGCGCAGCGGAATAAATGACGAGGCCTCGCGAAATAACGGTGGCCGGCGTATCGGTATCTTTCAGCGCCCAGGCGAGCTCCGCCCCCTTGATCAGCAAAAAGACGGAGAAACAAGCCAGCAGGATGTCGACGAAGATCATCATGATTTTTTGAACCGACTCGGGGAAGAGGGTGGTGACGAATTCCACGCCGATATGCAGATGCTTGCGGATGCCGATCGCGGCGCCGGTCAGCCCGAACCAGACCAGCAGGATCATGGCGACCTCCTCGGTCCAGGGGGAGATGATGTGGATGATCCGGAAACGGGCGATGATCTGCCAGATGATGATCACGGTCATGACGGCCAGCAGAACGGCGCCCGCCGTTTCGATGAAATTCATCAGAAAATCAAGGACTTTTTCAGCCGATTTTCCGAAACCGGGCGAGTTCCCGGTCGGGACATTGCCAACCGACGGTTGCGCTGCTTTCAATCCAAATCCTCCTCGAATGTCTTATCCATATACGTTTCCGGCCTCGATAGTCATCATATTCCGAATGATCTTCCCGGACATCTGAAAGGGATGGAAATGATATCAAAAATAAAAGGACACTCTCCATCGCCTGGAGAATATCGCTTCGCTGAAGACGGAAAGAATCTGTTCCGCATTACGAAATGCGCTTCCCTATAACAAAACCTCCCGGGCATGTCAATGTATATTTTAAGAGAATGCCGGGCATCGGCAGGGAGAGCGAAAAAATATTGACATACGGAAACAGTTTTGTTATTAGGAACAAGGTTCCGTATTATGGAACCATTTCCGTCTCCCGGCGGAGCGTTATCGTCCACACAATTGAGGCAAGTGTGGTTCATCCTCGACAGAACAGGAAAAAAACCTACGGAAGGCCGTCTAATGATGCGATGAAGGGAGAGGTCATGGCAAAGGCCGCCGAAATCTCCCGGCGATCGGGTTTCAAGTTGGTGGATGAAGATGAAAAGGGATGAACTGATCGGGTGTGGGATCGTTTTCCTTTTCGGAGGGATCACCGCCATTCTTTCCCTGCAGATGCCGATGGGAACTTTCCGGATGGCGGGCTCGGGCCTGTTTCCCTTCTGCCTGGGAATCCTTCTCATGGTTCTCTCCCTTCTTTACCTGTTGAATCTTCTGTTCGTAAAAGCCTCATCCCAGCAGAAGCCGGAAATCACGGCCCCGTCCCCAAGCGCTACGAAGCAGATGTTGAAGTTTTTGGGAATTTCGGTGCTCGCCGCGGCGGGTCTCGGTATCCTGGGGTATCCGCTCACCTCTTTCCTGCTCATGTTGCTCCTGCTGAGGATTCTTGGAATCAAACGGCCGGTTTTACTCATCACCCTGCCTCTTGTCACAGCGACAGCTTCCTATCTCCTGTTCGTCCAGTTTCTCAGAATTCCTCTGCCGAAGGGGCTGATCGGTCTGTAGGAGTTGGGGATGATCGAATCCATTCAACACCTTTTCGCCGGTTTCGGAATCGCCGCCACAGCGGCCAATCTCTTTTATTGCCTGCTCGGCGCGGTCGCGGGAACCCTGGTCGGCATCCTTCCGGGACTCGGGCCGATCGCCGGGATTGCCCTCCTCATCCCGGTCACGTTCGGCCTCAATCCCACTTCCGCCATCATCATGCTCTGCGGTATTTACTACGGGGCGATGTATGGCGGCTCCACCACGTCCATTCTTCTGAATGTCCCGGGGGAAACCGCCTCGGTGATCACCTGCATCGACGGCTACCAGATGGCTCAAAAAGGAAAGGCCGGCCCGGCCCTGGCTATATGCGCCATCGGCTCATTTACGGCCGGAACCCTTGCGATCATCGGCATGGTTTTCCTGGCGCCGCCGCTCGCCGAGGCCGCCCTGGCCTTTGGCCCCCCCGAGTATTTTTCCCTCATGGTTTGCGGATTTATCGTTCTCAGCAATGTGACGGGGACCTCCCTCCTCAAGTCCCTCATGATGGCCACCGTGGGATTGATCGTCGGCACCGTGGGCCTGGACCCTGTCACGGGAGACTACCGTTTTACTTTCGGTTCCGTTTATCTGCTCAGCGGCATCGAATTCGTCGCCGTCGCTATCGGACTCTTCGGAATTGCCGAAATCCTTTCCAATGTTGATCAGCCCCTGGAGAACCTGGAACAGGGTGTGATCATCCCGCGTTTTCGGGACCTCTATCCGTCGCTTCGGGATTTGAAAAAATCGGTCGGTTCGATCCTCCGGGGATCGGGGATCGGCTTCGGTGTGGGCCTGGTCCCCGGACCGGCGCCCGTCATCGCGACTTATGCATCCTACATGGTGGAAAAGAAGATATCAAAGCATCCCGAGGATTTCGGCAAGGGCGCCATTGAAGGCGTGGCCGGCCCGGAATCGGCGAACAACGCCGCCTGCCAGTCGGCATTCATTCCCCTGTTCGTTCTGGGAATCCCCTTCGCCCCGCCGACCGCCATTCTACTGGGGGCTCTGATGATCCACGGCGTTGCGCCGGGGCCGATGATGATCAGCGAGCATTCGGATGTCTTCTGGGGCGTTATCGCCAGCATGTATATCGGCAATTTTATCCTTCTGCTGCTCAATCTGCCCTTCGTCCCTTTTTTCGCCAACATCCTCCGAATTCCGAAAAAGATCCTTTTGCCTCTCGTCATACTGTTCTGCATTACCGGGATGTACACCGTGAACAACTCTATCAACGACATCTGGCTGATGCTCCTCTTCGGGGCATTGGGTTTCCTGATGAGAAAGTGGGCTTACGAAGGAGCACCTCTCCTGCTTGCATTGGTCCTTGGTCCGAAACTGGAGGTCGCCTTCAGACAATCGCTGATGCTCTCGCACGGGAAATTCGGGATCTTCGTCGAACGACCCTTTTCTCTCGTCTTTCTGCTGACGACGCTCATTTTCCTCTGCGTGCCTGTAGTTCAATTCATGATCAAGACATTGGGGAAGCGTTCGGCGTGAAAGGCCAGGCTGCAGAAGGGCGGAAAGGGTAAACATATTGGTATCGATTTGCAGAAAGGGGGGATGGATCAACAAATTACGGGACGGCAAGTGCGTTCATGGTAAAAAAACGAAACCGGAAAAGGAGGTTTAGTTATGATGAAGAGAATATTGTTTGTTTGGATCATCGTTTTGGCTTTCGTTGCAGCGATCCCTGTTCAAGCGGCTGGTTTCCCTGAGAAGGAAGTCCAGATCATCATTCCCTGGGCAGCCGGCGGGGCAACGGACCTGATCTTCAGGGCCTTGGCTGCAACGACTGGAAAATATCTTGGAAAGGCTGTAGTCGTTGTCAACCGACCAGGCGGTGCGGGAGCTGTGGGATACACAGAATGTATGAAAGCCCAGCCAGATGGGTACACACTTGTTTCTGCGATTACGCCTCTCACCATACTTCCGCATCAAGTGACCACTGCCTTCACCTATAAAAGTTTTGACCCCGTTATCAATGTGGTGAGGGACCCAGGCATGTTTCTGATGAGATCGGATGCCCCATGGAAGAGTCTCAAGGAGTTTTTAGATTACGCTAAAAAGAACCCTGACATGATCACCGTGGGGAACTCGGGAGCGGGCGGAGGAGTTCACCTGATTGCCCTTGCGTTTGAAAAAGCAACCGGCGTGAAATTCAACAATATCCCTTTTGCAGGCGGAGGTCCGTCTGTAACCTCCCTTCTTGGAGGCCATATCAATGCTGTCACCGTCTCTCCACCCGAAGGGATCGAGCAAGTTAAGGCAGGGAAGTTGAAGATCATCGCCCTCTTCGCCGATAAGCGATTTGAGCTTTTCCCTGATGTCCCAACCGTCAAGGAGCAGGGTGTCGATTTTGTCATGGGACAATGGCGGGGATTAGCCGCATCGAAAGGCACTCCACCTGATGTGATTAAAAAACTGCATGACGCCTTCAAACAGGGAATGGACGATCCCGTATTTCAGAAGAATGCAAAAGACATGGTTGTAAACCTCTCATACCTTGGCCCGGAGGATTTTAGAAAACTGATGGCTTATGACAATGAGTTTTATGGCAAACTGGTCAAGGAGATCAAAAAATAATTTAACTGAGAAAGGAGGGTAAAATAATGAGAACTGCAAAGTTAGGATTCATTCTGTCGATTTTTGGTCTTGCCTGTTTCCTATTCGCCTGCGCGGAGACGGCTCCCACGGTCAAACCCGCGGCCCCAGCCGGGAAGAAGACGACCATCCGTATCGGAAGCCCGTTTAAAGGAGGTATTGTCGTTGAGGCAGCGGAAAAGTTCAAGGCGATAGTTGAGAAGGGAAGTGGAGGCCGGATCGAGGTGAAGATCGACGCCGGCACCAAGGCGGAAATTGAAATCAATAAGCTCAACAGGGCCGGCGAGCTCGAAATGCAGTCCAATGGGACGGCTTTTCTGGAGTACTACGCACCGCCGTACTACTTCTTCACCGGTCCCTACGTCATGAAGGACTTCGATCACTACATGCGTGCCTGGAACGGTAAGCTCGGCCAGCAGGCGCGGGCCCAGTTAGAGAAGAACGACCTGAAGTACCTGGCGACCATCTACCGGGGGCTGCGGCAGACGACGGCGAAGAAACCGCTCTACACGCCGGCCGATGCATATAACATGAAGCTCCGGCTGCCACCCATTCCCAGTTGGATGGCCGTCTGGAAGGCGATCGGTGCCGACCCCGTCGGCGTGCCTTTGCCCGAACTCTATAGCTCGCTCAAGACGGGGAAGGCCGAGGCCTCCGAGGGAGACCTGCCACAGATCCAATCCTTCAAGCTTAACGAGGTCCAAAGCCATTTGATCATCACCAATCACCTTGTCCAGACCGCGGGAATCCTGATCTACAAGCCTTTCTTCGACAAGCTGTCCAAGGCGGACCAGGATCTCATCGTCAAGGCCGGTAAGGAGGCGGAGGAGTGGGCCAACAACAAGATCAAGACCGGCGAGGGGGCCATCCTGGTGGATCTCCAGCGAAAGGGCATGCAGGTCGTCATCCCGGATGCCGATTCGTTCCGTGCGATGGCCAAGCCGGCCGTCGACGAGCTGTTCAAGACCCAATGGTCGGTCACAACCTGGGCGGAGGTTCTGGCCCAGTAAGAAGAGGAGCGACGATGGCGATTTTGGGAGAAATTCAAGAAAAAGAGAGAAGGGTTCGGGAATTCCTGAAGGTCAGGGATCTCCAGGCCCTTCTCTTGAAGCGCCAGGCCAATTTTTCGTGGATGACCGGAGGCGGCCTCAACATGGTGGGAATCGCAACCGAGTTGGGGGCCACCTCCCTCCTCATCACCGAAAAGGGGAAGTTTGTGATCACAAATAATATCGAAGCCCCCCGAATGGTGGAGGAGGAGAAGCTTGAGGCGCAGGGCTACCAGGTCAGATCGTTCCCGTGGCATGAGGATCGGGAACTCTCCCTGGTCCGGGAAATCGTCGGACGGGGATCGGTCGGATGCGATTGGCCTTTCCCGGATGCGGTCATGGTGGCCGAAGAGGTCGCGCAGCTCCGCTATTCCCTGACCCCGGAGGAACTGGCCCGGTACCGCTGGCTGGGGGGAAGGGTTTCGGCGGCCCTCGAGCGAACGATGATCGCCGTGGAGAAAGGAGAGAAGGAATCGGAGGTCGTTGGAAGGCTCTGCCATGAATTATGGAAAGACCGGATCGATCCCATGGGGATGATGTCGGCGGCCGATGAGAGGATCTCCCGTTTCCGCCATCCCATCCCCACGGAAAAGAAGGTGGAGAAGTTCCTGATGGTTTCCGTAAACGCCAGAAAGGGAGGCCTGATTGTCTGCCTGACGCGTTTCGTCCACTTCGGAAAAGTGCCGCAGGAGTTGAGGGAAAAATACGAGGCGAATGTCTTTATCGACTGCGCATTCATGGCGGCGAGCCGCCCGGGCGTTCCCGCGAGGGAAGTCCTGCGGAAGGGGATCGAAGCCTACGGCGCAAAGGGATATCCGGAAGAATGGAAACTCCACCATCAGGGCGGATCGATCGGCTACAGCCCCAGGGACTACCGTGTCAATTTCGAGACCCCGGATATCATCCAGGAGAACCAGGCTTTCACCTGGAATCCTTCCATTACGGGGACGAAATCGGAAGACACGATCCTGGTCGCATCCCGGGGCGTGGAGTTGATCACGAAGCCGGTCCTGTACCCCACCCTTGCCTGGGAAGCGGAGGGGAACACGTTCGTCAGGCCGAACATTCTGGAAAAGAACTGAAGATATGATTGATTGAACAAACAACGAAAGGAATGGGCATGGAGCGAGTAAGTATCGGGATGATCGGCGCCCAGTTCGCGGCGCGCCTGCACCTCAACGGTTTGTCGAAACTGCGGGGAACCAAGGTCGAAGTGGCCGCGGTGGCCTCGCGGCATATCGACCACGCAGCGAGTTTCGCAAAAAATTACGGCATTCCCGATTATTACGATGATTACCGGCGTCTTCTGGAGAGGAGGGATATCGACATCGTCGATCTCTGCATTCCTACGGACCTGCACGCGGAGTTTTGCATCGAAGCCGCCCGGGCCGGCAAACACGTCATCTGCGAAAAACCCCTGACCGGATATTTCGGAAAGGATCGCGCTGAAGAGTTGGTCGGCTTTACCGTCGGCAAAGAGCTGATGCTGAAGGAGGCGCTGGACGATTGTAACCGGGTAAAACGGGCCGTGGAAGAGAACGGAGTCAAATTCATGTACGCGGAAAACTGGATCTATGCGCCGCCCCTGGCCAAGCTCAAGAGCCTGATCAAGGCAAGCGGCGGAGCAGTGATGGACATCCGCGCGGAGCAGAGTCATTCCGGTTCGCAGGCGCCTTATTCCCGACGGTGGAAAACCTCGGGCGGCGGTGCGCTGATGCGTCTGGGCACCCACCCCGTGGGAGGGGTTCTCCATCTGAAGCACTATGAAGGCATGCTGAAGCAGGGCAAGCCGATCAGAGTGAAATCCATCACGGCGGAAGTGGGACAACACGCGAAGATGGAGTCCTTTCTCAAGGAGAAAAAAAAGTACCTCGTTTCCTCATGGGAAGATGTGGAGGACTGGGGCGCGATGGTCATCACGTTCGACGACCGTTCGACGGCCACCATTTTGGCTTCCGACGGCGTTCTCGGCGGAGTGCGCAATACCTTGAGCGTCTATCTGTCCAATGCGGTGGTTCACGTCAACATGAATCCCAGCAACGTCCTGGAGGTGTAGGCGCCGGAGCCCCATATTTTCGGGGACGAGTATCTCGTGGAGAAACTGGAGACCAAGGCCGGATGGAACTTTCCCAGTCCCGACGACGATTGGACCAGGGGATACACTCAGGAGATGGAAGATTTTGTCGACGCAGTTCTGTTCGACCGGGAACCGGTTTCCGGAATCAGGTTGGCGCGGGACGTCGTCGAGGTCATCCATGCCGCCTATTGGTCGGCCGAACAGGGCAGGCGGATAGAGCTCCAATAACAGTGCAACAGGAGGGGCCATGGCAGAAAAGGATATTCGTGTTGATGCATTGCAGTTGCAAGAGTTTATAAAACAAATACTATTATCGGCGGGAGTCTGCGAGGGCAATTCCCGGATCGTTGCGGATTCGATCACCACAGCGGAGCTCTATGGGTTTCATTCACATGGGGTCATTAGAATACCCCATTATATCAAGCGTCTCCGTATGGGTTCGCTCAACAAAAACCCCGATATCCGGGTTCTGAGAAAAACGGGGAATACCGCCCTTATCGACGGCGACCATGGCATGGGCCATGCCATTGCCTATTTTGCGATGCAGGAGGCGATCAAACTGGCGGAAAACGGCGTCGGTTTTGTCGGGGTAACCAACAGCAGTCATTTTGGCATTGCAGGCTATACCGCGATTCAGGCCCTCAAGAAAGATATGATCGGAATTGTAGTCAGCCACACCGATGTGGCGGTGATTCCCTTCGGGGGGAAAAGGCCGGCTGTAGGAACCAATCCCCTTGCCGTGGCCATTCCCACGGATCGAGAATACCCGGTATTGCTCGATATGGCGACAAGTGCGGCATCTCTGGGGAAAATACTGATTGCCAAAAGCAAAGGGGAGCAGATCCCATCCGATTGGGCGGTTGACGAAGAAGGGGTCCCGACGACCGATCCCGACAAGGTAAAATATCTGATGCCGATGGCCGGTCCGAAGGGCTACGCTATGGCACTGATATTTGATATTCTTTCCGGTCCGCTCACGGGATCGCTCTTTGGAAAGAGACTGCCCAAGATGTATGGCGATTATGAAAAGCATCGCGAGATGGGGCATTTCATCGGCGCCATTAAAGTGGAGAATTTCGTGCCCATTGACGAATTCAAGAAGAATGTCGGCATCTTGATAGACGAAATCCACGATACCCCTCTGGCAGAGGGATTTGATCGGATCCTGGTGCCCGGGGAAAAAGAATATTTGACGCAGAAGCAATATAGGAAGGAAGGCATCCCGATCCCTTCCGAGACGGTAAAGAAACTGCGGGCCGTCGCTCAGGAACTGGGAATAACGTTTCCGTCTCCAGCTCAGTAGGATCGCCCGGACGATCTCTTCATTTATTTTCCAAACATCAGATTCGGGAACCAGAGGGTGATTTGCGGAAAGAAAATGAAAAGGAGAATGGCCACGACCGTGGCGATAAAAAACGATCCCGATTCCTTGATATACTCTTCGATGGAGCAGTCCAGGATGGTGCAGCCGGCATACATCGCCGCCCCGACCGGCGGGGTCATGTTCCCCACGGTGATCGTCAGGACAAAGATCAGCCCGAAATGGACGGGATCGAACCCCACATCGGTGGCGATCGGCAGCAGGATCGGCGTCAGCATGAGGATCAGGACGGCGCCGTCGACGAACATCCCGGCCACAAGCAGGAAGGCCGCGATGATGCCGATCACGATATAGGGATTGCTGCCGCTGACGCCCAGGATAAAATCGGCCGCGACCTCCGGGATCCTTTCCCAGACGATCCCGTAGCCAAAGATGGCCGACAGGGCGATAATGGACATCACCGCCCCGACGTCAAAGGTCGTCGTCCTCATCACCTCTTTGAATTCGCACCAGGTGAGCTCCCGATGGGCAATGCAGCCCACGAGGACGGCATACACGACGGCGAAGGCCCCGATCTCGGACGGGGTAAAGACCCCCAGGCGCAGCCCGAAAAGGAGCGCAAAGGGAAAGACGATCGCCCAGATGCTGTGCACCATGGCCCTGGCCACTTCAGGAAGGGTCGGCAGCCCTTTCCTTCCCGGTTCGAATCCCTTTCGGTTTGCGTCGTACGAAACGGCCCCCATGTAAAGGGCCGTCAACACAATTCCCGGCACCATGCCGCCGGCAAAGAGCCGTCCGATGGAAACCTGGCCGAGGGTGCCGTACAGGATAAATCCGATCCCCGGGGGGATGATCGGCGTAATGACCGACGTCCAGACATTGACCGAGCAGGTATAGCCTTTCGAGTACCCCCTTTTGATCATCTCCGGCCCCAGCATGCGGCTCTCCATGGCGGCATCGGCGATGCACGATCCGGAAACCCCGCCCATGAGGGTGGAGAGAATGACGTTCACCTGGGCCAGGGAGCCCCGCATGTGTCCGACCAGGACGTTCGCCAGGTCCAACAGCCGGCCTGTGATCCCCGAGCCGTTGAGCAGGTTCCCCGCGAAAATGAACAGCGGAACCGCCAGCAGGGCGAAGTTCTGGGTCTGGGACACGGTCAGTTGGATGGGGATCGTGAAGGGCAGGTTCAGATTCTGGAGAAAGAAGAACGTCCCGGAGATGCCGATCGCAAACGCCACGGGCATCCCGATCACGAGGAGAATGATGAATGCGCAAGACACCAATAACATCAGGTCATGCCTCCGAAATGGGGGGTGGATGTTCTGTCATTCTCCCCCGCCCGATCTGACTGCCTTCCTGATCTTGAGGATCGTCGAAATCAGAAGCAGGGCCCCACCCACCGGCAGACTGAGCGTCACCCAGGAGTAGCTGATCGCCGGGATTCCCTGGAAGGCCCTTTCCCTGCTGACGTAGGAAATCCACAGACCCGCCACGACGACGTACGTCAAAAACACCGTCAGGATGATGTAATTCGCCATCCGGCAATATTTCTTCATCTTCTCGGGAAAGTGGTTGACAAAGATATCGACGGACATCAGTTTATCGTTTCGCCAGGCAATGTCGGCGCTGAAAAAACAGGCCCAGGCAAAAAAGCACGTCGCCATATCGATCGCCCAGTTGATCGGATAGCCCACAACCCGAGCGATACCCGCGCCAAAGACCAGGATGACCATCGCGATCAGGAGAGACCGGGCGACGAAGGTCTCTCCATTACATATGTATTCATAGAGCTTTTTCATTATTCGCCCCTCGCCAGGCAAGGTTGTATCGACAAGATCGGACCTACGGATGCGGGTCGTCCGGCCCGGCCTCTCTTCCGTGGGAGAGACCGGGCCGGAGATCGTAAAACACCGTTGCCCGCAACTTTACTTCAATCCCGCTTCCTTATAGACTTTGGCTTTCGCATCGGTGATCTTCAGGACGTCATAGGCCTTCTCTCCGGCCTTCTTGAAGGCGGCAATATCGCAGTCCTCGACCGCGACCATCCCCTTGGCGATCAACTCCTTCTTGACCACCTTTTCAGAGGCGAAGATCTTCTTGGAGGTCTCCAAACCCGCCTTGTCGCACTCGTCAAGGAGGATCTTCTGGTAGCCGGCCGGCAGGCCGTTAAAGAACTTGGCGCTGATGACCTCGAAGTTGATCAGCATGATGTGCGAGGTTTCGTTGGCATACTTGAGGACCTCGTAGAAGCGTCCGGCGGGGATGTTGTTGTAGACGAGTTCCACGCCGTCGATCGCCTTTTGCTGAAGCGCGGGATACATCTCGCCGAAGGGAAGGGCGACCGGGGTTGCGCCGAGGGCCCGGACGGACTCCTGCCAGATGGGGGCGGGGGGCGTGCGGATGCGCATGCCCTTCAAGTCCTCCGGTTTTTTGATGGGTTTGTTCGTGAAGAAATGACGGTATCCCTGGACCCAGGTGAAGGAGACAACCTTCAACCCATACTTCTTGGCCAGCTCGTCGACCCAGGCCTTGACCGTCGGGGTGTTCTTGACCTTGAGCACTTCCTCAAGTGTGTTGGCGAAATAGGGGCCGTTCATGATGGCGATCCCGGGGATGTAATTCCCGAGCCGGGCCGAATCGGTGTTCTGCCCCACATTGGCCCCCTGCCGGATCTGCTCGATGATGTCTTCCTCAACCCCCAACTGGGCGCTGTGGAAGACCTCGATCTTGAGGCCGCCTTTGGTCTTCTGGTCAACGGCCTTGGCCCATTCGGTGAATCCCTGGTGGTAAGGTTCTTTTGCCCCCAGGACATGGTTGAATTTCAGAACAAACTTCTGCTGCCCGAAGGCCGGGAGCGTGAACACCAGGGGTAATGCAAGGAAAACAACCCCAAAAACGAAATATTTCTTGAAGCTTTTCATATACACCCTCCTTCCTCGTTGAACCACCCCGCGTCCAGTGCGGGGCATCTTAAAACAATTCAGAGGGGGGGATCTCATCCCCCCTTCCCCCCTGCTCCGCAGGAACCCCGACCCGGGGACGGGATCCTGCCGGCGGATGATATAACAATCCGTCAAGCAATAGGAAACCCGCCTTTACACCCCCCCTTTCCCAATGGTCTTTTCGATCGTTCCGACAAGTTTGTGCAGCCTTTGTGCCCCCCCTTCTCCATATCCCTGTCATTTCGCATTGTGAAACGGTGTTTCTTGTTGTATTCAATCTCGGACGGTTGTCAAGCTTTTTCGCCATCCCCATGACCTTCGCCGGCCGGCCCGAAGGCGGCAGACCCGTTCCGGGGACCACCGCCCCGATTCCCGCCCACCGGAGGTTGCCTTCAAGGACAGGCCCCCGGGCGAAAGATGGCCGCGGATCAATCCATGAGCGCCCCGCCGTTGACATCGAGGATCTCCCCCGTGATGAACGAGGCGCTCTCCGAGGCCAGGAAGAGAACGGCGTCCGCCACATCCTCCGGCCTCCCGAGCCGGCCGAGGGGAATCCCGGCGATGATCTCCCGCCTCCTCTCATCGGACCACTGGGCGCTCATCTCCGTTTCAATGGCATGGGGCGCAACGGCATTGACCCGTATGCCGCTGGGGGCCAGTTGTCTGGATAGGGTCTTCATCAAAGCATCCGCCCCGGCCTTGGACGAACCGTATCCGGGGGCGGAGGCGATGTCCCCAAGCTTTGCGGCAATCGAGGAGACGTTCACGATGTTCCCGCCGCCCAGCCTTTTCATGGGCTCGACCACGGCCTTGCAGCAGTTGAACGTCCCCTTCAGGTTGATGGCGATGACCCGGTCCCAGTCCTCCTCGGTGACCGTTTCAATCGTCCCGCGGCGGATGATGCCGGCGTTGTTGACCAGCAGATCGATCCGACCGAAGGCCTTCAGAACCTCCTCCACCATCCGCTCCACATCGGAACTCTTCGATATGTCGCAGGCGACGGGAAGGGCCTGTCCCCCCCGCTTCTCAACCTCCGCCCGCAGGTTCTGGAGGGCCTCCCTGTCGACGTCCACGGGGACGACCTTCGTCCCCTCCCCGACGAGGGCCAGGGTAATGCTTCGCCCGATGCCCCTTGCCGCCCCGGTAATGATGGCCACCTGATCCTTGAATCTCATCCCTTTCCTTTTGACACATTCTTGATGTATGACCCGCCCTCTGCCCAACCCCGACGGCGGACCCCTTCCCCCCTACCCTGGGCGCCGAAGGGCCACCGGTCTCGCCCATCGATCCCCACCGGCATGACGCCGGCCTTGGATGTGCAAACCTTCACGGATGCTTTGTCTGCCGCAATGAACCAGGCCACCCCCTCGCCTCCTTTCCGGCGTCACATCGCGGCATCCTGTACCGCTCCGCACCCCAGTTGGACCGACAGTTTTTCCGCCACGTCCAGCAGCGGCCCGCGAAGTTCCTTGAGTCTGCGTGGAGAAAACCGGTTCTTCGGTCCCACGATGCAGAGCGCCGCACAGACCTTTCCGGAGTGGTCCCGGACAGGGGCGGCAATACAGCGGATGCCTTCGATGTGCTCTTCTTTGTCGACGGCAAACCCGTTCGTCTGGATGCGTGCGAGCTCCCGCTTTAGGACGGAGGGCGCCGTAATCGTGTTGGCGGTCATCCGTTCGAAGACAATGCGACCGATGATGTCGTCGAGTTCCCGTTCGGGCAGCCAGGCCGCGAGGATCTTGCCGACGGCCGTACAGTAGATCGGTCGCACGGTCCCGACCTTCTGGACGACGCGCACCGGACCCTCGGAATCCCTCTTGGCCACCACCGAAACCACCCCTTCGCGGAGAATGGCCAAACTGGTCCCTTCGCCCGTGCGCCGGCTCAGTTCATCGATGAACGGAACCGATATCTCGGCAAGCTGTGCTTGGGTCCAGGCCCGCCCGGTGAGTTTGAAAAGCCGGGGGGCAAGTTTATAGGGCTGCGCCTCGCCATCCTGGAGAAGATAACCAAAGGTGATCAATGAACGGAGCAAGTGGTGGGCAGTGCTCCGAGGCAACCCCGTCTTTCGGGCAATTACGGATGCAGACGCAGAACCGCCAAAGTCGGCGATGGTTTCGATGACCCGCAGTCCGCGTTCGAGGGATTGATGGGAAAGTCCGGATTTCATCTGGCCTCGATATGTTTCATATAATGAAATTTGAAAAGCATTTTATCTCATACATTGGCTATGTCAAGAAAAAAATCTCCCCCGTATCTCATCCCTGAGCGTTGGCAAATCCGCATCCCTTCCAGCTTCAAAGACAAACGCATTCAAATGAGTCGATTGACTTCGCGCGATCCTGTCATTTATGATATTTACAATATGAAATGCATCATAACCGGCAGCGGAGGAGGGAGCAATGAAAGCGGTCAATGCGATACCCTGCCGCAAGCAGCGGAGAATTTACCCTGAGGGATTAAACCCTATCTTAAGGAGGTAAGGGGGATGGAAACCAAGGAAAGTATCAAGGGGCAGGACGCGACGGGCGCGGTCTGCGACTACCTCTGCAAGATGTTCTCGCTGGCCGGCAAGAAGGCCGTGGTTACCGGCGGCAGTGGCGTGCTGGGCACGGGCATGGCCTGCGCCATGGCCCGCGCGGGTGCGAACGGACTCCTCTGGGCCTCCCGCGAGGGTCCCTTGCAGGCTTCGACCGAGCGCATCAAGAAGGAAACCGGACGGACGGCATCGAGTACCACAGAGTGGATCTGATGAAGGAAGACAGGATGCTCGCGGCCACCGACGCTGCCGGCGACTTCCAGTTCCTCCTTAACGCCTGTGGCGGCGGCAAGGGGAAGAGCCCCTTGATCGGGCAGGACATGGAGAACTTCCGCTTCGTGATGAAGCTCAACGTTGAGGCCGGTTGCTTCCTGCCCATGAAGGTGGTCGCCAAGCGCTGGATCGATCCGTATCCGGTCTGCGAGACAGGATCCTTGATATAACCGATCTCGCGGATACACTTTACCCGATGAAGAAATCGGTCGCGATTTCTTCATCGGGTCATTTCATTGAACCCCAAAATATGCATTGTCAGGGTGAGCGAAAAAACATTGACATACGGAAAAAGTTTTGTTATTAGGAACAAGGTTCCGTATTATGGAACAATTCTCGTCTCCCGGCGGAGCGTTACCGTCCACACGATCAGGAGAGTGTGGTTCATCCTTGATAGAACAGGATAAAAAGCCTATGGAACGGAAAACAGCCCAATCCAAACCGAACAATCTCGTCCAGACGATCGAGCGGGTTTCCCTGATTCTCGAGATGGTGGGACAAACCTCCCAGGGGATGAGCATCAGGGACTTGTCTGCCGGCCTGAATCTCCCCAAAGGAACGATCCATCGCATTCTTTCCTCCCTGTCCTATTTTGGTTATATCCGCCAGGATCCGGAGACAAAGATCTACTTCCTGGGCTTGAAGCTGATGGATTTGAACGCCCAGTTGAGCAACCAACTTGATTTTCGAAAGGTCGCGGAACCGATTCTGCGGGATCTGGCGGAGAGGACAAAACAGACGGCGCACCTGGTCATTTATGACCGTGAAGAGGTTGTCTACGTCGAGAAGATCGAGACACAACAGCCGGCGGGCGGTCTGAAAATGGCGTCGCGGGTGGGTTCCCGGAATCCCGCTCACAGCAGCGCGGTGGGGAAGGTCCTGCTCTCCTGCTTTTCGGAAGAGGCCGTGGAGAATTTTCTTCAGAAGAAGGGGCTGCCCCGGCGGACGGCGAATACGATTATCGATCCGGACGCTTTCCGGGAGCACTTGAAGATCGTCCGAAGCCAGGGATATGCGATGGACGATGAGGAGAATGAAAAGGGGATCCGCTGTGTGGGGGCTCCGATCTTTGACGGAAAGGGTAGACCCGTGGCCGCGATCAGCGTCTCGGGTTCGGTTTTCCAGATGACCAAGAAGGCGGTTCATGATGTTATGAAGGGAGAGATTATGGCAGCAGCCGCCGAAATCTCCCGGCGATTGGGTTTTCAGGACGGAGAATCGGGACGGGAAAGGGGTTAGATGAACGAATCCGCGGCAGGCGGGTTTGACGGCGGAGGAAGATAGCAAACAGGATTTTTTATAAAACCAGAAAGGATCGGAGGGGAAAAATGAAAAAAATGTTGATGGTTCTTTTGTTGTCGGTCGTTTTCATTCCGTTTGCCTATGCGGGAGATTCCAAACCGATTGAGATGAAACTGGGCCACTTCGCAGCGGACGCCCATCCGGGCAACCTGGCCTCCAAGATGTTTGCCGAGGCTGTGGAAAAACGGACAAACGGAGGCATCAAGGTAACGATTTATCCCAACAACGCGCTGGGCGCCCCGCCGGAGGTCCTGGAACAGAACATTCTGGGCGCGGTGGACATGAGTCTGCCCACGCAGGGTCAACTGGGGAAATATTCCAAGAAATTCAACTGCGTGATGCTCCCGTTCGTGTTCAACGATTATGCGCAGGCGGACAAGGTCCTGGACGGCGTGTTCCTCAAATGGGCGGCGCCGGATCTGGACAAGGCCGGGCTGGTGTTCCTTTCCAACTGGGAATGGGGGTTCCGGAACCTGACGAACAGCAAGCATCCGGTGAACGTTCCCGCGGATGTCAAGGGGCTGAAGATTCGCACCCCGCCGGAACTGCCCACGCAGGCGGCCATGGAGGCCCTGGGGGCGGTGGTCGCGACGATCAATTTCAACGAACTGCAGATGGCTCTGAAACAAGGGGTGGTGGACGGCCAGGAGAACCCGATCGCCGTCATCCATTCCAACAAGATCTATGAGACGCAGAAATATCTCGCCATCACCGGCCACAATTACAACTGCATGGTTCATGTGATCAGCAAGAAGGTCTGGGACAAGCTGACCGCGGCGCAGAAGAAGATCGTCCAGGAGGAGAGCAAAAAGGCCGGAGACTGGATGAGAAAGACCTGCCGGGATGCGGAATCGAAGCAGATCAGCGAGTTGAAGGGATTCGGGATGGAGGTTACCTATCCCGACAAGAAGGAGTTCAAGAAGCTGATGACGCCCGCCTATGACCGGATGAAAGCGATCGCGGGCGAGGAGAACATCGCAGCGTTCGTCAAGATGGTGGATGAGGCGAAGTAAGCGTGTCTGAAGCAGGTGGCGGGTAGTTGCGATCGGCGGGTTTCCCGGCGATCGCAACTGCCTTCACGGGTGATGTTTCCGAGTTCGGAAGAGGTAAGCCAAGAAGACCGGGGTGCATTCAAGGGATCTGAAATGCTGACATTGCTCATCTTTGCCGTCCTGCTGGCGTTCATCGTCCTGAACGTCCCCATCGCCGTCGCCATGGGACTGACGGCGATCCTTTTCTTCATCGGTCTGGGGAACGAATCGTTGCTGACGATGCTGCCGCAGCGGATGTATGCCTCGACGACGGGCTTCACGCTGCTGGCGATCCCCTTTTTCATCTTGGCGGCGAACCTGATGAACACGGGCGGCGTGACGAGCCGGATCTTCCGCTTCGCCAAGGCCGTGGTCGGCCACGTTCCCGGCGGACTCGGACAGGTGTGCGTCATCGCCAACGTGATCTTCTCCGGGATGTCGGGCTCGGCGATCGCCGACGCGGCGGGCCTGGGACAGGTCCTGCACAAGGCGATGGTGGACAACGGCTTCAAACCGAAATTTTCCGCCTCCATCGTGGCCGCCGCGGCAACGATCGGCCCCGTGATTCCCCCCAGCATCCCCTTTGTCCTCTACGGGGCATTGACCGGGGTTTCGGTCGGCAAGCTCTTCATGGCCGGCTTCATCCCGGGGGCGCTGATGGCCGTGGCGATCATGATCGCCATCGCCTTTCTGGCCAAACGCAACAACCTGCCGAAGGAGAAAAGGGCCGATTTGAGGGAAGTCGTCGCGAGTACGAAAGCGGCATTCCTGCCCCTGCTCACGCCGGTCATCATCATCGGCGGGATCCTCTCCGGGCTTTTCACCCCGACGGAGGCGGCGGTGGTTGCCTCCCTGTACGCGTTGTTCCTCGGCTTTTTCTATCGGGATCTGAAATGGAAGGACCTGCCCGAGATCTTCTGGGCCTCAATCCGGCAGACGGTCAGCCTGCTTTTCATCATCTCGGCGGCAGGTTTCTTCGGCTGGCTCACCATCCACCAGAAGATCCCCGACCAGATCATCCTCTCCCTGACGGGCATGAGCCTGTCGCCGGCAGGCGTCTTGGCGATGATCATTGCGATCGTCCTGATCCTCGGCTGCTTCCTCGAGGGGAACGCGATCTTCATCATCACGATCCCGATCTTCCTGCCGATCGCGCAACAGTTCGGGATCGACCTCATCAATTTCGGCGTCGTGATGACCCTGCTGATCATGGTGGGGAACCTGACGCCGCCGGTGGGGATGTGCCTCTTTGCGGTCTCCAGTTTCAGCAACGTGAGCATCGCAACCCTCTCCCGGGAGGTCGTGCCGTATCTGATCGGGATATTCATCGTTACGGTGGTCATTGCCTATGTTCCGCAGATTTCCACGTTTCTGCCGAATCTCATCATGGGGCGGTAGGGGATGCGATGGGAAAAATAATGAATTCATTGGCATTTATCGACAGGCTGGTTCTGAACGCGCTGAAGGTCGTCACGATCGTCAGTTTCGTCTTGCTGACGATCCTGATCACGGCCAATGTGATCGTCCGTTTCTTCCCGGTTGTTTCGCTGCACTGGTTCGATGAGATTATCGAGCTGCTCTATGCCTACCTGGTTTTCTACGGGGCGGCCGCCCTGTGGATCCTGCGGGGGCACATCAGCGTGGGGGACTGGATCGAAAAAAGCATCGCGAATCCGCGCCTGAGGCATCTCTACCGGACGTTTATCGAGCTGATGGTCCTCGCTTTTGCCGCGGTCTTTTTCTACTACTCCCTGCGGCTGACGATCCTGGCGCTGGATGTGACGAACGTTTTTGCAATCCCCAAGAGGGTTCTCTATTCCTGCATGCCGGTCGCGGGCGCCCTCATGATGATCTATTCGCTCCGGAATATCGCAGTCGAAATCATCCGGATCGGAAAACCTAAGGAAGGAGAGGCATGATGGATGAAATCCTGAAAGAGATAGAGGGTTACGGGATCGTTCCGGTGGTCAGGATCGAAAAGGCCGCGGACGCCCTTCCCCTCGGGAAGGCGTTCTTGGCGGGAGGTCTGCCGCTCGCGGAGATCACCTTCCGGACCGCGGCGGCGGAGGAGGTGATCCGGGCCCTGACGAAGGGGATGCCGGAGCTGATCGTCGGCGCCGGGACGGTCCTGACGACCGAGCAGGCCCAAAAGGCGATCCGTGCGGGTGCGAGATTCATCGTTTCCCCCGGATTCAATCCGAAGGTCGTATCCTTCTGCCGCGAACAGGGGGTTTCCGTGATCCCGGGCGTGAATTCGCCGACGCAGATCGAAGCGGCGATGGAATGCGGCCTCCGTGTCATGAAGTTCTTCCCGGCGGAGGAATCGGGGGGCGCCGCCTTTCTGAAGGCCGTCGCGGCGCCCTACGAGGGGATCCGGTTCATCCCGACCGGCGGGATCAATGCGGCAAACTTCATTTCGTATCTCTCCTTGAAAAACGTCGTCGCCTGCGGCGGGAGCTGGATGGTGAAGACGGAACTCATCTCGGCGGGAAAATTCGAGGAGATCACGGGGCTCGTGCGAGAGGCGGTCCGCATCCTGCTCGGCTTTGAGCTTGCCCACGTGGGCCTCAACGAGGAAAACGCCGAGAATGCAAGCAAAAGCGTGGAACTCTTCTCCCGCATGTTCCATTTCCCCGTCGCGGAAGGCCAGGGTTCCTTTTTTCTCGGGGAAAGGGAAATCGAGATCATGAAGGGTCCCGGTCGCGGCGAAAAAGGACACCTTGCCTTTGCGGCGAACGACGTCTCCAGGGCGCTCTTCTACCTCGGCCGGCGGGGAATCCGGCCCGTTGCGGGAACGGAGAAGATCAAGGACGGAAAGACGATCCTCGTTTACCTGGATCAGGAGATCGCCGGATTCGAGATCCATCTCCGGCAGAAGGGGTAACCGCTCCCCTGCAGCACGTATTTCCGATCCACTGGAGGGGTGAGATCGGCCGGCGCCTGTTCCGCGCGGAGACGGGAAGCAAACATTTTAAGAAATCTTGCTCAGTGAGGACAAAAATGAAAAGAATCATTACCTTCGGCGAGATCATGCTGAGACTGAAGGCGCCGGGAAGCGAAAGGCTCCTCCAGGGTCCGTCGCTGGAGGCGACCTTCGGGGGTGGAGAGGCGAATGTGGCCGTGGGGCTGGCCCGTTTCGGAATGGACGCCGCCTTCGTGAGCCTGATCCCCCCGAACCGGATCGGGGACGCCTGCATTGCGGAGCTTCGCAAACAGGGGGTGGATGTCTCCCGCATCGTCCGGAAGGGGAAACGGCTCGGCATCTATTTCCTGGAAGCCGGGGCCAATCAGCGCCCTTCCGTTGTCATCTATGACCGGGCGCATTCCGCGATCGCCGAGGCGGTCCGCGGGGAGATCCCTTGGGACGGGGTCTTTGCCGGGGCCGGATGGTTTCATATCACCGGGATCACGCCGGCGATCTCCGAATCCGCCGCCCTCGTCTCCCTGGAGGCGGTTCTGAAGGCAAAGGAAAAAGGCCTGAGTGTCTCCTGCGATCTGAATTACCGGAAGAATCTCTGGAAATACGGCCGGACGGCGCAGGAGGTGATGACGGAAATCGTGAAACACACGGATATGGTCATGGCCAACGAAGAGGATTGCCAGAAGGCCCTGGGCGTCTCGGCCGATTCGGACGTCGAATCCGGGAAGATGGAAACGGATCCCTACCGGAGGCTCACGGACCGGGTGCTCGAACAGTTTCCGGATCTTAGGAAGATTGCGGTGACATTGCGGGAGAGCCATTCGGCGGACCACAACGGCTGGTCGGCGGTCCTGAACAACCGGGATGAATTCCTGGTTTCGCGGAAATACGAGATCCGGGACATCGTCGACCGGGTGGGAACCGGGGACTCTTTTGCCGCCGGGCTGATCTACGGCCTCCATGCGCTGAAATCGGATCAGGAGGCGCTGGAGTTTGCGGTGGCCGCGTCCTGCCTGAAGCATTCGATCCCGGGGGATTTGCCGCTGATTTCCGTGGAGGAGGTCAATAACCTGGTCGGTGGGGCCGGTTCGGGAAGGGTGCAGAGATAGAAGAAAGGGGAAATTCATGGACATCCGTTATGCAGTTCATCCGGAGCAGATGAAAACATTGGACACCCAAAAGATGCGCGAGCAGTTTCTGGTGGAGAATCTCTTCGTCCGGGACCGCCTGAACATGGTCTACAGCCATATCGACCGGATCATCGCCGGGGGGGTCTCTCCGGTGAACGGAACCGTTGAGCTCAAGGGGACCAAGGAACTGGGCGTCGATTTCTTCCTGCAGCGCCGGGAGATGGGAATCATCAACATCGGCGCCGCCGGCGTCGTTTCCGTCGACGGAAAGGGGTATGAACTGGGGAACAAGGAGTGCCTCTACATCGGCATGGGACCGAAAGAAGTCTCCTTCGCGAGCGCCGACCGGGACAATCCGGCCGAGTTTTACTTCAACAGCGCACCGGCCCATGCCGCATACGCCATCGTGAAGCTCTCCCTGGCCGATGCCCAGCGGCTCGATCTGGGCGATCCGCTCAAGGCGAACGTCCGGACGATCTACCAGTTCATCCACCCCAAGGTGCTCAAAAGCTGCCAGCTCGTCATGGGACTCACCATTCTGGCGCCGGGCAGCAACTGGAACACGATGCCCTGCCACACCCACGACCGGCGAATGGAGGTCTACCTCTATTTCGACATGCCAGCCGATACCGTGGTTTTCCACCTCATGGGGGAGCCGCAGGAGACTCGGCATCTCGTCGTCCGCAGCGGGCAGGCCGTTATCTCGCCAAGCTGGTCCATCCATTCCGGGGTGGGGACCGGCAGCTACACCTTCATCTGGGGGATGGCCGGGGAAAATCAGACCTTCACGGACATGGACGACGTTCCCATGTCAATACTGAAGTAGAAAACCCGGTTCATAAAAGGAGAAAAATCATGATACTGGATCGTTTCAGCCTTAAAGGTAAAGTTGCTTTTATTACCGGCGCCTCTTACGGCATCGGGTTCGCGATTGCAAAGGCGTACGTTGCCGCCGGCGCAAAAATCGTTTTCAACGATATCAAGCAGGATCTGGTCGATAAGGGACTGGCTGCGTATGAAGAAGCAGATATCAAAACTCGCGGCTACGTCTGCGATGTGACCGATGAAAATGCCGTCAATGAAACCGTGAAGAAGATCGAGAAGGAAGTCGGTGTCATCGACATTCTCGTGAACAATGCCGGCATCATCAAACGCATTCCGATGTGCGAAATGACTGCCGCCGAGTTCAGACAGGTGATTGACGTGGATCTCAATGCGCCTTTCATCGTGTCAAAGGCAGTCATCCCCTCCATGATCAAGAAGGGTCACGGAAAGATCATCAACCTCTGTTCGATGATGAGCGAACTCGGACGTGAGACCGTTTCAGCCTATGCCGCTGCGAAGGGCGGGCTCAAAATGCTCACCAGAAACATCTGCTCTGAATATGGTGCGCAGAACATCCAGTGCAACGGTATCGGACCTGGGTATATCGCAACACCCCAGACCGCTCCGTTGCGTGTTAACGGTCATCCTTTCAACAGCTTTATTATCTCCAAGACGCCTGCAGGTCGCTGGGGAACGACGGAGGATCTCATGGGACCCGCAGTTTTCCTTGCTTCTGATGCGTCAAATTTCGTCAACGGACATATCCTCTATGTTGACGGCGGTATTCTTGCCTATATCGGCAGGCAGCCGTCGTAAAATTGAGAACGAATTCGCAAAGCGACCATTAATACACTTAACCGAAAGGAGAGTAAAATGAAAAAGCTTACATTGATGATGGGTTGTCTGTTCATGATCGTCTTGTTCATGATCTTCTCGGCGACGGGATTCGCGGCGACGGCGAAGTACAACTGGAAGCTGGCCTCGGTTCTTCCCGACTCCCACCCGGTTCACAAGGCCCTGACATACTTTGCCGACGAGGTGGGCAAAGCAACCAAGGGGGAGGTGAAGATCACGGTCTACCCGGCGGGCCAACTGGGACAGGAAAAAGATTACATCGAAGGGGTCAAGGTGGGGGCGATCGAAATCACCAAGGTTTCATCCGCACCGCTCGGACAGTTCGCGCCAAGCCTGCAGGTGGTCAGCCTGCCGTTTATCTGGCGCAACGACGCCCATCAGCACGCGGTTATCGACAGCGCCATCGGAACCCGGTTGATGAAGGATCTCGAGAAAAACGGATTCAAGGGACTCGCCTTCTTTGACGCCGGGTTCCGCAACGTGACCACGCAGGTGGGGCCGGTGAAGGTCCCGGCGGACCTGAAAGGACAAAAGATCCGGGTCATGCAGAGCAAACCGCTGATCGACACGATCAACGCCTTCGGCGCCACCGCGGTGCCGATGGGACAATCGGAGGTCTATGTCGCCCTGCAGCAGAAGGTCATCGACGGCTGGGAGAACAACGAGCCGACGGTCCTGACCTTCAACATGCAGGAAGTGTGCAAATATTTCTCCTACACCCGCCACACCTCCATCCCGGACATCCTGGTGATGAGCAAGTCGGTTTTCGACTCGACGCCGAAGAATATTCAGAAGGCCATCCTCGATGCGGCCGCCAAAACGGTTCCCTATCAACGGAAGATCTGGGCGGACTACATCGACAACGCGGTCAAACAGCTCAAGGCCAAGGGGATGATCTTTAATGAGGTCAATAATATCAAGGATTTCCAGGCCCTTGCCAAACCCATTTACAAGGAATTCGAACCGGTCGTGGGAGCGGATCTCATCGATGCGATCGTAAAGCACAAATAGCCTTATTGGCCTCAGTCCATCTGCCGCGGTCGCGGGCCGTGACGGCCCGCGACCGCATCTTCCCGGGGAAGGGGAACGAGCTTGTCCGGACATCCCATCATCCGCTGGCTTGACCGTGCCGAGCGGTTCATTACCGCCACCACGGCCGTCATTATGATCGTCCTGTCGGCATTGATCTGCTGGCAGGTATTCTCGCGGTATGTGCTGAACTCCAGCCCGTTCTGGATTGAGGAACTATCGGTTATTTCCTTGATGTGGATCGGGCTCTTAGGGGCGGCTGCCTGCGTCTGGACCGAATCCCATATGAGTCTGGAGCTGGTCGTCGCGAAACTGCCCGAAACGGTCCGGATCTGGCTGAGGGCACTCACGGACATGGCGATCGCGGGTTTTGCGCTGTTTCTGTGCGATCGGGGTATTTTCCTGGTCCAGAGGACGATGAGCGGAACCCTCTCTTCCCTGCCGATCGCCGTGGGGTACACCTACATGGTCCTTCCCATCGCGGGGGGGATGATGGTCCTGTTCGCCCTTGTCCGGGCGATCAGCGGTGTGGCCCGCCATTATGCGGGCAAGGGAGGGCAGAGCCATGATTGAAACCTCTCTTCTGCTCGGTTCGTTTCTGGTCCTGATCCTCCTCGGGGTGCCCATCGCGTTTTCCCTGGGGATCTCGTCCCTGCTGACCGCGAGCTACACCGGTCTGGGAACGGCGATGATCGTCCAGCGGGTCGGGGCCGGCATGCAGTCCTTCCCCCTGCTGGCCATTCCGCTCTTCATCCTGGCCGGCGCCATCATGGCCAAAGGCGGGGTCGCCCGGCGGATTGTCGATTTCGCCTATATCATCGTCGGCCCTTTTCCCGGGGGGCTGGCGATGGTGAACTGCATCGATTCCATGTTTTTCGGAGGCGTTTCCGGTTCCGCCGTGGCGGATATCTCCTCGACCGGCCCCATCATGATCCCTATGATGGTCCAGAAGGGGTACGACCGGGAGTTCGCCACCGCGATCACCGTCGCCTCCTCCACCCAGGGGATCATTATCCCCCCGAGCCACAACATGGTCATTTACGCGATGGTCGCCGGCGGGGTCTCCATCGGGAAACTGTTTCTGGCCGGGTATATCCCCGGGATCCTGATGGGGGTGCTCCTGGCGATCACCTGTTACATCCTGGCGCTCAAACGGGGGTATCCCCGGGAGAAGCGGCCGCCGCTCAAGGAGTCGCTGATCATTGCGCGGGATGGACTCCTCAGCATCTTCGCGGCGGTGATCATCGTCGGCGGCATCGCCTTCGGCATCTTCACCGCCACCGAGGCCTCCGCCGTCGCGGTGTTCTATGCCGCCTTTCTGGGTCTGGTGGTCTACCGCGAGATGCGAATCCGGGATCTCTGGCCGATCTTCGTCGATTCGGTCCAGACCACGGCGATCGTGATGCTGCTGATCGGCTGCGCGTCCGGCTTTGCCTGGATGATGACCTTTCTGCACGTGCCGACCCTGGTCACCCAGTTCTTCCTGTCGATCACCGACAACAAGTTCGCCGTGCTGCTGCTCATCAACATCCTGCTCCTCTTTCTGGGGGCAATCATGGATGTGGCGCCGCTGATCGTCATCGTCACGCCGGTGCTGCTTCCGGTGGTCCAGGCGGTGGGAATGAGCCCGGTGACCTTCGGGATCGTGCTGATGGTGAATATGGCGATCGGTTTGACCACCCCGCCGGTCGGGGCCGGGCTTTTTGTCGGCTGTACGGTGGGTAAGACCACGATGGAAAAATGCACCCGCTCGATGCTGCTGTTGTGGCCGGCCATGCTGACCGTTCTTTTCCTGACGACCTACATCCCCTGGCTGACCACGGCGCTGCCGAACTGGCTCATGCCCTGAGGCGCGGCGCTTGATTCTCATCACAGTCCCGTATGGTTCATGGATTGCGTTGAGAATCCGCCGCCCCCGCAAGCGTTTCAAAAAAAGGAGAGAATGGGAGAATTTATAGTGAATTTTGACTTTTTTCGAGTCCATCATAAATGAATGACAGGAGGAATACGCGATGGGACGAACCATCATCATGGACAATGATCGCCTTTTCCCAAGCGATCCCACCCAGCGGCAGATCGCCCGCCGTCTGTACGGCGAGGTCAAGGATCTGCCCATCATCAGCCCCCACGGTCACACCGATCCGCGGTGGTATGCCGACGACATTCCCTTTTCAAACCCATCGGAACTGTTCCTGATCCCGGACCACTACCTCTTCCGGATGCTCTACAGCCGGGGCTTCCCGCTGGAAAAGCTCGGCGTTCCCCGGGTGGACGGCGGGCCGGTCGAGACCGATCCCCGGAAGATCTGGCGTCTTTTCGCGGAGCATTATTATCTCTTCCGGGGCACGCCCTCCCGGATGTGGCTCGAACACGTTTTCTTTTTCCTCTTCGGCATCGATCAACGCCTCGATCCGGCCAACGCGGACGAGATCTACGATCGGCTCGCGGCAGCGCTTCTCCGGCCGGAATTCAAGCCCCGCGCGCTTTATGACCGCTTCAACATCGAGGCGCTCGCCACGACGGACTCCCCCCTGGATTCTCTCGAACACCACCGGAAGATCGCCGCCTCCGGCTGGAAGGGAAAGGTGGTTCCCGCATTCCGGCCCGATCTGGCGGTCGATCCGGAGTTCCCCGGCTTTGCGAAAAACGTCGCCCGCCTGGGCGAGATCACCGGTGAGGATACGGCGGTCTGGGAGGGATACCTCAAGGCCCTGGCGGCGCGTCGCCGGTTCTTCAAGGAGATGGGTTGCACATCCACCGACCACGGCCACCCCAGCGCCGTGACGGCCGACCTCGACGCCTCCGCCTGCCGGACCCTGTTCGCAAAGGCCCTGAAGGGGGAGATGAACGCACAGCAGGCCGAACTCTTCCGGGGCCAGATGCTCACGGAGATGGTCCGGATGAGTCTCGATGACGGCCTGGTCATCCAGATCCACCCCGGTTCCTTCCGGAACCACAACGAAGATATCTTCCGGCGGTTCGGCCGCGACAAGGGGGCCGACATTCCCATGCGGACCGACTACACCCGCGCCCTGAAACCCATGCTTGACCGCTTCGGAAACGAGCCCAACCTGACGGTGGTTCTGTTCACGCTGGACGAGACCTCCTACAGCCGCGAACTGGCCCCGCTGGCCGGCCATTACCCGATCCTAAGGCTCGGACCTCCCTGGTGGTACTTCGACAGCCCCGAGGGGATGATGCGTTTCAAGCGCCTGGTGGTGGAGACGGCCGGTTTCTACAACACGGTCGGTTTCAACGACGATACGCGGGCCTTCCTCTCCATCCCGGCCCGGCACGACATGGCCCGGCGGATCGACTGCGCGTTTCTGGCGGAGATGGTCAGCCGGCATCAACTGGATGAGGACGAGGCGGCCGAGGTGGCGGCCGATCTGGCGTATCGATTGGTGAAGGAGGCCTACAAACTCTGACGGCTTTTGGAAAAAGCCTTCAACCCTCCCGGTCCGCGCCCTTGCCGGCGTGGACCGGATAAAACGGATTAAGGAGCAGCACATGAATGTAAGCAAAATCTCTGAAGCAAAGGCATTCGAGGTCAAGCCGGGACGGACACGCCGCATTCTCCATACAGATCACCTGATGATGGTTGCCTTCGACTTTGCGGACGGTCCGGCCGCGCATCCGGACTCTCCCCACACCCACCCGCATGAGCAGGTGACCTACGTGGCGGAGGGGGAGGTCATGTTCTTCATCGGCGAGGAATCCACCCGGCTCGCTCCGGGGGATATGGTAGCCGTCCCCCCCGAACTGCCCCACCGGATTCAACTGCTGACGCCGACCGCCCGGCTGATCGACACCTTCACGCCGCTGCGCCAGGATTTTCTATAAGCCCAGGGTTGACGGCATCGTAAAAAGTCCCAAAACCTGTCACTCCTGCGAAAGCAGGAGTCCAGAACTAATCGAATTTCCCGCTTCCGCGGGAATGACAGAAAGAGGCCAGTATCGACTTTTTACGGGTTTGTCAGGGTTCTCGAATTCGATTTGGTCGTGCAGGGGGGGGCTGCCCCCTCTGACACACGATAAGAGAAACGCAGCAGATGCGCGTTTTTCAACAGTGCGCTAAAGCAGGGTTTTCAGATCGGCGATGCTCTTAAGAATATAGTCGGGGCGGATCGGGGAGGCCTCCAGGGTTTTCGAGTCGGTCACGCCGGTCATGACGAGGGCCGTTTTCATGCCCGCCTCCAGCCCCATGCGGATGTCCGTTTCCAGACGGTCGCCGATGAGGACGCACTCCGCCGCTTCGAGCCCCATCACCTCCAGGGCCGCCTGCACGGTGATGGGTGAGGGTTTGCCCACGATCACCTCCACCTTTTTGAGGGTCACCGCCTCCAGGGCGGCGATAATCCCGGCGCAGTCGGGAAGTTCCCCGCCCTCCACGGGGCAGGTCCGGTCGGGATTGGTGGCGATGAAGCGGGCCCCTTTCCGGATCGCCTGAAAGCCGATGTTGAGCTTCCGGTAATCGAAGGTCCGATCGAAGGCGGCCACGACGTATTCGATCTCGC
>Ga0172375_10001795_pt1 | contig 34196 bp, 26 predicted proteins | sample LakKiv1m_FD_114537 | JGI IMG/M metagenome (GOLD analysis project Ga0172375, IMG submission 114537) | Freshwater microbial communities from Kabuno Bay, South-Kivu, Congo - kab_092012_11.1m | ecosystem: Environmental > Aquatic > Freshwater > Lake | place: Democratic Republic of the Congo... | reverse complement strand
GATCACCGAATCCGTCAGGACCGCTCCTCTCCGTTCCTTCATCCGTAACCTCATATACCGACGATGTTTCCAGCCTGACCAGCCTTAATGGGATATTCAGTTACTATATTGTGGCGGTCGAAAATAGCGGAAACAACGGATATGAAAGTTTTAAAGACATCAGTACCTCCAACGAAATCGAAATCAGCCAGGAAACAAAGGTGGTCGTACCCAATGCCTTCACTCCCGGACGTCCTCCTGACGATAGGTTTAAACCCCTGGTTGCATTTATTGATGCTGCCGGGTACAAGCTTGCCATTTTTAATAAATGGGGACAACTAATTTTTAATACCGAAGATCCCACCGCAGGTTGGGATGGGCGCTACCAAGGAGAATTTGTTCGCTCCGACAGCTATGTTTACCTGCTGAAGTACCGTACTCCCGGGGGAAAAAATATCGAAAATCGTGGTACAGTAACGGTAATCCGTTAGCTTTTATCCGCAAAAATTGGCAATGTCAATAATTTGCTGTTGAATAAAATTCAGCTAAAATCCCTTTTAAACATATTCATTACCACTCAATTTTTGTACATTTGCCGCAATTTTAAAAATCGGATTTAAATGGCTCTGAATCAGGATAAATTCACCGAAGAGGGATTAACCTACGACGATGTGTTACTGCTGCCGGCATACAGCGAAGTTTTACCCCGTGAAGTCGAACTCAGTACATTTTTCACTTCGGGCATCAGGATGAATATTCCGATTGTGTCGGCGGCCATGGATACGGTTACCGAACATAAACTGGCCATTGCCATTGCGCAGGAGGGTGGCATCGGTGTTATTCATAAGAACATGAGCATCGAAAAACAGGCCAACGAAGTTAAAAAGGTAAAACGCGCCGAAAACGGGATGATCCTCGACCCGATTACCCTGGATAAAAGTGCCAAAGTACGGGATGCCCTCAACATCATGAAAGAATATGGCATTGGAGGCATTCCTGTGGTTGACAGGGGGAACCGTCTGGTGGGAATCATTACAAACCGTGACCTTCGCTTCGAGCGGAACCCGGAACGCCCCGTTGCTGAAATTATGACCCATAAAAACCTGATCACAACTACCGAATTTACCGATTTCGAAAAGGCTGCCGACACACTGCAGGAATTTAAAATCGAAAAACTCCCGGTGGTTGACAAGGATTATAAACTCGTCGGGCTGATCACTTATAAGGATATTATCAAAATAAAAGAACGCCCGAATGCCTGCAAGGACGAAAGAGGCCGCCTGAGGGTAGCCGCTGCTGTCGGTGTATCAGGAGATGTGCTCGAAAGAGCCTCGGCACTTGTCAGCAACCAGGTTGATGCCCTCGTAATAGATACAGCACATGGTCACTCCATTGGTGTAATCGAAACCACGAAACGCATCAAGAAAATGTTTCCCGACCTTCAGCTGGTCGTTGGAAATATCGGAACCGGCGAAGCCGCCAGGGCGCTGGTAAAGGCAGGCGCCGATGCCGTGAAAGTCGGAATTGGACCGGGATCGATCTGTACAACCCGAATCATTGCAGGAATCGGAATTCCACAGCTTACAGCCATTTACAACGTTGCCCGGGCCATTAGCGACACCAATATCCCGGTTATTGCCGATGGAGGTATCCGCTACACAGGCGACATCGCAAAAGCAATTGCTGCCGGTGCTCATTCGATTATGGCCGGGTCGCTTTTTGCCGGAGTAGAGGAATCACCAGGTGATACCATTATTTTCGAAGGCAGAAAATACAAAACTTACCGGGGTATGGGGTCGATTGATGCCATGCAACAAGGTTCTAAAGACCGTTATTTTCAGGATATGGAAGAAGATGTTAAGAAATTGGTTCCTGAAGGTATTGTTGGGCGGGTCCCTTACAAAGGCACGCTTTCGGAGGTAATCCACCAGATGGTTGGAGGTTTGCGTGCAGGCATGGGCTACACCGGATCACAAAATATCGGCGAGCTTCAAAAAGCAAGGTTTATCAAGATTACTGCTGCCGGCGTTGCCGAAAGCCATCCGCACGACATCACAATCACGAGGGAGGCACCCAATTACAGCAAACATTGATCGGTTGATATTTAAAGTTAAAATAAAATAAAATTTTCAATTTTTCGTAAAAGAATACGTTGTTCAATTTTTTTAATTTCATCTGAAAACTAATTCATCAAAGTAATGGTACAAAATTTTACTTACAAAAAAAACCGGTTCACCACCCCAATATTCAGGCTGGTGTTAACTGTATCGGCTTTCATTCTGCTGACTCCTGTACTAACATTAAATGCACAAAATGGAACCGACCCGGTTTTGCTCAACATTGCCGGCGAAAACATTACCAAATCAGAATTCCTATCGGTTTACCAGAAAAACAATGTGAATGGTGAAGTTCTGGACAAAAAATCTTTGGAGGAATATCTCGACCTTTTCATAAATTTTAAACTGAAAGTCAGAGAAGCCACCGATATGGGTCTGGATACGGCAAAGTCGTTTATCAACGAATTAAAAGGATATCGCGACCAGCTGGCAAAGCCTTACTTTGTAGATGAAGAAGTAAACAAAGAATTGCTGCAGCAAGCCTACGAACGTAAAAATGTAGATGTCAGGGTAAGTCATATCCTGGTCAGGGTCGAAAAATTTGCAAAACCTGCTGATACGCTTGCAGCATTAAAGAAAATCGAGGAAATCAGGGCAAGGATCATGAAAGGCGAAAATTTCAACACCGTTGCTGCCGAAGTATCCGAGGACCCGTCTGCCCGCGACATGCCAGCACGTGGTTTCCAGCCTGCGCGCAAAGGAAACCGTGGTGATATTGGTTATTTTTCGGTTTTCGACATGGTGTATCCGTTCGAGGAAGCTGCTTTCAGCCTTCCGGTTGGCGAGGTTTCAAAACCTGTCAGAACTGATTTCGGTTATCATTTAATTTTGGTGACCAATAAGCGACCGGCCCTCGGAAAAGTCCAGGTAGCTCATTTGTTCCTTCAGATCCCTGCCAATGCAACCCATCAGGATTCGGTAAGAATTGCGCAGAAAGCCGATTCGCTTTACAAAGCCCTTGTTAATGGTGCCGATTGGGACCAACTGGTTTCAAAATTCTCCGACGATAAAAGTTCTGCCATGAATAAAGGGGTTTTGCCCTGGTTCGGATCTAACCGCATGGTACCGGAATTTATCGATGGCATTGCTACTTTGAAAAAGATTGGCGATTTTTCGAAACCGGTGCTCACTTCTTATGGCTGGCACCTTATCAGATTGGTCGACAGAAAACCAATCGGGACTTTTGAAGAAGAAAAGACCGACCTGAAACAGAGTCTGGCCAAAGATACCCGCTCTAATAAAAGCAAAGAATCGATCATCAGACGCATAAAGGATGAAAACAACTTCGTGGCTTATCCAAATGCGCTCAAAGCGTTTTACAGCGTGATGGACAGCAGCATATACAAACGGAAATGGGACAAAAGCAAAGCCGCCAGCCTCACTGATGTGATTTTTAAACTCGGTAATGAAAACTATACTCAACAGCAGTTTGCCGATTATCTTTATACGCATCAAACCATTGCCACAAACGAAAGCTATGAATTATTTATCAAGGAAAGTTTTGATAAATTTGTTGAGGATGAGGCAATAGCTTTTGAAGATGCCCGTCTTGAACAGAAATATCCTGAGTTCAAATCGCTGGTTAACGAATACCGCGACGGAATTCTTCTATTTGAACTTACCGATCAGAAAGTATGGAGTAAGGCCATAAAAGATACCACCGGATTGAAAGAATTTTACCAGTTGCACCATAACGAATATATGTGGGATGACCGTATTGATGCCACCTTGATTACAGCACCAACCCAAGATGGAGCCGAAAAAGCACTAAAATTGGCTAACGCCGGCAAAGATGGGAAAGAAATACAGGATGCTTTAGCCACCGATTCGTTGGTTAAAATTACGGTTGTAAGTAAGAAATTCCCCAAAAACGATAACGACATCATCGACGAAATCAAATGGAAAAAGGGAGTTTCAAAAATTGTACCTACGAAAGATGGTAAATTTGGATTTGCAATAATTCATGCCCTGGTTGGTCCTGAACCAAAAACCCTCAGCGATGCCCGAGGGCTGATTACTGCCGATTACCAGAATTACCTTGAGCAGGAATGGATAAAAGATTTAAAGAAGAAATATACTGTAACCGTAAACCAGGACGTTTTATCGCAGATTAAATAGTCAGGCTTTGATTTGAAGAATGCAATATTTTCATTTTTAATTCTCATATTAATCATAGGCTCTTGCAACAAACCGGATTTCAACAATTCTGATCCAGTTCTGGCAAGAGTCTATGATTCTTATTTGTACGCTTCTGATCTTGGTCATCTCGTTCCAGCAGGGACAAACCCTGCCGACAGTTTGTCCCTGGTAAGGAATTATGTGGATAACTGGATTAAAAACCAGCTTCTTCTTTCCCAGGCCGATAAAAATCTTACTTTCGATCAAAAAGATTTTACCCGCCAGTTAAACGATTACCGGAACTCGTTGGTAATTTATAAATATGAAACCGAGCTCATTAACCAAAATCTCGATACCGTGGTGAAAGACCAGGAGATTGAAGAATACTATGACAAAAATCAGAAGAATTTTCAGCTAAAAGACAATATTGTTCAGGCCATTTATGTAAAGATCAGGTCGGATTCACCCAAACTGCGGAAAGTTAAATTTTTTGCAAAATCTGACCGGCTGGCCGACCACGATTCACTCGAGGTCTATTGTAAACACTATGCCGAAGATTACCAGATTATCGATGATGAATGGATAACTTTTAGTGATCTTCTGGACAGGTTACCCATTGAAGTTTTTAATCAGGAATCATACCTCAATAACAATAAGTTCATTCAGTTGACAGAAGACAACTATACATTTTTTGTAAATATTCTCGATTTCAGATTAAGCGAAAGCTTATCGCCGCTTTCGCTGGAACGCAACAACATTAAATCGGTTATCCTGAATATGCGTAAAAAACAGCTTATCAAACAAATGCAACAAAAGATTTACGATGAGGCGGCGAACAAAAAAGAATTTGAATACTATTAATCCGAACCATTTAAAATGAAAAACCTGATCATATTTTCCCATATCCTGATGCTGTGCTTTTTAATCGGCAATATTGAAGCGCAAACACCTGCCGGTACTGTGATCGACGAAGTGGTTGCTGTAGTGGGGAAAAACTATATCCTGCTTTCAGATATCGAAAATCAATATATGCAAATGCGGCTCCAGGGTGGTATTACCGGAGGCGAATCAACAACCAAATGCCAGATTCTCGAAAATCTTCTTTTCGAAAAACTCATGTTGCATCAGGCAGAGCTCGACAGCGTTGAAGTGACTCCGGAACAGGTTGACTCAGAACTCGACCGCAGGATGCGCTATTTTATCAATCAATTTGGAACCCAGGAAAAACTGGAGAAATTTTACGATAAATCTGTTGTTGAATTTAAATCCGAACTCAAGGAGGTGATAACCCAGCAGATGAAGGTTGAAAAAGTACAACAGGAAATTACCAAAAACACCAAAGTAACCCCGTCCGAAGTAAAGTCCTTTTTCAGGGAGCTGCCAAAAGACAGTATCCCGCTTGTAGGTTCCGTAGTTGAAGTGGCTCAGATTGTAAAAAAACCACCCATAAGTCCTGCCGAAAAATTTGAAGTTAAAGAAAAGCTCCGCAAACTTCGCGACAGGGTGCTTAATGGCGAAAGCTTTGAGGCCTTGGCAAGACTTTATTCCGAAGATCCGGGATCAGCCAAACTGGGAGGAGATCTTGGTTTACATGGTCGTGGCGAGTTGTACCCCGAATTTGAAGCCGTCGCTTTTAAACTAAAACCCGGTGAAGTATCGGAAATCGTCGAAACCGAAGCTGGCTACCACATCATTCAGTCAATCGAACGAAGAGGTGATTTTATTCGAGTCCGCCATATTTTATTAAAACCCAAAGTATCGCCTGTTGCACTCGCCGAGGCCAAAATTTTCCTCGACAGCATTGCCCGGCTAATCCGTGCCGACTCGATGACATTCGACGATGCTGTAAAAAGATTTTCGACTGACGGTTCAAGAAACAATAATGGCATTTTGATAAATGCTTACACCGGAGGCACCGACTGGCCGGTCGATCAGCTTGATCCAAAGGTGTTTTTTGTGGTGGATAAATTAGTTGTAGGCGAGGTTTCACAAGCGGTTTTGATGGAAGATGAAAAAGGTGAGGAGGCTTACCGGCTGCTTACACTTCTTAAACGTACACAGCCTCACCGCGCTAACCTGGCTGAAGATTACGACCAGATTCAAAATTGGGCACTCCAATTACAAAAACAGGAAACCATCAAAAAATGGATCGAGCATAACTCTAAAAAGACATATATTAAAATCAGCGATAACTATAAAGCCTGCAAGTATCAGCAAAGCTGGTTTTAAGAAATGAAATGTTTGGAAACGGGTTTTGTAGGAAGTAGGCAGTAAACAGTAGGCAGTGGGCAGTATAAATTTGAAGTTCTGAAAGTTGATGATAAATGAGGCTTTTTGATTTTTGATTTTCGGATTTTATTTGGATAAAGATTTTAAGATAAGCTAATAAAATAAAATTTATGCAGTATAAATCAGATGTTGAGGCCATTGATGAATTTGGCAAAAGAATAAAAATTCTTCAAAAAGAAATTGCCAAGGTAATTGTTGGCCAGGATGAAGTTGTAAAAAATGTGATCATCTCTATTTTCAGTAAAGGCCATGTATTGCTTGTTGGGGTTCCCGGTCTTGCGAAAACACTTTTGGTCAACACCATTTCAAGGGTACTCGGGCTCGAATACAGCCGCATTCAGTTTACCCCCGACCTGATGCCTTCGGATATTGTCGGTACCGAAATTCTCGACCAGACCAGGAATTTTAAATTTATCAGGGGACCAATTTTTGCGAATATCATTTTAGCCGACGAAATTAACCGTACACCACCCAAAACCCAGTCGGCTTTATTGGAAGCCATGCAGGAAAAAGCAATTACGGTTGCCGGGCAAAACTACAGACTTACCGAACCATTTTTTGTACTGGCTACTCAAAATCCAATCGAACAGGAGGGAACTTATCCATTACCCGAAGCCCAGCTCGACAGGTTTATGTTTAACATCTGGCTCGACTATCCTTCCTTCAATGAAGAAATCGATGTCGTTAAGAATACAACGAGCACCTATGAGGCAAAACCGGAGGTAGTGATAAGTGCTGAAGAAATTCTTTATTTTCAGAATCTGATCAGGAAAATTCCAGTACCTGAAAATGTTTACGAATATGCTGTAAAACTGGCTGTAAAAACACGCCCTGGCCGCCCGGAATCGCACCAGTGGGCCAACGAATACCTGACCTGGGGAGCCGGCCCGCGTGCTTCACAGTACCTCATTATCGGAGCCAAATGCCACGCCGCCATAAACGGCAAATATTCTCCGGACATAGAAGATGTGAAAAATGTAGCAACATCAATTCTCCGTCACCGCATCGTTAGAAACTACAAAGCCGAAGCCGAAGGTATTTCCATCGAAAAAATTATCAGCGAATTTTTAAAATAGTATTATGAGAAAGAAAATTCTGATTCTTGCCGGCGCAGTAATTTTACTTGTAATCATTTTCTGGCAATTCACGGGATCATCGGGTACCGGCCAGAAAATGATTGATGTTCCTGTTAAAAGCGGGCAATTCAAAATCGTGGTTACCACAACCGGCGAATTGGTTGCAAAAAGTTCGGAGGATATCCGTGGCCCCGAAAATCTCAGACCTCTGGGTATCTATAACGATATCAAGATTAACAAACTGATTCCCGAAGGCACCATAGTCGATTCGGGTGATTTTGTGGCATCCCTCGATCGTACGGAAGTCGAAAGCCGCCTGAAAGACCTCGAAAGCGAACTCGATAAACTGAATTCCCAATACACCAAAACCCAGTTGGATACAACACTTACCCTCCGCCAGAAAAGAGATGAACTGATCAACCTTAAATTTGGCATGGAAGAACAGCAAATTACGGTTGATCAGTCCGAATTTGAACCACCTGCAACACAACGGCAGGCAAAAATAAATCTCGAAAAGGCGCAAAGGGCTTTTAGTCAGGCTGTCGAAAATTACGACCTTGAAGTGAAAAAGGCAGCTGCCGAAATGCAGGAAGTGTCCGCTACACTTGATCAGGCCGTACGTAAAAAGGAAAGAATGCTCGCGGTTTTGCAGAAATTTACGGTCTATGCACCAAAGAAAGGAATGGTGATTTACCAGCGGAACTGGAATGGCGGAAAACGCCAGACCGGATCAACAATTTCAACCTGGGACCCGGTGGTTGCCACCCTGCCCGATCTTAGCCAGATGATTGTAAAAACCTATGTAAACGAAATCGACATCAGCAAAGTTAAAAAAGGCCAGAATGTCGAAATTGGTGTAGATGCTTTCCCCGACAGGAGTTATACAGGTGAAGTAAGGGAGGTTGCAAATATCGGAGAGCAGAAACAGGGTTCAAATGCTAAAGTTTTCGAGGTAATCATCGACGTAAACGGAAATGATACGATACTGAGACCCGCTATGACAACCAAGAATTCGATCGTCACAGCCATAATCGACTCAAGTGTTTTTATTCCGCTGGAAGCTTTACATAATGCCGATTCGGTGTCATTTGTTTATCTTGAGTCGGGCAGGTCGGTTATCAAACAACAGGTCATAACCGGAGAAAGTAACGAAAATGAAATTATCGTATTAAATGGCCTAAAACCGGGCGATGTTGTGTATCTCACCATTCCTGAGAATGAAAAGGATATGAAAATTTCGAGGATCGATGGGTAAGTTTAATCCGTTTAAAAGATATGGCCACAACCTGAATTCGGCATTTGATGCCGTTTTCATTAATAAGTTCCGGTCGATCCTTACCGCACTTGGAATCATTTTCGGCGTTGCGGCAGTTATCTCGATGATGGCTATTGGAAATGGCGCTCAGCAGGAAATTTTGGAGCAAATGAAAATGGTTGGCGTAAACAATATCGTCATTACCCCAAAAGCTGAACTTAAACAGAGCTCAGGTCAAAACAGCAGTAGCAGCAGTAGCAGCGACAGCGAAAATGACCAGGGACAGGAGGGGCAGAAGGAATATTCACCTGGCCTCACCATGGCCGATGTCGAAAGTATCAAATCGGTCATACCGGATATCGAACGGATCAGCCCGGAAGCCGTTTATACCACTTTTGTAATCAAAGATGGCGAGAGACGACAGGCTCAGTTTACCGGAGTTACTCCTGATTTTTTCAGTGTATTCAGCCTCGAGCTTGAAGAAGGTAAAATGTTTAACGAACAGCAAATTATAAAAGGCAGCCCGGTTTGTATCATCGGTCCCGAGATCAAAGCAAGATTTTTTAAAAAAGAGAATCCCGTTGGGAAAAAAATAAAATGCGGTGGCATCTGGCTCACCGTGGTTGGCGTTTTAAAAAGCAGGATGATCTCCGAAAATGCATTTAAAAATCTTGGGGTAAGCGAATTCAACAATACCGTATTTGCCCCGGTTAATACTATGCTGCTCAGATACATGGACAGGTCCCAGGCATCAGGTAGTGAAGGTGAAGATTCCTTTATAGTTTTTGGTGATTTTGGGATTTCCTCTTCATCAAGCCAAAATGAAACACAAAAAAACCAGCTCGATAAGATCATCGTTCAGATGAAAACGAGTGATAGACTGAGTGAGACTGCTGAAATTATCAGCAGGATGCTTGTGCGGCGGCATAATGGTAAAGACGATTTTGAAATCAAGGTACCCGAATTATTGCTCAGGCAGGAGCAACGCACCAAGGATATTTTCAATATTGTTTTGGGTGCTATTGCCAGTATTTCCCTTATTGTTGGAGGTATTGGCATCATGAATATTATGCTGGCTTCAGTAATGGAGCGAATCCGTGAAATCGGGGTTCGGATGGCCATCGGCGCACGTAAAAAAGATATCATTTTCCAGTTTGTTTCCGAAGCTACCATTATCAGCATTACCGGTGGGTTTATCGGGATAATTTTTGGGGTGATTTTAGCCAGGGTAATTATGCAGGCAACCGGAATATTGACTATTGTTTCGGGTTTGTCGATAATTATTTCGTTCGGTGTATCGGCTTCGGTTGGAATCATTTTTGGACTGATGCCAGCCCGTAAAGCTGCACAACAGGACCCCGTAACATCACTAAGGCATGATTAAATTTGGTATCAATGTTCGAAATAAATGAAATAATTCAGATGTAAATGCCATTTTGTTTAACCTCAACGAGGTATAAAAACTGATGAAGCCTACAATACATTATCGCCTACGGCGAATTCCATGTAGTGGATAATGTATTGTAGAAGAACATAATAATAGAATTATTTATTCCCCGTAGGGGATTAACTTTATCACCTACGGCGAATTCTACGTAGTGGATAAAGTATTGTAGATTAACATAATAATAGAATTATTTGTTCCTCGTAGGGGATTAACATTTTTTACCCGTTGGCATAGAAATTTTAACAAGGAAAACATTTTTAGGAAAATGGATTTTAAAAATATTTTATCATTATTTGTCGCTCTAACTGTTGGCATATCGGTTTATGCACAGGAAATTCCGCGAAGTCTGAGCCTCGACAAGGTGATCGAAATTGCTCAGACACAATCTCCCGATGCATTGTCAGCTAAAAATCAGTTTTTAAAGAGTTTCTGGGAGTTTCGTACCTCTGAAGCATTGTTGTTGCCGAAACTGAATTTTGATGCAACCTTGCCCAACATCAGCCGTTCTATCGATAAAATTACCCAGCCCGACGGAAGCGACGCATTCAGGGAAAGAAGTCTTGCCAATACCGCTGCTGAACTTTCACTTAGTAAAAATGTCGAGCTCACTGGCGGACAGGTATATCTGAAATCAAACCTCCAGCGTATCGACTATCTGGCCGACTCCACCCCAACTGCTTATCTTTCGAGCCCCTTAATTTTCGGATACTCCCAGGATATTTTCAGCTTTAACCCTTACAGATGGTCAAAAAAAATAGATCCCATCATTTACAAAGAGGCAAAACGTCAGTATCTGGAAGACGTTGAACAGATTTCGATTACCGCAACCAATTACTTTTTCAACCTCCTGGTCTCCCAAATCCAGAAAAAAATTGCCATCCAGAAAATGGCCAATTACGATACACTTTATAAAATAGCGGTTGGTCGTTATAACCTCGGAAAAATTCCGGAGAATGATCTCTTACAGCTCGAATTACAGTTGCTTAGGGCACAGGCAGAGGTCGAAAACCTGGCTGTTGATTTTGAGGACCTGATGTTCAAATTAAAATCCTACCTCCGCATGCAGGACGACCAACCGATCGAATTGATCCCACCTGTTGAAGGTGTTAGATTTTTTGAGATTCCTGTCGAAACGGCGATCCAGTATGCCAATATCAATAATTCCAAATCGTTGGGTTTCGAGCGTCGCCTGCTCGAATCGGACCGGGAAGTAAACCGTGCTCAACGCGAAAACAGGTTCAATGCAACCCTGTTTGCCCAATATGGTCTCACCCAGAGAGGCGAAGATTTTAGTACCGCTTATCAAAACCCGCAGGACCAGCAGCAGCTTTCGCTGGGTATCCATGTTCCGATCCTCGATTGGGGACTTGCCAAAGGCAGGATAAAAATTGCCGAATCTGACCGGGAGATCATACGTACCGCAGTTGAACAGGAACGCATCGATTTCGATCAGAGTGTTTACCTTCAGGTAATGAATTTTAAAATGCAGCAGCGTCAGCTTGCCATAGCCGCAAAGTCAGACACCGTAGCACAGAAAGGGTTTGATGTATCAAAACAGCGTTACATGATCGGGAAAATCAGCATTACCGACCTCAATGTTGCGTTGAGTGATAAGGACAATTCCCGCATCAGCTACATCCGGAGTTTGCAAAACTACTGGATCAATTATTTCCAGATCAGAAAACTTACCATGTTCGATTTTAAAACCGGTAACGAAATTTCGATTGATTTTGAAAAAATGAGATAAGCTATGTCCATGTTTAATATGGCCGTGTCAAACCACCCAATCAAAATTAATTTCTAATTTTGCGCCTCGATAGCAAAGATTTCAACAAAAAAGTGAATTAAAATATTTATCATGAAAAGAGACTCACAGGTATTCGACATTATTCAGAAAGAAAGAGAACGCCAGATGCATGGCATCGAACTTATTGCTTCCGAAAATTTTGTAAGCGACCAGGTTCTTGAGGCCATGGGTTCGGTAATGACAAATAAGTACGCCGAAGGTTACCCCGGAAAACGCTATTACGGAGGTTGCGAAAGGGTTGACGAAACTGAACAATTAGCCATCGACCGTGCCAAGGAATTGTTTAGTGCCGAATATGCCAATGTACAGCCCCACTCGGGAGCACAGGCCAATATGGCTGTTTTTCTGGCTTGTCTCGATCCGGGTGATACCTTCATGGGTCTCGATCTTTCCCATGGCGGCCATCTTTCGCATGGCTCACCTGTAAATTCTTCAGGCATATTGTACAATCCGGTTGCCTATGAAGTTGAAAAAGAAACCGGTGTAATCAATTATGACAAAATGGAAGAAATCGCGCATCGCGAAAAACCAAAAATGATTATTGCCGGTGCTTCAGCCTACTCACGCGACTGGGACTATCAGCGTATGCGTGATATTGCGGATGATGTGGATGCAATTCTGATAGCCGATATTGCACATCCAGCAGGCCTTATTGCACGTGGTTTGCTTAACGACCCGCTTCCTTATTGTCATATTGTTACAACCACAACCCATAAAACCCTTCGCGGCCCGCGTGGTGGAATGATTTTAATGGGTGAGGATTTTGAAAATCCCTGGGGAGAAACCACACCAAAAGGCGCATTAAAAATGATGTCGCAGATTTTGAATTCTGCAGTATTTCCAGGAATTCAGGGCGGCCCGCTGGAGCATGTAATTGCTTCAAAAGCCGTTGCTTATGGCGAAGCCCTCACCGATGAGTACATGGAGTACATTATTCAGGTGAAAAGGAATGCAACGGTTATGGCAAAAGCATTCATACAAAAGGGTTACCATGTAATTTCGGGTGGTACCGACAACCATTTGATGCTTATAGATCTGAGATCTAAATTTCCCGATATCAGCGGACGACAGGTCGAGAATGCCCTGGTTAAAGCGGATATTACTGTTAACAAAAATATGGTACCGTTCGATAGCAGAAATCCTTTCCAGACATCGGGTCTGCGCATCGGAACGCCTGCCATTACGACGCGGGGCGTTAAGGAAGATAAAATGCCCGTCATCGTCGATCTGATCGACAGTGTGATTAACGACCATGAAAATGAAAGCCTTATTGCCGCTGTTAAAGCTGAAGTAAACCAGATAATGTCGGCTTACCCGCTGTTTGCTTATTAGTATAAAAACTTTGTTTTTTTCTTCCAGTGCTATGAAGGATGTGGTGAACAATCGCCACATCCTTTTTATTTTTCTGTCAAAGTTTCCATTTTCAAAGCCCATTCAAAAGCCATACATAAGCCTTAAAATGGCCGAACCGGTCCTTTTGGCAACTGATTTTTAATTCTTTTCCAATGGATTGAAACAATTTTAGTGTAAAAAACCGCCATTTGGAGTGACAATTTTAAACGATCCGGTCACGCTTACCCTGCAATTAATTACATAAACATTCAAAATAACTACACTTACTTATTTGCGGTTGCAAATCCTGCTGGTAATCCAATACTTTTGCTATTGATGGATTAAGTGTAATCAAAAATAAATCCCTGTTTTTAATCTTGAACGGAGGCAAAAATGAATCGAAAAAATCTATTCTTATTAATCGTTGTGTTTACAATACTTTTTACTGCCTGTAAAAAAAATCTGGATACTCCGCCCGGGAAACCTCAATCGATGAATGAACTGGTTATTCCTGACAATTTTAATTGGGAAACAACCAAAGATGTCGAAATAACAATCAGTATTTCCGGTACCAAGGAATACCAGGCCAAATCGAAGGTTTCGGTCTTTAATGCCGATCCTGCCTCTGGTGGAAAACTCATGGCGTCAGGAAATGCTACACCGGGCAATTCTTTTACATCCAACATGCGTATTCCTTCACACCTGACGCTGCTTTTCCTCAAAATGGAATCGCCTTTTGGTGGAAATCAAGCAGCGACGGTTCCAATTTCGGGTAATACGGTGAGTTATACCTTTGATTCTCAAAAATCCTCTGGCAACTTAAAACTGGTAGTCGTAGAACCTGCTTGTGGTGAAACCGGTGATATTATTGTAACCCAAACCAGCGGAACGATAGACATCACTGGTGGAGCAACCTATTCACTTGCAGGAACTTTTAATGGGACAGTCAATTTCACCAACAGCGGGGGAACATTGAAGGTTTGTGGAACCGTTACAACAGGCAATGTTAATATGAATAAAACTACACATCATCTGGTTATTACCCAGGGAGGGTCCTTTACTGCTGCCGACCTTGGTTTTGGCGCCGCCGGGACGATAACGGTGTATAGCAACTCAATACTTACTGTAAATAATAATTTTACTTCAAAAGGTAATTTAACCAATTATGGTACTATAAATGTAAACGGTTCATATGTCAACAGCGAAGGGGCTTTCGAAAATTACGGCACTTTCAATGTTTCCAACAGTATGTCGCTTAATTCTCAAACCACCAATATTAATGGCTGTAAAATTATTGTTGCCGGTGCTTTTGCTCAAAATAGCCCGGCTTGTATTTTCCGCATGCTGGCAGGAAGTTATTTGCAGGTTGGCGGAGCTTGTAACATAACCAAAGAAGACACCTATATGTATGATGGGGCCATGATAAAATGTAACACCTACTCTGCCAATAGCACATCACATGTATATGGCATTGGAAGCAGAAGCCTGATTCAGGTAAATGGCACTGTCGATTTCAACGGAAGTATGGATGGTCCGATCACGATTATTTACAATCCCGGTAGTACTGTAAATATCAGCGGCACACTCACAAACGACGCTAACATAATGCTGGCCACTAATTTTACAGGTTATATCCCACAATCAGCCTGTAATCCTGTTGGATATGGAGAGCCCCCTATTGTTGATACCGATCTGGATGGCGTTCCCGATGAATTCGACCTTTATCCAACCGATCCGGAAAGAGCTTCCAATTCATATTTTCCGGCCGAAGATGTTTGGGGAACCGTTGCATTCGAGGATTTGTGGCCTTCAAAAGGGGATTACGATTTTAACGACCTCGTTTTGGATTATACCGGATATTATGTACTGAATGCCCAAAACGATGTAAAAGATTTAATTATCGACTTCCGGGTACGGGCTGTCGGCGCATCATTGAATAATGGCTATGGTTTCCAGCTCGACCAGATCACTCCGGATCAGGTGGAGGTTGTTACTGGTACAATCCATGAAAGTGAAACGATGCCAATCACTTTAAATACAAATGGAACAGAGGCCAATCAGCCAAAAGCTGTGATTATCGTAGTGTCTTCGGTCGAAAGTGTGATTCACCGGTCAACCGGTTCGATGTTTAATACAATAAAAACCAATCCTGCCGGAACCTGGGATGTTACAACAGTTACAGTTACTTTTACCAACCCGGTTCTGCAAAGTGATCTGGGTCCGGAAGATTTTAATCCTTTCCTTATCAAAGATCAGCATCGTGATATCGAAATTCATCTTCCAAATATGGCCCCGACAGCATTGGTTGATCCGTCATTTTTTGGAACTTTCGAAGATAATTCTGATCCGGGTCAGGGACGGTACTATAAGACCGTTAACAATTTACCCTGGGGAATTTTGCTATATGAACAGTTCGACTACCCTATTGAGAATGCAGAAATCCTGGATGCTTATAACTATTTCTCTACATGGTGCGAAAGCGGTGGGACAGCATATCCAAACTGGTATGCCAATGAACCTGGTTACCGTGTCCCGGCAAGCATTTATTAAACCTACCGGCAAGAATTTACATATCCACTCAAAAGGGAAGCTTGATCTTCCCTTTTTTTATGATGTTGCCTAAAAGGTTCTGATTTATATTTAGGCCTTCAATTACCTGATCTACATAATAAGGAATAGTAACCACAATTCTTGTCTAAATACACACACTTACTAATTTACACTTGCAATCGGTAAACATGAATATTACTTTTGAACCATAAATTATGCAAATACACTCAAAAAGAATACGGAGGAAAACATGAAGCTTTTTAAAGGATTAATCTTGATGATTTTAGTAGCTGTAGCCGTTACCGCTTGTAAAAAAGATTTTAGCGACCCTAACGGATCATCATCAAACAAAACCATTGATCAACTGAACGTCCCTGATGGATTCAACTGGTCAACCACACAAAAAATCGCTATAACGGTTGGTGTTCAGACAACCCAGGCAGTGAATCTGAAATCAAAAATATCGGTATTTAAAGGTGACCCTGATGCCGGCGGAAAACTTATGGTATCAGGTTCTGCTTCAAATTACAAGCCTTTTACCGACAACCTGGTTCTCCCCACCTACCTCAAAGAAATTTACCTTGTAAAAGAAGGTGCTTTTGGAGACAGGGTAGTTGTAATGGTGCCCATTGAAGGCCCGTCAGTTAATTATACTTTTTCCGACACCAAATCAACACCTGTTCAGTCAAACTTTAAAGAAACCGGTGAAATCGGCCCTGAGTGTGACAATTGCACCCAGGAAATCTCTGGCAATGGAAGTTACAATATTGGAAACGGACAAACACTCTGTGTAACCAGTTCGTTTACTGGCAGCATAACATTCCAGAACTGGAATGGTGGTGGCACCCTGAAAATCTGTGGTACTGCAAACATAGCAAGCCTTCAGCTTACACAGGGTGCAAATGTTATTGTTACACAAAACGGATCCCTTACGGTTGGTAGTTTATCAGCATGGGGAACAAACGCAACACTCAAGGTTTACGAAAATGCCACCCTGGTAGTTAACGGACAATTTATGACCTCCGGAGATTACGTTGAAAACCAGGGAACAATGACCATTAATGGAAATCTTACCGTTCAGGCACTGGCAAACGGCTTTATTAACTCAGGCAGCCTGACGGTTTCCGGCGGATATGTTTCGACCAATAATACGGTAAGCTTTACCAATTCAGGTACTATTAATGCAACGGGGAGTTATTTCTACCTGAATAACGGAGCAACCGTTTCAAATTCCGGGACCATTAATTTTACAGGCCCCAACCAGTTTCAGGTAAACTCGGGAAGTTCACTAACAAATAATGGTGAAATCTTTGTGACAGGTACTTTAAAAATAAATTCCGGAAGTAACGTTACTAACAATTGTGCACTTATTTGTACGGAAACAATGGAAGTTAACACCAGTAATTTTGTAAATAATTCGGGTTATCTGAAAGGGGCACAGTATTTCCACCTTACATCCAATTCGATTACACAGCTTAATGAAAAAAGCATGATTTCAACTGTTAACCTGACCATGGATAATTCTGCAGGTGTGGTCGGAAGCGGTCGTCTGAATTCGATTAAAGTTACCGGTACATTTACCATAAACAGCAACAATACGGTTAGCGGTCCTATCGAAAGTGCCACCGATCTTTTCGTTTCCGGGCAGAATCATCCGATTTCCTTCCATTTCATAAACGGGGCGACCTTGGTTGGCCTGAATGAAGCTTCCAACTATATCCCTGTCAGTGAGTGTAATCCCGAGGGACATGGAGCATTACCAATGCTGGATACTGATGGCGATGGTGTTCCGGATGACCTGGATGCATATCCTGAAGATGCTGAAAGAGCCTATAATTCATTCTTCCCCAGCGAAGGATCATACGCTTCGGTAGTATTCGAGGATTTGTGGCCGGCAAAGGGTGATTATGATTTTAACGACCTGGTTTTGGGTGTTTTCGGGACCGAAGTAACCAATGCAAATGACGAATTGGTTGATATTTACATTAACTTCAATGTAAGGGCCGTTGGAGCCGCATACGAAAACGGTTTTGGCTGGCAGTTTGCCGGAATCACTCCCGGAATGATTAGTTCGGTAACTGGTGCCAAACTGGAACAGGGTTATGTGGTTAATAACGCCAATGGTACCGAATCAGGACAGGATTCTGCAGTGATTATTGCGTGCGAAAATGTTGAAGACGTTTTGCACCGGACTGGTGGATCGATGTTTAATACAGTTGATAACGGCTTTACTGGAACGTCCGACCTGATCGAAATTCATATCTATTTCAATCCGGCAATCTCAAGGGACCTTGTCGGCCCACAGGCTTACAATATATCTCTGATCAAAAACCAGGAGCGTGATGTCGAAATTCATCTTCCTGATCGTGTTCCGACAGACAAAATGAATATGTCGTTACTTGGCACTGGACAGGACGTTTCCAATGTAAATACCGGTACATTCTATAAAACAGCAACAGGATTACCCTGGGGTATGTTGTTGCTCGAACCCTTTGATTATCCTGTTGAAAAGAATGAAATTACCCAGGGATACCTTCACTTTGCCGAATGGGCAGAATCGGGCGGCGTTAGTTTCCAGGATTGGTATTCAAATACAACAACATCCGGTTATCGCGACAATAGTAAGATTTATGGAGCTAGTAAATAGAGTTTTGGTTAATAAAAATCATTGGGAGGCTTCGGCCTCCTTTTTTTTAAATCGCATTTAAATACAATAAGTCAAAACAAATTTAGGTTTCAAACCATAAAACATAGCTGCTGATAATTTAATAGTTATAAAGAGAAAGAAAAGTTTTACCAATAAACCATAAATTTGCATCCAGAGAAATTTAGTAAATGGAAATAAAGACAGATGTGTATCTTGGGGATAGTAAAGAGCAATTAAAACTACTTCCCGACAATTCGGTTGACTTAATCGTAACTTCACCTCCATATGCCGACCAACGGAAAAGCACATACGGTGGCATCCATCCTGGCAATTATGTTGAATGGTTTTTACCAATTTCAGTACAGCTTCTGAGAGTGCTTAAACCAACCGGAACTTTTATTCTCAATATCAAAGAGAAAATCGTTGAAGGAGAGCGAAGTACTTACGTAATGGAACTTATTATCGAAATGCGTAAGCAAGGTTGGCTTTGGACAGAAGAGTTTATTTGGCATAAAAAAAACAGTTACCCTGGTAAGTGGCCAAATCGCTTTCGGGATGCTTGGGAAAGGCTTCTTCAATTTAACAAAAATCGGAAGTTTAACATGTATCAGGAAGAAGTGATGATACCGATGGGAGACTGGGCGAAGTCCCGCTTAAAAAACCTTTCTGAAACCGATAAAATTCGTGATAATTCAAAAGTGGGAAGTGGTTTTGGTAAAAATATTTCAAATTGGTTAATTAGAGAAAAGGCATATCCGACGAATGTTCTTCATTTAGCGACAGAGTGCAACAATAAAAATCATAGTGCTGCTTTTCCTGAAGAACTCCCTGAGTGGTTCCTCAAGCTTTTTACAAAAGAAAATGATACTGTGCTTGATCCTTTTATGGGATCCGGTACAACTTTAACTGTTGCAAAAAGAATGAAACGTAATTCAATCGGTATTGACATTGTTCCTGAGTATTATGAAATGGTTATAAAGCAATTAGAACCCGTTGATCTTTATTTGTTTGAATCAAAAGCTAAATATAAAAAATCTAAATCTAAAAGACGTATCTCAATACGTTGAGCAAAATATTGGAACATTTCACCAAAAAAGAATTCAAAGTCTTGATTCACTAAAACTTGCACAGGTTCTTAAACGCAAGAATCCTTACCTCTTTAAAGCAAAGTATGTTTTAACTGCCGATCAGATTATCCGTGGACTTGTTGATGCTCATATTTCATCAAACGAAGAAACTATTTTTGGTGACTGGCTTGAGGGACTTGCTATTTTTATTAATGGAAAAGTTTTTAGTGGATACAAATCAGGAATAACCGGAATAGATCTTGAGTTTGATAACAATGGTGTTAGAAATATTGTAAATATCAAATCGGGTCCAAATTGGGGCAACAGTTCACAAATTGCAAAAATGGTTGCAGACTTTAAAACAGCCAAAAAGGCTTTAAGAACAAGCAATTCACTACTCAACATCGTGGCCGTAAATGGATGTTGCTACGGAATAGACAACCATCCGGACAAGGGAAACTATTACAAATATTGTGGACAAAGTTTTTGGGATTTCATTTCAGGGAATAATGACTTATTTGTCGAAATCATTGAACCGCTCGGTTATAAAGCCAAAGAAAAAAATGATGATTTTATTAAATCGTACTCCAAAATGATTAACAAGTTTACCAAAGAATTTGCGAACGATTTTTGTAATGACAATGGAGAAATTGAATGGGAAAAATTCGTTCGATTTAACTCAGCAAATGATAAGCTGAGAAAGGAATTTTAATCAACCAGGCAGACAATGATTTTTGGAAATGATCAAAAAAACCCATGGTTTCAGATGGTTAGATAAAGATTCTTTGCTAAATATAACAAGTGGGCTTTAATACATTTATTGATGAATTTTCGGGAGAGGGTTTTCAAACGCATAAGCAATTTATGTATGCCTGTCATAAACCCTTGCCCCAAAAACGACAAGAAGTTTGTGCTTTTCACCCTACTGCCGGATAACCAATTTTTCAATCTGGCTGGCATCTCCAGTCTCAATTACAATTATGTAAACACCATTACGTAATCTTCCAATGTTAATTTTATTCCGGTTTTCCGTAAGTTTTTCTGAATTAACTTTCCTACCCCAAACATCATAAAAACAAACAGTCATCTCAGTTTTTTTCAGGTTTTCAAAGGTCAGGAAAACTATATCGTGAGCAGGGTTTGGGGAAAGAATCACAAGATTATCTTTTATCTTTGGCTCAGTTACAGAATTAATCAGGCTATCGAAACTTAAATTGTCAACATATAGAACTGAATTGCCCTGTACTGCCAGATTATCGCTATAAAATGAGGATATTGCAATCCGGGCGCTATCCGCAGCGACATAATCCGGATTGTTCACCTGGATAATAAAGGAAGTCCAATCATTAGCCGGATTGGTATTTAGAAAACCTCCTCCCGTAATCTCGATGCCATTTTTGTACAACGCAAAGTGAATATCCATGGTATCTCCATTTTGAGGCTGGAATTTATAATACCCGCATAATGATACCGGATGTCCGGTGATGGCAAACAGAGGCCTGTCGCTTCCGTCCAGTCTGGTGGTCATTGCAAGCCCAAAGGCGCTGAAGCCGGGAAGCAACGAAGGTCGGTTCTCGATCCGGATGGAATAATTCCCAATATTTGGCGGGTAATGGTCAGCTGATCTTGTAACCGGGAAATAGCTTCCCATGGTATCGGCAATGTTGGTACTGTACCAGGATGTTGGCTCGAATCCATTGCCCAATGGTCTCCAGTCTTCAAATCCGTGGTTTGGGATTTGAGCGCCTGCAATAATTGTTACTGCACTTAATGCAAAAATTATTATCGCATGCTTTTTCATGATGGGAAGAATTTAAATTATACTGTACAAATTTGAAAAATGAATGAAAATTTCGTTTGTAAAAGTACGAAAAGAAAGACGGATTATCAACAAATTGATTTTGGTGATCCGATGATTTTGCAGTGTAAAAATATCTTAATTTTGAGGTTTTCCAATATCAGGTTTCTATGAAAACGGTTTTCATCGTACGTCACGCTAAATCATCCTGGGACAAGCCCGGTTTAAACGATCATGAACGGCCTCTTCTGCAGAAAGGTATTAATCGTACCAAGCTCATCAGTGATTATCTGAGCAGGCAGAATATGCTGCCCGACATCATTATCTCGAGCACTGCTATCAGGGCTTATGAGACCTCAAAACTGATAGCAGAGGCAATCGGCTGTCCGGCTGGCAATATCCGAACCGACCGGAGATTATACCTTGAAGGTGGAACAGCTCAGATTTTTGCTGTGATCAGCGAGGTTTCTCAAAATATCGACAGCATCATGATTGTGGGACATAACCCAACTTTGACGCTCTTTGTTAATGAATTTCTTGATAATGAAATCGACTGGCTCCCCACATCAGGATTGGTGAGTATTTCGTTTGAAACTGATGACTGGAAGAAAATCGAATTATCAAAACCAACTACCAATTTTGTGATTTCTCCGAAATCATTAAAAGAACCAACCGATTAAAACTAAAGCCATGGCAAAGATTAAGGATTTGATGATTCACCGGGAAATCAGCTGGCTGCATTTTAACGACAGGGTTTTGCAGGAAGCCAAAGACGATACAACGCCACTGATCGAACGACTTAAATTCCTTGGTATCTTTTCGAATAACCGTGACGAGTTTTTCAGAGTTAGAGTGGCTACACTTACCCGTTTGATTAATGTAGAAAAACTTGATTACCGGATTAAATCGTCACCAAAGGAAATTTTGAACGAAATCTTTGAAATCGTTTCGGACCAGGAAAAAGTGTTTACCGAAACCTATGCTGAAATTGTAAAAAAACTTACCCGCCGGAACATCTTTATCATCCGCGAAGATCAGCTTACTCCGCAACAGGGCGAATTTGTAACCAATTATTTTCACAATAATGTGAGGCCACTTCTTTTTCCGATCATGCTCGATAATCTGAAGGAGAGCACCAGTCTCGAAGACCGTTCTATTTACCTGGCTATACAACTATTATCCAGCAGTGACCCCGACAAGGAAGAATTTGCAATTACACGGGTACCCGTTCAACAACTTTCACGGTTTTTAATCCTTCCCGAAGAGGAAGGCAAAATTTTCATCATTCTGCTTGACGATGTAATCCGTTATTGCCTTCAGTATGTTTTTTCCATTTTCGGATACGACACCTACAATGCGTTTACCATCAAAATTACACGCGATGCCGAACTCGACATCGATAACGATATTCAAAAGAGTTTCCTCGAAATCATGAGCGAAAGTCTTAAACAACGCGAATGGGGCGACCCGGTAAGATTTGTTTACGACAAATCGATACCCAAAAATTTATTAAAAGTAATCCGCGACAAGTTGCATCTTTCCGAAGAAGACCTCCAGCGTGGTGGTGGCAGATATCACAACTTTAAAGATTTTATGAATTTCCCTAAAGTCGGTCCAGCCGATTTGTGTTATCCGGCATCACCACCACTGCTTCACAAGGATTTGCCTATAAACAAAAGTATTTTCGAAGTTATCCGCCAGCAGGATATCATGCTGCATTATCCCTATCAGTCGTTCCAATATATTATCGACCTGCTGCGTGAAGCTTCGATCGACCCCAAGGTAAGATCGATTAAAATGACTTTTTACAGGGCTGCAAGTCACTCCAATGTAATTAACGCCTTGATGAATGCTGCCAGAAACGGGAAATCTGTTACCGTATTTTTAGAACTCCAGGCGCGTTTCGACGAAGAAGCCAATATTTTCTGGGCCGAACAGCTTCAAAAAACAGGTGTTAAGATTTTGCCTACCATTCCGGGGCTCAAGGTTCACAGCAAGCTCATCCTGATCCGCCGCAAGGAAAACCAGCAAAATGTTTACTATGCCAACATCAGCACAGGAAATTTCAACGAATCCACTGCCCGGGTCTATGCCGACGAGAGTTTACTTACCTCGCATCCCGGCATCACCGGAGATGTTTATAAAGTCTTTCAACTTTTCGAGACCCGTTATTCAATCCCTAAATTCAAAGAACTTATTGTTTCACCTTTCAGCACCCGCGATTTCTTTATCCAGATGTTGAACCACGAAATGAAAAATGCAAAAGAAGGGAAAGAAGCATGGGCCATTATTAAACTGAACAGTCTTGTTGATAAAAAAATTACGCGTAAGCTTTGCAACGCCAGCCGCGCAGGTGTAAAAATCAAAATCATCGCGCGGGGAATGTGTGTGCTTATTCCGGGTATTGAAGGGAGTAGCGAAAATATCGAAGCATTCAGTATTGTTGACAAATTTCTTGAACATTCGCGCATCTATGTTTTTTGCAATGATGGTGATCATAAATTCTATATTTCGTCGTCCGATTGGATGCAGCGTAATCTGGACTACCGGATAGAAGTAACCTGTCCGATTTACGATAAAACGATTCAGGAAGAGCTCTGGACGATGCTCCGGATACAAATGGACGACAATTGCAAGTCGCGCATTATCAGCCGTGAAGGCCCTAACCAATATCGCCAAACCGCCACAGCAGTACCGGTCAGGTCGCAAGTTGAAATTTACAAATTCTTCAAATCCAAATATTACGATACCATTTTATAAGTCATCCTTAAGAACAGATGTCACCATAGACCTTTTTAGGATTAATTCCGGAAAAGTAATTTATTTGCATTTTTAATTTAAAACAAACGAATGGTATTTGCTGCGATTGATATTGGTTCGAATGCTGTGAGGCTTATGTTTGCCAACGCACTCGACAAGGATGGCCTGATCAGGGTAGAAAAAGCGACGTTGATCAGGATTCCCATCAGATTAGGTAAGGATGTTTATAAAAACAATACCATTTCAAAAACCCGGGCATCCAATCTGATTAAAACACTTAAAGCCTTTAAACTGCTGATCGACGTTTATAAACCCGAAGCCTATGTAGCCTGTGCTACCGCTGCAATGCGTGAAGCAACCAATGGTCCGGAAATCCTTAACAAAATAAAAAAAGAAACCGGGATAAAAATCAGGCTAATCGATGGTCTCGAAGAAGCTGAGATTATCCGTTCGACAAATAATATTGCATCGTTTGCTGATAAGAACATGACGATGTATGTTGATCTTGGTGGCGGCAGTACCGAGATTTCTGTTATTTCAAAAACCAATTTTATCGATGCAAACTCTTTTAAAATTGGCACTCTCCGTATCTTAAGCAAAAAAGTTGATCAGGAAAGTTGGGATGAACTTTCTTCCTGGCTCAACCGCTTTAAAGAAAATTTCGGGAAAATGAATATTATCGGGTCCGGGGGGAACATCAACAAGATTGCAAAACTATACGGCAGGGCTGGCGAAAATGAGATATCACTAAATAATCTCGAACAGGCTTACAAAAATTTAAAGAGTTTTACACTCCACGAACGTATCGAAGAAATGGGACTCCGTCCCGACCGCGCTGACGTAATTGTTCCGGCTGCAAAAGTTTTTCTTTTCATTGCAAAAACCGTAAAAGCTGAAACCATCATGGTGCCAAAAATCGGCCTTGCCGACGGACTCATACATAATTTGTACAAAGATTACCTTCGTGAAAAATCAAAAAATTCACGCAAACCAAAGACTGGACTGGCTTTTAAATGAGACAAGCCTTAGAATTAAATCAATGGAACAAAATCGTTTTATATTAAAAAAAATATACTTTTGTGGGTAAATTTTAAACCATAAAAAAATGAATATTCTGGATAGCCTAAAGTACACCAAAGATCACGAGTGGATCAAAGTAATTGGCGATGAAGGCCTGGTGGGGATTACTGATTATGCACAAAACGAATTGGGCGATATCGTTTTCATTGAGGTGGAAACTGTTGGCGAAACGCTCAATAAAGAAGAAACTTTTGGTACTATCGAAGCCGTAAAAACGGTTTCTGATATGTTTATGCCGGTTTCAGGTGAAGTTCTCGAATTTAATGAAGCTTTGGAACAAAGCCCCGAAATCGTTAACAGCGATCCTTACGGAAAAGGATGGATAATAAAAATTAAAATTTCGGATCTAAGCGAACTCGACGAATTGCTGGATGAAGCTGCTTACAAGGCATTGATCTGATTGTTTTAAAAAAAACCACAGGTAGGTTGAAATTTAAATAATTTTATAACTAAACTTTTAGTTAAAGGTGCAATAAAATAAATATTCGTTCCGTTTTGTTTGAAAACGAAGAAATCAAATATTGAATTTATCAGTAAAAATCAGTAATCATGGAAGAGAAAAAGAGCAAAAAGGCAGACCTCGAAACCAAAAAATCGGTTTTTTTGGAAATCGGTCTCGTTTTCACACTGGCTTTTGTATTGCTTGCTTTTAATTACAAGTCTTACGATCGTTCAAGCTCCTCAAACATCCAGCGTGTTGTTGACAACACACCTGAAGAAATTATTCCTATTACAAAACAGGAAGTAAAACCACCACCACCTCCTCCACCAAGGCAGGTAACGGTGATTAATATTGTAAAAGACAATGTTGATGTTGAAAATGACCTTCAAATCGATATGGAAGCCGACCAGTCAACCGAAGTACAGGATTATGCACCGATTGAACAGAAAAAAGAAGAAGAAGTTCAGGAAATGGAAATCTTCACGGTAGTTGAAGCGATGCCCAGCTTTCCGGGTGGTGATGCTGCCAGAATGAAATTTCTTCAGGAAAACATTAAATATCCGCAAATGGCTCGCGAAAGTGGTATTCAGGGAACTGTTTATGTAACTTTTGTAGTCGAACCAAACGGCACAGTTTCAGATGTCAGGGTTTTACGTGGAATCGGTGGCGGTTGTGATGAAGAAGCTATCCGTGTTATTAAAAGTATGCCCAGATGGGAACCAGGAAAACAACGAGGGAAGCCGGTCAGGGTGCAGTTTAACATGCCCATTAAATTTACGCTGCAAGGCTAAAATTTATAGTATAATTTATGGAATCCCGGGAGTATTCAACTTCCGGGATTTTTTATTTTTCACGATTCCTGCCTGCCTTTCAAATCGTTTTGGGTATTTTCTTTTTTATTCTGCTTCAAAATTAAGGTGCGTCCCGAAATCGGTATCTTATAAAACGTAATGATCATCTGGTTTGCTTTATCTGTTGGCCAAAAGGATAATCTATTCAGGGAATCACATATTAAGGTACAAATCCCGCCTAAATATATGTGGGTTGCTGCATAAATGAACACAAATGTCTGTATCAAATCAGGCTTTCGGCAATAATATGTTAATGCGGCAATAACCCGATTATAAGTGCCGTTTAGCTTATAGACGCTGGCATTATATAGTGGGTTTAATCTTAATAAAGGTATCACATGGAAAAGAAAAAGAGTAAAAAAGCCGACCTCGAAACCAAAAAAACATTTTTTCTGGAAATGGGTCTTGTTTTCACGCTTGCTTTTGTTTTGCTTGCTTTTACTTACAAGGCTTACGACCAGTCTGATTCGTCGAGCCTTCCGGTTCGCCCCGATAATATAATCGAGGATATGGTTCCAATTACAGCACCCAAAGTTGTACCTCCTCTTCCGCTACCTCCAAGGCAGGTTACCGTAATTAATGTTGTGGATAATTTTGTAGATGTTGGCAAGGATTTTACGATCGACATGGGAGGCAGCCAATCAACTGAAGTGCCCGATTATGCTCCGGTTGTTCAACGTCCGGAAGAAAGAATTCCTGAGCCTGAAATAGTTGCCAGGGTAGAAGTAAAGCCCGGTTTTCCAGGTGGTGAAGTGGCTATGATGAAATACCTTCACGACAACATTAATTATCCTGAAATTGCCCGCCAGGGCAATATCCATGGAACCGTTTATGTATCATTTGTTATCGAACGTGATGGTTCGGTGTCGAATGTTAAAATAGAACGTGGAATTGGTGGGGGATGTGATGAGGAAGCAATCCGTGTGATCCAAAACATGCCGGTATGGGAACCTGGACGGCAACTTGATAAGCCAGTCAGGGTTTGGTTTACTTTACCAATTAAGTTTACGTTGAAAGACTGAGATATAAAATAATTATCAGATATCCCGGGAACAGTTAGTTCCCGGGATTTTTTTTATAATATTCGTAAACAATTCTGCCCTTCGATTCCCCAACAACCTTTTGCAATTCCTCCAGGCTCGCTTCTTTTATTTTTTTTACCGATTTAAAACCGGATAATAATTTATTTGCTATGGTCTCTCCTATGCCGTCAATCTTTGTGAGCCCGGTTTTGATGGTTCCCTTTTCACGCTTCTTACGGTGATGCGTTATCCCGAACCGGTGTGCTTCATCCCTAAGAAACTGGATCACTTTTAAAGTTTCAGATTTTTTGTCGAGATAAAGCGGGACCGAATCGTCAGGAAAATAGAGCTCTTCCAGCTTCTTGGCTATACCGATAATCGTGATTTTTCCTCTAAGGTCTAATTTTTCGAGACTTGTTACTGCTGCGCTTAATTGTCCTTTTCCACCATCAATAACGATGAGCTGAGGCAAAGGTTGATTTTCATCAATCATCCTTCTGTATCGCCGATAAATAATCTCCTCCATCGAAGCAAAATCATTGGGGCCTTCCACGGTTTTGATATTAAAATGGCGGTAATCCCTTTTACTGGGTTTGGCATCACGGAAACACACCATGGCAGCCACAGCATAATCGCCCTGGATATTGGAGTTGTCGAAACACTCAATGTGCTTTGGAAGTTCCTTCATCCTGAGATCTTTCATCATGGTGTTTAGAATTCGTTTGCTGTGCCTGTCGGGATCGACCAGTTCGGCCTGTTTGCGCTTTTCGAGCATATAATATTTTGCATTGCGTTCCGACAGTTCGAGCAGGTGCTTTTTATCTCCGATTTTAGGAACCGTAAAAGTCACTCCGGGCATTTCGATATCCAGCTCAAAAGGAATAAGCGCCTCTTCGGAGTTACTGTCGAAACGCTGTCGGAAATCTGCAATGGCAAGTGCAAGCAATTCTTTATTGCTTTCATCTAATTTCTTTTTCATTTCCACAGTATGCGCCTGCACAATTGCACCATCCACAACTTTCAGGTAATTTGCATATCCTGCTTCATCGTCACTGATAATCGAAAAAACATCCACATTGTTAATTTTCGGATTAACCACCATCGATTTACTTTGGAATCGCTCAAGCAATCCGATTTTTTCTTTGACAACCTGGGCCTTTTCAAATTCGAGAGTTTCAGCATAGGTACCCATCAAATTCTTTAAATTTGAAAGGACAGTATTAATATTTCCTTTCAGGATTTCGGTAATGTTTAAAACTGTCTGCGAATAATCATCTTCCGTCTGGAGCCCTTCGCAAGGACCTTTACAGTTACCGAGATGATATTCGAGGCAAATTTTAAATTTCTTTTCCCTGATGTTTTTTTCGGTAAGCAGAAGATTACAATTCCGGAGCGGATAAAGTTGCCGGACAAGTTCCAAAAGGGTATTCATCATCCGCACAGAAGCATAGGGGCCAAAATATACCGATCCGTCGTGAATAACGTTGCGGGTTGGGAAAACCCTTGGAAACCTTTCCTTTTTAATGCAAATCCAGGGATAGGTTTTGTCGTCTTTCAGGTTGATGTTGTAACGTGGCTGATACTTTTTGATGAGGTTATTTTCGAGTAAAAGTGCATCCAGTTCCGAACTTACCACAATGTGGCGGATGTCGGCAATTTTCCTTACCATCACCGAGGTTTTACCACTTAAACTGCTGTCCTTGTTAAAATAAGACAGGACCCTTTTTTTGAGAGATTTTGCCTTTCCAACATAAATAATCTTCCCGTGTTCATCAAAAAACTGATAAACACCGGGATTTTCCGGCAAGGTTTTGAGGAGAGGCTCAAGTTTGTTGATATGAAGACTGGATTTTTTCAAAGATCAGGTGAATATTGATATTCTGATTATTTTATTAAAAGAAGCCTGCAGTTCGACGAATTTTCTTCACTTATCACTGTTGGTACGCAAAATACTTTTGGCATTTCAAACTTTCAGGTGATCCCATCCCTGGGCTTTAATTTCGATTACCGAACCCGATTTCGTAATTAAATTAACGCCTTCGTTTTTCCCTGTCATATGACCGATAATTGATATTTCAAGAATATTCTTCATGATTTCGTAATCAGTTTGCCTGATGGTGAAAAGCAATTCGTAATCTTCTCCGCCATTCAGTGCATAAAGCGTGGGATCCATGTTAAAACTCCTTGCCGTATCGTAGGTGGATTGATCGATAGGGATTTTATCCTCATAAACCGTACAACCGGTTTCTGAATGCTTGCAAAGATGCTTGATTTCCGATGCCAGTCCGTCTGAAATATCGATCATTGCTGTTGGTTTTATGCCAGCGTTTTTTAAGATTTCGATAATATCGCCGCGGGCTTCGGGTTTTAACTGGCGCTGGAGCACATAATCGTAGCCTTGAAGTTCGGGCTGCATCTCAGGATTGGCTTTATACACCGCTTTTTCGCGTTCCAGAACAAGAAGTCCGGCATAAGCGCCGCCAAGATCACCCGAAACACAAAGCAGGTCGCCTTCGCCTGCCGGGCCCCGGTAAACAATATTGTCCTTTGCAACCGTACCGACTGCTGTAACCGATAAAACCAGCCCCTGCACACTGCTGCAGGTATCACCACCAACCAGGTCGATTTTATATTTTTCGCAGGCAAGATATATACCGGAATATAATTCCTCAACAGCTTCGAGCGAAAACCGGTTCGAAATTCCAAGTCCAACGATGACCTCTTGCGGCGTTCCGTTCATGGCATAAATATCCGACAGATTCACAACAATGGCTTTGTAACCCAGGTGTTTTAGAGGCATGTAGGTAAGATCAAAATGGATGCCTTCCAGCAACAAATCCTTGGTAATCAATGTATATTTATCGCCGGTATCAATCACGGCGGCATCATCACCAACGCCTTTCACCGTTTGGGTATGATGGATTTTAATCCCCGAAGTCAGGTGATCAATCAGTCCAAATTCGCCCAATTCGGAAATCTCCATTCGTTTTGTTCCTCTTTTTTCAAACATTTCTTGCCAGAATTTTTAAATGAACGGCAAAATTAGGCAATATTGCCGGAAGGCACGATCGAAAAAACATTGGCTATTGGTGTAATGGAAAACAGAGTTAAAATTTTAGGCATTTTTTTGGAAAATAATTTAATAAATTGAAACCCTTTGAACTTTTTTCTGTCTATTCCAAAAACAAATTAATAGTTTGAAATATAGTTCTAAATAACAGGCCGGACATTTCAAATCATTTTTTCGCGAAGAAGATAAGCCCCTTCTCCAACTTGGAGAAGTGATTGGGCCTGCCTGACTGACGTGAGGCAGGCAGGGATGAGACAAAAAAAATATTTTATAAACACATAATTTTAACATCATGAAAAAACAAATTCTGTTAGTATTCGTATTGCTGGTTGCTGTAGCACAATTCTGGGGTTGCACTGACGACGAAAATATTTGGGGACACATCAAAGGTTCAGGAAATATGATTGACGTAAATTACTCATTTACTGATTTTTCGAAACTCGACGTAAGTCATGCCTTTGCAGTGACCGTTGTTCAATCAGATTCATTTTATGTAAAAATCGTAGTTGACGATAACATCGCCAAATATCTCAATGTGTATAAATCGGGGAACTGGCTGATGGTAGGCCTGGAAGAAAACCACGATTATACCCATATTCACCTGAATGCCGAAATCCATATGCCCGATATTACCCAGGTTAAGGGAAGCGGGGCCATCGTTGCCGAAATGTCGACATTTGATTTTTCACACGATCTTTTGGTTGATTTGTCGGGGGCCAGTGTTTTCTCAGGAAATTTTGAAGCTGCCAGCCTCGACCTTCATTTGTCAGGAGCAAGTGTGGTAAATATTTCCGGTACCGGAATCAATCTGAATATCGACGCAAGTGGTGCAAGTGCGATCAATATGGGTAATTTTGTAAGCCACACAGCCGATGTATTTCTAAATGGCGCTACCTTTGCCACCATTCATGTTACGGAAACCCTAAATGCTGAATTAAGTGGAGCTTCAACTTTATATTACTATGGAAATCCAACCCTGGGAAGCATCAATATTTCGGGGGCATCCGTGATCCATAAATTATAGATGGGTTTATTAATGATGGGAAATTTTATCATCAACACGGAGCGGCTCGAACTTTTTGCTGCTGACAGGGAAATGACGGAAGCCGGGCTTTCGGATTATAATAAACTTTCGGAGTTGTTATACGCCAAAATTCCGGATGGCTGGCCGCCTCCGCTCAACGATGATGATGCGTTGCGATGGTTTCTCGAGAAGATCATCAGCAATCCATTGGATCGTGGCTGGCTGATGTGGCATATCATCCTGAAGGACGATGGTAAAGGTCGTCGCCTTGCCATTGGAAGCTGCGGTTTTAAAGGTTCTCCCGACGAAAATGGGATTGCTGAGACCGGATATTCGGTTATGGAAAACCACCACCGCAGAGGCTTTGCTTCTGAAGCACTGGAAGGTCTGTTGAAATGGGCGTTCGGGCACGAAAATCTTAAGATGGTCATTGCCGAAACTTTTCCCGGCCTTGAAGCCTCAAAAGGTGTGATGCTGAAGAATAGTTTCGTTTTTGCCGGTCCCGGCTCCGAAAAAGGCGTAGTAAGATTTGAACTGACAAGAGAAAGATATTTTTCACGTTAAACTTCTTAAAGTTTGAGTTTCTTTCAAAGTAAGACCCTTGATTGCTGTCCAAAAATCATCAGTATCTTCGGCTAACAAATCTTATTTCATGTTTGATCAACACTCCAATTCTTTCATTTTGTCATCACCTCAGAGAGACGCCAAAAACTATAATGCAATAAAATCCGGTTTTCGTTTTTAATTTCTATCATTCCATTCGATGAGATGCGCATTTATTAAAGAAATTTCGGGGAAATTCCTGTTCTGCATTTTTTCTTGACTTTTTCGTTTTATAGGCTTATCTTGGCGCCTTCTTTTAATCCTCGTATCATGAAAAGAAAATTCCGCTACCTCTGCTGTTTTACGGCATTCGCCTTATCCACTGCCGTACAAACCGGGCAAGTTTTTGCCCAAAACACTTCATTCTTTCCTAACGGCAATGCTGTTTGGTATTCTGTATTTAAAGAGCACCTGGGATTTCCAACTCCAATAACTTATCAATATTGGACGAAATGTTTTGCGCTTAGCGGCGACACCTTAATTAATAATTCCAGTCTTAAAAAGTATTATGCATTTACAGCATGTGATAGTACCCGAAATTTGAGCTATTATGGAGCGATAAGAACAGATTCGTTAAACAAAACGGTTTATCTGGTTCCAAAAGACTCCATTTCTGAATACCTCTTAATGGATTTTTCGATGGTTCCTGGTGACACAATTTATATTTCAAACTTGTGGGATAACAATATTCCCTTAGTCTGTTATGACACCGGTACTTATTACATTAATCAATTACCACATAAATTTGTACAATCCTATCTAAGTTCTTACGGATTTGATTATTGGATGACCTGGGTTGAGGGAATAGGCTCTCTTTACTATCCCCATGATCTTTATGATCTTAATGGACAAGGAGAATTGACTTGGTATGAGCTTAACTGTCTTTTTGTTAACGATAGTCTGATTTACCATGACGATTACAATCCTGCATTTGATGATTGTTATGGTGAAGGAATTTACCCAGCAATTATTGGAATCGAGGAGAAGGAAAAACATTATGAATTTAACGTTTCCCCGGTTCCCGCCCAAGAAATCGTGAGTATTGAGTTTGGAAACGTCCAGAACCTTCAAATGGCGCAACTCTGGTGTTATGACGTATTTGGCAACATTTTGCACAGCGAAGCGGTTGTGCCAGGCCAGAAAGAAGTTGTTCTTGATATTTCATCCTGGCCGCAGGGGATGTATATTGCCATTGTTTACAGCAATGATGAAGTTGTTGGGAAATGCAAGTTTGTGGTGGAGTGAAAAACGAGAATTGATGCTTAATATAAATTGAAATGAAAAAATTAAGTGTAGTTCTTCTGGCCATGATGCTCTTTGGCAACCTTGTTCAGGCGCAGTATATTCAGGGATGGTCAGAACCTTTAAGATTAACCGATACGATTAGTTTTAATACAAATCCTGTAATTGCCTTATCAGAAGAATATTATAGCGGCGACCTATTATTGATTTATGAAAAACAAATTTCCCTGGAAAGTCCAAAACAGATTTGGATGCGAAATTTTACCGGACCTAATAACGGACAAGAAATAGCATTGTTGGCAAATGAAACAATTTCATATCGAAATCCTAAAATTCTGTATAATAATTTTTTGATTTATGAAAGTAATCTGAATGGAAACTTCGATATTTATGGAGTAGAATTCGATGAATCCGGAATTATTGGAGAATCCTTTCAGTTGACGAATACATCGGGAGATGAAAAATCTTTGTATATTTCTTCCGATGGTTATGAGTCTGGTTTAACTTGTTGGGAATATGAAGGAAAAATAATTGTTTCTGAAATAATCAGTAATAGCGGGATGTTACAAATGACCGCAATCGACACACTCGATGCCGGTGATTGCCACGATCCGGTTTGT
>Ga0172375_10001793_pt1 | contig 34245 bp, 48 predicted proteins | sample LakKiv1m_FD_114537 | JGI IMG/M metagenome (GOLD analysis project Ga0172375, IMG submission 114537) | Freshwater microbial communities from Kabuno Bay, South-Kivu, Congo - kab_092012_11.1m | ecosystem: Environmental > Aquatic > Freshwater > Lake | place: Democratic Republic of the Congo... | reverse complement strand
AGTTTGCTGCTTCGGTAGGTTTTGTCCAAGAAGAAAGAGTAAGGAACTACATCCTGAACCAAGAGAGCCATCATGGAAACCCCACACTTTAGTGTGGGGAGGATGTCATGGATAAATTATTAAGAACCCCAAAAAGACCAGAAATAAATTTGGATTCACTTCCTTTTCCTGATTTTAGCCTTATAAATGAAAAATATTTTGAAGAACAGGAAATACCCGGATTGAACCTACTACTAAGAAAAACTTTTGTTATAACTTCAAGAAGTTGCCCGTATAAATGTAAATTTTGCTCAACTTCCCATTTTTGGGGAAAAGTAAGGCTTCATTCCCCTGAATATTCGGCAAAACTAATGAAATATTCTATGGAAACTTGCAGAGCTTCTTATATAAATATAATGGATGACTTATTTACAATAAGTCCAGAAAGATTAATTTCTATAAAAAAAGAACTTGAAAAATTGGGAATTCTTGATAAGATAGTAGCCATGGATTGTCAACCAAGAGCCAATTTAATAAACGATGATTTGTGCATGGCCATGAAAGCACTTAAGATAAAAATAGTCGGATTTGGATTTGAATCTGGTTCAGAAAGGGTTCTTAATTGGCTTAAGGCTGGTTCGGTAACTGTAGAGATGAATAAAAGGGCGATATTATTATGTAAAAAATACGGATTTATTGTTTATGGAAGCCTGATGTTTGGCTCTCCAGGAGAAAAAATAAGGGATCTTGAAAAAACCCTTGATTTTATAGATTTCGCGATAAAAAATAAAGCAGATTATATTTGGAGTTTTATAGCTACGCCTTTTCCAGACACCCCTTTCTGGAACATTGCCTTGGAAAGAAAAAAGGTTAGTAATAATATGAATTTCAATCTTCTTAGCCATAATAACATTGATAATCCGCTTTTGCTCGACGATGATGTTGATAAAAAAGAGTTCAAAAGGCTATTTCTCATAGGAAGAAAAAAACTCAGAAAATTCAAGATAAAAATGGTTATCTCCTTTTTTTTAACAAATCCCCTAAATTCAATAAAAATATTTTTCAAATATCCCCGTTATTATTTTAATAGAATTATAAAAAAGATTTACCAAAGATAATTCTAATGTAAAAAAGATGCGCAGAAAAATATTCTGATTTAATAAAAGATTCTATAAAAAATATTCTTGATTAAGCCGATTATAAAACCAAGGCCATAACTAAGATGTATTGATGGATATATTATCAGAAGTATGAAAAAAGACGATATTCTCTTGGATATTATGCTTTTAAATAATGAAAAAATAAAATCAAGAACAACATAGGCAAGAAGAGGCCATAAGAATATTTTTGTTATCATAATCAGAAGGGGTAGAACTATTACATAAATCAGAAATAAAGAGGGTATTAAAAAAACCGGTTTCTTTAAAGTATCTGCAATTTTCTCTTTTTTTGGTCTTGTTATGCCATAGTTAAATATCTGCTTTACAAAACCAGGAAAATTTTCTCTTCTTTTATTATATACAAGTATTTTAGGAGAATATGCAATCTTAAAACCTTGCTTGATTGCATCAGAAATAAATTTCGGGTCTTCTCCAGGATATATATTTTCATCAAACTTTATTTTTTTAAATACTTTTTTTCTGCATATGAGGTTTGCACTTGTAACCCAAGTTTCATCAGCATCAAGTTTTTCTTTTGAACCACCATACCTCGAGGCTACTATTCCTCCGCCAAAAAGAGAGGCTAGAGCCAAACCGCTTATCGAAGCAAATGCACCCTGGTGTGAAGGAGTTAGCTGCGGTCCACCCGCAATATCTATGTCTTTATGTCTGTTAAAAAAACTAATTACTTCATCATACCAAGTTTTATCTAAGAAAGTATGGGCATTTATAAAAGCCACAAAAGAGGTTCTTGCCTTGATTATACCTCTATTTCTGTTTGCCGAAGGATTTTTTCCTCTTTCAATGAAAAGTTTTATCCTAGTTGAATCAATAGTTTTTTCTCCTTCTATTAATGATTTTTCTCCGGCAGGAATAATAAGGCTAATTTCTTTCTTTTTCGACATTTTGTTTTATCTTTTCTGGAAGCTTATCATAACCCTTTACAAGAAATCTTAGACCAGAATTAATAATTCTTAGTCGTATAATCGCAAGCACCATTTTTGGACCTGATTTCATAAAATTTATTTTTGAATAACTTTTATCAGACCAAGTTGTTGGATGTTCTTTTATTCTAAAATGATTATTTTTGGTTTTATGAAGAAGTTCTACATCAAAAGCCCATTGAGTCATTTCAAGTTTTTCTGCTATAATCTCTATAACTTTTCTTTTAAATAATTTTGCGCCACACTGAGTATCTACATAGGGCATTAAAAAAAGCGTCCTTATCAGAAAATTGAACATTCTTGAGACAAAGATTCTTGCAAAGGTTTGTCTTGGTTTTACTTTTGCTCCTTTTACATATCTGCTGCCAATTATTCCATCATAATTCTTTATATTCAAGATTAAATCATAAAATGCCTCTGGTTTTGTAGCCATATCAGCATCAATAAATCCAATAAGCTCATTTTTCCATTTAAGGGCTTCTTTAAATCCCTGAGTTATAGCATATCCTTTTCCACCGCGTTTAAGGTTTAGATACTTTATATTTTTATTATTATTCTGATGAAATCTTACTATATCTTCAGTTTTATCCTTTGTATTATTTATGACAATAAGTATTTCATAATCAATAATTTTTTCCTTTTTTAATCTATTGAAAAATTCACCGTAGGCCTGAAGTGTTGCCCCTATTCTTTTTTGTTCATTATAAGCAGGTATTACTATTACTACTTTATCCATTTTTTCTTCTCCTTATGAAGATTATACTTCCAAGAAATGTTATTATTGTTGAAATCATAAATGCAAGACTAAACTGATAAATATTTCTGCTAAATATTATAAATCCAATAACCTGGATAGCAAGCAATACAAAAAGTATGATAGTATGGCGTATTCTGAATTCTTCAACTGATAATTTATATAATATAAACATATTTGTAAGGGAAAGAAAGCTGAATGCCAGACCGATAAAAACCATAATATAATAAACATCAACATAGTTTTGGCCAAATAAAATTCCTATTATCAGTTTAGGGAAAAGCAGAAGTGCAAAAACAGCAATAACACAAAGAATTGAGATGATTAAAAAAGTTTTTCTAAGAACATGATTTTCTCCTTCGGTTTTTTTAAGAAACTTTTCTGAGCTTATGGGGAACATTGCATTGCTTATTGAGGCAGTTCCGAAAAAAATCATCTTGCCAATCATAGAAGCTACAGAATACTTGCCCGCAATATCTGAAGCGAAAAAGATTTTTGCAAATATAATATCCAGGCTGTACATCAAAGTTATTATAAGAATTGCTGCAAGCAGGCTTATATTATTCCGAGCTATTATTGGTATTTTTTCTTTCACTTCTTCTGATTTTATTATCTCTTTTATGAATGGAAAGACAAGCACGAATGACATGAAAGTTCCGAAGATAAATCCAAGTATTGGACCATAAACTTTAAACCCGAAGAGAACAAGCACAATCGCAAGTATAATTTTAATAATGCTGCTCATTACAGAATTCCATCCCCATACAGAGAATTTTTTTAAGCCCTGTAGTATTCCTGTTCCAACCGGTGAGACAAAGGCTACAAATATATAGATACCTGTAAGCGCTAGAAGCCAGAAGGATATTTTTATTGTATCTGCAAAAAATAATGAAAGAACAATGAATATTATAAAAAAGAATGCTGCGAGTAAAATTGCCTCAAGAACCATTACCTTAAGCATACCCTTCATCTTTCCATTTTCATGATTTACATTATATTTTGTAGTATGCTTTGCAACAAGAGTCTGTATTGCATTCGTAGGAACACTAAAAATATATATCATGCTTGTGAGTACTGCAAGAATACCATAATTAATAGGTCCAAGCATTCTTCCCATCACAAAATGAAAGACATAATTTAATAAATTAGCAATATTCATTAAAATTAAAAGAATAAAACTTGCCCTAAAAAGCTCATTATTAAATTTTTTTCTTACATTCATTTTCTGATTATACAAACAGCGAAGTTCTAAAGATTATAAGAGCAAGAAGACAAATAATTATTTGAAATATGAATATAAGATATACAACATCTTTCTCATAAACTTTTTTCTTTAATTTACTTAGAACAAATATTGAAAGATGTGTTAAACCATAAACTTTATCATAGGGCATTTCCAGGCTATTATCTTTATTAGGTATCCCAAACGACTGCTTTTTTAATTTTCCTCTAATCTTAAGTATTACCTCGATAATATATGGTATGAAAACAAATACTGCTATTTTTTCAAAATTTCCCAGTATCGTCATACAAGCAATCATTGCACCGATACCATAAGTTAATATATCTCCTGGAAAAACTTTTGCAGGAAATCTATTGTAGTAATAAAAAACAATAAGACTGACAACCACTATCAATCCTACTAAAGCAAGCCAGCTGCTGCCAGTAACATAAGCTATAAAAGAAAGAAAAGAGAGTATTATTATGCCTTGTCCAGACTCAAGCCCATTAAAACCAGCAAGAAAATTATAAGTTGTGGTTGCCCCCGCAATTCCAATAGGTATAAAAACGAGAGTATAAAATAGACCTATATTTGTTATTCCAAATATTGGTAAATCTATGGTGTGATATCCTGCATTTATAACTATCAATGGAATTGATGCGATAAGGGCTAAAAATATTCTAAATCTTGCACTCAATCCGCCATGTTTCCAGCCAAGTAGGTCATCAACAAGACCAACAATACTAAGTATAAGTATGACTCCCAAAAGAGCAAATATCTTCAGAGTTATTCCGTCATTATCTTGTAGGATAAAAGTTCTTATAGCAACATAGGATAAAATACCTATCACAAATGACATCATTACTATAATCCCCCCTGAAGAAGCGACATTTCTTGGATGATTATATTTATTCATATCCTCCCACAATAAGTCTGTTTTGCGGCATTTCTTTATCCAGTAAGGCAAGGCTAGAGCAGTAACTACAAGACTTAGTAATACTGATGCAAATAACAGCGATTCCATAGGATTTTCTGGTTTTTCAGGCTTTTAAATTTTGGTTTTTTAGAAATTCCAGGTTATGTAACTTGGAGGTGTTTTTTCTAAATACTCTGGATTGGGTTTTTCATTGCCTGTATATTTAATGCTCCAGATTTTTATCGGACCTTGAAGTCCATTATAATAAACAAAATCCCGCAGATTTGCGCCTTGACTGTTAAAATAATTAATGATTATATTAGGTTCTGTGTGGACTAACTGGAAATTATCAAAATTTCCAAGTGAATTATCCAAAATATATATCTGGGCCATCATTCCCTTCATTACTCTTGGTGAAATATAAATTGCAGAGCCTAATTCATCAATCTGCAGTCCATTATTTGTACTTAAAACTCTTTGTATAAGGTAGATTGTTGAGTCTATTCCTATTTTATAATCATATAACTTACCCTTATAATAAAGATATCTCATAAGTATTGTTATTTGCTGGCCATTTGAATAGAAAATTGCTTCGGGCTGCTGAAATGCAACAATAGTTCCATTATTTTCAATAACTTTTACATTTATTCCCATTAATGCAGAGTTTTCTTTGAATAAAGTTCCAGTAGTTCCATTAACTTGATAAGTTAAATCTTCTTCAAGCGGTATTAAAGATATCTGGCCGTTACTGGCTGGAATATTGTATGTTCTTATAATCCCGTCTTTTACTTCTTTCTCTTGACTTTGTTCTGAAAGAAGTGTTACAGGCCCTTGTGATAATCTATCATAATTTGCATCACTCCCAATTTGGGAATAAGCCCCATATTTTCCTATATCACTAGAGTCAATCAATAAATAGGTTGAATTATGGTTCCACAAAAAATTAAGAGCATCATTCTGGTTATCACCAGTAAGTACAAGTCTTCCCATAAGATAGTTCCACCAGACAATAGCATTTCCACCATCAGTTACTGTTGCTCTGTCGCCTATTGACTGAACCCAATAACCATAATCCCACCAGTGCGCAAAAACTGCATCGCTTGGAGTATTAGTTCTTACCCACGACATTGCATTCTGCCACTGATTTGTATAATAACTTGGAATGAAATAATAAGATTCCTGTTTTATTTCTTTGTAATAATTATAGGCAGAATAAGCACTTATGATAAGAATAACTGCAAAAATAAGACCTATAATAAGCCTTGAAGTTCCCTCTTTTGATTGTTTTAAATCAAAACCAAGTTTAATAAGAAGATAGGATGTAAATATTGGCGCAATTGGCACAAGTACCATAATAAGTCTTACTGCGCTTCTTGCAGTAAAAAGAGTTAGTGCGAATAATGAAAACAAAAATATGAATGAATATTCAATTTGTTCAAAGCTGTTATCATTATTCCTATGATATCTCCAATAATAATAAATTATGCTTGCTACCATTATTAATGCAGAACCATAGTAAAACAGTTTGCTTATGAAATTCTCACCATCAAAAAGTGCCGGATGTGCCGCATACCTTGAGAATATTAAACCAATTAAAAAGAATACATACAGACATGTAAGGATTATAGCATCTTTTCTTTTTATCTTATTAAACATCTCCTTGAATAGAACTATTGAACCTATCATAAATATCCAGAAGAACATTTTACCGAAATTTGAAACCCACTCAGTATAATAGGGCTGTTTATTTTCTGCAACAGTACTGCTCCATCTTCCTGTTGTTGGATTAAGAAGAATGTAATTTAACTGTGAAATTTTTTCTCCAATAACTGAAGGATTTATTATTAATATTGCGGCTAAACCGACAATAATAATAACTAATATAGATATTATAGTCTTTGGAAGCTTTATTTTATCCAGTTTTAAAATAGTGCCTATTTTTGTTTTCCATAGGATTAGATGAAGTATAATTAATCCAAATGCAAGTGAAGCTATACCGGTATCAAAACCAAAAATAAAATTTTTCAAGCTAAATCTATGTGTAAATCCTAACATGACTATAAGAGCAAATATAAGCCATGTGCAATAAATAATAGATTCTTTTTTATTTATTTTATTGAGTATAAATGCGAAAAGTGTTGCCAATCCTATAGTTACATAAACATAGCTTACTCCACCCCACGCCAAACCCATAAGTCCTGTTGAAATACCAGCCAAAACTCCAAAGATTATAGAAGCTGATAATTTTTCACTTTTCCAAGCCCTTAAAAATAAATAAAATGCAAGGAACATAAATAAGAACCCAACCGATTCTTTTTCAGGAATTCCTGCAACTGTTCTTGAAAGAAATCCTGGAAGAATAATCATAAATAATGTAGCAATAAGAGCGATGATATTTGCTTTTAGAATAGACTTTTTATCCTCTCTTTTTATGAAAATTTCTCTTACAAACAGAAAAAAAGCAATAATAGTTAGTGCAAATATCCAAACAGGCATAAATGCTCCTGCAAAATTAATGCTATAATGACCGAACATATTTACCATATGATATGTCAGAACAATCATATAACTTACCATCTGAAGTTCGGTGTTTGTATCAAAACCAAGAGGAACATTACGCATAGTATCAATTTTCGGAAGTCCGCCATTAACCATATCTTTTGCATATCTTAAGAATAAAAAAGGATCAAGGTCAGGACCTAGAGTATAATCATTGGTTGTAGAATCCCATAGTCCGGGTTTTCCACCATGATCAGATAGTGGAAGAGACCTTATGTAAACTCCTAGAATAACTAAGATTAATAATAAACCAATAAAAATCCAAGTAGGATTGCTTTTAAAAAAGCTCATTACTTTTTCTTTTCGTTCATTTATTGCTTGTTCTTCGTTCATGTTTTTTATTATCCTTAATTTTTTATTTTTTCTTATTACTTGAAGCTTCTTTTTTAAAGAAACTTTATTCTTTCAAAAGAGCATCAACTTCTCCAACAATATCTTCGGCTGAAGATTCAATCACTGCTGCTCTTTTATTGCAATATGGGCAGAGATTTGTAGGTTTATCCCTTTTAAATCTGAAGTTGCAATTCATGCAAATTAAATTTTCCATTTATTTTATGATTTTAACCTATTTTCGTTAAATTTATCTGTTTTTTAGAATAGTTTGGGGGTTATAAATACTTCGATTAGTGCAGATAACAATAATATAACTACTGCAATTATTAGGAGATTGAGAGAATCCTGCATAATTATCCAAAATTTATCTTTTTTCAGATCCTTTCTTATAATTGCCATGCTTAAGATTCCTCCGGCAAGAGCAGCTATAAAATATGCTGCTATTTCAGGGAGACCATGAATCATATATCTTCCAAGACCAAGAGGTATCTGCGATATCTGTGATTTTGCAAATATTCCTATTGCAGCTGCTATGACAGAAGCATTCCATGCAAGAATAAAAATTGCCCCAGCTCCAAGTATAAGCGAAAGAATGAGTGTGAAAATCAAGACATATACATTATTTGCAAAAATAGAAAAAAATCTTTCTTTTGCAGTTACATTTCCAGTTACACCTTCAATAATACTTATACCATACTGTTTTAAACAACTATCATAATTGTTATGCTGATTTATCTGGCAGTAGGTTCTTATCTGAAAATTTAATAGATTTTGGCCTTGTGGCAGAACCATATGCCAGAAAGAAAAAGCTACTACAAATCCAAGAAAGAGCCAGAGGAATACAAGAATCGCTCTTGAATGTTCTTTAAGAAGTTTTTTTTCTTCTTCATACTCAAGGTTTTTTCTCTCTTCAAACTTTATCGTGTAATACACAAAAGGCATTGTAAATATTACGCAGAAAACAATTACAAGCAGACCCATACCTTCTGATAGTACAGAATCCTTTTTGAATATCAAATATGGCAAAATTATGGATAAAGAAGCATAAATCAAGCCAATGAAAAACATCATCCACGGTCTTCTCTCAGCTCTTTTTGGGTTAATAAATAGTTCTAACATGCTATTCTTTATGCTTTATTCTTTTTAAATATTGTCCAGTGCAAAGATTTAATAAATATATAGGTATTATTCAGTCATGGCAAATCCAAGGTGTTTAGTTACTGGTGGAACAGGATTCATAGGCTATAATCTTATTAGAGAGTTGAAAAATCAAGAATATGATATTCTTGTTAGTGGTAAAAATGATGAGAACATAGATGGAATTGAAGATAAAATTGTTGGTTTTGATTTATTCAGTTTAGATTGGCAAAGAATAGGAAAATTAGATTTTTTATTTCATCAGGCAGCAATAGTAGATACAACAATCTCTGATAGGGAAGAAATGTACAGGGTAAACTCTCGAGCTTCACGATTTTTATTTGAAAAAGCAAGAGAATATGGTTGTAAAAATATTGTTTATGCATCTTCTACAGCAACCTATGGTAATGAACCTGCACCCTATATAGAAGGAGTTACTAGACAAGTTCCTTTGAATGCCTACGCAGAATCTAAAAAATTGATGGAACAAGAGGCGATGGAATTTGCGGAAAAAAATAAAGATACAACAATAGTTGGCTTGAGATACTGTAATGTCTATGGAAATTATGATAAGCATAAAGGCAAAATGAGATGTTATATCATGCAGATGATAGATCAGATGAAAACAGGGGATCCTAAATTATTCTTTGATGGACAACAAAGAAGGGATTTTATTTATGTAAAAGATGTTGTGCGGGCTAATATTCTTGCAGCAAAATCACAAGAAAGCTGCATTGTAAACTGCGGTTCTGGAAGAGCAGTCTCATTTAACGAATCTCTGAGGATATTAAATAATCTCCTTGGTTTAAATAGAAAACCTTTGTATATGAAAAACCCTTTTGGAAGCAGATATCAGAATTTTACTCAGTGTGATATGACACAAGCCAGAGAAAAAATAGGATTTCAACCAGAATATTCTTTGGAGCAAGGGTTAGAGGATATGTTACATAGCATTTAAAAAATAAGCAAACCTTTTATAAACAGGTAAAATAAACAGGTAAAAATAAAAAGAGGTAAAATGTTTAAGAAATACAGGTTTAATAGTATCTGCAGAAAAATTAAAGAAGTTAAAATACAGGGTGCAACGAATATTGCAAAAGCTGCACTAAAAGCTTACTATATATTTCCTTCTCTAAAAACAAAAAAAATTCTTTTAAAACTGAGGCCAACAGAACCAATGTTGAGTCATGTGCTTATGCTTGCAGATAAAAAAACAAAAAAAGAAATTTTAAAACATTTCGATGAAGCTCAAAACAAAATAAATCAGCTTGTTTTTAAGATAATAAAAAATAATTATGTTATTTTTACTCATTGTCATTCAACCAATGTAGTTAAGGCTTTAATTTATGCAAAAAAACATGGCAGAGTTTTTAGAGTTTATAATACTGAAACTAGGCCACTATATCAGGGTAGAAAAACTTCTCGAGAACTAAGTAAAGCAGGTATAGATGTAACAAATATTATTGATTCTGCAGCAGCAATTGCCATCAGCTCATCAAGTCTTGTTTTATTAGGAGCAGACGCTTTACTGAAAGATTCTGTAATAAATAAAGTTGGAAGTGGAATGTTTACTCAAATCGCTAGGGACTTGAAAATCCCTGTTTATGTTATAGCCGATTCTTGGAAGTATTCGCATAATAAAGTTAGGATAGAACAGCGAGATTTTAAAGAAGTTTGGGGAACCAAGAGAGTTCATGTTAAAAATCCAGCATTTGAACCAATAAAAACTGAGAATATAACAAGAATTATCAGTGAGTTAGGCAATTTAAGATACAAAGATTTTTTGAAAAAAGTTTCTAGAAGAAAAGATTAATTTTTGATAATTGTATTCAACTTATTTAACTTTTGTTTAATCGTTTAACTGCTAATAAATCTACTTGCTTTTCTTTAGCCGGAAGAATTAGATTTAATATATTATTGTTTAGAATTAGAGTTACTTATTATGTTCATGTCCACATTCACACTCGTCGCACTCTTCCTCACACTCACAATCTTCATTGTCACATGAATGTTTTTTTGAACCCGAGTTTTCCTTGCTATCTTGCTGCTGCATCTGTATAATCATTTCTTGCATCTGTTCTTGGATTTCACTTGTTCTCTCACTAAGGCTAATTTTGCCAGTACTTAATTGTTTAAGCTGATTATCAATTATATTTATGGCTTGTTCAGGAGTCTTTTTAATAATAACATCTGAGCCAATGTTAATAAGCAAGTCAGAAGATTTTACCTGAGTTTGTATAAATATGCCTTTACCAAGATTTGTTAGTATATCTTTATCTTTTTTATTCTTTAATTCTTCAATACTCTGTCTAATCAAGCCAAGTTCATTAGCCTGTTGTTCTATTGTTTGTATTTGCTGCTCTAATTTCTCAGCTTCCTGGCCGAGCATATTAATGCGCATTATATCTTTTTGTTGCATTATTTCTGAGAATTAATCCAGTTTAAAAATCTTTCTTATGACAATACTGAATACAAGTGAAGCTACAATATACCACCATATCCAACTTGAGGCAATAGTTGTTGTTGCAAACAAACTTCTTAGCCAGCCAAAGAAGATAAGCATTGGTACTATTGTAATTACCGATACTTTAAGTGATTGTTTCATCTGCTTGGGCATATCTTCCATCATTTGCTTATTAAGTTCCATCATCTTTTGAGGATTGTCCTTGTGAACTTTCATCTGTTCTCTTAGTGATTTTTGTTTAGCCTTAATACTTCTTACTAATTCTTTATCAGTAAAAAAATAAGTTACAATAGTAATCAAAATAGTTACAACTAAAGAAAATAATACTATCCAAAGCTTTGGATTAGATTGTACTAAAAGAGTGATATCTACCATGTTATTTTATAGATTTAGGATTTATAGACTTATCCACCCATCATCTTACGCATTGCAGGGTGCATATCCATAGCATGCTGCTGTGCAATATTTTGATAGAACTGATAGATAATCATAACTCCTAATAATAGTGATGTTCCTCCAGTTATGGTTCCCATTATATCTGATAGTGAGGCTAGTAATCCTACAGCAATACCGCCCATGATTGTAAGAGGCATTACATATCTTGCGAGTATAGTCTCAAGTATTCTTTCATCTTTTCTAAATCCTGGAATTTGTAATCCAGATTTTATTATGTTTCTTGCCTGAGCCTGAGCATCCATTCCAGATGTTTTTACCCAGAATACCGAGAATACTGCAGAGAATATAACAAAGATAAGTATATGTGTAACTGCCTGTCCCAAATATAGAAATCTAAAACTTCCATCAAGAAGTGATCCAACAACATTAGTACTGCCTAGCCAGAATCCAAGTCCAGAAACAGCCTGTCCATTTTGGAAATTACCTAGAATTGTCGCATGTCCTAACCAATTTTGAAACATGCTTCCAAATAACTGAAGATTAGCAATAAACGCACCAGTTAAGATAACTGGAATATTAGATGCATAGAAAAATGCAAGTGGCCATTTTACATTATAACCTCTTAATCTATCATAGGACAAAGGAATCTCTATTTTAAGTGACTGAGCCCAAACAATAATGAGGAATACAATTGCTGTAGCTAATACTGTTACAAATGCTTTCATAGCAGCAATTGGGTCAGAAGCAGTTCCAAATAAACTTGTGAAAAATACAGGTACTGCACCAACAGCACTTATTGTTCCTGCTGCTCCTATAAATCCAAATAATCCTGTAATTAAACGCCAGCCAACTCCGGCTGCTATGAATAATGAAACTCCTGAGCCAAAACCATATTTATGGCAAACTTCATCCATAAACAAGATGAGTGTTCCACCAATCATTAATTGAACTATAACTATTAGTTCGTATCCAGGTATTGCAGGAGTTCCACCCATAAGTGTGTAGATAACTGATTCAAAAATTATAAAAAAGAAAACCATTAATTTTTGTAAACCCTGGAAATATCTTTTTCCTTCGCTAGTGGAGGTATCTATATTCAATATTTTGCTTCCAACTAATAATTGTAATATGATAGAAGCCATAACAATTGGGCCTATACCTAAACTGATTATTGAACCAAAATCAGTTCCAAGAAGAATAGCTATATACTCAAACTTCATCAAAGCTTCTGTTCTTAATCCATATAGAGAAATATTAGCTAATATAAAAAAAGCAGCAAGAACTATCAATGTCCATTTAAGCTTGATATTAAATGAGAGCTTCTTCTCTGTAGGCGTTTTAACTTCAGGAAGATTATGTAAAATATCTTTAAATTGCATTTTGTTATTCTCTTTTATTGTAAATTAGGGTAAAATAGGTTTATAAATTCTTTTTATGCTCTATTTTTCTTCTTTTTTAACTTCTTTTGTTTCTTTAACTTCTGGAAGTATAATTTTTCCGCCAATTTTTTCAATAGCCTTTATTGCAGATTCAGATGCTGCTTTTGCTTTTATTGTAAGTTTTGTTTTTAATTCGCCTTTTCCAAGTATCTTAAAATCACTAAGATCTAAAATATTATCCTTAAAGAATCTTTTTTTAAGACTTTCAATATTCTTTTCAATCATTTCAAGATTTATTGCAGGATTAATTCTTCTCCGAGTAGCTCTGCTGGTTACTCCTTGTTTTCCAAAATATTCTCCTCCGTACAATTTTAAGACAAGTGTTTTTTTTGCTCCACCCATCTTTCCTGTTCCACCCATACCACATCCGCCACGATGTCCACTACCAGCATGTTTTTTTCTTGCACCCCAACCGTGAGTACCCATACCATAGCCATGCATTCTTGTTACTTTTCGTCTTTTCTTTAGTTTCATGTTATGCTGCTACCTCCTTTGATAATGTTTCTAATGTTTCAAATTGTTTTCCAAATCTTTTTGTTATTTCTCTTGAGTTTTCGGGGTTTGCAGTAAATAAAGTTCTAACTATTATTCCGGAGGGTATACAAGGGTCATCTTCACCATCTGAAGTCCATGAAAGTGCTCCTGATGATGCAATATGAATTTCATAACCTTCTCTAGATTTTGTTACGAAAGTTGGTTGTTTTCTTTTTTGATCTTTATGGACTTTTAATTTACCTAAATAGACTGAAAGCAAGGTGCCACATCCAGTTGAAATAGGGTATACTTCTCCAACCGCATTAGGAGTCACAAAAACTTGAAACCTTCCATGTTTATAATGAGCTTCTCTTGAAGTTGCTTTACTATTCATATTTTCCCATGCAAGATTATATGCTTTTGTTGCCATTTTTAAAGCATCTTCATTATCTGTTTATTTATATCTTCTTTATGGTCTCCTAAAGTTCCTCGAGGGTAATGTAACTTGCTATTCTTTAATCCGCCTCTTGGAGGATGTAGTCTGAAAAAAGGCTTTATTTTAAGCTCTTCTAAATTTTTTCCAGCCATTATTTCTTTTGCTAGTTTTTCAGGATCTTTAAGCTTGGCTTGAGAATCTTCTAAAACCTTTCCTCTTGCTTTTAATAAAGCAACTAAAGTTTCTTCATTTATTTTTCCATAGGCAACAACATTTCTTATTTTTTTAAGTACTCCAGAAAGTTCAGGAGTTTCTTTTAAAATAACACAACTATATTTTCTTCTTAATCTTGTTCTGAATAGAGTTTCTTCTATTTCTGTTTTCATATTAACTAATCCAGCGATTCTTATTATTGCTATCATTTTATTTTTGTGCTTTATTTTTACCTCCAAAATTTGTTTTCTTGAGTGCTTCAATACAAGCTATTGCAAGATTCATTGTTGACCTTGTCTGTCCGAATGTCTTGCTATAAACATCTTTTATTCCTGCAAGTTTTAATATTTTTTTACATTCATCACCTATTACTAATCCAGTTCCCTGTGGCGCAGGCATTAATCTTACAATAACACTTCCGCATTTTCCTTCGACGATAAAAGGAACCGTATGGGGCTCTGAACATAAACAGTCAAAGCTAGCACATCCTCTTGTTATCTTTATAACATTTAGTTTAGCTTTTCTTAATGCTTTTTCTCTAGCAGGAAGAGTTTCTTTTGCTTTTCCAAAACCAACCCCAACATGTCCATTTTTATCTCCGACTATAAGTCCACAGGTGAAGCTTGGAACATTTCCATCAATTGTCTTTTTCTGAGTTTGTTTCCATGCTCTTCTCTTTCCTCCACCAAATTTACCCTTTGATTGTCCAATTAAAAGTAAATCTGATTCTGTTGGTAATAGTAAATCAACAATTTGTTCTTCAAGGATTACTTGATCAAGAACTTCATCTATATTTTTTACTTTACCTTCCCTTACTTTCTTTCCAAGTGCAGTTTTAGGAACCCAAGAATCAAGAGCTCTCTGATTAGCTTCTTCTGCCATTTCTTCTCTTGTCTTTCTCTTCCACTCGGGTCGTTCTATTTCAATATCTTTTGTTATTTCTTCTTCTGCCATTATTTCATTATGTTTGCTTTTACTTTATCGAAAAAATCCAAGGATTTTATTCTTTTTTCATCAGGAAATACTTCTGTATTATGTGGAATTTTATATCCTGAATCTACAATTCCCTTTAGTGCAGCATACACTCTTGAACCCTTTGTGCTAATTATTAATCCAGTATCTAAAACTGCAGGTGCAAGTGATTTTATTTTCTTTCCAAATAATAAACCTGATAGATAAGCTGCTCCAAGAGATTTTAAGCTACCGGTTTTTTCAGCAGGCCAGCCTTTTTCTAAGAGTTCATTTGAATTAACATTTACCTTAACACTATCTTGAGCAAGTTTGCTCTCGATATATTGGATTATTATGTATCTGTTTGTTTTTCTTATGATTATTCTTGGCTTTCGGGCTTCAAGCAGTCTTCTTCTTTTGGTATAATTTGTTTTTCCTTCAAGTCTTCGTCTTCTTGGTATTATTTTCATGTTTGGGTTTTAGATTTTTCCTCCAAGGTGTTCTTTAAGATGAGCTTTATTTTTAAATACTCTTGCTCTGATTTTTTTCCTTATATCTTTAAATTGATTCTGTTCTATTTTTCCTTGTAGTTTTAGTTCTTTTAAATATCCTCTTAATTTTCTTGTTATGATTACATATTGTCTTTTTCCGGGTTTTACCTTTCTTTTTATTTTTCCAGGTCCTCTTCGAGTAGTACGTTTTGGTCTTTTTTTAGTACCACGGAATTCTCTTATTGAAATTATTCCAGCGCTATATAAATCCCTTATATCCTGCTTTGTTATCGCTTCTTTTATTTCCGCAAGCTTCGTAGAATCAAAGATTATCTTATTCTTTCCAACTCCAAGAACTTTTGAAGCGAGTGCTTTTCTTTTTCTTAATTCTTGCATTTTTATTTATTTACTTTTTAACCTCATTAGTTTTATTTTCAGATTTTGTTTCCTTTTTACTTTCTTCCTTTGCTGGTTTTTCGGTTTCCTTTTTATCTTTATTCTTTAGCTTGCTTTTTCTTTCAATTGCTTTCAAAAATTTATTTAAATTTAAGTTTAATACTTCAATTTTTCTTTTCTGAGATTCTTTTGCAATCTCTACTTTATTTTTTTCTCCAACCTTTGCAATTATAATAAGACTATCTTTTGCAACTTTTGATAAATCAGCTAAGTTAAATACTCTTATAGGTATTCTTCCGTCGATAACATGCCTTTCACTGCATTTATTCTTATATCCAATTTCAACCATTGGAGGTCGACTTCTCCATTTCTGTCTTGTCTTGTTATGTCTTCCCTTTGCTCTTTGATATCTAAGCTTGCTTTTTTGGCCAGAGCCAAGTCTAACATAAGCTCGGTATTTTGTTCTTTGGAACTTATTTTTCTTTAGTTTTGGTTTTGTCATGTTGTATTATAAGTATACTTTTCCAGGTTTTTTAGTTATGAATATGCCATCTTGAAATTTGTTTCTATCTCTGTATCTTATTTTGGATACTTTTTCTAAATTTGCTGCATTTTGTCCTGCAACTTCAAGATCATAGGATTTTATTTTTATATGTGGTGCTTTTATTTCAACTTCAATCTTATTAGGTAACTCGGCTTTTATGATTCTTGGAGCTCTTTCTCCTAATAGGTTCTTAACTATAAATTCTCCTTTTGCTTTATCAAATGTAACTGTTACCGGAAAATGCGTATGACAAATTTCCAATTCATATTCCCAAGGCTTGGCAAAACCCTCAAAAATATTTTTCATATGACTTGCTATTGCGCCAATCATTCTTTTTTCTTGTCTTCTAGCATTGCTTATTGTAAGAACAATTTTATTATCCTGTTTTGTAGCTTTTATATTCTTATCCAATTTTCTTTTAACTTCCATTGAATCTTTTTTTACAGTTATAAAATTATCATCTACATTAAATTCAATACCCTGGGGCATTTCTATTTCTTTAATTACACTTGGTCTTTTAGTTTTTCTTACCATTAGTAGAAATAAGCAATTATGCTACCTCCAACTTTATTTTCTTGAGCATCTTGATGGGTCATTAATCCTTTGCTGGTTGAGATTATAACATAACCGAAATTTCTAGCAGGTAAGAAACGTCGTATATATTTTTCTATGTTCTTTTTATTAACACTATATCTTGGCTTTACTGCTTTGCACTCACTCATCTGCTTTATATTTATTTTTAATTTTCCTTCATTCACTTCATATTCAATATAACCATATTGCTTCATTATGTCCAAGATTTTGATAAGTAATTTTGCTGATTTGGTTATCACTATGTATTCTTTATTTGCTCTTTTAGCATTCATCATTTCATTCAATACATCTGAAATTATATCTCTGCTCATGTTTTTTAACTATATTTTTTAAATCCTAGTTCCTCCGCCATTTCTCTAAAACAGTGTCTGCATAAATTAAGCCCGTACTGACTAACTCTTGCTCCAAATCTTCCACATTTTTCACATTTGAATGCAGCTATACCAAACTTTCTTGCCTGAGGTTTATTATGCTTCAAAAACTTGTTCATAACTGCTGGTTTAACCTTAAGCTGTTTCACAATTTTGTTCCAATCGCTTGCTGTCATTTTACGAAGCTTTACCTCTTAAAGCGAGTAATTGAAAATTTATTTGAATTTTCATATTATTCTATTGTTATTCCTAATTTAGTTAGATATTCAACAATCTCTTCAATGGTTACATCTTGTTTGGTAGGAGTCTTACTTTTCCTTTTCTTTTTTAGATTGATTCTTTTGCCTGCTCTTGAGAACACAGCAGTTACATTTAACCCAAGTATTCCAATATCTCTTTGGTACTCCATATCTGGAATTTCAAGATACTCTTCAATTCCGAATGAAAAATGATTATTTTGTATTTGCTTTTTCTTTATCTTACTATTAACTGCAGCAAATAATCTTTTTAGCATGGCTTCTTTTTCTTCATCTCTTATGGTAACCAATGCTCCTGTCTTTAATCCTGGTCTTACTCCAAATGAAGGAATTCTTTTGCTAGATTCAATTTCTGCTACTTTTCTTTTTGTTAAAACTGTAAGTAACTTTACTGCTTTTTCTAACTTTTCTCCTGAACCACCACAGCTAAGAATGATTTTTTCAAGCCTTATTTTTCTCATTAAATTATCGGCTTTTACTTTCTTAGTAGTTGGTTGAGTTGTTTTTTTAGTTGCCATTTTATTTTATAATTTTGCGAATAAGTTCTTTATATTTACTTTAACTTGATCTTTTGAAGGCATTATTATTTCAGCGAGAGTATTTTCTCCCTCTTTTATTATTTCTTTTATTTTTCCTTCTTTGCCTATATGTTTTCCTTTTATAGCAATAACTTCAACATCTTTCTTCAAAGAAATTATTTTTTGTATTTTATTTTCATTATTCAAAACAATGAAATCACCAACATTAACTTTTTCACTAGTCAATATATTCCTGCCATTTGTAAGATTAATCTGAACTTTTTTTGCCTTTAGAAGCTTTTTTCCTATTACCTTGTAGATTTTTACATGACTTTCTTTTTCTGAAATTTCTTCTGTATTAAGTTTCTTATCAATTAAATTTGCTCTGAAATATTTTTTTATTGAAGGTAATCCAATTGTGTCAAATAAGCATATAGGATAATTAACTTCTTTGATTATTTTATCATTAACTAATATTTTTTTATTATTTAACAAGGATTTTAACTCTTTCTTTGTTTTCACTATCTTTATTATATCTCTCATTATAACAATTAAGGATATGCTATTTGTTTTTTCATGAGTAGGTACTCCCAAGTATTTTGTTCCTGTTCTTTGGATAGGCCAAAAGTTTGGTATTGTTTTTCTTTTTATGTGCATGTTTTATTTTATCTTATTTTTGCTCCTTAGTTTCACTAGCTGATTTAGCTCTATTTTTTCTATTTAAGAATCCAACACGCTTTTTGTCGTCGGTGTTTAATTCTTGTATTTGAAGATTTGAAGGGTGGAAAAATGAATTGACTTTTGTTCCATCTTTCTTTGTGAATTGTATTCCTTCTATTGCTACTTTCATTTTTCTTATACTAATTAGGCTTATCTTTCCAACTTTGCCCCTGAATTCTCCAGCCATAACTCTAACTTTATCACCCATTCTGATTGGAACACTTCTTCTAGAGTATCTTTTTCTTAGTTCTTCAGCTAGATTTGAGGACATCATCTTATGTCTTACTTGGAATCCTGCATTAGCTCTGTATTTTCTTTGCTTTCTTGTTTGTCTACTTGCAATCCATGATTTTGAAAATTGTTTTTTCATTTTGTTTTTTTGTGTTTATATTTTTTATTTTTATTTATTTTAAAGTACGAATTTAGCTATTTTTGAAACATTAGGCCATCTGTCATGAACTTCTCTTGAAACTGGTCCTTTAACCTGAGTTCCTTTTGGGTTTCCTTTTTCATCCTTAAGTAAAACTGCAGCATTGTCTATAAAAGCTACATGTTCACCATTAAATCTTCTGTATGGTCTTCTTTGTCTTACAATTACTGCATCAAAGACTTTTCCTTTCATTTCAGGTAAACCTTTTATAACTGAAACTTTTACATGGTCAGCCATTTTTGCATATTGCTGTCTTCCTCTTACAACTTTTCCATGTTTTACTCCAGTGATTCTTACAAGTAATGCTCCACTATTGTCTGCTGCTACAAGTACGCTTCCAATATTAAATGCTCTAGTTAATCTTGCTGGTAATGATTTCATATTTATTTTTCTCCTATCTTATTTTTTTCATAACTACAAATTTAATTATCTTACTTATTGGTCTACATTCCATTATTTCAACATAATCTCCGACGTTGATTGAGTTTGCTAGACAATCAGGCAATCTTGCATGAAGTCTTGTCTTTGTTTTTGCATATCTTTCGTATTTTTTTATGTATAAGGTTCTTTCAAACTCGATTGCTATTCTTTTTGGGAATTTTCTTATCACTGTGCCTCTGAAAATTCTGCCTCTCGCTCTAAGTTGACCATGGAATGGACATCTAGGATCATTACATTTAGTTTCAATCTTCTTTGATTCTATTTTTTCTGTTGTTTGTTCTGTTTTTTTTGCCATTTTGTTTTTATTTTTTGGTTTTATTTAATTATTTTTAATTTCTGCTGTCATTAATTGATTCTTCAGGGAATCCTAGTTTAATCAGTATTGGTTTAACTTTGCCCAAATGATCACCTTGTAACTCAATAACTTCATTCTTAAGAGTTCCACCGCATGCAAGTGACTGTTTAAGTTCCTTTAATAAGTTTTTTGTATCAATATTTTTGAATCCAGTTACAATTGTTATAACTTTTCCATATTTTCTTTTTATTGTTTCAACTTTAATGCTTTGTTCACTTTTTCCAATTTCTTGGCAAATACATGCTTGAATTGGCAATCCACATTTAGGGCAAATTTCCATTTTATTTCTTTGCCTCCTTCTTATTTTGAGTTTTTACTTCTTTAACTTCTACTTTCTTCTCTTGCTTTTTTTCTTCTTTCTTTTCCTTATTCATGTTGTTAAATGTATGCAATCTGGCAATTGTTTTTTTGATTTCTCTTGCATTTAGTTTTGTTGTTTTTTTATTAGCAAGTCTCGCTTTTAATAACTCTACTCCTAGTTCTTTGATTTTTTCATTTCTATTTTCATTTGTCATCTTAGCTATATCTTTTGATTTTAGTATTGCCATTTTTATGCTGTTTCCTCTGCTTCTGGTTTATCTTGACTGGATTCTGATTTCTTTTTTTTCTTTTCCTTTTTTACGGGCTTGCTTTCTTCTCCTAAAATATCACTGCGATTTATCATTCTTTTAATTTCGTCAGTTATTAAAATTTTATCGTGAATAAACGCATCTGGAGGTAGTATGGATACTTTTATTCCGCTTATACCTAGTTTTGTCAATGCAATTGATTGAGCACGATTAACTACTTTAGCGCTGTTTCCTACTTTCTTAAGATAACCTGCAGCAAATCTCCAAGATTTAGCTCTATCACTTGGTAGTTTCCCACTTAATCTTAACTCAACTCCAAGTGCTCCGGCTTTCATTATTCTTACAAGTTCTTTGTAAGCAATTGATTTGAATTTTAAGTTTCCAAATCTTTCTAAATCAAGAGCTATTCTATCTGCCACAAGTTGAGCATCAAAATTAGCATTTTTTATCTCGCTTATTTCAATATTTGGGTTTTCGAGCTTGAATTTTTGTTTTAATACTCTTGTAAGATTATCTATTTTTTCTCCTCTAGAGCCAATGATTAATCCTGGTTTATCTGTTGCAACTATTATTTTTTCACCGACAGGAGTGTACTCTACCTTAATCGAGCTAACTTTTCCCTTTCCAAGTGTATTCCAAACATATCTCTTCATTTCATATTCTTTCTTCTTGAATTGTACGAATTTTTTCTCATCCATGTTTTATTATTTTATTTCTTTGCCTCCTTCTTCTCGGTTTTATTTTCAGTTTTAGGTTGTTTTTTTGCTTGGTTCTTATTAATTCTCTCATTTTTTACAAGTTTTAACATTAGGTGTGTTCTTTTCATTCTTGCACCGCCTCTTTTGTAGGGCCTACTTGCTTTGTTTGCATTTCCTACTACAATATAATTTTCTAATTCTAATTCACTATAGATTGCATTGGCTTTTAGTTGTTTTAATAATTTAACAAATTCTTTTGCAACATTTATAGGATAACCTGCTCCGGCAACTCCTCGTCCATGTTGATGAGGATATTCTCTTGAAGGCATTTTAACTGGTCTTTTTAGTACGATTACTTCTTCAACCATCTTTATTGCATCATCAATATTTTTGTAGCGTATCATATCGCATATGTGACCAGATTCTTTTGTTGAGATACTTAGATTAAGTCCATTTACAAGAGCATAGTCTCGCTTTACTTTTTTAACTTCTACTTTCTTCTCTTGCTTTTTCTCTTCTTTCTTTTCTTCTACTTTTTCTGTCTTGATAGTGTTATCTACCTTTGTAGTTTCTTCTATTTTTTTCTTACTTTGTTTTGATTCTTCTAATGCCATGATTATGTTTTTTTACTTGCTTTAGCAAGACTTGATTTAGTTGCTCCAATACCTGCTGCTCCGTGCTTGACTTTCTGTCGAGTTGCGCAGAACTCTCCAAATCTATGTCCGAGCATTTCAGGAATTATTGGTATAGGCAAAAATTGCTTTCCGCTATGTATGCAAATAGTATAATCTAACATTTTTGGTACGACTACTAGTTCTCTTTGATTAGTTCTTATTGGTTTGTTCTTTGCTTTGCATGCACGGCATTTTACAACGAATCCTTCTATCTCTGCTGTTTGTCTAAGTATTGCTCTTCTAGTTCTGGATTTAACAAGTTTTGCAAACTCTCGAGTATCCATTTCTTTTAATTCAGCTACTGATTTTCCTCGGTATGTAAATTCTTTTGCCATTTTATGCTGCTATTCTTTCTAATTTAACTTTACCATAACGATATGCTTCTCCTAAATCTGATTGGAATAGTTCGCAGGGAAATTTATCTTTTTCATCATCATACAATAAGAGAATATCTCCTCTTAAGCCCGCCTTTTCTAACCTGTGAACTAAAATATTTGCTATCTCTACTAAATTATCCGAGTCATCATATCTATACCAGCCCACATTTGAAGTATTTCCATCATGACTTACATGGAGCATTACCTCCCTGTCAGGTTCTGTTTTCATTTCAAATCTAACACTTATTGTTCCTTCAGCTGCCATGTTACTTTCTTACTCCTGTTCTGCTAGGTCTAATATGTCCAACCTTTGCTCCAGCAGGTGCGTTTCTCTTTGCAATCTTTGATTTAATTCTTTTACCTCTACCGCCACCAAATGGGTGGTCAACTGCATTGAATTTGATAGCTGATGTTCTAGGCCATAATTTATTACGAGCCTTCATCATATGATGTTTCTTTCCTGCTTTTACTATTGGTTTCAATAATCTTCCTTCACCAGCAATTACTCCAACCGTAGCTCGGCAGTTTCCATCAAGTGTAACTTCTTTTTTGCTTGATAAGAATACTGTTGCTGTTTTTTCATCTCTCTTTATTACTGCAGCAGAATTTCCACTTGTTCTTACCATCTTTCCACCATCGCCAGGGCGTATTTCAATATTAAAAATTCTAGCATCAAAAGGAACATGCTTAAGTGCAACAATATTTCCTGTTATTACTTTATCGCTTCCAATTTCAATTTCTTGTCCCTCATAGATTCCGTTTGCGGCTGGTATAAAAAAAGTTTCATTTCCAACAACTACTCTAGCCAAAGGACAAGAATGTGCTGCTGAATTGATTAATTTTGTAACTTTAGCTTTTCCAACTACATTTAGTTTTGGATATTCTATTCTGAATCTATAGGCATTTGGTCTTACTTGGTAAGTCTTACTTCCATGTCCTCGTGCCTGTTGAATTATTGTTTTACCCATATTATGCTGCTTGTAATAATTCTCTATATTTATTTTCTATTGTCTTGTTAGCTTCTGATAATACAAAGGGTTTAACATTCCAAGAACCCTGAAATTTTAGTATTCCTCTTTCTAGAGTTATACCTGAAGAGTCAATTACTATTTGACCAAGATTTTTTCTTGCATCCATTGCTACAAATGTTAATTGAGTTGGGCTAATTCTTCCTAAATAAATAACTGCACCATAATCTCTTTCTTCAACCAAACTACCTAAAGGTAATTGCATTACTTCATTTCTATTTTGGGGTCTTATTTTTTCCATTAGATTAATCCGAATTTAGTTGCAACATCAATTGCAGGATTCTTTTCATTTAGTTTAACATAAGCGAATTTTTTATTATCCTTGATTAAAGTATTTACTCTTTCAACCTTAACTTTGAATTGTTCCTCAACTTCTTTCTTTATTTTATCTTTTTTAGCATCAATTTCAACTTGTATAACTAGTGTATTCTCCGCTTCAATAAGTCTTACTGTTTTTTCTGTTGTTTTAAAGCTTTTTATCATTTTTTACTTTTCCTCCACTAATTTTCTTTTCTAAATCTTTTATTGCTTCTTCTGTAAATGCAGTTAATCTTGCTCCATTCGAGAAAATATCCAAAACTTTCAAGTCTTTTGCTTTTACAACGTCTATACCATTCATCTTTTTTTCTTCTTTATTTCCGACGACAAGTAACATTCCAGCATTACTCTTATATCTTCTATTTCTCTTTTTGCCTTTTCCTGCTCTTACTTCTTTATTTTGTATAGCAACATTCCATAAATCTTCACCTAAAACTGTTCTTATGGTCTTGAAAAAGTCTTTTGTTTTTGCATTTATTATCTTAGAATCAAGAACTAATGGTAAACTTAAGGAAACATTTTTTCCAGCTAGGCTTGAATATTTTTTCTTAATTGAATCAGTTGAGCTTGTCATAGCAAGGCAAGATAAAAGTCCGAATATTTTTTCTTTCTTGTTTATTTTTGTATCAGCTCTTAATATCTTTGGAGGATGAGCTCTTCTACCTTTTCTAACACCGGGAATAACTGCTGCTACCCAGACAAATCTCTCGCCCTTATCAGACATACGTTTTTTAGGGTATCTTGATAATCCTTTTCCTCTGTCAGATTTCCATACATGACGATTATGTTTAACATTTCCAGAAGCAGAAGTTTCCATTCCTGCCCAAAGATAAGGGGCATATGGTTGCTTTTCTTTTTCTAGTTCAGCTATTTTTTGTATAATATCTTCTCTTATCTCTGCATCAAATAAACTTGAGGTCATCTCCTTAGCCTTTTTTCCGTTGATATCAAGTATTTGTAGTTTTGCCATGTTATTTTTAGTTTATCTTAACTCAATAAGTTCATATTGTTTTTTTGATTGTTTTTTTGTTGGTCTTAAAGGAGCAGTTATGAGCATCTGTCGTTTTTGTGGTCCCTGAACGCTTCCAGCGACGATAATATAATCATTTTTAATTAATCCATAATTGTCAAAAACTCTTTTAGCTAGAGTTTCATTTTCAGCTATCTTTTTTGAGCTGACTACGGGATGATTATAGGTTATTCTTCTAAATTTCCCCATTCCACCAGCACGAGCAACTCTAAAAGGAACTCCTGTTGGATGCCATGGACCAATGCTTCCAGGACGTCTTTGGCCTTTTTCTGCTTTGTGAGATCTTAAATCAATTCCAAAACGCTTTACAGGACCTTGGAAACCCTTGCCTTTTGTTAAACCATGAATATCAATAATTCCTTTTTGGAAAGATTCTGTTATTGAGAATTCTTTACTTAGATTGTTTTTAATAAACTCAAGTTTTTCTTGTTTTGTTCCAGATAAAGCAACTTCAGCCAAATCAGGAACATGTTTTAAACCAGCTTTTTTTGTTTCAGAATAAATTATAATACGAACGTCGTCATAATCATCAACTTTTATTTTTTCTAATGCTTCTTTAGCGCCTGTTTTTTTAGCAGGCATTTTAACCACTTTTATCAACTCTTTATTTAGGTTATCATTTAAGATTTCAGTTGAAACCTTTGTATTTTTGTAAAATCTAACTGAGTAAATTTTAACAGTCGGACATTCAAGAATTGTAACAGGAAAGATAATTCTTTTGCCTTTCATTAACGAATCTGGAGTATTATCTTTTAGATAAGCAGAAGCCATTCCGACTTTATAACCAATGAAACCGAGAATGTTTATTTTTTGAGAAGAATTAGTAAATTTTACCGAGTTGGCAAGAATTGGAATCCAGTTGACTCTAGGCAGGAAATTATTTGACCTTTTTCTAGGCCATATCTGCATGCTTCCATGTCTTGGTCCGTTTTTTCTACCCATATTTTATTATTTTGTTTTGATATTTTTTGTTCTTCTTGATAATTAATGTAATCTTTTCTATGCTGTTTTAATCTTTGTCTTGTTCAGCTTAGTAAATTATTACCTTACTTATTATCAGTTTTCTCTTTCAAAATTACGACGAAGAAATACCTTCGTAGCACTTTGCTGCGGATTTCTGAGCCTTTCTCATTCTGAGAATGCTGTCAGAAACTCATCTGGTTGCCAATTAGCCTTTTGGTTATTAACTGGCTTTTTGTATAAATCTTATGAGAAAAAGGGGTTTTTAAAGGTTTTTATGCCAAAAAGCTCGTCTCTTTTTGGCTTTTAACACCATCAACATCTATTTTTCTGATTATTCTACCTTTTCTTTGGGCTTGCTCACGTATCTTTGCAGAATCCTTTTCACTCTTTAATTCTTGGGGAATAACTATGTCTGTAATAATAAAATTATGCTTAATTTCTATCTTTTTTGCAGAAAGTTCTTGAGCATCTATAAAAAAACCCTCAACCAAACTTTTATCACTAGTCTTTAGTTTGCAAAAATCTATTTTTGCATCAGCATCTTCTTTTTTACTTGAACTAGCACCTTTAGCAGACTTTGGAGATTTAGGTTTTATAGCCAGTTCATTATCTCCGACATTAAAAGAAAGTGCAGGAAAGGCTTTTGGAGTTATAGCAAGCATTTCAGAAATTTCTCGCCCAGTCATTTCACGGTTAATCATATACTTTCTGACTCCCATAGCCATCTTTTTCTCTTCATACTTGATTCCTTGAATATCTAAAGCAGAAATAAAAGCTCCCGTAACCATTGTTTTACTGCTTCCAAGCTTTTCAGCCATTATCATAACTAATTCACGAGCATATTCAGAAGTCGAGTCTAACGAGTATCTTCCATTCGCATTCTTCATCTTAAGCATTGCTTTATCACTAAATTCTCCTCTGGAGAATTTAGTAAACTGATTATGCACCAAATCTTCTTTAACTAACTCGCCTTTAGCATTAAATATTTTTTTTATAAAACAATCCATAACTAGATTTCTCAAACTAGCTTTATAAATATTTTGAAATGGGTAAATAAAATAAAAAATCAAAGTTTAATAATTGTAATCCTAATTCTATGTTTGATTGGTTGCTTAGCTATTTTTTAATTGCAAGTTTAAACTCCTAATTTTAAACAAACCACCCACTACAAATAAAAACGAGGATTGTGTTACATTACCAAGACCTACTTTATTGATAATTGTAATCTTAATCTTGTTTCTAGAGAAGCCTCGTTTAACTACTACCCTTTTACTTGCTTAACTACTCGGAAAAAGTTGTATCAAATTATTAAGACTTTATTTATATTTTCAGAAAGCTAAGTATACTTAAAAATCCTAAAATGGGCTAAAAACTTGGATTACCCCCGAGGACTAACAAGCTTTATAAATAAGATTTGCTATATTTTTTCATGGTTGAAGAGAGTTATAAAAAGTTCATGGTGCCGGTAGTTATTATCGTATTGGCATTCCTCTCCTTTTTGGTAATTAAGCCCCTTATTCTATCAATAACAATTGGATTATGTATGGCTTATATCTTTAATTCCTTCTTTAAGAAGTTAAATTCAAAAATTAAATCAAAATATGTTTGTGCAACAATTGTTGTAGCTCTAACAGTATTAGTCTTTGTTGTTCCGATTATATTAGTTTTGCCTGCATTTACAAAACAAGTTTTTGATATTTATCTAATTGTAAGAGATTTTGATGCCTATAATTTAATTAAAGGTATTGTTCCTGGACTATTAAGTTCACCACAGGTTTCTGCTGAGATTCTTGCTGCTTCTAGTACACTTAAAAGTGCTCTATCAGATTACCTAGTCAGCTTTTTTAAGAATATAATTATGGATCTACCAAATATGCTTTTTGGGCTTTTAATATTTATTTTTACTTATTTCTTTGCTTTGACAGAAAGCAGCAATTTTAAAAGCTTTTTTTCTACTATTTTTCCGTTCTCAAAAGAACATGAACAAAGATTTTATGATAGATTTGAAAAAGTAACAAACTCGGTCTTATTTGGTCATTTTATCGTCGGTATTGTTCAAGGTATAGTTGCGGGAGTTGGTTATTTTATACTTGGGATTCCAAACGCTTTGCTTTTAACTGTTCTTACAACCATAGTTGGAGTAATACCTGTTATTGGTCCATGGCTTGTTTGGATACCTGCTGATATCTATTTATTTGCAACAGGAATGACTGAGCCAGCAATGGGCTTGTTAATATTCGGATTATTTGCTATAAATTGGATAGATGCAATTATGAGGCCATTTGTTGTTTCAAGTCGTGCTGAAATGAATTCAGCAATAGCTTTAATTGGTATGATTGGCGGAACAATAGCATTTGGTGCAGTAGGATTTATATTAGGCCCTCTTATATTGGCTTATGCTATTCTAATGGTTGAAATTTATAAAGATAAAAAACAAGAGAGTATAATCTTCAAAAAAGAAGAGCCAGTAACGAAGTAAAATTAATAAAAATATTTTGAGATTTATTAGCAAAATAAAAAAAGAGAAAAATGCAATTAAATATGAACGAATTTGATAAAATGAGTGAACTTTCTCTAGGGAAAAACGAGTGGAGAAAAACCGTTAGGTTTGTCTTACAATGCAACTAAAAGTAAAAATTTTAAAATTTATGGCTGGAAGGCCAATTGCTGTTTTGAACCAGTCGACAGCAAACCACATAAATGTTCACGTAGGTGAACGTATTAATCTTTCTAAATATGCCGATAGTATTGTTTCAATTGTTGATGTTTCTAAAGATTTAATCGGTAATGATGAAGTTGCAGTCTCTCAGGAAATTATTGAGTCCTTAAATGTGCGTGAAAATGATGAAGTAGAGGTTAGTTTAGCACAAAAACCCCAGAGCACTTTTTTTATTAAAAAGAAAATGGATGGAGAGTCTCTTAAAAAAGATGAGATTCACTCAATAATCAAAGATATTGTTGATAATGCTCTAACAGAAGCAGAACTAGCCTATTTTGTTGCAGCAGTCTATAAGAATAAGATGAATAACGCCGAGACAGAGGCTCTTATTTCTTCAATGGTTAGTGTTGGTAAGAGGCTTAGCTTTGATGGCCTAGTTGTGGATAAACATTCTATTGGCGGCATAGCTGCTAATCGTACAACTCCTATTGTTGTATCTATATGTGCTGCTGCTGGCCTTGTAATGCCAAAAACTTCTTCTAGAGCAATAACAAGTGCAGCAGGAACGGCTGATGTTCTTGAGTCTATATGCAAAGTAGAATTTAATTCAGAAGAATTAAAAACAATTGTAAAAAAAACAGGAGCCTGTATGGTCTGGAATGGTATTCTTGGATTAAGTCCAGCAGATGATAAACTTATTCAAACTGAGCGAGTTCTAGCCCTTGATCCAGAAGCGCAGCTTATTGCTAGTGTACTTTCAAAAAAAATCGCAGTTGGTAGTAAATATGTTTTGATTGATATTCCTTATGGTTCAAGTGCTAAAGTAAGCAAAAAAAACTCGGCAGAGTTAAAAAAGAAATTTGAATTCTTTGGAAAACGTTTTGGTTTAAACATTAGATGCGTTTTAACTGACGGAGAACAGCCAATAGGCAATGGCATTGGACCACTATTGGAAATAAGAGATGTAATAAAAGTATTAAAACAAGAGCAAGATATGCCGAGAGATTTGGAAAGGAAAGGCATATTTCTTGCAGGACAAATTTTTGAGTTATGCGGTAAAACAAAAAAAGGCAAGGGCGAACATCTTGCCATGGAGATACTAAAGAGTGGGAAAGCAAATCACAAGTTTCATGAGATTATGGAAGCTCAACATGGGAAAGTTCCAAATATAGAAGATATCGAGCATAAACTTGGTAGATCAAAGAAAAATATCCTAGCCGATAGAAATATGAAAATAAGAGAAATAAATAATAAGAAGTTAAATGCAATTGCAAGTGTTGCAGGTTCGCCAATGGATAAGGGTTCTGGAATTTATCTTTATCATCACCTAGGGGATAAAGTAAAGAAAGGTGATAAACTTGTTACCCTATACTCAGATTCTAAAACAAGGCTGGAAAATGCTCTAGAATTATTTGAAAAGCTTGAACCAATAAACTAGGCTAACTATAATATTTAGAACCGTCCTTGGCTTTATCAAGCTCTTTAAGATGATTTTTTCCCATCTCTTTGTACTTACTTTTATCTGTTTTATATTTCTCTATTAGTTGCGAAGCATACCATCCTCCGAGATGATGGGGGATTATAACGTAGTCTACTCCTGCTTTATATAAATCAACAGCTTGTCTTGGTTGTTCTGCTGTTGCAATAAATATTGCATCAGATTTTATTTCATCTAGAAATTCTCTAATAGAGCGGTTAGAGCCCTCATCAGGTATAGTAGAAATTATTATTTTTGCTTTTCCGAGCGGAAGTTCTGATAAAAAGTTTTTATCTCCAGCATCACCATAGATAGCATTAATTTTTTCTTCAACAAGTGAAAGAATAACCTTCGGATTATAATCAACTACTGCAAATGTTTTTTTAAGATTTTTTAGGGATTGGAGTATTTTGTATCCGATTCTATGATAACCGAATAGTATTATCTCATAACCTTCTTTGTTATATTCTTCTTTTACTTTTCTTTTTCCTTCAAAAATATTAAGCAGATGAGATATTTTATTGAAAATAACATGAGAATAATAAATGCTATAACTGCTTGCTGCAATGGTGAATATTGCTACAAGAACTGCAAGGCTCATTATTTGATTGTTTACATGTCCGAGATTAAATCCTAGAAGAACTATAATTAAGGAGAACTCGCTTATCTGAGCAATACTTGAGCCAGCCAAAAAGTTTGTACGCTTTTTATAGCCAAAAACTCTTAGGATAGTCATAACAATAAGCGGTTTACCGATTACTACGAAAACCGATAGTAAAAGGGCTATTTTTATAAGATTAAAGTCAATTGTTCCTGAAAGCTGGCTTCCAAAGAACACAAAAAATAATACTATGAAGAAATCCCTAAGGGGTTTCATTTTTCCAGATAAATCTAGAGAATACTTACTTGAAGCAAGGCTCATTCCAGCTATTAGCGCGCCTATCTCTAAAGAAAATCCAAACTTATTGAAAAGAGCAGCAATAATCAATGCCCACGCAATTCCAAACAAGAATAATACTTCTTGGTTTCTTGCTAGATAATTTATCAGTCTTTTAATAATTAAATCAGAGAAAATAAAAATTGCAATTATAACCACTATTGCTATGCCAAACTCAAGTAATATGCTTGTGAAATTTCCTCCTCGAGTGATTATTGGTACAGCCATTAAAGCAAGAGCCGCTACAAAGTCTTCAACGATTAATATTCCTAGTGCAATTCTTCCATGAAGAGTATCTATCTCTTTTTTATCCGATAATATTTTTACAACTACAACAGTAGATGAAAAGGCCAAAGCTGTACCTATATAAAGTGCAGTAATGCTAGAGAAACCTATTCCTATTGCTATTAAGAAGCCTATTCCTCCGGTTACAGCTATTTCAAATAATCCTGCAAAAGTTGAAACAGTTCCAACTTCTTTTAAAACTCTAAAGTCCAAACTCAAGCCAACAATAAACAAAAGAAAGGCAACACCAATATGCGAGAAAGTTGAGATAAGAGTAGAATTATCTCCAGAGATTAGATTAAGAGCCAAAGGCCCAACAATAACTCCTGCAATAAGATAAGCGATTATTGGTGGTTGTTTAATCACTCTAGCTAAAATTGTAAGTATGGCAGAAATGCCAATAATGAAGCTAATTGCAATTATCACCTCTACCATTTTAAGTCCAATAGATAGAGAACTCTCGGGTTTTTAAATATATTTTTTGTTTTTTGTCACTCTGAGTTCAGAATTTTCAATAAAAAACTTTTTAAACTCCCATAAACACAGATTATGATGCCAACACAAGAAAATACAAATCAAAAACTTGCAGATTATATAAAAAAGAATTTAGCTAAGAATTATACTATCGATGCTCTAAGATTCTCTCTTCTTAGTCAAGGTTATTCAAAAACCAGTGTTGAGAAAGCTATAGAAATAGCTAATAAACAACTAGCTGCTCAGGCTCCAAGAATTCAGGAAAAACCAGTCATAAAACATGAGTTTGTAGATGATGCTGAAATGGCAGCAAGAATAGCAGCACAGAACAAGCGTGGTTTCTTTTCAAGACTTTTTGGATTCTTTAAAGGTAATTAATATCTTATAAAATATATATTAAGAAATATATTTTAAATAATATATTTTACAGTATTTAGGTTATTTTTACTTTTTCTTATTTATCTTTCTTTTAGAACACCTATAAAAACAATAGCTAAAAATCCTTCAATATAACCAAGAATAAGTCTTATGTCATAAAAATAATACCAGTTTTGAACAAAAAGAGGAACAGTTATGGCTGCATCTAATATAATTCCTGTTACCAGCATAACTAAACCAAGCAATACTCCTTCTACTAAACCAGGTTTTACTTTCTTAAAATAAACTAATGCACAGATAAAAGAAAGTACGGCTATGAATGTATATTGAAATAAATAATAAAGTGGCCCTGGTGATAATCCAAATCCAAACATTAGTATGCTAACTTCAAGAAATATAAGTACCCAAAGAACTATACTTATTATAATTGCTCGCCAAGTTTTCATGTTTATTCTAAGGGCTAGTTGTATTTAAAGATTTCTAAGATAAAAATGACTATTCTTTAGTTTCAAACTAAATTTATAAGTTTAGAGAGCTTAAGTATACTATGAATAAAAAAGAAAAACTTGCTTTATTTCTTGGAATGCTAAGTGGTGATGGGTGCTTGCCAATTTGTCATAGTGGTGAAGGCTATAGGGACTATAAAATTGCTTTTTGTAACACTAAAAAAGAACTAGTTTTGCTATTTGATAATTTATTCTATTCTTTATTTAAAGTAAGAGGTAAAATAAAACTTAATAAAAGATTTAATCGTCAACCCATCTATGATTTTTGGAAGTATTCTAAGAAGATTGTTCTTAAATTAAGAGAGTTAGGTTTTCCGGAAGGGGTTAAACGAGATATTTTAAGGATTCCCAAATGCATCTTCAGAGCAAGTAATAAAGAAAAGTTAGCCTTCATCTATGGCGTGCTTATAACTGATGGTTCCCTAAGAAAAAGAGGAGATATTCTTTTTCATTCAGGTAGTAAATTGTTTTTAGAAGATTTATCAAAACTTGTAAGTGAATTTACTAAAACTGTAAAACCTATAAAAGAATATATACAAAGAGAAATCTATAAATCTTATCAGTTAAGCTTAAATAAGGTAGAAACAAAGATTTTATTATCAGAGATGCCGCTGTGCGACAATGGTACTCGGCCGGTCTTGAGAACCGGTTTCCGCAAGGATATCCAGGTTCGATTCCTGGCAGCGGCGTAATCCTTTTTCAGAACTCTTGTCTTTCTCCATCAACACTGTAGAGAGTAACATATCCTGGAGGTAATTCTTTTGATAGGAATTCTTGCAACATTATTGGGTCAAGTTTTTTAAAAGTATATCTTACTATACCCCTCTCTTTTTCGCGCTCAATCTGACTTTCTGTAAGAATTCCAGGATATTCTTGAAGCATTTTTTCAATGATTTCGGGTTCGTCAGTATGAAGATTGCATGCTCCTGGTGTTATTCGTGTTGCCATGTTCAAAATTTCCAAACTTCCATTTCTTCTATCCTTCTATCTTCTTCATTTATCTTTATTGCTTCCTGTTTTGTTAAGATGGTTCTTAGACTTCCATATTTTTCACCCATATTCTCGGGGAAAAGGGTTATGCCATGAAACCTATGAAGATAATTATCTGCCACAATTATTGCACAATCAACTTCAGCATCTTCCTTAAACTCAAGTCTATCCCTTAAGTAATGTGGCGCATATTTTCTTACTAACATATCTAATCTAACTCTTTCTGTTAAAGGATAATTTACCCCCCACCTTTTAAAAAAATCCTTAATTTGCTTATTAACTTTTGCAATATCTATCTCTACCATGTTATTATCATTATTATTTCAGAATCAGTCTGAGGCTGAACACCTCTATAAAATTAGGTTTGAGATGTTTTTAAATCTTCACT